>Ga0307281_10000305_pt1 | contig 12774 bp, 8 predicted proteins | sample ER_DNA_120_FD_194486 | JGI IMG/M metagenome (GOLD analysis project Ga0307281, IMG submission 194486) | Bulk soil microbial communities from the East River watershed near Crested Butte, Colorado, United States - ER_DNA_120 | ecosystem: Environmental > Terrestrial > Soil > Floodplain | place: USA...
GGCATCGGCGTAACCCTCGGCGAGCGGCAGGCGGTGGCCGCGCGCCAGCTCGGCCGGACCTCCGGCGAGCAGCGGCCCCGCGATCGGGTGGGCGTTTGGGTCGTAGGAGGCGCAGATCTCCTTCAGCGGCCGCTGAAGCAGGTTGCCGAGCACGATCCCCTGACAGAGGTGGAGGTTGCCGAACGGGTCCACGTGCACGCGACCCGGCTCCCTGAGGTCCTCGCAGGGGCAGGCCGTGAATTCCGCCCACGGCCGCGGGCTCGCGCGGCCGGCGAGCTTCACGGCGGCCCGCCCGCGGTACATCACCGCCGACTCTCCCGCCGGAAGCTGCCCGAGCGCAGCGGAGCCACCCGCGGCCTCGGGCACGGAGATGCGGATCACGTCTGCGGGAATACCCCGCTCGCGCGCGGCGCGGCAGGCGTTCCCGACCCTGCGCGCCTGATCCTCTTCCCCGTGGTAGGGGTCCTGGCTGAGCGCGAGATCCTGGACCGACCCGGTGAGGTCCCGCAGCCACTCGCTCGCGTCCTCAGGCGAGGTGGCCCAGTACGCGTTGGAGACGAGGCCGACCTTGAAGCCCAGCTCTGTCGCGCGGCGAACGCCGCGGCGGAGCAGCGCGTAGTAGAGGAAAGGCTCGCCGCCCTCGAAGTAGATCCACTCGATCGGGCCGGCATCCGCGGCCTGCTTCAGGATCTCCTCGAGCACCGCGGCCGTCATGGTTCCGCTCTGGCCCGTGTCGCCCCACACGAAACAGTGATCGCACTCGAGGTTGCACTCGTAGGTGAGCAGCAGGTGCAGACCGGTGAGCCTCATCGCCGTCCTCGCGCACGCGCGGTGTCGGGGGCGCTCACGGCGTGATCAGCGCCCCCTGGGACCGCGCGGCCGCGCGGCCGGCCTGGAACGCCGCGCGGTTGACCGCGAGCGCCACCGAGCCCTTGCGGGCGAAGGTCTCGGACACCGCGGCCTCGAGTGTTTCGACCTTCACCGGCAGCAGGTGGGCCGCCGCTCCCACCATGACGGTGTTCATGGCGAGCGGGTCGCCGGCCTCGGTCGCGAGCCGCTCGGCGTCGACCACGATCGAGTGCGGCAGGTGACGGATGCGCTCCAGCACCTCTCCCACGTCCGGGTAATCCGGGATGTTGACGAGCGGCCCGGAGGCGGTCACCACCGCGCCCGAGGGCGTGAGGTACTCGAGGTAGCGCAACGCCTCGACCGGCTCGAGGCTCACGATGAGATGAGCCGCGCCGTGCGGGACAAGATCGCTCTCGATCGGCTGGTCGGAGATGCGCAGGTGCGAGTGCACGGCGCCGCCGCGCTGCGCCATGCCGTGCACCTCGGACAGCTTCGCGAACCGCCCTTCGGCGACCGCGGCATTGCCGATGATCGCGGCCATCGAGAGCACGCCCTGGCCACCCACCCCGGCGAGGACGAGGTCGAACTTCATGGGTGCACCTCCTCCGCGCCCGCCCCGGCGGGGACCGCCCACTCGTCCACGATCTCGCTCGGTGGCCCCGCCCGCGCGCCGTCCACCGGCACCGGCGCCGGCGCGCCCGCTTCCGCCGCCGGGGCCCGCGCCCGGCGCCGCACGATCTCCTTGCACTCGCGCGCCGCGATCACCACCGAAAGCCCCGGATGCGCGATCTCGCGCCGCAGCACCTCCGCGTTGGCCTTCACCCGCCGCGGGTGAGGATCGATCACGCGGCAGTGATCGGGATCCACTCCGAGGCCGAGCACGATGGAATGGAGGCGCTCGGACGGGACGATCGGATCCTGGGCCCCGGTCATCGCGACCGCGCTGTTGTCGAGGATGAGCACGGTCATGTCGGCGTCGGCCGCGACCGCGTCCAGGAGCGCAGTGATGCCGGAGTGGAGGAACGTGCTGTCCCCGATCACGGCGACCACCGGGCGCGCGCCAGCCTCGGCCGCGCCGCGCGCCATCCCGATCGATGCGCCCATGCACACGCACGACTCGATCGCGGAGTAGGGCGGGAGCGCTCCGAGCGTGTAGCAGCCGATGTCGGCGGCGACCCGCGCGGAGCCCTGGCCCTCGAGGGCGGCGTTGAGCGCGTGGTAGGCGTGGCCGTGGGGGCAGCCCTGGCAGAGCTGAGGCGGCCGGGCCGGGAGCGGGAATCCGGCTCCATCGAGGCGGGGGCGCGCCGCGATGCCGAGCGCTTCGCGCACCACGTCGGGCGACAGCTCGCCGCTCGCGGGCACCTCACCGCTCATGCGCCCGGCGATCGTGACCTGCGTGCCGATCGCGCCGCGGAGCTGGCGCTCGACGAACGGCTGGCCGTCCTCGAGCACCAGGATCCGCTCGACGTGCTCCGCCAGCCTGCGCACCAGGCCGAGCGGCAGCGGGTAGGCGCCGACGTGGAGGTGCGAAGGCTCCGAGCCGAGGTCGGACAGGTTCTCGCGGAAGTAGTTGCGCGCGATCCCGGTCGTGACCACGCCCAGGTCGCGGCGTTCGGGGCTCAGCCGGAGCTCGTTGTGCGGCGATCCTTCCGACCACGCCAGCATCGCGGGCTGGCGTTCGAGCAGCTCGCGCCACTGACGGCGCGCGTTTCCGGGCAGGAGGATCCACGAGCTTCGGACCGGGGGCTTCCGGATTCCGCTCTCCCCCCGCGGGATTCTCTCTTCGACCGCGCTCCGGCTATGCGCGAGGCGCGTCACCATGCGGAGCATCACCGGGACGCGGAAGTGCTCGGAGAGATCGAACGCCTCGCGCGTCATGTCGTAGGCTTCCTGCTGGGTCGCGGGCTCGAGGCAGACGACGCGCGCGAAGTCGGCGTAGAAGCGGCTGTCCTGCTCGTTCTGGGAGCTGTGCATCCCCGGATCGTCGGCCACCGCGAGCACCAGGCCGCCATGGAGCGCCACCAGCGCGGAGTTCACGAACGGGTCCGCCGCCACGTTGAGCCCGACGTGCTTCATGCTCACGAGCGAGCGCCGTCCGGCGAAGCACGTGCCCAGCGCGGCCTCGAACGCGGTCTTCTCGTTGGCGCACCAGGCGGCATGCGGGCGCCGGTGCCGCTCCTCGTAGCCAATGAGGAACTCGAGGATCTCGGTCGCGGGGGTGCCGGGGTATCCATAAGCCGACGATACGCCGGCGTGCACGGCACCCAGGGCGACGGCCTCGTCGCCGAGGAGAATCTTGCAGGCCATGGCGCCTCCTTCCGAGTCGGACGCCGCGGCCGGACAGCGCCGGGCGCGGAGCGCAAGTGCGGGGGGCCCATGCATCCCAGCTCTTTTGCATACAGCATGCCGCGACTCTGGATCGCGCGCAGCGTGAAGCGATCGGGAGAACCGCATCATGGGAAAGCACTTGAGGACGCCCGCGATTCTACCGCGAAGCCCGACCTGACCTCCGCGCCTGACAGTTCGTCGCGACGCTCCTGCCGGATTCGGTTATCCTGCGGCTTCAACCTCGCACCCCGTCCAGGGAGGGACCTTGCTAGACCCCGCGCTCGACCCGGCCGCCCCGCCTGCCGTCCCCGCCCGCCTCACCGATCCGCAGCAGGTGCTGGAGCGCGTCTTCGGCTACCGCGAGTTCCGGCCCGGCCAGCGCGAGGTCATCGAGGCGGTGCTCGGCGGCCGCGACTGCATCGCGCTCATGCCGACCGGCTCCGGGAAGTCGCTCACCTTCCAGATTCCCGCGCGCATCCTTCCCGGCACGGTGCTCGTCATCTCCCCGCTCATCTCGCTGATGAAGGACCAGGTGGACGCGCTCACCCGGTACGGCTTTCACTCCGCCGTGCTCAATTCGACCATCGATTTCGAAGAGCGCCGCAGGCGTCTCACCGCCCTCCGGCGCGGCGGGATCGAGCTGCTCTACCTGGCGCCCGAAGGGCTCGAGGGCTCGCTGCGCGGGATCATCGCGGAGAGCCGCGTGAGCCTGGTGGTGGTGGACGAGGCGCATTGCATCAGCCAGTGGGGGCACGATTTTCGCCCCGCCTACCGGCGGCTGTTCGGGCTCAAGCAGGAGCTGGGAAACGTGCCGGTGCTGGCGCTCACCGCCACCGCCACGCGGCGCGTGGCGGGCGACATCATCCGCCAGCTCGGCATGCAGAAGCCGGCGGGTTTCAAGGGCTCCTTCTTCCGCCCCAACCTGCGCATCACGGTGCAGAAGAAGGGCGCCGGACGCGAGAGCCGGGAGGACATCCTCGGGATCGTGCGGCGGCGCGCCGGCGAGAGCGGCATCGTCTATGCCATGAGCCGGAAGTCGGTGGAGAGCCTGAGCGAGTGGCTGGGGCGCAACGGCGTGCGGGCGCGTCCCTACCACGCCGGACTCTCCGACGACGAGCGCGCGCGCACCCAGGATGCCTTCGCGCGCGACGAGCTGGACGTGGTGGTCGCGACCGTCGCGTTCGGCATGGGGATCGACAAGAGCAACGTGCGCTTCGTGATCCATCGCGACATGCCGCGCAGCATCGAGGCGTGGACGCAGGAGATCGGCCGCGCGGGCCGGGACGGGCTCGAGAGCGACTGCGTGCTCCTCTATTCGTGGGCCGACGTGATCGGCTACGACCACTTCCTCGAGGAGATCGAGGACCCCGTGGTCCGTGCCGAGACCCGGAAGAAGACGGTGGAGATGTTCCGGCTCGCGGATGGCCGCGAGTGCCGGCACGTCGCCCTCGCGCGCTACTTCGAGGAGGCGCTGGTGCCCTGCCGGACGAGCTGCGACGCCTGCCGCGCGGAGGGCATCGAGACCCTGGTGGCTGCGGCGCGCCCGCGCGGGTTGGCGAAGCTGGCGCGCGGCTCGCGCGCCGCCGCGGGCGGGACTCCCGGTGCCGCGGCCGGGCGGGCGGGCGATGCGTTCGGCGCCGCCTTCGAACGCACGGCAGACGCTCCCTCTGCGGAAGATGCTGCGACGTTCCAGCGGCTGCGGGCGCTGCGCAGAAAGCTCGCGGACGCCGAGGGGGTGCCCGCCTACATCGTCTTCAGTGACGCGGTCCTGCGCGCCATGTCGGAGCGCCGGCCGCGCACGCCGGAGGAGCTGCTCCGGGTGCCGGGCGTTGGCCCGGTCAAGCTCGAGCGCTACGGCGCCGCGTTCCTGCGGGAGCTGGGCAACGGGGAGCCGTGATGCACCCCGTCGGGCTCCGGCGTTCCCCAGCGCGGCCTCCAACGAACGCCCGTCGACAGAACCCGGGGGCAGGCCTTAGACTTTTCGCCATGTGCCTGGCCAGGATCCCCTTCCCCCGCGCGTTGCCGGCGCTCCTCCTCGTCGCGTTCGCGGCCGGCGGGGCGGCGGCCCACCCCGGCCCACACGAGCGGATCGCGGCGCTCACCCTCGCCCTCGAACGCCGGCCCGGGGTTGCCGTCCTGTGGATCGAGAGGGCGGGCGAGTATCTCGCCGACGGAGACGCGGCCGCTGCGCTGCGGGATCTCGACCGCGCGCGATCCCTGGCGTCCGGGCGCTCGGATGCGCCCCTGGTGCGCGGCGCCACGCTGCTCGCGCTCGGCCGGGCGGCCGATGCCGAGGAGCAGCTCACACTCGCGGTTCTGCGCGCCCCGGCGAGCGAGGAGGCGCGCCGCATGCGCGCGCGGGCGCGCCTGGCGCTCGGCCGCCCGCGGGACGCCGCGGCCGACTTCGGGCGCGCCGTCGAGCTCTCCCCCGCTCCCTCGCCCGATGACTTCCTCGAGTGGTCGCGCGCGCTGGAGTCCGCGGGAGGGGGGCGGATGGCCGCGGAGCGCTCGGCGCTGGCCGCGCTCGAGCGCGGCCTCGCCACGTTGGGAGAGTGCGCGGCGCTGGCCGGGGAGGCGGTGAGGCTCGACTGCTCGCTCGGCGCCTACGACGACGCGCTGGCGCGCATCGACCGGCACCCGGGCGCGTGGGGATCGGACGCCGCGCGCCGCGCCCGCCGCGGCGACGTGCTGCGCGCGGCGGGGCGCGAGATCGAGGCGCAGGCGGAGTACAGCGCCGCGCTGGCCGGGCTGGAGGCCGGGCCGCGCCGGCAGCGCGGGTCCGCGGCGTCGATGGAGACGAGATTGCGCGCGGCGCTGAGGCGGGAGTCGTCCGTGCCGGAGGCGCGATGAGTCCGGCGCGCGGGCCCGGGGCGCAGGAGGCGCGCCCGGTCGAGCGGCGTTCCCCGGCGTTTGCGCAGTTCTTCGGCATCGCGCTCGCGCTGTTCGCGGCGGTGCCGGTTCCCCATTGCGCGCGCGCCACGATCGTGTCGCGCGGCCCCTACCTCCAGCGCGGCACTCCCACCAGCGTCGTGGTCCGCTGGCGGACGTCCGACGCCACCGACACCCGGGTCCTGTGGGGAACGGATTCGGGGAACCTCTCCTCCAGCGCCACGAACGCCGCCGCGACCACGGAGCACGAGATCGACCTCACCGGCCTCGATCCCGCCACGCGCTACTGGTACGCCGTGGGGAGCACGACCGCGCTGTTCGCGGGAGACACGACGCACACCTTCGTCACCCCGCCGGTCGCGGGCACGGTGCAGCCGGTGCGCGCCTGGATCGTGGGCGACTCGGGCCTGCCGGGCGCCGTCCAGAACGACGTGCGCGACGCCTTCCTCTCCTACACCGGAGCGCGCGGCGCGGACCTGTGGCTGATGCTCGGCGACAACGCGTACAACAGCGGGACGGATTCCGAGTACCAGAACGGCGCGTTCGCGCCCTACGCGCTGCCGCTGCGCCAGTGGGTGCTGTGGCCGACCCGCGGCAACCACGATGTCCTCCACTCCGGCGCCGACAACGACTACTACGAATTCTTCACCCTGCCCTCGCTCGCCGAGGCCGGCGGCGTGGCGTCGGGGAGCGAGGCCTACTACTCGTTCGATCATGCGAACCTCCACTTCGTGTGCCTGGACTCCGAGGGCTCGAGCCGCCTGCCGGGCGGCGCGATGATGATCTGGCTGCGGGCCGACCTGGCCGCCACCAATCAGGACTGGATCATCGCGTTCTGGCACCAGCCGCCCTACAGCAAGGGCTCGCACGACTCGGACGCGGGCTACGAGAACCAGATGCGCGAGATGCGGGAGAACGTGCTGCCGGTGCTCGACTCGCTCGGCGTGGACGTGGTGCTCACCGGGCACAGCCACTCCTACGAGCGGTCGTACCTGCTCCGGCGGCACTACGGGCTCTCGAACACGCTCGCCGACTCCATGAAGGTGGACGCCGGCGACGGGCGCCGCGGCGGCGACGGGCCCTACGGGAAGCCCGCGGCCCAGCAGGCCCCCTTCGAGGGCGCGGTGTACGTGGTCGCGGGAAGCTCGTCCCGCACGGGTGGCGGGACGCTCGACCACCCGGTGATGGTGTCGTCGCAGAACGTGGCGGGCTCGCTGGTGCTCGACGTGAACGGCGAGGCGCTCGACATGCGGTTCCTGAACTCCGCCGGCGCCGTCACCGATTCGTTCGCGATCCTGAAGGGCTCGCTGGTCGGCGTGGAGGGGGCTCCGGCCCCGGCGAGCGGGTTCGCGCTCCACGGCGCCGCGCCGCTGCCCGCGCGCGGATCCGTCGACCTCGCGTACCGGCTGCCGCATCCGGGGCGGGTGAAGGTCGCGATCTACGACCAGGAAGGACGCCGGATCGCCACGGTCGCGGAGGGGGATGAGCCGTCCGGCGAGCGGCGCGCGCGCTGGGACGGGCGCGGCACGAGCGGAACCCCGGTGGCGGCGGGCGTCTACTTCGCGGTGGTGGAGTTCATGGGCGAGCGGCGCGCGGCGCGGGTGGTGCTGACGCCGTAGTCCGGGCTACGCAGCCTTCTCCAGGCCGGGCCGCGCCGGGATGGCAATCGGCGGCCGCGGTGCCGCGGCCGGCCGACCGCCACGGCGCGGAGTGGTGCCGCGCGCTCCCCGCGGCGTTCTCTCGCGGCGCAGCAGGAGCAGCAGCTCCCATTCCGAGCGGTCGAGACCCGCCCGCCCGCTCGCGATCAGCACCTCGGGGCGCTCGAGCGCGTGGCGCACGACTTCGCCGCGCTCGTAGGACTGGAACACGGCGGGGTGGATGTAGGACCGCCGGCTCATCGCGGGCGTGTTGCCGAGCCAGTTCGAGGTCTCGCGGACCGCGGCAGCCATCGCCTTCTTCACCCGGGTGCGCGCCGCGTTCGGCTTGCGCTTCGGATGCGCGGCTTCCCACGCACGCTCCGCGGCCGCCGCGTGCGAGAGCGCGCCGGCGCACAGCAGCGTCCCGGCCCAGGTGCGGAAGTCGCGGGCGCTGAAGCGCGCGCCCATCGCGCGCTTGATGTAGGCGTTGATCTGCGCGCGGCTCAGGTCGCGCACGATCCCGCGATCGTCCTCGTACTTGAACACCTCGTTGCCGGGCCGCGCCTTCATGGCGCGGAGGAGCGCCGCCAGGCGGCGGCTGCGCACTTCGTGGCGCTGGCGCTTGCCGTGCTTGCCGCGATAGTCGAAGCGGATCGTGTTGCCGTCCACGGCGACGTGGCGCTTGCGGAGCGTGGAGAGCCCGAAGCTGCCGTTCACGTTGGCGTAGACCTGGCTGCCCGGCCGCAGGAAGCAGGTCGAGAGCAGCGCGATCGCGCAGGCGCTCACGCGCTCGAGCGGGAAGTCGGGGCGCCGGAGGTCGCGCTCGAGCGCCCGGCGCAGGCTCGGCAGCGCTTCGCCGAACGAGATCAGCCGGTCGTACTTGGCGCGCGAGCGCCGCGCGGAGTGCGCGCGCAGGTAGAGGTACTGCCAGCGTCCCGCGGCGTCGCGCCCGACCGCCTGCACCTTGCCGCGCGCGGAGCGCGCCACCGCGACGCTCGTCCACGCCGGCGGGATGCGGAGCGCCGCGATGCGCTTCGCGTCCGACTCGGCGACCGCGGTGCCGTCGGCGTGCTGATACTGAAAGCCCGCGCCGGGATCCCCCAGGCGACGGATGCCGGTGGCGAAGATGGCGCCGCGCAGAGTCATGGCAGGGCGTGAAGACTCGCGGCAATGTTGAGCGTACGGGTCGCGTGCATTCTGCAAGCTCCTGTCGAGCCGGGATGGGAGCGTCGAATTCGGAGAGCGCCGGCTGCCACACCGCCGTCTGAAAACGTGACGCCCTGCAGGAGTCGGGCCGGAACCGATTCGTCGTCGGGCAGAGGGCCTCCCGCGAGATTCCCGGAGGGTTCGGTAGCGGGGCGATCTCGCGAGACGTGCCCGACGAGGATGCGCGCCACGACAAGGAGTTACGGTCGGCGGGTCGATGCCGCAACGGCGTCATCGTGCTGCCCGATCGCCGGTTCAAACGGGCGTTTCCACCCACGGATTCCTCTTCCCCTCCCCCGGAAGCGGGATCGCCTCCCGTCTCGAAGTCGCGCGATCCCCATGCGATTCGCGCGGCCCTGAGGACCCGCGCGCAGTACGTCTCGATTCTGCGGCGGACGGGAGCCCTCGCCGGGCGCGATCGCTCCACTTGACGCGGCCGGCGCGGTCTGTAACCGTTTTCATGGCGTGCGGCATCGGGAGTCGGCCGCGTCGTCGCTGGAGGTCCTCCTTCTCCATGTCAACGATCAAGGATGTCGCCCGGCTTGCGGGCGTATCCGTCGCGACCGTCTCGCGTGTCTTCAACGACAGCGCGGTGGTGAGCCCGTCGCGGAAAGGCCGGGTCCAGCGCGCCGCCGAACGCCTCGATTACTCGCCCAACGTCGCGGCGCGCAGCCTGATCACCAACCGCACGTACACGATCGGCGTGCTCCTCCCCGACCTGTTCGGCGAGTTCTTCTCGGAGGTGATTCGCGGCATCGATCACGCCGCGCGCGAGGCGGGGCTTCACGTCCTGCTGTCGAGCTCCCACGCGGATACGGAGGAGCTGATCGCGGCGCTGCGCGCGATGCGCGGCCGCATCGACGGACTGATCGTCATGGCGCCCGACATCGGGGCCCCGAAGGCGCTGGAGCGGGCTCGCGCCGAGCTCCCGCTGGTGCTGATCGACCCCGGGCTCGGGGCCAAGGGCTGCGACGCGATCTCGGTCTCCAACCACGACGGCGCATATGCGCTGGTGAAGCACCTGCTCGACCTCGGCCACCGCCGCGTCGCGACGATCACCGGTCCGCCGCGGAACATCGACGCCGAGCAGCGCCTCGCGGGCTACCGGCGGGCCCTGCGGGAGCACGGAGGCGACCGGGATCCGGACCTCGAGATCGCGGGCGACTTCAGCGAGCCCTCCGGGTACGAGGCGGCCGGGCACCTGATCGCCCTGAAGCGCCCCGCGACCGCCGTGTTCGTCGCCAACGACTACATGGCGATCGGCGTCCTGGGCGCCCTGAGCGACGCGGGAGTGCGCGTACCGCAGGACATGGCGGTCGGCGGATTCGACGACATCGCCATGTCGCGCTATCTGAACCCGCCCCTCACCACGGTGCGCGTGGACGCCTACGACCTGGGCCGGCGCGCGGCCGAACGCCTGATCCGCGACCCGGGCGATCCTTCCTCCCGCAAGCCGGTGCGGGAGGTGCTGCCCACGACCCTCGTGATCCGCGGCTCGTGCGGCGCCGCCGGCGGCGAGCGCTCGCGCCCGGGCGTCTCCCGCTCGCGCGCACGCTGAGCCCCTGAGCCCCGTGCGAAACCACGCGGCACGCGCGCTGGGGTGCGCGGTCGTCCTCTTCGTCCTGGTCGCCTTCGACCTCGCCTGTGCGGCGCGCACCCCGGCGCCGGTCCCGGAGGCTCCGAGCGCCGCGTTCCTCGACACCCTCGAGCGTCGCACCTTCGAGTGGTTCTGGGATCTCAGCGACGCGAGGACCGGTCTCACGCCCGACCGCTGGCCGACGCGCTCCTTCGTGAGCGTGGGCGCCACCGGATTCGCGCTGACCACCTATCCGATCGGCGCCGAGCGCGGCTGGATCCCCCGCTCCCGGGCGGCGGAGCGCACCCTCGCCACCCTGCGGTTCCTGTGGGAGGCGCGGCAGGACACGGCCGCAGCTGGCGCCACCGGGTACCGCGGGTTCTTCTATCACTTCCTGGATCCCGCGACCGGGGCGCGCTTCGAAAACGTCGAGCTCTCCACCATGGACACCGCACTCCTCCTCGCCGGGACGCTGTTCTGCCAGTCCTACTTCGATCGGGCCGACGGCGCCGAGGCGTCAATCCGCGCCGTTGCGGAGTCGCTCTACGCCCGGGCGGACTGGGCCTGGGCGCGGGCCCGGCCGCCCATGATCGCGCACGGCTGGGTTCCGCGGCAGGGCCACCTCCCCTACGACTGGCGGGGCTACGACGAGTCGATGATCCTCCACGTGCTGGCGCTCGGTTCGCCGACGCACGCGGTCGGGCCCGAGACCTGGACGGCGTGGTGCAGCGGCTATCGCTGGGGAGCGTTCCAGGGAGAGGAGCACCTCGGCTTCGCGCCGCTCTTCGGGCATCAGTACTCGCACGTGTGGATCGACTTCCGCGGCATCCGCGACGCCTTCATGCGCGAGCGCGGCCTCGACTACTTCGAGAACTCGCGGCGCGCGGCGCTGGCGCAGCGCGCCTATGCGATCGCGAACCCTTCGGGATTCCGCGGCTACGGCGAGCGGCTGTGGGGCCTGAGCGCCTGCGACGGCCCGCTGGACGGGACCGTGACGGCGGGCGGGCGCGCGCGCGAGTTCCACACCTACCAGGCGCGGGGCGCCTCCTTCACCGGCGTGACCGACGACGGGACCATCGCCCCCACGGCCGCCGCCTCCTCGATCGCGTTCGCGCCCGAGGTGGTGGTCCCGACCCTGATCGCGATGCGCGACGATTGGGGCGAGCCGCTGTTCGGGCGTTACGGGTTCGTCGACGCCCTCAATCCGACGCTCGACGTTCCGGCCGCGCTGCGCCACGGTCGCGTCGTTCCCGGGCGCGGCTGGTTCGACACCGACTACCTCGGCATCGACCAGGGACCGATCCTCGCGATGATCGAGAACCACCGGAGCGGTCTGGTGTGGCGCACGATGAGGCGCAACCCGCACATCGTCCGCGGGCTGCGGCGCGCGGGGTTCTCCGGCGGCTGGCTCGACTCCACGGCGGCCGGCCGATGAGCCGGAGCGTGGCCCCCGCGCCGCTCGTGCGACGCCGCGCGCTGGCGCTCCTCGTCCCGCTGGCGCTCCTGGCCGCGCCGGGATGCGCGCGCCCGGACCGCGACGGCACGACGCTCCGCTTCTGGGCCATGGGTCGCGAGGGCGAAGTCGTGCAGGAGCTGGTGCGCGATTTCGAGCGCGAGAATCCCGGCGTGCGCGTGTCCGTGCAGCAGATTCCCTGGTCGGCGGCCCACGAGAAGCTCCTCACCTCCTTCGTGGGCGGGTCGCTGCCGGACGTGATCCAGCTCGGCAACACCTGGATCCCGGAGTTCGCGGCTCTGGGTGCGCTCGCACCGCTCGCGGACTTCTGCGCGGGCAGCGGTCTCGACACCACCACCTGCTTCCCGGGCGTGTGGGACACCAACGTGATCGAGGGCACGCTCTACGGCGTGCCGTGGTACGTGGACACGCGCCTGGTGTTCTACCGCCGCGACCTGCTGGCGCGCGCGGGCTACCGCGAGATGCCGGGGAGCTGGGACGAATGGCGGCGCGCGATGGTGGCGCTCAAGCGCCAGGCGGGCCCGGATCGGTTCGCGATCCTGCTCCCGGCGAACGAGTTCGCCCCGCTGGTGGCGCTCGCCCTCGCCAGCGGCTCGCCGCTCCTGGCCGAAGACGGCACCCGCGGCGCGTTCTCCGAGCCCGCCTTCCGGCGCGCGCTCGACTTCTACGCCGGGCTGTTCCGCGATCGTCTGGCGCCGCCCGTGACCAACAACGAGATCGCGAACCTCTACCAGGAGTTCGCGCGCGGCTACTTCAGCATGTACATCACCGGCCCGTGGAACCTGGGGGAGTTCGCCTCCCGGCTCCCGGACTCG
>Ga0307281_10000308_pt1 | contig 12744 bp, 12 predicted proteins | sample ER_DNA_120_FD_194486 | JGI IMG/M metagenome (GOLD analysis project Ga0307281, IMG submission 194486) | Bulk soil microbial communities from the East River watershed near Crested Butte, Colorado, United States - ER_DNA_120 | ecosystem: Environmental > Terrestrial > Soil > Floodplain | place...
GACTGATCATCCCTGGCCTGTACGGCTATGTCTCGGCGACGAAATGGCTGGCCGAGCTCGAGCTCACCACGCTCGAGGCATTCGATGGCTATTGGGTTCCGCTCGGCTGGGCCAAGCAAGCACCGATCCTGACCCAGTCGCGCATCGATACGCCGCGCGGCGGGGTGGCCGCCGGCCAGGTCCATGTCGCGGGGATCGCCTGGGCGCCCGACCGGGGCATCTCGCGGGTGGAGGTGTCCATCGATGGCGCCTGGCGCGACGCACGGCTGTCCACCCCGATCTCGAACGCGACCTGGGTCCAGTGGGTCGCCGACTGGGCGGCCGAGCCGGGCGACCACGTGATCCAGGTCCGGGCGACCGATGGCACCGGGGTCGTCCAGCCCGAGCAACCGTCGCCACCGGCGCCCGACGGGGCGCGTGGCTGGCACACCATCAACGTGTCGATCAGCTGACGCGACCGGGCGGCATCGATCCAAGGCGCTCCAAGCGGTCCGGACCCAGGGCCTGCGCGAGGCCGGGGTCGTCCGCCAACAGGAACTCGCCGTATTCGATCGCTGCGTCGACCGGCATGACGGCCACCGAGTCGTAGGTGCCGCGTAGCCGATACAACGCCCGAAGCTGGACCAGTCGCTCGAAGAACCGCCGCCTCTCGTACCGCGTCATCTCGTTCACCGACCTCGTTCTCGTCCGACCGTCGGGGTGCGGTCGATAGCTGGATGCTGGGCGTAAGGGGGCATGCTAGACATCGAGCGTTCGATGTATTCGATCGCTCCTTGACGCCCTATTTCGGACCCAGGGAGCCTTAGGCGGACACCCGCCGAATCGGTATAGAGTCAGGACATGGCACGACGCCGCTACCTGTTCGATCCGCCAGAGCGATTCGTCGCGGGCACCGTCGGCCGCCCCGGCGACCGGACGTTCTTCCTCCAGGCCCGCGATGGCCCGCGAGTCGTCAGCATCGTGCTCGAGAAGGTCCAGGTCGCGGTCCTGGCCGACCGGCTCGGGGAGCTCCTCGCTGAGCTGGAGCGACGCGGCGTGGCCGCCGCGGCCGAGGCGGCCGCTGCAGCTCCGAACGACGACACCGGCCCGCTCGACGAGCCGCTCAACGAGGCTTTCCGGGCCGGTTCGCTGACCCTCGGCTGGGACGGCGAGGCCGAACGGGTCCTGGTCGAAGCGCGTGCGCAGTCCGAGGACGGCGAGGCGATCGACCCCGACGAGGACGACGACGAGGACGAGGACGGCCCCGACCTGCTGCGGGTCCGGATCAGCGCCGACGCCGCCCGCTCGTTCGTGACCCGGGCGTCGCGCGTCATCGCCGCGGGCCGCCCGCCCTGCCCGCTGTGTGGCGCGCCGCTCGATCCGCAGGGCCACATCTGCCCGCGCCGCAACGGCCACTACGTCAACTGATCCAGGGGCCAGACGTGATCGATCGCGGGATGGCGCTCGAGGCGCTGCGCGAAGGCGAGATCGAGATCGTCGGGCGGATCGTCGCTTCGTCGAACAACGCGATGCTCGTGTCGGTGACCCGGATCTGCCCGGACCCGGAACCGGCCCTCGTGCTCGACGCGATCTACAAGCCGACCCTCGGTGAGCGCCCGCTCGACGACTTTCCGGACGGCACGCTGGCGCGCCGCGAGGTCGCAGCGTGGCACGTCTCCGAGGCGACTGGCTGGGGGATCGTGCCGCCGACGATCCTGCGCGACGGGCCGTTCGGCGAGGGGATGGTCCAGGCGTTCGTCGATGCCGACACCGAGGTGGACGTCGTGGCCATGGTCGTCGACGACGATGCGCGGCTGCGCCGGATGACGGTCCTCGACGCGGTGATGAACAACACCGATCGCAAGGGCGGCCACATCCTGCCGGTCGACGGCGGCCGCCACGTCTACGGCGTCGACCACGGGGTGACGTTCTCGCCGGTGCCGAAGCTCAGGACCGTGCTGTGGGGCTGGCGCGGCCAGCCGCTCGGGGCAGACGAGGTGGACGGATTGGAGCGGGTCCGGGCCGCCCTCGATGCGGATCTCGGCGAGACGCTGCGGGAGCTGCTGTCGCGCGTGGAGGTCCGCGCCACGACGCGGCGAGTGGACGCGTTGCTGGCCGCCCGCCGCTTCCCCTACCCTTCACCGGACTGGCCCGCCATCCCGTGGCCGCCGTTCTGACGCACCCGACTACGATGGATGGCCATCGTCCGAACCGCACTTCCGAGGAGTTCGCCCATGCCTGACAGCCAGCCGATCGCCTGGCGTTCGGTCGTCTACGGGACCTCGGTCATCTCGAGTGACGACCAGACCGTCGGCGAGGTCCACGAGGTCCTCGGATCCGATGTCGACGACATCTTCCACGGGCTGCGCGTCGCCCTCCACGGCGGGCATCGCGACGTGATGTTGTCCTCCGACGACGTCACGAGCCTGACGACGACCGAGGTGCGCGCCGGCCTGACACGTTCCGACCTCGACGCGTTGCCGGCATACGACGAGACCGCCAGCTACCACGTGGCCTCGGTCGGCCTGTTCCGCAAGCACCTCGGCTGGAAGAAGGACTCCGAGAGCGACGAAGAGTCGGGCTGAGGCTCGGCCGATCCGCCGGACGCCTGAAGCCTGACCCGCGGGAGGTGACCGTTGCGGCGCTGGAACGGCTGGGGTGACGACTCGATCGAGACGAGCCTGCCGCCGCGCGCCATCGAGCTGCTCGGGACGCTGGTCGGCCTGGCCACGCCGCCGCAGGACGCGAGCCTCGAGGCCGTGGTCGGCGCCGTCCCGGGTTCGCGCGTTGCCGCCGATCCACGGCTGGAGACCGACCCGCTAGATCGGGTCCGACATGCCCGCGGCCAGAGCCTGCCGGACTGGATCGCCTTGCGCAGCGGCCGGCTCGGAGCTGTCCCGGATGCCGTCACGCGCCCGCCCGACGCGGCCGCGGTCGCCGAACTGTTCGCGCTGGCGGCGCGGTCCGGCGCCGCGCTGATCCCGTATGGCGGTGGGACGAGTGTCGTGGGGGGCGTGACGGTCCGCCCGTCGGACCGACCGGTCATCACCGTCGACCTCGCGCGGACCGCCGGGCTGCACGCCCTCGACGAGCGAAGCGGGCTCGCGACGTTCGGTGCCGGCACGCTCGGGCCCGACCTCGAGGCGGCGCTCGAACCCCACGGCCTGCTGCTCGGCCACTACCCGCAATCGTTCGAGGCTTCGACCGTCGGCGGCTGGGTCGCCACCCGCTCGGCCGGACAACAGTCGCGCGGCTTCGGGCGGATCGAGGCGCTCTTCGCCGGCGGCCATCTCGAGACGCCGCGCGGGGCGCTCGAGCTGCCGTGCTTCCCGGCGTCGGCGGCTGGACCGGACCTGCGTGAGGTCGTCCTGGGTTCGGAGGGCCGGCTTGGGATCCTGACCGAGGTCACCGTCCGGGCGGGCGTCCGACCCCGCCAGGAGCGCTTCCCGGCTTATCTGGTCCCCGACTGGGACCGGGCACTGGAGCTGGCCCGCGGGCTCGCCCGTTCGGGCTTGCCGCTGTCGATGATCCGCGTCTCGACCCCGCTCGAGACGGCCACGACGTTCGCGCTGGCCGGTGACGCGCGCCTGACCGGGCTCCTACGACGTTACCTCGCCCTGCGCGGGATGGGCCCCGACCGGTGCCTGGTGATCGTCGGGCTGACGGGCCACCCGGCGGTCGTGAGCTCGACCGCCCGCGCCGTGGACGACCTGGTCCGCGGGTCGCGCGGCATCGCCGGACCCGGCATCGGCGCGGCCTGGCGGCGCGATCGGTTCGCGGCGCCATACCTGCGCAATGCGCTGTGGGACGCGGGCTACGCCGTGGACACGCTCGAGACCGCGACCGACTGGACGCGCCTGCCCGACCTCGCCTCCGACCTCGGGCGCACGCTCCGGCACGGCCTGGAGACGTCGGGTGAGCGCGTGCACGCGTTCAGCCACCTGTCGCATGCGTATCCGAGCGGTTCGAGCCTGTACACCACCTATGTCTTCCGCCTCGCCGACGACCCGGACGCGACGCTCGAACGTTGGCGGACCCTCAAGTCGGCGGCCAGCCGCGTGATCGTCGACCATGGGGGGACCATCAGCCACCAGCACGGGGTCGGGGTCGACCACGCACCGTACCTGGCGGCCGAGAAGGGTTCCCTCGGGATGGACGCCATCGCCGGCCTGATCCGGACCTTCGATCCCGATAGCCTGATGGCCCACGGCGTCCTGCTCGAGGACGGCGCGCCGTGACGGCGGAGGCCGGCGCGGCCGGCGCGGATGCCGGCGGCCCCGGCTCGGCACCCGAGCGGATCCTCGCGGTCGACGTCGGGACCCAGAGCGTCCGCGCACTCGTGTTCGACCCGATGGGGACCGTGGTGGCGTCCGCCCGGATCCCGATCGAGCCATACATCTCTCCTCAGCCGGGCTGGGCCGAGCAGGACCCGGAGCTCTACTGGCGGACGCTCGGCGAGGCGTGCCGGCGGGTCCTTGGCGATCCCGCTGTCGATCGCCGCGCGGTCGTCGGTCTGACCATCACGACCCAGCGCAGCACGGTCGTGGTCACCGACGCGAGCGGGCGGCCGCTCCGTCCGGCGATCGTGTGGCTGGACCAGCGCCGGACCGAGGGCCTGCCGTTCGTCGGCGGTGCGATCGGCCTGGCCTTTCGTGCGCTCGGGCTACGCGAGACCGTCTCGGGCTTCATGGCCGACTGCGAGGCCAACTGGCTCCGCGCCAACGAGCCCGGGACGTGGCGGGCGATCGGCCACTACCTCGGGCTGTCGGGCTTTCTGACCCACCGCCTGACCGGCCGCTTCGCCGACTCGACGGCCGCGCAGGTCGGCTATCTCCCGTTCGATTTCGAGCGGAAGAGGTGGGCCGCCGCCGGCGATTGGAAGTGGTTCGCGGCGCCGGTCGACCCGGCCTGGCTCCCCGAGCTCGTGGCGCCGACGACACCGCTCGGCGGGTTGACGCCGACGGCCGCGCTCGCGACAGGGCTGCCGGTCGGTCTGCCGGTCATCGCCGCCGCGGCGGACAAGGCGTGCGAGGTGCTCGGCTCCGGCGCGCTGACGCCCGACGTGGCGAGCCTGTCGTACGGAACCACGGCGACCGTCAACACCACGACCGCGCGCTACATCGAGCCGATCCGCTACGTGCCCGCCTACCCCGCCGCCATTCCCGACGCGTGGACGATGGAGATCCAGATCTACCGCGGCTACTGGATGGTCGAATGGTTCAAGCGCGAATTCGGTCATCGCGAGGTAGCGCTCGCCGAGGCGCAGGGGATCGAGCCTGAGGTGCTGTTCGACGACCTCGTCCGCGCAGTCCCGGCCGGGTCGATGGGGCTCACCCTCCAGCCGTACTGGTCGCCCGGCGTGCGGATCCCGGGGCCTGAGGCGAAGGGGGCGATCATCGGTTTCGGGGACGTCCACACCCGGGCGCACCTGTACCGGGCGATCCTCGAGGGTCTGGCCTACGCGCTGCGAGAGGGGGCGGAGCGGACGACAGCGCGGACCGGCGTGCCGGTCACCTCGCTCCGCATCGCCGGCGGCGGATCGCAGAGCCCGGCCGCCGTCCAGCTGACCGCCGATGTGTTCGGGCTACCTGTGGCGCGGGCGCACACCCACGAGGCGTCGGGGCTGGGGGCCGCCATCGATGCCGCGGTCGGGCTGGGGCTGTATCCCGACGTGCGAACGGCGGCGGGCGCGATGGTGCGCGTCGGCGAGGTCCGCGATCCGAACCCCGCCACGCACCGCTTGTACGACGAGCTGTATCGCGGCGTCTACCGGAATATGTACGGCCGGTTGCAGCCACTGTACCGCGAGATCCGACGGATCACGGGGTACCCGCCAGCAAGCTGAGCGCTATCGCCCGAAGAGCGAGCGGATCCCGGGCTGGTTGAGGTAGTAGAGGACCACGCCCCAGAGGACGATATTGATGATCTCGCTGGCGACGCTCGCACCGCCGAGGACGTAGACGATTGCGAGCACGATGTTGCCGGCCGCGATCACAACGCCCAGCGGCCATGCCCAGGGCAACATGCTCCAGGCGCCATAGGCGAACGCGATCGACAGGGCGGCGAAGGCGAGGACGGCAAGGCCGAGCAGGCCGCCCGCGGCGCCGAACAAGACGGTCCCGCCGACGAAGACGACGAAGCCGGCAAAGAGTCCGAGGATGCCGCCGAGCGCGGCCAGCACAGCCAGGATGGTGATCCCGGTCGGGCGTGCAGCGGTCCCACCCGCGGCGGAGGCCGGCGGCGTCCAGCTGGTCGGCGCGGCCGGCGCCGGCGCGGGGGCGACGGGCGCGGCAGGAGCAGCCGGCACCGGCGCCGGAGCCGGGGCGGACGGCCTGGCGACGTCGGGCTCCATCGACGGTGTCGAGGTCGGATCCGGGGGTGTCTGATCGGTCATGGGACGAGTGCCTCCCTGTGCGGATTCATGACGGATGCGTCCGCGGCCCTCAGGCCGAGCCTCATCCTAGCGCTCGGCACGCGCCTGACAAGCCCGATCTGGTGCGTCAGTGCCCCATCAGCGGACGAGTTCGTCCGCCAGGAGGTCCATCAGGAGTGCGTCCACCCAGCGACCGTCGCGCAGCCGCTGGTACTGGCGCATCCGGCCGACGGGTCGGAAACCGAGCTTCGCGTAGGCGGCGATCGCACGCTCGTTGTCGGCGGCCGGGTCGATCGTCAGGCGGTGGTGGCCACGGTCGTCGAGGAGGTGGATGGCCAGCGTCCTGATCGCATCGGGGCCGAGCCCGCGACCCTGGACGTCGGTGCGCAGGAAGAGGTCGAGCCCGGCGCTCCGGAAATCGGGCTCGTTCTCCTCGACCGCCTGGATGTAGCCGATCACGACGCCGTCATGCTCGATGACATAGGGATCCTCGTCGGCATCGCCGACGACCAGCTCGGCCACCACGCGCTCGATGTCGAAGTCGCCCCACCAGCGTGCGACCTCGGGCTCGGCGAGGATCGCGGCCAGCGCCGGGGCGTCTGCCGGGGCCGTCGGCCGAAGCGTGACGTGACGGCCGCGCAACTCCATGACCGCGAGCCTACCCCAACGCCCTGGGTGACCGGCGGCGAAGGCGTCCCGGCTACGATGGGTCGATGCTGATCGCGGATGCCGACAGCCTGCTCGCCGACCTCGACCCGGCGCAACGAGAGGCCGTCACGATCACGTCGGGCCCGCTGTGCATCCTCGCCGGCGCGGGCAGCGGCAAGACCCGCGTGATCTCGCGACGCGTGGCGTACGCGCTCGCGACCGGGGTCATCCGGCCACGCGATGTGCTGGTCGTGACATTCACCGACAAGGCCGCGACCGAGATGGCCCACCGGCTCGCGGCGCTCGGCCACGCGGGCGTGGCGGCGTCCACGTTCCACGCCGCCGCCCTGCGCCAGCTCCGCCACTTCTGGCCGCGCGTCCATGGGACCGACCCGCCGTCGATCCTCGACTCGAAGGCGCCCATCCTCGCCCCGCTCGCGACCGGCCTGCCCGGTGGCTACCGCTATCTGGCCGTCCGAGATCTGGCGGGTGAGATCGAGTGGGCGAAGGCACGCCGGATCCGCCCCGCGGAGTACGAAGCGCGCGCGATCGCCGAGGACCGCGACGCGCCCCTGCCGCCCGACCTGATGGCCCGGCTCTACCGCGACTACGAGGGCCGCAAGGCCCGCGCCGGCCGGATCGACTTCGAGGACATGCTCGAGCTGACGATCGGACTGATCGCGACGGACGGGGCGATCGCCGCGGAGGTCCGCGACCGGTATCGCTGGTTCTCCGTGGACGAGTTCCAGGACACCAACCCGCTCCAGGCGGCGCTCCTCGACGCGTGGCTCGGCGGACGCGACGACCTGGCCGTGGTCGGCGACGAGGACCAGACGATCTATACGTTCACGGGCGCCACTAGCGACTACCTGATCGGGTTCACTGACCGTTTCCCCGCGGCCCGGCTCGTCCGGCTCGAGACCAACTACCGCTCGACGCCCGAGGTCCTCGCCCTGGCCAACAGGGTGCTGGCCGCGGGCCGCGACGCGGCCGACGAGCGGGTTCCCGGGGCCGCGCGGCGCCCGCCGAAGCGGCTGCTCGCCAGCCGACCGACCGGCCCGGCGCCGGAGATCGGCGGCTTTCGAAGCGATGACGCCGAGCTCGACGGCATCGTCGAAGCCGTCCGGGCGCTCGCCCGAGCCGGCACCGCGCATGGGTCGATGGCGGTCCTCGTCCGGACCAATGCGCAGCTGCCGTCGCTCGAGGATGCGTTCGGGCGGGCCGGGATCCCGTTCCACGTCCGTGGCGAGCGGTTCTTCGGGCGACCCGAGGTCCGACGCGCCGTTCGGATCGCGGGTGGCCTCGAGCGAACGCCCGAGGAAGACCACGAGGTCACCCTGCCGGACCGTCTCGCGTCCGCTTTCGAGCGCGAGCTTGGCGTCCGGCGTGACACCGTCCCCGATGGCGAGGCCGCGGCGGGCCGCCACGGCGCCGTCGTCACCTTGCTCGAGCTGGCCGAGGAGCTCGTCCGCGCCGACCCGGCTGCCGGCGTCCCGGCCTTCCTCGCCGAGATCGAGCGCCGCACGGCCATCGAGGCCGGCGGCGCCGCGGCCGGCGTCGAGCTGCTCACTTACCACCGTGCGAAGGGCCTCGAGTGGGACGCAGTCTTCCTCCCGGCACTCGAGGAAGGCACGCTCCCGATCCGCCAATCGACCGAACCCGGGGAGCTCGCGGAGGAGCGCCGGCTGCTCTACGTGGGTATCACCCGGGCGCGCCGCTACCTGTGGCTGTCCTGGGCTTCCAGTCGGACCGGGGCGACCGGGCGAGAGGGCCGGCGCAGCCGCTCACGATTCCTCGACGGCCTGGTGCCGGCCGCCGCGGAACGCGTGCGGGTCGGCGCGCCCGCGAGCGGACGATCGTTGCGTCCCGCGACGTCCAAGATCGATGCGGCCGACCGCTCGCCGCTGTCCAACGCGCTCCGTGCCTGGCGGACGGCCCGTGCCCGCGCCGACGCCGTCGCGCCATTCATCGTCTTCCACGACTCGACCATCGAGGCCATCGCGGCCAGCCGGCCTCGCTCCATCGCGGAGCTTCGGCGAGTGCCCGGGGTCGGCCCGATGAAGCTCGATCGCTACGGCGAGGAGATCATCGGCGTCGTCTCCCGCGAAGGTTAGGCTCTGACCTCTTGGCGCATGAAGGCGACGTAGGCGAGCGCGAAGCAGGCGACCATCATCGCCACCAGCACGACGACCTGCGGCCAGACCAGCAGGATGCTCTGGTCGAACGCGAGGAGCGTCGGGAGTTGTTGCTGGGCCTGCTGGACCTGGCCGAGCGAGCCGGGTAGCGTCGCCTGCGGATTGTTGGTCGGATTGAGCAGGACCGCGGTCACCTCGGAGTAGAGCTCGCCGGGCAGGAGCCGGGTAATGAACTGTTGGGCCTGCAGCTGGCCGATCTGTTGCGCGATGGTCGTGCCGGTCACGGGTGAGATCGCCTTGGCGACAAGGTCGAGGATGAGCGGGCCGAAGGTCGTGAACAGGAACCACACGCCGAACCCGATCAGGGCCGATGTCGCCGCACGGCGGAAGACGACCGACAGCAGCAGGCCGAACGCCAACCACAGCCCGACGTAGACGAAGGTCACGAGGATCCACGCGCCGAGGCGGAGGACCTCCTCGGGCGCCGGGACGATGCCGAGCCGGAAGATGCCGAAGCCGGCGACGATCCCGACGATCGCCAGCAGGACGACCCCGATGACCGCCAGCCCCGCGGCGAACTTGCCGTTGATCACGTCGTCGCGATAGATCGGCTGCGCGAGCAGTCGCGGCAGCGTCCCTTCGGAGCGCTCGCCGTTGATGGCATCGAACGCGAAGGCCAGGCCGAGGAGCGGTGCGATGATCGCCACGAACGAGTCGACCCGCAGGAAGGTGTAGTCCGGCGAGCCGATGATGAACAGGGCCAGGAAGATCGCCGGGACGCCGGTCGCATCCTGCGCGTGCTGGCGGATCTGGTCTGCCGCGGAGTAGAGCGGGATCATCGCGGCCATGCCGAGCACGATCAGCAGGACGATGAACCGGACGCTCAGCAGGTCGTCGCCGAGCTCCTTGGCCGCGATCACCCGCCAGCCGCCGTGCGGCACGCGCAGCTCGCGCCGGGGCGTCGGCGGTTCCTCGACGACGCCGCCGTTCGGGACCGTCGTCGCGCTCATTCGGGCCTCCGTTCGCCTGCCTGCCGGCCGGACCCACGGCGCTTGACACCGGTCCGCTTCACGATGGGCCGCTCGATCGCGACGCGGTAGATCTCGTCAAGGGACGGGACGACCGGCCGGAGCGCTGTCAGGCGCAGCCCGCTGTTGACGGCCGCCACCAGGATGTCCTGCCGAACGCGCCCCTCGGCGTGCGCCGGGCGGACGTGGATGCGCCACGTGCCGCTGCCCCCGGCCGGGGCTTCCACCGATTCGACCGCGGCGATACCGCGTAGCGCCGTGCCCGCACGGTCGACATCCGCCGGCGTCGGGAGTTCGAGGCCGACCTCGATGACCGCGGTGCCATCCCCGAACTGGGCGGCCAGCGCATCCACCGTCCCGACCCCGATCAGCCGACCGGAGGCGAAGATCCCGATCCGGTCGCAGACCGACTGGACCTGGCTGAGCAAGTGGCTCGACAGCATGATCGACAGGCCGCGCTCGGTGACCAGCCGGCGCAGGAGATCGAGGATCTCGACGACACCGAGCGGGTCGATCGAGGTCGTCGGCTCGTCGAGGATCAGCAGGTCCGGCGACTTGACCAGGGCGTCGGCGATGCCGAGGCGCTGGCGCATGCCGCGCGAGTACTGCCCGACCGGATCGTTCGCCCGCGAGGTCAGGCCGACCTGGTCGAGGACCTCGTCGATGGCCGGCTCCGCCTCGTCGCGGCGCAGGCCATTGAGCCGCGCCGTGTAGCGAAGGTTCTGCCGCCCGGTCAGGTCATCGTAGAAGCCGACGGCATCGGGCAGGTAGCCGACCCGTCGCTTGACCTCGCGCGGCTCCCAGGCTGGGTCGAGGCCCATGACGGCCGCCTCGCCGCTGGTCGGCTCGGACAGGCCGAGGAGCATCAGGATCGTCGTCGTCTTGCCGGCCCCGTTCTGCCCGAGCAGGCCGAAGATCTCGCCCGGGAAGACCTCGAGGTCGAGCTTGTTGACGGCGGTCAGGTCCCCGTACTTCTTCGTCAGGCGACGGGTCCGGATGACGGGCTCGGGCCCGTGTGACTCATTCGCCTCCGTCGGCTCGAGGACCGGCGCCGCGGCGATGTCTGGTTCGAGGGCTGTCACGGACTCGCTCATCGCCGCCCGAAGCGCCGGAATACCAGCCAGAGCCCGAGCAGCACGATGGCGATCAGGCCGATGCCGATGACGCCCCACAGCGCCGAAGTCTGGATCGTGACGCGGATGTCGGTCTTGGCCGTCGCGACCGATGCGGTGGCGGTCATCGTCGTCACGTAGTCGCCGGTGATCGCTTCGGACGAGGGCGTGACGTGGGCTACGACCTGGACCGTCTTGCCGGCGGGCACCGTGACGGTGGCCGGGTCGAACTTGACGACCCAGCCGGTCGGGGCCGAGGCCGTCATCGCCGCATCCGCGATGTCGGCGGTCCCGCTGTTGGTCAGCGACAGCGTCAAGTCCGAGGTCGAACCCGCGGTGGCGTTCATGCTCAGGACGGAATTCGGGGTCGACATGGCAAGGCTGTAGCTGCCGGTGATGGTCACCTGGAGGTCCGCGTGGGCGGACTGGCTCCCGCTCGTGGCATCGACCGTGATCGGGTAGTCGCCGGCGGCCGCGCTGTCCGACGGCTTGGCCGTGACCGAGACCGAGGAACTGCTGCCGGCCTTGACCACGACGCTGGCCGCCTGTGCCGTCGAGCCGATCTGGGCCGAGACGGTCCAGCCGTCGGGTCCCGTGGCCGACGCGCTGAACGGAAGGTCGTCCGCCGTGTCGTTGGTGAGCGTCAACGAGAACGTGAAGCTCGAATCTGACGCGCCCTTGAGCTGGGGCGTATCGGTCGTGAGCTTGATGTCACCGCCCGCGTTGGGCGACACGCGGATGTCGACCGATAGCGTCGTCGACGCACCGGACGAGGTGACGCCCTTGACGTCGATCCGCTGGGTACTCGCCGCTGCATCGGGCGGGACCGTGACGTTGAGCGTGATCTTGACCGGCGTCGAGCCGTCGGAGTCCACACCGTCGATGGTGAAGCCGCCGCCGCGCAGGACCGCGGTCCAGCCGTCGGGCACCTTGCCGACCGATAGGTCGACCCGGCCGGGCTGGGCGGTCGTCACCGAGATGTCGAAGCTCGGGTTCGCGCCGGGCGCCACGGCGATCGCTGGGAACGGGGTCGAGAGGGTGATCGCCGCGGCGGCGCCCGCGGCAGGGGCGCCGGCCAGCAACGCGAACCCCAGCATGGACGCCACGAGTGCGAGCCGCGCCGAGCGCGAGCGACGATCCCTGGCCCTGGACACCACCGACACAAGCCACCTCCTGAGATCCGGATGGACGACTGACGGCCGCCTGGGGACAGCCGGTCATGAGCGGGACTCCCTCCGCGCGCCCAGACGGCGCGCAGTCTGACGCGCCGAAGGGGTTCGAATCAACCAACGTTCGGTGAAGAGACCGTAATCATCGCCGAACGCTGTCTCCCCGGACCATCGGCCGTTTGACGGAACGCGCGCGGGGCACGATACTGCATATGTAACCAGTCCGACGCGACGACCCGGTTAGAGCGCCCGACACGCGACTCCCGGCCCGGCGCGCAGACACTTCAGACCACTCGTCCC
>Ga0307281_10000309_pt1 | contig 12726 bp, 14 predicted proteins | sample ER_DNA_120_FD_194486 | JGI IMG/M metagenome (GOLD analysis project Ga0307281, IMG submission 194486) | Bulk soil microbial communities from the East River watershed near Crested Butte, Colorado, United States - ER_DNA_120 | ecosystem: Environmental > Terrestrial > Soil > Floodplain | place...
TCGCCGATGTCTACCTCTCCGGCACGCAGCACGACGAAGACCAGCCGGTGCACCTGGTGGTTGCCGATACCAGCGTGTGCGCCACCCAATGCCGCGAGGAGTTCGGCAACCCGTGCCAGCACTTCTGCCCGGCCAGTGTCTACGAGATGGTGCCCGACGAGGCGAAGCCCGGGGCCTTGAAGCTCCACATCAACGCCTCGAACTGCGTGCACTGCAAGACCTGTGACATCGCCGACCCGTATCAGATCATCACATGGGTGACGCCCGAAGGCGGGGGCGGCCCGGACTACAAGAACCTGTAGGGAGGTTGTTCTCCATGCGACGCGCGCGCGGCTTCATCCTCTGCGGGCTGGCCCTCGCCCTCACCGGCTGCGCGACCACCGGCTATCAGCCGGTCTCGCCGACGATGTCGGCCGCCGAAGCCGGCCTCCAGCCGGAGTACCGCATCTTCTACGACGCGCTCGAGGAGTACGGGGACTGGACGTTGATCGAGCCCTACGGCTACGTGTTCCGCCCTCGGGAGAGCTTCGTGGCCTGGCAGCCGTACCAGGAAGGCTTCTGGGTTCCGAGCGATGTCTGGGGCTGGGTGTGGATTTCGTCCGAGCCCTTCGGCTGGGCCACCTATCACTACGGCACGTGGATGTTCGATCGTTTCCAGGGATGGGTCTGGATCCCGGGGCTGGACTGGGGGCCGGCATGGGTGAGCTGGCAGCTCGCGGATCAGTACGCGGGCTGGGCGCCGCTCGGGCCGCGCGGCGTGGACTTCGCCAGCGTTCCCGGCGGCGGGTACACGTACGTGCCCCTGAGCCAGCTCGCCTCGACCAACCTCAAGGCCCAGATGGTCAAGGCCGATGAGATCGCCCCGCAGCTCGCGGCCGCGAAGCCGGCGGACAACACGGTCGTGCGAAACGGCGTGGCGATCCACCGCGGCCCGCAGCTCGCGGTCGTGGAGCGCGCCGCCGGGCCGCTCCCGCGCGTCCGGCTTTCGGAGGTCGCGCCGGGCGCCGGAGGGAAGCGCGGCGCATCGGCCGGCGCATCCACGATGACGATCGAGGAGCAGGTCGAGGCGACGCGGCGCGCGGCCGAGGATGCGACCCGCCAGGCGCGCATGGTCGCGGGGACCGGTGGAGCGCCGCCCCAGCGGTTCTCCGTCGTGCGGCCCGTGCTGACGGTGGCACCAGCCGCGAAGCCCGCCGCGGAAGGCCGCGCACCGGGACGCGGCAAGACCGCCGCGCCGGACACCACGCGCTGAGCGGGCCGCCGCCCCTGCCCGCGGTCCGCATGACCGCAGCGGATCGAATCCGGATGCGGGCCTTGAAGCTCGGCTTCGAAGCGGCCGGGATTGCCGCCGTCGAGCCGCTCGAGGCGCGCGCGCACTTCGAGGCGTGGCTCGCAGCGGGCAGGAACGGCGGGATGAGCTATCTCGCCGGCCGGAAGCACCGCGAGCGCCGCGCGGACCCCGAGCGGATCCTCCCCGGCATCCGCTCGGTCGTGTGCGTCGCGCTCTGCCACGAGCCTTCACGCGACGACGCCCGCGACCTCCGGCTCGGCCGGATCGCCCGCTACGCAGCGGGCGAGGACTACCACCGCGTCATGCGCGACCGGCTCCGCGGGCTCCAGCGCTTCATCGGTGAGATCGCGCTGCCGGGCGCGCGCGCCCTGTGGTACAGCGACACCGGCGCGATCCTGGAGCGCGGCTGGTCGGAGCGCGCGGGTCTCGGCTGGATCGGCAAGCACTCGGGCCTGCTGTCCGAACGGTTCGGCTCGTGGTTCCTGCTCGGCGAGATCCTCGTGGACCGCCCGCTCGAGCCCGACCCGCCGGTTCTCCGCGAGCGCTGCGGCACCTGCACGCGCTGCATCGAGGCGTGCCCGACCGGCGCGATCGTCGCGCCCTACCAGCTCGACGCGCGGCTCTGCATCTCCTACCTCACGATCGAGCTGCGCGGCCCGATCCCGCGCGCGCAGCGGCCGCTGGTCGGCGACTGGATCTTCGGCTGCGACGTGTGCCAGGAGGTCTGCCCCTGGAACCGCTTCGCACCTCCGGCGCGTGAATCGAGGCTCCACGCGCGAACGCTCGACGGCTGGACGCTCGAGCGATTCCTCACGCTCGATGAGGCGGGCTTCGATTCGCTATTCGCGGGGAGCCCGATCCGCCGGGCGCGGCGCTCCGGCTTCCTGCGCAACGTGTGCGTGGCGCTCGGCAATCGCGGCGAGGCGGGCGCCGTGCCCGCGCTCGCCACGGCGCTGGCGTCGGACCCCGATGCGCTGGTGCGCATGCACGCCGCCTGGGCGCTGGGCGAGATCGGGCGCCGGATCGCGGCCGAGAGCGCGGCGTGCGCGGTGGATGACATCGCGAGGGCGCTGCGCGCGGCGCTCGCGAACGACACTTCCGCTGAAACGCGCGAGGAGGCGGACGCGGCGCTCGAGCGGTTGAGCTGACGGGAGTCCGGGTGTTAGCGCTCAGCGCGGGTGAGGCGCGAAAGCCTTCGGTCGCTTGTCGAGGCGGCTCGTCCGATCCCACGGCAAATCCCAGTCGCAGCGGAAGCCGCTGCCCGTATCGGGTCGCACGTAGGCATTCATGTCCGGGAGCGTCGGACGGCCTCCGGCTCCGATCACGCGCCCCTCGAGGACGAAGGAGGCTCCCGGCTCTCCTCCCGGCGCCAGATCGGCCTCCCACGTCGGGGAATCCGACGTGGCTGGGGGAGCTTCGGCGCAACGCCCCACCGACATTCCCGTGATCGCGATCGCCAGGACCGCCACGGACGCGGCCTTCCACATCGGAGTGCTCTCCCGGATCGGTTGTCCCGGCATGTCGTGCCCGCTCACCCTGGCCCGAGCGGCGTCCCCTTCACCCACTCCGCGTCGCCGGCGGCGAAGAACTCCTTCTTCCAGATGGGCGCGGAGCGCTTGAGCTCGTTCATCGCCCACTGGCACGCATCGAAGGCGGGCTGGCGGTGGGCGGCGGCGACCACGACGGCCACGCTCGCCTCGGCGAGCGGCACCAGGCCGAGGCGGTGGACGATCCGGCACGCGGCGATCTGGAACTGCTTCCCGGCGTCGCGCTCGAGCTTCTCAAGTGCTACGACCGCCATGGGCTCGTAGGCCTCGTACTCGAGCTTCGCGATCTTGCGGCCCTCGTTGTGGTCCCGGGAGTTCCCGATGAAGAGCGAGACCGCGCCGCAGTCGGGCCGCGAGGCCTCGGTGATGAGCTTCGCCACGTCGATGGGCGCGCGGACGAGCTCAGCCACGGGCCACCGTTCCCGCCGCGCCCCGCGCAGGACGAGCCCCGCGGGCGGCGCGAGGGCCCGGCGCGGCCCCGGGCTTCGCCGCGCGCGATGCCGCGCGCCCCGCGCCGCGGATCACGCGCCGCATGATCGGGCGCGTGCGCGAGCGGCGCGCGACCTCGCGAAATCCCGCGCGCTCGAACGCCGAGGCCAGGCCGGTCCACACGAAGGCGTCCGACGACCGGGAGTGCGTGTCGGTCGGGTAGCCTTCCACGATCGTCGCGCCGCGCGATGCCGCGTGCCGCACCGCCTCGCGCAGCAGGCGCACGCTGAGGCCGCGCCCGCGGTGCGGCCTGGCCACGAAGAAGCACGTCACCGACCACGCCGGGCGGTCGTCCACGGGCGCCAGGATCTTCGAATTCTCGAGGCGCCGGTAGATCGCGCGGGGCCCAAGCCCGCACCAGCCAGCGGGCTCGCCGTTCACATACGCGAGGATGCCGGGGGTCTCGCCCGCGGCCACGATGCGGCGCAGCGCGCGCTTGTTCTTCGCGCCGACACCGGCCCGGAACTCGGCGCTCTGAAGCCGCGCCCACATGCACCAGCATCCGGCGCAGGCCCCGCGCGGCCCGAACAGCGTCTCGACGTCCCGCCAGCGGTCGGGGGTCGCGGGATGGAACTCGATGCTCGCCATCTGGACTCAGCCCCCGCTCACCGGCGGAAGCAGCGCCAGCTCCGCGCCCTCGCGCAGCGCGGCTTCGGGGGAAACCAGCACGCCGTCCACCGCCACCGCGAGATGCGGCCACAGCGGATCGAGCGCGGGCGTCGCGCGGCGGATCGCCGCGACCGCGTCGGCGACCCGGCTGCCCTGCGGCAGCTCGAGCGGGGCGCTGGGACGGCCGGCGCGCTCCCGAGCCTGCGCGAAGTAAAGGACGTTGATCCTCATCGGTGGACGCTCTCCAAGTGAGTGCCTATGCTCGCCGGATGCACCGTGAGAATCAAGCGGCCCCGGCGCGGGGCTCCGCCGAGGCCAGCATACCGCACGCGATGGAAGCGGAGGGCGCGCCGGCCACACCCGCTCCGGAAGCCGGGACGGGCGCCGGTTCGGAGGCCGCTCCGGACGATTCGACGCCGGGCTCCGAGCCCTCGGCGGCCGCGGATTCCGAGCCCGCCGAAGCGCCCGCGCCGCCCCCCGCCCGGCGTCCGCGCGTCCTGTTCGTGGGCCCGCTCCCGCCGCCCATGGGAGGCGGGCAGCTCCTGCTCGACATGCTCCTCCACTCGAGCCTCGCGCGCGACTTCGAGATCCACGTCGTGGACACCTCGAAGCGCGTGCTGCGGTGGGCGGTCGAGAAGCCGTCGTGGCGCACGCCGCTCTACTTCGCGCGCGATCTCGTCCGTCTCGTGCCGGCGTTGCTCTCGATCCGGCCCGAGGTGGTCGTGGTTCACGCCTCCGGCTCGTTCTCGTTCGTGCGCGACTGGCTGTTCATGCTCGCCGCGCGGGCGTGTGGCACGCGCGTCGTCTGCCACTACCACGGCACGCTCCACACGCGCTTCCCGTCCACCCTCACGCCCGCCGGCCGCTTCCTCGGACGCATGATGATGGCCGCGGCCGACCGCGTGATCGTGGTGGGCCCCGGCTACCGCGACCGCTTCGCCGAGGCGTGGCGCCGCGACGACGTGGCGTGGTCGCCGAACGTCGCCGATGTCGGGCTCTACCAGGCCGCGGCGGGAGAGCGCGGGCCGTGGCTCCAGCCCGGCGAGCGCGGCGTGCTCTTCGTGGGCCGGCTCTCGAGACCGAAGGGCATCTGGGACCTGATCGACGCGATGCCGGCCGTGATCGCGCGCCATCCCGATGCGCGCTTCCTGCTGTGCGGCGTGGCCGAGAACGAAGCGCAGGAGCCGGTGCTGCGCGCCGCCGTCGCCGAGCGCGGGCTCACGGAGCGCGTGCGCTTCCTGGGCTCGCTCGACGGCGGGGAGAAGGCGCTCGCCTACGCCAGCTCGAGCGTGTTCGTGTCGCCCTCGTGGACCGAGGCGTTCCCGCTCGTGGTCCCGGAGGCCATGGCGGCCGGGCTCCCAATGGTGCTGACGACGGTGGGCGCGATCCCGGACCTGGTGCGCGACGGCGAGGACGGGTTCCTGGTGCCGCCACGCGATCCCGCGACCCTCGCCGACCGTGTCAACCGATTGCTCGACGACGAGCCGCTGCGCGCGCGGATTTCCGCGCACGTGCGGGAGCGCGCGCCGCGCGAGTTCGACATCGAGGTGGGGGCCGCACACGTGCGCGACGTGATCGATGGCCTGCTCGATCACCCCCGCGTCCAGCCCGCCGATGTGGGGCCGGCGCCCGGGACGCCCCGCTGGCCGGCCGAGAAGGGCCTGCTCTTCTGGCTCCTGATCCTGACGGTCTTCGGAGTGGGCGGCGTTCTCTTCGGCCAGCAGGAGCTGGCGCTCCTGGTCGCGATGTCCGGGCTCTTCGTGACCGCGCAGGCCGCGGATCTCGAGCCGCGCTGGGCGGCGCTCTATCGCGCGCTCTCGTGGGTGGTCCCGTTCGCGACTGCCGCCCTCTTCGCGGCGCTTGCGGTGCTCATCTTCCAGGGCGATCTCGCGATCGGGCCGAAATCGATCCTGCTCGGCTTCGCCTCCGCCAGTGCTCTGGCGTGCCTCGCCACGGGAGTGCGGCCCGTGGCCGACGGGCTCGCGCGGATGCTGCTGCGCGCCGATCCACCGTCCCACATCCTGAGGCTCTCCGCCCGGCTCATCCTCGCGGGGCTGCTGCTCGCGGTCCCCGGCTGGTTCGCGCTTCGCGACGCTCTGACCGAAGAAAGTCAGAACCTCATGGAGCAGCTCTCGCTCGGCACCGGCCTCCTCGGCTACGTGCTGCTTGCGCTGGCGGCCGTGGGATTCATGGTGCGGCGCGACCTGCGGGCCACGCTCGACCGGCTGGGGCTCAAGGCCCTCACCCTGAGGCACGGCGGAACGGTCGTCTTCGGGGTGGTGGGCCTGCTGCTGCTCAACCAGGGAGCCGACTCGCTCCAGAAGCTGGCGTTTCCCGAGCTATGGCAGCGCGACCAGGACTTCAACCAGGCGCTGGCGGGCGGCCTCTCGGGCCTCCAGGCGGTGGGGCTGGGGATGAGCGCCGGGATCGGCGAGGAGATCACGATGCGCGGGGCGCTGCAGCCGCGGCTCGGGCTGGTGCTGACCTCGATGCTCTTCGCGTCGCTCCACATCCAGTACTCGTGGTACGGCATGGCGGTGATCTTCGTGCTGGGTCTCATTCTCGGCGTGATCCGGCAGCGCACCAGCACCACCGCCGCCATGGCCGTGCACGTCCTCTACGACATCGTGGCCGTGCTGACGACGTAAGCCTGTTACGTCAGCGCCTCGCCGGGCTTGAGCGCCACGACCTCGGACTTGACGCCCAGCTTCTTCAGCTCCTCGACCAGCATCTCGGGCGTCCCGGTCAGGGCCGGGAACGTGCCGTAGTGCGCGGGCACGATGAGCCTGCTCTTCAGCATGCGCGCAGCGACCGCCGCCTCGCGCGGCGACATGGTGTAGAGGTCGCCGATCGGGAGCAGTGCGATGTCCGGCGCGTAGAGCTCCCCGATCAGCGCCATGTCGGAGATCACGGCGGTGTCGCCCGCGTGGTAGATGCGCGTGCCGTCCTCGAGCGTCAGCACGAAGCCGCACGGCTCGCCGCCGTAGATCACCTGCCCGCCGTCCTCGATGCCGCTCGAGTGCACGGCGTGCGTCATCGTGAAGCGGACTCCGGCGGCCTCCTGCGAGCCGCCCTTGTTCATCGGCGAGGTTCCGGTGAGCCCCTTGCGCTGCAGGTACAGGTGGATCTCGTAGTTGCACACCACGGTCGGATTGAACTTCTTGCCGAGCGTGACCGCGTCCGCCATGTGGTCGCCGTGACCGTGGGAGATCGTCATGACGTCGATCCGGTCGAAGGTCTTGCCCTCCCGCGGGCACGAGGGATTGCCCTCCACCCACGGATCGAGCAGGACGACCCGCCCGCCCTTCGTCGAGAGCTTGAACGTGTTGTGTCCGAGCCAGGTGAGCGAGAACCCGCGATCGAGCTTTTTCATGCTCCCATCCCCATTTCGCCCGGCGCGCACGCCGGCGCCTTCAGTTGCTCCGCGTGTCCCCGGGTTCGGGGCGCGCGCCGGATCGCAGCCGGCGCTCGATGCGCTCGCGCACCTGCTTCCCGCGCTCGATCACGCTGTCCAGCTCGAGCAGGCCGAGCTTCTCCCCGGCTTCCGCATCGAGGCACATGCACATCATGCTCACCACCGCCTCGTAGCTCGCCCCCGGCTCGGGGAACGGAGGCGCGGCCACCCCGGCGGCGGCGGCCGCCGCGCCCAGCAGGCGCTCGAAGACCCGGATCGAGGCCTGACGCTCGATCTGCACCAGCGGATCGTCCTCGGTGTAGGGCTCCTGCGGCAGCACGCGCACGCGCGCCGAGGGGTACGGATGTTCGCGCACGCGGCGCTCCAGTCGGATGCGCGCCACGCCCATGAGCCGGAGGTCGTAGCAGTCGTCGGGGAGCCACTCGACGTCCTGGAAGCGCGCGAGGCACGCGAGCGGAAAAACGTCCGGGTGTGAGCGATCGCCGTGCTCGACCGCGGATTTGGAGAGCGCCAGCGCGACCGTGCGCTCGCCCGAAAGGGCGTCGCGGACCAGCGTGCGATAGCGCAGATCGGTCACGCGCAGCGGAAGGACGGCGTGCGGGAACAGCACAGCGTCCGTGAGCGGCAGCACCGGGACCGGGTGTCTGGGCCCGGGCTGCATGGCGGGGTCAGGCGCCCGACTCAGTCCTCCCCCACGAACTCCAGCACGTCCTTGATGTGCCCGTCCACCTTCACCTTCGGATAGATCTGGGCGATGCGCCCGGTGCGATCGATCACGAACGTGGTGCGCTCGATCCCCATGTACTTCTTGCCGTACAGGTTCTTCTGCTTGTAGACGCCGAACATCTTGGAGACCGAGGCGTCCTCGTCCGAGAGCAGCGGGAACGAAAGCGTGTGCTTCTCGCGGAAGTGCTGGTGCGATTCCATGTTGTCGTTCGAGATCCCGAGCACCACCACGTTGAGCCTCTCGAACTCCGCGCTGTGGTCGCGGAAGTCGCAGGCCTCGCGCGTGCAGCCCGGAGTCTCGTCCTTGGGGTAGAAATAGAGCACGACGGTTTTCTTCCCCTTGTACTGGCGCAGCGAGATGTTTTCGCCCGTCGTCGACGGCAGCGTGAAGTCCGGCGCGGGCTTCCCGATGACGGGTAGAAGCGCGGTCGTCATGCATCCTCCCGGAAGCGGGGCCGGGCTCCCGCGGGAGCCCGGCCTCGTGAATTCGGCGGCCTGATGTGGCGACCGCTACTTGTGAACCGCCTGCATGGCGAGCGCCCGATCCAGGTTCTGCTCCACCACGCCCCAATCCAGATTGTTGAAGAACGCATCGATGTACTTGGCGCGCGCCCGGCCGTAGTCGATCCAGTACGCGTGCTCGTACACGTCCATCGCCAGGATCGGCGTCGCGTTCCACACCGGAAACGTGTTCTGCGCGTCTCCGACCACGGTGGTCAGGCAGTTCCAGTCGTAGTCGTAGGCGAGCCACACCCAGCCGCGGGCCGCGAGCCCGGAGGCCTTGAAGTCCTCCAGCCACTTCTCGTACGAGGGAAAGTCGCGCTTGATCATCTCGGCCGTCTTGCTCTTCGGGGCGCCACCCTTGCCGCCGAGGTGCGCGAAGTAGATCTCGTGGTTCTTGACCCCGCCGATCGCGAACGACAGGTCCACGCGCAGCGCGCGCAGGTCGCTGTAGATCTGGTTCGCGGACGCGCGGTCCACGCTTTCGAGCTTGCCTTGGATCTCGTTCGTCTTGTTCACGTAGCCCTTGTAGAGCTCGTAGTGCTCTTCCATGGTGCGGGCCGAGATGCCGGCGAGCTCGCGGATGCTGGCGAATGTCTTGGCTTGGAGCTTCGGGAAGGGCATGGCTTACCTCCGATTCAGGGGCGCTCTGGGGTGCGCCCCGATGGGACGCGGCGGGAGAACGCCGCCGAAGGTAGACCCGCCCGCGAGGCCTGTCAACGGGCGCGGAGGCGCGATCCACGCGCCCGCGAAGCGTCCCGGGCGCGCTCAGCCCGGCCGTCTGCGCACGCCCGCGGCACTCGTGATGCGTCCCGCGCGCACCGAGTCGAGCAGCGTCTGGACGCGCGGAGCGCTCACCTCGCAGCTCGGGTCGTAGGCGCGGCACGCTGCGAGCGTGTAGCCGCAGCCGCACGTGCAGCGCTCAGCGTTGGCGAAGCGCACGAAGATCTCGCGCCGCGGAGGATCCAGCTCCGAGAGGTCGAAGCCCGGCACATCGTCCACCCAGCGTGCCTTGATCGCGGCCGAGTCGTCGGCGGCCGCGCCGAGCCCGCGATGGATCGCGTCGTCCGGCATGCCTGCTCCCGCCTCCGGCGTGCTCGCGACCGGCGCGGGCTGCGGCCGCGAGTACCACCACGCCGCGGAAAGCCCGGCGATCAGCCCCGCGACCGCGACGATCGCGATCCAGCGGATGCGGCCGCTCGCGTCATGAAGGAGGCTCATAGGCGACGAGCGTAGGCGGGTCGCGGCGGCCGGGCAACGTGGCGAGGCGGCGCGCACGGTGCCGCACGCGGAGTTGACCGCAACTTGTCGATGACCATGCCTCAGGGCGACCAGCATTCTCCGGAGAATGTTGTCGTAGTTATTCCCCCGGCCCTTCCGCCGGCTCCAAGGCCGGCTCACCAGCATTCTCCGGAGAATGTTGAGTCGGGCGTCCCGCAGCTCCAACTGAGGCCTCCCGCGCGCTCAGCGGCGCCGCGTTGACCGCCGCCGGGCCCCGCCCATAGCATCGCCCCCTCACGACAGCGCACCACGAGGCCCTCATGAAGACCGTGAAAGTCCCCTGGACCCAGCCCGTCACGCCCGAAGCCGCGCGCGGCGACCTGGCGAAGATCTACGAGCGCATCCGCGCGGCCTCGTCGCGAGGCGCGGTCTCCAACGTGTGGCAGAGCTGCGGGCACGATCCGGACGGGCTCGACGCGCTCCACACGCTCTACCGCGCGCTGATGGACGATCCCGCGCCGCTCACGCACGCCCAGGCGGAGCTGATCGCGGTCGTGGTTTCGGCCACGAACGGCTGCGGCTACTGCGTGGCGCATCACGGCCCGAAGCTGGCTGCGGTGCTCGGCGACGATGCGCTCGCCCGCGCCGTGGCACAGGACTACCGCGAGGCCAATCTCCCCGCGCGCGACCGCGTGCTGCTCGACTGCGCGGTCGCGCTCACCTGCGAGCCGTGCGAGCGCAAGCTCGAGGACATCGAGCGCCTGCGCGAGTACGGATTCGACGACGCAGCAATCGTGAAGGCCACCGAGATCGCGGCCTACTACAACCTCACCAACCGGATCGCGTGCGCGCTGGGTGTCACGCTCGAGCCCGGCCTCGAGCCCTGGGAGTTCGGCAGCCAACGCTGAGGAACTGCTCTCAGCCCCCGATCGCCTCGCGGTAGATCGCGAGCAGTCCTTCGACGTGCCGGCGCGGAGCGCATTGCTCCTCGATGCGCCGCCGCGCCTCCTCGCCCCAGCGCGCAGCCGCCGGATCATCGAGAGCGCGCTTCGTGAGCCCCGCGAATCCCTCGGCGTCTCCGGGATCCGCGAGCAGGCCCGTCGCCTCGTGCTCGACCAGCTCGGGGAGTGCCCCGATGCGCGCGGCCACCACCGGGCGCCCGTCCGCCATCGGCTCGGCCGCCGCGTAGCCGAAGGTCTCGTAGAAGAGGCTGGGCACGATCACCGCGCCCGCGCGGCGCATCACGGCGGCGAGCGACTCGTCCGCCAGATGCCCGAGCTGGCGCACGCCCGGGCCGCCCTCGCGCGCGAGCCAGGACGAGAGCGCCCCATCGCCCGCCACCACGACCGGAACCGGCGCCAGCTTGGCCGCGATCGCGGGCAGCAGCCGCACCCCCTTGTCCACGGTGAGCCGGCCCGCGAACAGCACGAAGCGCCCCTCCGGCAGCGAGCCGGGCGCCACTCCCGGAGCCGCGCGCTCCACGCCGTGCGCGAGCACGCGCACCTTGGCGCGGTCGAGCCCCAGCTCGGCTGTCTTCTCCGCCACGAAACGCGAAGGCGCGATCCAGCGCCGCACCGCGCGGTAGGCGCCGATCCAATCGTGAAGGTAGGCTTCCGCCGCTCCGATCGCGCTCTTCAGGCGCGAGCCCTGCACACAGCCGATGGCGAGCGCGTGCCAGTGCGCCCCGCCGCGGCAGCGCTCGCACGGGGCGCCGTGCGCGAAGAGGATGCGGTTCGTGCACCACGGCTTGTAGTCGTGGAGCGTCATCACCACCGGCACGCGCGCGCGCTCCAGCGGGCGCAGCACCGAGGGCGTGAGGTAGCGGCTCGGGGCGTGGACGTGCGCGATGTCAGGCCGGAACGCGGCGAGCAGCCGCTCCATCGCCGCCGCCGCCGGCCGCGACCACAGCGCGCGCGGGAGCTGCGCGAGCTGGCGCAGGACCGGGGCGCCCTCGCCGAAGTCCGCGGGCGGGGCGAAATACCCGGCGGTCGGGCTCGGCAGATTGCGCGGATCGCGGATCGCGAAGTGCGCGACCTCGTGCCCGGCGGCCGCGAGCCAGCGCGACTCGTCGAGGCAGGTGCGCTCGACGCCGCCCCGCAGGTAGTGGAAGGCGTTGACGAAGAGGACGCGCACGCGCAGCTCGGGGCGCCGCCGGGCTACTTCGCCCCGCCGTCCGCCGCGTCCTTCGCGGCCGGCAGTGGAGCCGTCTCGAACTCCATCAGCGCCGCGCCGACACCCGGCCCCGACTCGTAGCAGAGCAGCGTTCCCCGCACGTCCTCGCCCAGGAATCCGCGCAGCACCTCGAGGTGGAGCAGGCCGGCCTCCGGCTGCGCCTTCGCGGAGAGCGCGGGGTCGCGCGCGGAGACCTCGCTCCACGCGCCGCGCTGGAGCGCGCCGAGCGCCCACTCGTCGAACGCGCGCGCCTCGGGCACGTCGCGCTTCAAGTTCCACGCGTGCTCGTTGCGCGACAGCCCGCCGCCCACCACGAACGCTGCGCGCTCCGGCCAGGCGGCGAGCGCGCGGCGGATCGATCCGCCCCACGCCCGGCACTCGGCAGCGGCGCGCGGCGGCAGCGACAGCGGCACCACGGGCAGGCGCGGGCGCGGGGTGAGGAAATGCATCGGCACGGTGACGCCGCTGTCCACGCCGCGCGTCGCCGCCGCCACGTGCACGCCGTCGCGCAGGCCCGCCTCGACCAGCGCGCGCGCCAGCGGCGGGCTCCCCGTGCAGTCGTGGCGCACCTCGACGCCGAGGTCGGCGTAATCGGTGATCGTGGCGTGGCGGTGGCCCGGGTCCACCCGGAACGGCCCCGGCGCGTTCCAGCGCGCGCTCAGGACGACGACCACCGCGGGCGTCTCGGCGAAGAAGCGCTTCGACGCCTCCCCGAGCGCGGTCAGCATCTCGGTGTAGTGGTGGCGGTGCTCGTC
>Ga0307281_10000310_pt1 | contig 12719 bp, 9 predicted proteins | sample ER_DNA_120_FD_194486 | JGI IMG/M metagenome (GOLD analysis project Ga0307281, IMG submission 194486) | Bulk soil microbial communities from the East River watershed near Crested Butte, Colorado, United States - ER_DNA_120 | ecosystem: Environmental > Terrestrial > Soil > Floodplain | place: USA...
GCGGTGGTGTGCGCAGCCCACCTCACGCAGCGGCTGCCGCGGGGCGTGGTGCACGCCTACGAGTCCTCCGCGTGCTACGAGCCGCTGGGCGAGCCCGGTTACTCGGTGGACCGCGGCGGGTGCATCAACCAGCTGACGCCTAAGCGCTCGATTGCGAAGAAAGTGACCGGCACCGCATCGAACTCGTGCCTGGTGCAGGTGGTGCTGTGGGACGGATCCGGGGAATTGCTCGCTGCAAGAGGCGCCACAGCGACCGCGAGCGCTGCGGCTCACAAGGCGAGTCCGCAGCCGGCAATGGCGACATGAGCGTCGTAAGGGTGCGTGATGACGCTCATCCCTCACCCCCGCCCCTCTCCCCCAGAGGAGAGGGGAGATTCGAGGCGCAAATGCCTCGTCAGGCATTTGCACGAGGACCAAGAAGGAGGTCCACATGAAAAAATGGAATCTCATTATTGACGTGGCGAAGTGCTTCGGCTGCCAGGCCTGCTCCATTGCCTGCCACGACGAGTACAACGGGAACGAATTTCCGGGATACGCGGCGGAAATGCCCAATCACGGGAGCCGCTGGATTGACATCCGGCAACGCGAGAAAGGGCAATTCCCGATGGTGGAGGTCGCGTACCTGCCGGTGACGTGCAACCACTGCGACGACGCGCCGTGCATCAAGGCGGCGAAAGGCGGCGCGATCACCAAGCGGCCCGACGGCATCGTGATCATCGACCCGGTAAAAGCGAAGGGCCAGCGGCACCTGGTGGACGCCTGCCCCTACGGCGCCATCCACTGGAACGCCGAGAAGCAGCTGCCGCAGGCGTGGCCCTTCGATGCGCACCTGCTCGACGGGGGCTGGATCCGGACCCGCGGCTCGCAGGTCTGCCCGATCCAGGCGATGCGGACCGTGCATGTCGAGGACGACGAAATGCAGAAGATGGTGCGCGAGGAGGGACTTGAAGTCCTGCATCCCGAGTACCACACGAAGCCGCGCGTCTATTACAAGAACCTCAACCGCTTTTTCAAGGCGTTCGTCGGGGGCAGCGTTGCCGGCGCGATCGGCGGCGTTACCGAGTGCATCGAGGGCGCCCGTGTCAGTCTGCAACGGGGCGGGCAGAAAATCGCGGAGGCCCGGAGCGACCCCTACGGCGACTTCAAGTTCCAGGGGCTCGACGAGGGGAGCGGGCGCTACCGCATCGAGATCCTCGACGAGCGATTCGAGCCGAAGCGGCTCGAGTTCGATCTTGGGGAAAGCAGCTACCTGGGAACGATCGAACTGACCGGAAAACCTACCGCCCGCGCATAGCGGCAGCAGCAGGCCGACACGACGGCAGTTATCTTGCGAGGGGGACGATCAACGATGAGTGACAAATGCAGGGCGGCGCGTCTCTCTCGCCGCGCGGCAAGCGTGTTGGCAGTGTGTTCCGCTTGCGCCGGGTGGATGAACGCGGTCGCGCAGGATCCTTCGACAGGCTCAGGACAGGCGTGGCCCACGCGTACCGTGCAGATCGTGGTGCCGTACACGCCGGGCACCGGCGCCGACATACTCGCGCGCACGTTTGGGCCGAAGCTCTCCGAGCGCTGGAAAGTCGGCGTCGTGACCGACAACCGCCCGGGCGCGACCGGCAATATCGGCGCGGAGTACGTGTCGAAGGCTGCCCCGGACGGCCACACCATGCTGTTCACGGCGACCTCCTTCGGCACGACCCCGGCGCTCTACCAGAAACTGCCCTTCGACCCGGTCAAGAGTTTCGCGCCGGTCGCGTTGATTGCGACCAGCGGGCTTGCGCTCGTCGTCCACCCGCAGTTGCCGGTCAAGTCGGTCAAGGAATTCATCCAGCTCGCGAAGCGCCGCCCGGGGCAGATGCTCTACTCCTCGCCGGGCAACGGCGGGCCCCAGCACCTCGCGATGGAGCTGTTCAAGCTCGAAACCAGCATCGACATCGTGCATGTGCCGTATAAAGGCCTGTCCGGCGCCATGACCGATCTCATCGGCGGACACGTGCAGGCGATGATTTCGGCGACGCAGACCGCGTACGCGGCTGTGCAGTCCGGCAGGCTGCGGGTGCTCGCGGTGATGAGCCCGGAGCGCTCGTCCGCCTACCCGGACGCGCCGACGATGAAGGAGCTGGGGCTTGCGCAATTGGAGGTTGAAACCTGGTACGGCGCGTTCGCCCCGGCCGGCACGCCGGCGCCGGTCATCGTGAAGATCAATGCCGAGCTGAACGCAGTCCTCAAGCTGCCCGAAATACGCGAGTTGCTGGCGAAGCAGGGCATGACGCCCCGGGGCGGCTCCCCCGAGCGATTCGGCAACATGGTGAGAGCGGAACTCGCGCGCTGGGATCGCGTGGTCAAAGCGGCGAAAATTAAGGCGGATTAAATCCCCCCGACATATACATGTCTCCCCCCCTTTGACAAAGGGGGGCAGGGGGGATTTAGTGACGAATAATTGTGAGGAAGAGCGCCTTGAATGGCTAACAAGCGAAAAATCACGAATCACGAATCACGAATCACGAATCACGATTCCAGCACAAAGCGCGGATACGCTGATCTTCATGAACACCTCGCCGCACTGAGGAAAGCGGGCTTTCTGCTCACCATCGACCGGCCGATCGACAAGGACGCGCTACTGCACCCGCTGGTGCGCTGGCAGTACGTCGGCGGAGTCGAAGAGCACGAGCGCAAAGCGTTCCTGTTCACCAACGTGGTGGACGGGCGCGGCCGCAAGTACCAGTTTCCCGTCGTGGTTGGCGCGTATGCCGGCAACCGTGCGATCTACTGCATCGGCATGCGCGCGAAGCCGGAGCAGGTCCAGCCCAAGTGGGATCATGCCATCGCCAACCCGTTGAAGCCGCGCCTCGTCAAGCAGGCGGCCTGCCAGGAAGTCGTGATCAAAGGCGCCGCGCTGAAAGGCGAGGGTAACGGGCTCGACAGCCTGCCGATACCGGTTTCGACGCCGGGCTTCGACAGCGCGCCGACGCTGACCGCGACCAACGTGATCACGAAAGACCCGGAAACCGGAATTCAGAACCACGGCACCTATCGCGCGGGGCTGAAGGCGCCGGACCGTTGCGTGATTCGCATGGCGACGCGTGTGGGCGGGGCCGGGGGCTATCGCCACTACCTCAAGTACCAGAAGCGGGGGGACAAGACCATGCCGTGCGCGATCGTGCTGGGCGCACCGCCCTGCGTCGCGTTCGTCGCGCCGATGAAGCTTCCGATAGACCTCGATGAGATCGGCGTCGCGGGCGCCGTTGCCGGTCGGCCGATTAATGTCGTGCGCGCCCTCACGGTGGACCTGCTGGTGCCGGCCGAGGCCGAGATCGTGATCGAGGGACTGGTCGACACCGTGCGCCTGGAGCCGGAGGGGCCATTCGGCGAATCGCACGGGCACATCGCGCCCGAGGAATACAACATGCCGATGCGGGTGACCGCCATCACCCACCGCAAGGGCGCCATCGTTGCCTCCTACCTGAGCCAGGTGACGCCGAGCGAGTCAAGCGCCATCAAGCGCGTCTCCTACGAGCCGATGTTTCTCTCGCACCTGCGCAACACGCTCGGCGTGCGCGGCGTGAAACGCGTGACGCTGCACGAGCGCATGACGGCATTGCGCCGCATCGCCATCGTCACCGTGGAGAAGGACATCCCCCGCACGGAAATCTGGCGCGCACTGACCGGTGCTTCCAGCTTCAAGGCCGACTGCGGCAAAATCTGCATCGCGGTCAACGACGACATCGACCCGGATAACTCGGATACGATCCTGTGGGCGATCGCCTTCCGCATGGACCCCACGACCGACCTCCAGGTGCTGCGCTATCGCAGCCCGGGGCACGGGCCCGAGCGCGAGCACGAGGCGGACCGCGAGGACGCGACGCTGCTGATGGACGCCACCATGAAGGAAGACCTGCCGCCGCTCGCGCTGCCGAAGCAGGAATACATGGAGCGCGCGCGCAAGGTGTGGGAGGAGCTCGGGCTGCCCAAGCTGCGCCCGCAATCGCCGTGGTTCAGCTCGCCCGTGGGAAGCGACTGGCCGCCGCAATGGGATGAAGCGGCCAAGCGCGCCGCCTCAGGCCGCTATCTCGAAACCGGCCGCATCAGCGAAAAGCAACAGCGCAAAGGTCTGAAACCTGAAACGCGTTTCAGACCTGATGAAGAATGACGAGCAATGGCTCTTCGTAATGTCCTCATGGTTTTGCGTGCGGTGGCGATCATGACGATGGTCATGCTGGCCATTCCCGCTGAAGCACAGGGCACGACAGCGGGCGCGCAAAACTATCCGGTCAAGCCGATCCGTCTCGTGGTGACGTTCGCTCCGGGCGGGACGACCGACATCCAGGCGCGCATGCTGGTCGAGAAGCTCGCGCCGCGGCTCGGCCAGCAGATCCTGATCGATAGTCGCGGCGGCGCCGGCGGCAATATCGGCATGGAATTCGTCGCGCGCGCGCCGGCAGACGGCTACACGCTTGTGATCACGGTTGTCGGCACCTGGGCGGTGAATCCGCATCTCTACAAGCTCCCGTACGACGTCGTCAGGGACTTCGCGCCGATCATCCACGTCGCGACCACACCCGGCGTGCTGGTCATCCACCCATCAGTCCCGGCGAAGACGGTAAAGGAGCTGATCGCGCTGGCCCGCAAGCGGCCGGGGGAGCTCGCCTACGGCACAGCGGGATTGGGCTCGTTCACCCATATCTCCGCCGAGCTGTTCGCCGTGATGACCGGCATCAGGATGACGCACGTCCCGTACAAGGGGTCCGGTCCTGTGACTGCCGATCTCATCGGCGGCCACATTCAGCTGTCGTTCAGCAGCGCCGTTCCGGCCATGCCCCAGATCCAGTCCGGGAGATTGCGCGCGCTGGCCACGACCGGCGCGAAGCGGCTCTCCGCGCTGCCGGACCTGCCGACGATCGCCGAGGCCGGCGTTGCCGGCTATGAGAGTTCGACCTGGACGGCGATGGCCGCGCCCGCGCGCACCCCCCAGCCGGTCATCGAGCGGCTGAACCGGGAAATCGCGGCGGTACTGCTGATGCCCGATATCCAGGAGAGGAGCGCAGCAATGGGCTCCGTAATCACCGGCGGCACGCCGGAATGGTTTCAGGAGTATCTGAAGTCGGAACTGGTGAAATACGGCAAGCTGGTGAAGCAGGCCGGAATCAAGCCGGAAGGCGGCAGCTGAGTTGCCGCCTTCCGGCCTGCGACGAGGTACGGGTGACGGAGTTTGCAGAGCTTTACCAAGCGCGGCTTGCACTTTCGACTATCGACTTGCTCCTATAGGGCGAATATGGAAACCGCATCCACAGTGGAACGCATCGTAGTCGCGCTTCTGGGCGCCCTGATCGCCGCCGGTGCCGGCGCGCAAAGCTACCCGGCCAAGCCCGTTCGAATCGTCGTCCCCTACCCGCCGGGCGGCGGCAATGATTTCCTGGCGCGGCTGACCGCGCAAAAGCTTGGCGAGAAATGGAGACAGAGCATCGTGATCGACAATCGGGGCGGTGCGAGCGGGATGATCGGTGCCGAGGTCGTCGCCAGGAGCCCGGCCGACGGCTACACCGTTTGTGTGTGTGCCTCGCCTGAGATCGCACTCAATACCACGCTATACCCCAAGATGTCCTACGATCCCACGCGTGATTTCAGCACGGTTACCCAGCTCGCGGTCTCGCCGCTCGTACTGGCCGTGCATCCATCGCTACCGCCGCGCAATGTGCAGGATTTCATTGCACTGGCAAAGAAGCGGCCAGGCGAGCTGAGCTATTCCTCGGTCGGCGCCGGCAGCCCGCAGCACATCGCCGGAGAATGGATGAAGCTGCTCGCCGGAATCCAGGTCATCCACGTGCCTTACAAAGGCGGCGGCCCCCAGATCGTGGATCTGATGGGCGGGCACATGCACAGCGGTTTCCTCGCATTGCCCGTGATAGCGCCGTACTTGAAATCCGGCAGAGTGCGCCCGCTCGCGGTCACCACGGCCAGGCGCTCATCGACGATCCCCGACGTGCCGACCCTTGCCGAAGCGGGGATCGCGGGGTTCGACGTCAGTCAGTGGTACGGAGTGGTGGTGCCCGCCGGAACTCCCGCTGAAGTCACGGGCAAGCTGAATGCCGACTTCGTGGAGCTGCTCAAATTATCCGACGTGAGGGCGCGGATGATAGATATGGGGGCCGACCCGGTTGGAAATACTCCTGCTCAGTTCGGCGAATTGATCCGCTCGGAAATTGCCAAGTACCAGAAGATCGTGAAGGAAACAAAGATCACGATCAATTGAAGGAACATCTACGACGGGTCGCCAAGGACGCAAAGGCCGCGAAGGAAGGCATTACTACGAGTCGCGAAGGACGCTAAGGGCGCAAAGGGAAACAAGATAAACTCCTGTCACCCGTATCTCATCACGCCTCATCCCGGCAGCTGCCGCAGCAGCTTCCGCATCGTTTCTCCGATTGGTTCGCGAATTACGATGTCGGCGATTGCGTCGAGTGGTGTCGGCTGGGCGTTCACGATCACGAGGCTCGCACCGGACTGCTTGGCGAGCACCGGGAAGGACGCCGCCGGCTCGACGACGAGGGACGAGCCGATGGAGATGTAGAGGTCCGCCTTCAGGGTGGCCTCGGTCGCGAGGCGCATCTCCTTTTCCGGCATACCCTGGCCGAACGAGATGGTGCGGGCCTTGATCGGCCCGCCGCAGCCGTCGCATTCCGGGGCCTCGTCGCCTTTTTCCACGCGCTCGACGATAACGGGAGTCGGCCATTCCTTGCCGCAATGTTGGCAGGCGGCGTAGCGGTTGGTGCCGTGCAGCTCGATTACGTTCTCGTTGCCTGCGTCGAGATGGAGGCCATCGATGTTCTGGGTGATGACGGTGGTGATGTGGCCGCGGCGCTGGAGCTCAGTGATGATGAGATGCCCGTCGTTGGGTTTCGCGGCGCCGCAGCGGTGGAACATCCGGACGCCGCGTTGCCACGCTCGCACCCTCGCTTCGCGACTCGCCATGAAGTCCTGGTAATAGACCGGCGTCTCGGTATTCCAGACACCCTGGGGACCGCGGTAATCGGGAATCCCGCTCTCGGTGCTGATGCCCGCGCCGGTAAATGCCACGCCGCGCTCCGCCGCGCGAACAAGTTCACCAAACACTCTGAGCGTTTCCGCTAGGTCTTGATTTGCTCGGCGTCTATCGGCGTTCATCGGCGGCGATTCTTGAGGGATGAGGGATGAGGGGCGAGCGGATTTTGCAGGTCGATTTTATCTGTGTTTATCTGTGTGTATCTGTGGCTTGATTCGCACTTGATCTTATCCGCGTTTATTTGCGTTTATCTGCGGTTCGATTCTTGTCTTTCTTGGCGCGCTCATCGGCGGCTGCGGTTTCAGTCTGTTTCTTCCCGCCAGAATCCGAGCGCTTCCTGCGCCGCGCGATCGGAATAGCTGAACAGCACGCACTCGGTGGCGGCCGTCAGCCGGCAGAATTCCCAGGACGGAACGACGAACACGTCGTGGGGAGCGAAGTCGAAGCGCGTTTCACCGATGAAGACACTGCCGCGACCCTCGACGACGCAGTACACCGCGCCGTCCGTGCTGCGGCTGCGGCGCCCGGCGTAACCCAGCGGAAGCCATTGCATGAACACCGCCATGGTGGGAAATGGATGCCCGCCGGTGGCGGGATTCACATAGCGCAGCTTGTAGCCGTGGGCTGCGTGCGGATCGCCGCTGCGGGCGAGCCGTTCCAGCGCCTCGCGCGTGCGGTCATAGGGGTACGACAGGATCGGCGACGCCGGCCCCTTTGGGCAATATTCCAGGGGCAGCAGGTTTGCGCCATAACGCGCGCTGGCATCGCCTTCCGCGCGTACCACGGGTTGGCTTTCCTGCGGGTAGTCCTCCCTGAAATGCGCCCCGAACAGATTCGCAAACGCGGTGTCGAGGCCGTCGAGCCAAACGACCGGCTCCGATCCCACGTTGCCGTGGTCATGCCAGGCCCAGTTTGGCGTCGTTACGAAATCGCCTGGTTTCATCATGACCCGCTCGCCGTCCACGGCGGTATATGCGCCTTCGCCTTCGATGATGAAGCGCAACGCATTCGGCGCGTGCCGGTGCGTGCGCGCGATCTCGCCGGGCAGGATCACCTGCAGGCCGGCGAACAGCGTCGTGGTGGCGAACGTAGTTCCCTTCAGCGCAGGATTTTCGAGCATCAGGACGCGGCGTTCGGCCTCCTGCGTGGTGATCAGCTCGGCGGCGCGCATAAGGTGAGGCTCGACTTGCGTCCAGCGCCAGATGGCGGACGTCGCCGCGGTGCCGGCCTTGAGCCGCATGACCCGCTCCCAGAGCGGCTTCATGTTGAGCTCCGCGACCTCGCTCGAGAGGCGGGCGCGGTTGGGATTCGCTATCGCTGACGACATGGCTGACTCCTCATTCCGCCTTGATGTTCGCCGCTTTTGCCACCTTGATCCATTTGGCGACTTCCAATCTTATGAGCGCGGCGTATTCGGTGGGCGAGGTGCCGGTTGCCTCGAGGCCATCCCGCAGCAGCACGGCCCTGACCTCCTGCGTATGGGCGGCCTTGACCGCCTCGGTGTTGAGGCGGGAGACGACAGCCGGCGGCACCCTGGCCGGCGCGAGCAGCCCGACCCAGGAGGAGTGGTCGTAGCCCGGCACGCCGGCTTCCGCAATGGTCGGGTATTCGGGCGCCGCAACGGAGCGCTTCGCACTGGTCACCGCGAGCGCGCGCAGCTTGCCGGAGCGCACGTGCGGGATCGCCGTCGAGATGGTCGCGAAATTGAGCTGGCACTGTCCGCCGAGCATGGCCGTCATCGCGGGCGCGCCGCCCTTGTACGGCACATTCACCATGTTGGTCCCGGTCATGAACATGAAGAGCTCTGCGGCCATGTGCGTGCTGGTGGCGATGCCGCTCGAGGCGTAGTTCAACTGGCCCGGCTTGCTTTTCGCGAGCGCGATCAACTCCTTCACCGAGGTGACCGGCACGGAAGGATGCACGATCAGGATGTGGGGCAGGGTGGCAAGCTGCGTGACCGGCGTGAAATCGCGGATGGGATCGAACGGCAGCTTCTTGTGGATGGCGGGATTGATGGTGAACGAGGCCGCGACGGCGAGGAGCGTATGGCCGTCGGGCGCCGCGTGGACCACCATCTCGATGCCGTTCAGGCTGCCGGCGCCCGGGCGGTTGTCCACGATCACGGTCTGGCCGAGCCCCTCGGCTATCTTCTGCGCCACGACGCGCGCAATCACGTCGGTCGAGCCGCCCGCGCTCTGCGGCACGATCAGACGCACCGGCCGCGTCGGGTATTGCTGTGCGCCGGCTGACATTCCCGTCGCGAATAGCGCCGCGCACAGCAACACCAATGATAAATGATGAATGCTGAATGATGAATGGTTAGCGGGTTTCATCATCTGTGCGCACCTGCGCTTTTCTGCTGCTTCAATCGATCGTGAAGAGAATCTTGCCTCTCAATCGACGCGGGCGCCGGACTCTTTGATGACTTTCGCCCACTTCGTCGTTTCGGCCCTGATGTGCAACGCGAGCTGTTCGCGAGTCCCGCCGACGGTGAGGAGGCCCTCGCTTGTCAGGCGCTGCTTCATGTCCGCTGCCTGCATGATCTTCGCGATATGCGCATTGAGCAGGCTCAATACGTCTGCCGGCGTTCCGGCCGGGGCCAGCACGCCGTACCACTGGCTCGACTCATAGCCTTTCAGGCCGGATTCGGAAATCGTCGGCAACTCCGGCATGGCCGGCAAGCGTTCGCGGCTGGTCACCGCGAGCGCGCGGAGCCGCCCGGTTTTCAGGTGCGGTCCGGCATTGATCGCCGGCAGGAACATGACGCTTGCCTCGCCGCTCAGCAGGCCGATCATGGCGGGGCCTGAGCCCCGGTATGGCACGTGCACCATCTTGACCCTGGCCATGGTGTTGAAAAGCTCCCCGGCAAGGTGTGGCGTGCTGCCGCTTCCCGACCCGGCGAACGTCACATGGCCGGGCTTCGCTCTCGCGAGCGCGATCAGGTCTTTCACCGACTTCACCGGCAGCGAGGGATGGACCACCAGCACATTGGGGCCGAGCGCCAAAAGGCTGATGGGATCGAAATCCTTGACCGGGTCGTAGCTGACTTTGCTGAACAGCAGAGGCGTCGTGACGAAGTTTGCGCCGTTGACGAGCAACGTGTAGCCATCCTTGGACGACCTGGCGACGGCCTCGCTGCCGATCATTCCATTCGCCCCGGCGCGGTTATCGATGACGACCGGTCTTCCAAGGACCTCGCTCAATTTCTGGCCGAGGAGGCGGCCCATGGCGTCCACGCCGCCGCCCGGCGGGAACGGCACGATGACCCGCACTGGACCGGTGGGGTAGCCCTGTGCCGCTGCTGGGCCCGTCGCGCAGATCAATGCCAGTGCGATCCCCAGCAGCGGCAAACGATGAATGATGAATGATGAATGATGAATGGATCGAGTCACGAGTCACCCGTTACGCGGTTGAGCCAAGCAGCGACGCAATCTGCTTGGCGATGTCGTTGGCGGGAAAGATGCGCTTAAGCATGTCTTGGCGTCACTCATCATTCATAATTCAAAATTCATAATTACCTTTGGGCGCGCTTCCACGCCGTCGCCAGCGCCCGGTAGGCGAATTCCACGGCCATCTCGCGCTTGTAGGATATCGAGCCGCGGACGTCCGGCATGGGCTCGGCAGCGGCACGCGCACCCTGCACGGACCCGCGCAGCAGGTCTTCATTCAGGCGTTGCCCGGCGAGTTCATTCAAGTCGAGCACGATCGGTTTCCAGCTGACGGCTCCGATGACGGCGCGTGCATCGCTGCACGTGCCATCGGCGTTGAGGCTTACCGTCGCCGCGGTATTAACGGTTGGGATTTCCAGTACGCCACGGGCCATGTACTTGCAAAAGCTTGATCCGGATCGAGCGGGCAGCGGATCGACTTCGATCGCAACCACCATCTCGTCCTTGGCAAAGCGCTTCTGAAAGGCTTCATCCAGCGTTACGCTACGCCGCCCGCTTGATCCGGCTACGGTGACGCGCGCGCCAAGGGCGAGGAGGGCGAGCGGCAGGTCGAAGCCGCCGATCAGCGGCCCGACGCTCCCGCCGACCGTGAGCATGCGGCGGATCCGTGTGTGTCCCACTGATTCCATCGCGTCTTCGATTGCTTGCCAGTGTTTCTTGACGCGTGCGTCCTCGTAAAACGTCTGCTGCCGCACCGCGGCGCCCGCCCGCAGCACGCCGCGCGCATCGATGGAAAACTCGTTCAGCTCGGGGATGCGCATGATCGAGACCAGGCGCTTCGCCTGCGGAAAGCCGGTGCGCTCGCGCCGCAGCGCGTGCGACATGCCGCCTGCGACGAGCGCGGCATCGCCCGCCACGATCAGCCGGACTGCCTCCTCAACGCTGGTTGCCGACATGAACTCCGGGTTGAAGGGACGCGCGCCGGAAGGCTTGCCGGCGGAGAGGCGCGTCCACATGCCGCCCCTGGGCGCGGAAGGGGGCGGGGACTTTTCGTTCGCGTAGAGTTGCGGGTGCAGCGCGCGGTGGATCTTCTCGGAGGTGATCGGCAGATCAAAGATGCGCACCCCGCACGCGTCCGCGACCGCGTTGGCGATTGCCGCAGGCACCGCATCGAGCCCGATCTCGCCCAACCCCTTGGCACCGAACGGTCCCGAAGGCTCGTAGGAATCGGCGAAACCGACGTGCAGCTTCGGCATCGTCGCGGCTCCCGGGATGGGGTAGTCCTTCAACTGCGGATCGGTCGGCTGCCCGTTCCACCAGTCGAAGTGCTCGATCATGGCGAGCCCGATGCCCTGCGTCACCGCGCCCTGCACCTGGCCTTCCGCGGTGGCCGGGTTGATGACCGTTCCGCAATCCACTACGGCGGCGATTTCGAGGAGCTTCACCTCGCCCGTGGCGCGATCCACCTCTACCTCGGCTGCCTGCGCGGCGAAATTGTACGCGCCCGACTCGTTGCCGTAGCGGCTGTGGTCGGGAAATTCGGAAGGATTGTCGAAAGTGCCCACGCCGATGATCGGCTGTCCGCCAGGCTTGTAGATGTTCGCGCGCACGATCGCACCCACCGGCTTGAAGTCGGTTTCCGATCCGTTATGCGGGCCGATCTCGCCGTTGATGATGGTGAGTTCCGAGGCAGGACGCTGGAACTGCTCTGCGGCCGCTTCCAGCAACTGCTTCGCAGCCGCCGTGGACGCATTCTTTACCGCGTTGCCCGCAACGTAGGTGAGCCGGCTCGCCAGCGCGCCGAGTGAGTGGGGGTGTAAGTCGGTGTCGGGGCGCGTGATGTCCACGTGCTCGTAGGGCAGTCCCAGCTCTTCCGCGGCGATCTGTCGTAGCACGGTAAGGTTGCCCTGGCCGATCTCGCCCTCGCCGGTGATGACCGTCGCGCGCCCGTCTTCGTTGACGCGGACGATCGCGGAGGCACCGTCCCAATCGCCAAAGCTGCGGCGGCCGTTGACGTGGACGCTGCAGCCCATGCCGAGCCCGCGTGCGGGCTCCTTAATCTCGCGTGCGGGCTCCTTGATCTCGCGTGCGGGCTCGTTAATCTCGCGGTTGGGTTGCTGCCGCTTGCGCTTTTCCTTCCAGCGGATCAGTTCGGCCGCCTTGTCGATGCACTGCTTCAATTCGCAGCTCGTGATCTTGTGGTTGTGCGGCGAAACGTCGCCGGGGTCCACTGCGTTCATGCGCAGCAGGTCGACCACGTCGATGCCGAGCTTCTCCGCAGCGAGGTCCCACGC
>Ga0307281_10000311_pt1 | contig 12619 bp, 12 predicted proteins | sample ER_DNA_120_FD_194486 | JGI IMG/M metagenome (GOLD analysis project Ga0307281, IMG submission 194486) | Bulk soil microbial communities from the East River watershed near Crested Butte, Colorado, United States - ER_DNA_120 | ecosystem: Environmental > Terrestrial > Soil > Floodplain | place...
CGCGGCGGTGGCTGATCAGGTCGGGCCGTTAAGCCGGTAAAGGGCGGAGCGATTGGCCCCGAGGAAGGGGTGGAACGAGTCAGTTCCTGCTTGCTGGTTGTCATATCCGCAACCGGTCATGAGTGATGAGTGATGAAAACCGGCTCGACTCACAACCCGCGGCCACCAGGAACACGCCGCTGAACGCAGGTTGAACGGCCCTGCCAGTCCCGAAGCGCACTACGAATTCGAAGCCCGACCCCGCTCGCGTTGCTAACGGTCTTCCGGTCTCCGCAGTCCGTCCAGCGACACGTCGGACGGGAGTTCTTCCCGGAGGGCAGGTTGATTCCGCTCCACGGGGACGGGAGGCTTGCTGCCCTTCTTCGGGCGGCCGGGCCGGTGCGTGACATAGAAAATCTTGAGGGGAGGTACGATCGGCGGTTTTTCGAGAAACCGGCAATCGGATTCCGTCGGCACGCTCACCATGGCGCCGATTCGCGTCTTGTGGAGAAACACGGTGTAGCGCAGCATGTGCACCGAATGCGGGAGGGGCTGCGCGATCACTTCGTATTTCCCGACCATGAATCGCTTGCTATCGACCGGAATGCTCATGCGGCACTGCCCAGCTTCAGTTCCTTCTCTTTGCCTGCCAGGCGGGCGCTCCTGGACTTGGCGCTCGCCGCCTTTCGCCGCTCGCTCAACACCGCATCGCAGCGTTCCATGATTTCAGGCGCGTTCAACCGCTCCGCGTTGACGCGCAGCTGCCGCACGTCGGGCGTGGAAAGCCCGGCGATTTTTTCCTTGGTCCAATCGACCGACCGGCCTGGCCTCATGATCTTCATGGCTGTTCGCTCTCCGGAATTGATTTCGACCTTCAGGTGTTCCACCCGTCTCCGCGACGCCTCGATTCTGTCGCGAGGAACGACGGGGTCCGAGAAACAATGGGGTCTGGCGCTATTCTACACCGAAGCTGCACCGGTTACCGGTCGTTGCCGTAATATACACGGACTAGGAGTTTGTCGGACTTAGATTCGACAAACTCCTGATGCAAAACCGCCCGCACGATAACGGGAGTCCATGACAGTGAAAACCTCATCTCCAGCGTACGCGCGTGCCCATCGCGGGCCCATCGGGGTCCTTACCCTGGGTTTCGTTCAAAATTTTCGGGCGGTTTTGCTGTTAGCAGCCTGTCGGACACCCAAGTCCGACAGGCTGCTAGGGGAAACCACCATGAAGATATCTCGCTGCATCGGCGCCATCCCGTTCGCTCTCGTGCTGGCAAGCGTGGCGGGCGCGGCGCCCGCACAGGACAAATGGCCGTCGAAGCCGGTCCGCATGATCGTGCCGTTTACAGCGGGCTCGGCGAGCGACGTGCTCGGGCGCATCGTCGGCCAGCGGCTGAGTGAAATCTGGGGCCAGCAAGTCGTCATCGACAACCGGCCGGGCGCGGGCGGCTTGATCGGCAGCGAGTTGACGCGCCAGGCGGCGCCCGATGGCTACACGCTCACGATGATCGGGCAGCCGCATCTGTCGAATGCGCTGTTGCGCGAGGACAAGCCGTACGATCCTTTGAAGGACTTCACGGCGATTTCCTTCGTCGGCTCGAACCCCAACGTGATCGTGCTCGCCCGGACCGTGAACGTGAAGACGATCCCGGAGCTGATCGCGCTCGCCAAGGCCAAGCCCGGTGCGCTCAACTACGGCTCGGCGGGGGTGGGCAGCTCCTCGCATCTCGCCGGAGCATTGTTCGTATCGAAGGCGGGGATCGACGTCGTGCACGTGCCGTTCCGCATCGGCGCCGACAGCCGCAGCGCGCTGATCGCGGGCACGATCCAGTTCTACGTCTATCCGCTGCCGGCGATCGTGGGGATGATCAAGGCGGGAACGCTTCGCGCGCTCGCGGTCGGCTCGCCCAAGCGGGCCGCGGCGCTGCCCGACGTGCCGACGAGCGCGGAAGCGGGATTCCCTCAATACCAGTCGGAATCGTGGTTCGGCCTCATCGGGCCACGGGCGCTGCCGAAGCGGCTCGTGACGCGGATCAATACCGACACGGTGGGCGTGCTGAAGGAGCCGGCCACGCGCGAGAAGTTCGTGCAGCAGGGCGCGGAGCCCGGGTTCGGCCCGCCCGAGCACTTCGAGAAGATTCAGCGCGACGAATACGCCGAGCTGGCGCCGCTGATCAAAAGTATCGGCATGAAGTTGAACTGATCACTCCGGCTGAATGCCGGCGTCCCTGACCACCTTCGCCCACTTCGCGGTTTCCGCGCGCAGAAAGGCCGCGAACTCCTCCGGCGAGCTGCCGACCGGGTCGGCCCCGTCGGCAGTCAGGCGACCCCTGACATCGGCGGCCTGCAGCGCGCGCACGATCTCGCCGTGGAGGCGCGCGACGATCTCGCGCGGCGTGCCCGTCGGAGCGAGCACGCCAAACCATTGCACTGCCTCGTAGCCCGGGACGCCCGCCTCGGCGATCGTCGGGATCTCCGGGGCGGCGCCCGCGCGCTTCGAGCCGGTGACGCCGAGCCCGCGCAGGCGGCCGGTTTTCGCGTGCGGCAACCCCGTGAGGATGCTCGGCATCATCACCGGCACGTGCCCGGCGACCACGTCGACGATGCCCTGTCCCGATCCCTTGTACGGGACGTGAACCATCCTCAACCCCGCCATCGAGAGAAAGAGCTCCACGGAAAGATGCGGGTTGGTGCCGACCCCGGCTGAGGCGTAGTTAATTCTCCCCGGCCGTGCCCTGGCAAACGCGACGAGTTCCTTCACCGTCTTCGCCGGCAGCGAGGGGTGAGTGACCAGGAGGTTGGACAGCGATACCACCTGCGAGATCGGCGCAAAGTCCTTGAGCGCGTCGTACGGCACCTTCTTGTACATCGCCGGATTGATCGCGAGCGTGCTGATGCCCATCAGCAGCGTGTAGCCGTCCGGCGCCGCGCGCGCGACTGCCTCGCTGCCGATCATCGTGCCCGCTCCGCCGCGGTTTTCGACCACCACCTGCTGGCCGAGGAATTCGGAGAGCTTCGGGGCAACGATGCGCGCGGTGATGTCGGTGCCGCCGCCCGGAGCGGATGGCACGACGAGGCGCACCGGCTTGGTCGGATACTGCTGTGCTTGCGCTGGGGAAAAAACAGCTGCCAGCGCCGCGCACAGCAATATCAACGCGGAACGATGAATGATGAACGATGAACGGTTCACAGGATTATCATGCGCCGACTCACGACTCACGCTCCTGCGGCTGAAGCGGGCGTCTCTATCCGCTTCAGAAAGGTGGTGAAGATCGCGGCGATCTCGCCGTCTTTCTTCTGCCATTCCTCCGGCGGCACGATGTCCAGGTCCTCGTCATGGTCGTACAGCTCGTGCAGCTCGGCGCGGGGCAGCAGCCGGGCGAGACGCGTGCCGACTGCGCTCCCATGGGTCCGGTCGTTTCCAGGAATGACACAGGCGGGGACCTTGATGGACTTAAGGTCGGCCTCGCTGGCGCCGAGGACGGGCTGGTCGCCGCCCTGTACGAAATACTTGCGCCAGTCCGTCATGGCGGCGATGAAGCGCTGTGGATCCATTCGCATCAGTGTGTCGCGGTTGGAGGGCCGCGCCTCGATACGCTCCTGCCAGTGCTCCATCGCGCACACCGCCGCCATGCCGCCCGTCTCCGCGGCCTTGATGAACTGGCCGTAGTACTGCTCCGCCAGGCGTTGCGCTGCGAAGCGCCCGCCCGTGACGCGCCACAGAAGGAGGCCGCTCACGGCCTTGGGATAACGCAGGGCGAGCAGCAACGCCAGACGGCAGCCGGAAGAGCCGCCGCCGACGACAGCGGGCAACGCCTTCAGCCGGCCGAGCAGCTCGTGGAGATCGTCCGCCCAGATCTCGTTTTCCGGTTCTTTCCCGCCGATGGTGATGTCGGAGGCGCCGCAGTTTCTGCGGTCATGGATGAGGACGCGGTAGCCGGCGCCGGCCACGCGCTGCGCCAGCGGCTTCACGCCCTCGAGCGGCCGCCGCCCGCCGGGCGAGAGCGCAACCCATGGCCCCTTGCCGCCAACGATTTCGTAATGGAGGCTGACACCCCGCACGTCCGCTCTAGGCATACCCCGGCTCCCACCGTGGAAATACGGGCATGGTAGGGTATTTTCGAAATCAAGAAGCAGATTTATTCGAGGCGGGGCCAGCGCAAAAGCCGTCAGGCCTGAGATGGGCTCGCGCGCATGAGCTACGGCTAGGCCGGCCGGGATTGGGCTGGATCGATTCTGCCGACAAAGCGGACAATCGCATTGATCACCGCTTCGGGCTGATCGCGGTGCGGAAAATGGCCGCAATCCTGGAGCTTGACGAGATCCACGTCGGCAGCGAGCCGAGCGATCCGGTCGACCTGCTCCATCGTGCCGTATTCGTCGTCCTCGCCCTGGATCGCCAGTATCGGGCAGGCGATGCGCGGCAGGAATTCCTCGATGTTCCAGTCGCGGAACCCGGGGTCGAGCCAGATGTCGTTCCAGCCCCGGAACGTCGCCTCCGGATCCGCATGGTGGCGCGCGAGCTTTTCCCGCAATTCCGTGACTTCAAAAATCCTCTTCGTTTCGCGGACGCTCTTGACGGAAACGTCCTCGACCTTCACGTGCGGGGCCATTACGATCAGCCCCGATACGGGCCGGCCGGAGCCCCCAGCGTAGATCAGAGCAATCGAACCGCCATCACTGTGGCCAAGTAATATCGGAAGTTTCACTCCGAGCCGGTCGAGGAGTTCAGGAAGCGCCTGGAGCGCTTCCTCGTGCATGAAGTCCACGCGCCGCGGCGCCTCAAGCGGGTCCGAATGCCCGTGGCCGAAACGCGAATAGGTGAGGGTGCTGCAGCCCGTCGCTTGCGCGACGTGATGCGGAAAGTCACGCCACGTCGTAAGCGAGCCCAGGCCTTCGTGCAGAAAGACGATAACCGGCGCCGCCGCAGCCGGAACGAATTCGTATTCGATCCGGTGCCCGCGGATCCTGGCAAACGCCATTTGAATCAAACCCCCAGGTGTTTCTGCAGAATGTCCGGCCGCGCGCGCAGCTCGCCGCTGGTCCCTTCGAAGACGGTCCGCCCCTTGACCAGGATGAGGTTGCGGGAACTGACCGCGGTGATGGCCGCGTGGTTCTTGTCCACGATGATCGTGGCCATGCCGCTCTCGCGTATCTCCCGGATGATGGACCAGATCTCGCGCGAAATGAGCGGCGCCAGGCCTTCCGTCGCCTCATCGAGTATCAGCAGTTCCGGGTTGGTCATCAGCGCGCGGCCGATGGTCAGCATCTGCTGCTCGCCGCCGGACAGCTGGTCGCCCCCGTGGTTGCGCCGCTCGGCGAGGCGCGGGAAGGTTTTGAGGACGCGCTCGTAAGTCCAGTCGCCGCGCCGGCCGGGGCGTGCCGCCATGACGAGGTTTTCGCGCACGCTCAGGTTGGGGAAGATGGCGCGCCCCTCCGGCACGTAGGCGATGCCCTGGCGCGCGATCAGGTGGGTCGGCGCGGCGGTCATGTCGAGGCCGTTGACGAGCACACTGCCGTGTTTCGGACGCACCAGTCCAATGAGCGTGCGGATCAGGGTGGACTTGCCCATGCCGTTGCGGCCCATCAGGCCGATGGTCTCGCCACGGCTGACGCTCATGCTCACGCCGTGCAGAATGTGGCTCTCGCCGTAGTAGGTGTGCAACGCGCGCGCTTCAATGAGAGGCGTCTCAGGCATGGTCTTCGGGCCTGCCGAGGTAGGCGATTTGCACGTTTGGATTGGCGCGGACCTTCTGGGGATCGCCGGTATCGAGCACGATCCCATTCACCATCACCGTGAGCACCTGGGCCAGCGCGAACACGGCATCCATGTCGTGCTCGACCAGCAGGACCGCGTGACCGGCGGCGATGGTCTTCAGCAGCCCGACCATCGCGGCGGATTCTTCGGCGCCCATGCCGGCCAGCGGCTCGTCCAGGATCAGCACGCGCGGATTGGTGGCGAGGCACATGGCAATTTCCAGTTGCCGCTGCTCGCCGTGACTCAGGTGCCCGGCCGGGACCTCCATGCGTTCCTTGAGACCGACGGTGGCGAGCGCCCGCTGCGCGGCTTCGACGATGCCCCGATACGAGAGCGCGTCGCGGAACCAGTTGAACGGGTGCGGGTTGCGCGACTGCGCGGCCAGCCGGCAATTCTCCAGCGCGGTGAACTCCCGGAACACGTTCGTCTTCTGGTAGCTGCGGCCGATGCCCATGCGCGACCGGCGGTCCGCGGACAGATGGGAGATTTCCGAGCCGTCGAACAGGATGTCTCCTGCAGACGGACGCAGGTCGCCGGAGAGCAGGTTCGCCAGCGTGCTTTTCCCGGCGCCGTTCGGGCCGATCACCGCGTGCACGGCATTTTCGGCGATTTCCAGCGAGACGTTGTTGACGGCCACGACCCCGCCGAACTGCCGGGTAAGGCCGCGCACCTTGAGCGCCGCGTCAGCCATTTCCCGACCCCGTGGCCGGCTTCCGGTCCGCGCGCTCGAGCAGCTCGGCGAGGCCCCGGGGAAGCAGCAGCACGACGAGCACGATGAAGCTGCCCAGCGCGAGCTGCCAGCGCTTCGCATACTCGCCGAATATGTCCTGGTAGGAGAAGAATTCCTGCACCAGGATGAAAGCGAAGGCGCCGATCACCGCGCCGTAGAGCCGCCCCATGCCGCCCAGTATGAGCATCATCAGCACCACGCCGGAATAGTGCCAGGAGAGGATTTCCGGGTTCACGAAGCCGTACTGGCAGGCGGCGAGATAGCCGGCCAGCCCGGCCAGGGCGCCGGCCAGGACGAACGCGCCGAGCTTGTAGTTGAACACCTGGAAGCCCAGCGATTTCACGCGCGCTTCATTGGCCTTGATGCTGACGAGCACCCGCCCGAACGGTGAAGCGAGCACTTTGCGCAGGAAGAAATACACGGCCAGCATGAGCGCCAGCACGAAATAATAGAAATGCGCGTGATTTCCCAGGTTGAGCGGACTGAATTCCCCGATGGCGAGCGACGGCCGCGCGTAGAGGTAGATGCCGTCCGATCCGCCACCGAGCTTGGTGTCGTGGAACAGGTAATAGAGCATCTGGGCGAACGCCAGCGTGACCATGATGAAATAGATGCCGGCAGTGCGCAGCACCAGGGTGCCTATGACGAGTGCGAGGGCAGCGGTGGCCGCGACGCACGCGGGCAGCGTCAGCCACAGGCTCACCGCTTCGTATTTGGGGGAGGTCAGCGCCAGCACGTAACCGGCGAAGCCGAAAAACGCGGAATGCCCGAGGCTCACCAGGCCGGTGTAACCCACGATGAGGTCGAGGCTCATGGCGAAGATGGCCATGACCATGATCTTGGTGAAGAACTGGATGTAGAACGTCGAACCGGTCAGCGGGAAGAGCGCGAGACACGCCAGCCCCAGCACCAGCAAGACCTGGGTGATCTTCAACGGCGTTTGCATCAGGTCGCCTGGAACAGCCCGCGCGGCCGCCAGATCAGCACGATCGCCATCAGCAGGTACACCGCCATGCCGGAATACTCGGGCAGCAGCACCTTGCCCAGCGTGTCGGCGATGCCGATCAGGAGCGCCGCGATCATGGCGCCCTTGATCGAACCGATGCCGCCGATCACCACGACCACGAAGCAGATGATGAGGATGTGATGGCCCATGCCGGGGAACACCGAGGACACCGGCGCCGCGATCATGCCGGCGAAGGCGGCGAGCGCGAACCCGAATGCGAATACGAAGGCATAGAGCAGCGGGATGTTCACGCCCAGCACCTGCGCCATCTCGCGATTCGAGTTGCCGGCGCGGATCATCATGCCGATCCGCGTCTTCTGGATGATGAAGTAGAGCGCAGCCGCGAGCGCGAGGCACACGGCCGAGATGAACAGCCGGTAGACGGGGTAGCTCAGCGTCTCCGTCAGCGGTATGGAGAAATCCAGGACGGGCGGGATGGCGACGCCGTGCACGTCGTTGCCGAACAGGATGCTGCGCAGCTCCTCGAAAATCAGAATGAGGCCGAAAGTCAGCAGGACCTGGTAGAGGTGGTCGCGCTGGTAGAGCCTGCGGATCAGCGCGGATTCGAGCACGATGCCGATCCCGATCGAGATCGCGACGCCGATGGGGAGCGCGAGCCACAGGCTCCCGGTCTCCCGGGCGAGCCAGTAGGCGAGGTAGGCGCCGACCATGTAGAAGCTGCCGTGTGCGAGGTTGATGACGCCCATGATCCCGAAAATGAGCGTGAGCCCGCTCGCGAGCAGGAACAGCAGCAGGCCGTACTGGATGCCGTTGAGGACCTGGATCAGGAATTCCATCGCTTGCTCACGCAAAAGCGCCGACCGAAAAAGCGCGGTCGGCGCGGCCCGGGGACCCTTGGCAGGCGGCCCACCCTGATCTTCCCGGCGACGGAGAAGACCCGCGGCCCGCAGCGCTATGACATCTTACAGCCGCGCGCGGGGTCGGCGAGCGCCTTGTGCGCCACGCCCACGACCTTGTTTTCCTTGCCGATGACCCTGCGCAGGTAGAAGTCCTGCACCGGATTGTGGGCCTTGGACATGGTCCAGGCGCCGCGCGGGCTGTCGATCTTGGCTTTTTCCATCGCCGCGATCAGCTCTTTCTTCTTCGAGACGTCGCCTTTCACGGCGTCCATGCCGGCGGCAAGCAGGAGGGCTGCGTCATATCCCTGCACGGCGTAGACGTCTGGCGCGGTCTTGTAGGCCCGCACGTAGGCGACGCGGAACGAATTGTTTCTCGAAGTTTCGAGGCCGTCACCGTAATGCAGCGTGGTTTCCACGCCTTCGCCGGCGTCGCCCACCGCTTCCAGCACGCCGTCCGTGAGGAAGCCCGAGCCGTAGAGCGGAATCCTGCCTTTCAGTCCCGCAGCCGCGTAGTCCCTCAGGAATTTGGCGGCGCCGCCGCCGGCGAAGAACGCGACTACGGCGTCGGGCTTGATGGCGGCGGCCTCGGTCAGCAGCGCCTGGAACTCGACCTGCGGGAACGGCAGGAGCAGCTCCTTCACCAGCTTGCCGCCCTGCTTCTCGAAGGCTTCCTTGAAACCCTCCAGCATTTCCTTGCCCGCGGCGTAGTTCCAGGTGATGAAGACCGCGGTCTTGTGGCCCTTGTCTTTCAGCACCTTGCCCAGCGGATAGGTGGTCTGCCAGTTGGAAAAGGAGGTGCGGAAAATGTTGGGCGCGCAGGCAACCCCGGTCGCGTCGCCTGCGCCCGCATTCGGGCAGATGAGCAGCGTGCCGGTTTCGCGCACGACCTTGACCATGCCCATCAGCACGCCGGAGTGGACGGTGCCGACCACCACGTCCACCTTGTCGCGCTGCACGAGCCGGTTGGTGTTCTCCGGCGCCTTGGCCGGGTCGGATTCGTCATCGACCGTGAAGTATTCGATTTCCCGGCCACCGAGTTTGCCGCCGCGCTCCGCGATCGCCAGCTTGAAGGCATTCGTGATGGAGGTGCCGAGGGCGGCGAAGGTGCCCGTGTAGGGCAGCATCAGGCCAACCCTGAGCTTGGGTTGCTGCGCAAACAGCGGCGCGCCTGGAATGGCGCTCCCCACCGCCAGCGTGCCGAGGCTCTGCAGGAATCTGCGACGATTGCTTGGATGAGACATGGGGTTCCCTCCCTGAAAGACAGAGTAAACGCGTTTTACCGTCTGGCCGCAAGCTCGCGCAACTTGAAGCGCTGGATCTTGCCGGTGGCCGTCTTGGGCAGGTCATTCACGAATTCGATCCAGCGCGGATACTTGTGCGGCGCGAGCCGTGCCTTGATGTGCTGCTTGAGTTCCTCGGCCAGTTTCTCCGAGCCCTGCGAACCGGGCTTCAGCACGACGTAGGCGAGCGGCTTGATGAGCTTCTGATCATCCTCTCTTCCGACCACCGCCGCTTCCAGCACCGCCTGATGCGTGATCAACGCCGACTCGACCTCGATCGGCGAGACGTACATCCCGCTCACCTTGAGCATGTCGTCGGTGCGGCCGGCGTAGACGTAGTAGCCCCGCTCATTCTCCGTGTACTTGTCTCCACTGCGCGTCCAGGCGCCGAGGAACGTCGAGCGCGACCGCTCGCGATTGTTCCAGTAGCCGGCCGCGCCGGTCGGGCCGCTGACCAGGAGCTCTCCCTGCTGCCCCGGAGCGACCGCCGCCGAATTTTCGTCCACCAGACGTACTTCATATCCGGGCACCGGCCTGCCGGTGGTGCCGTAGCGTACGTCGCCCGGGCGGTTCGAGAGGAAGATGTGCAGCATCTCGGTCGAGCCGAGCCCGTCGAGGATGTCGACCCCGAGGCGTTCGCTCCAGCGCTTGCCGATGTCCTCCGGCAGCGCCTCGCCAGCAGAAACGCAGAGACGCAGTCGAAGTTCCTCGCGGCGCGGCAGCTCGGGGCTCGCCAGCATCGCGGCGTACAGCGTCGGGACGCCGTAAAAAATGGTCGGTTGATGCTTGCGCAGGCGGGCGAATACCGCCGGCGGGATTGCCCTTTCCGCCATGATGACCGCCGTGGCGCCGACCGCCATCGGAAAGCTCAACGCGTTGCCGAGACCGTAGGCGAAGAACAGCTTGGCGGCGGATAACACCACGTCATTTTCCCGGATTCCGAGCACGGCCCTGGCGTAGAGCTCGGCGGTCAGGATCATGCTCGAATGGACGTGAACCGTCCCCTTCGGCATCCCGGTCGAGCCGGACGAGTAAAGCCAGAAGCAGGCATCGTCGGAAGTGGTCGGCGCGGCTTCAAAAGTGGCGGAGGATTGCGCCAGCAGTTGGGAGAACGCCGGATGCCCGCCCGCGTTCTTCCCCGACACGATCACGTGCTTGAGCGTGGGTATCCTGCCAAGCAGCGGCGCGAACACCGGCAACAGCGGCTCGGAAACGACGAGCGCGCGGGCCCGGCTGTCCTTGAGCATGTACTCGTACTCGCCGGCGGTGAGGAGCGTATTCGCCGCGATCGGCACGATGCCCGCCTTGATGCTCCCCAGGAAGGCGGTCGGGAAGTCTATCGTGTCGAGCAGGCACAGCAACACGCGCTGATCCATGTCCATGCCCAGGCCGGTCAACGCGTTGGCCCACCGGTTCACGCGCGCGGCGAGCTCGCCGTAGGTGTACGAGCCGTTATCGTCGATGTACGCGGCCTTCGCGGCGCGGCCCGCCTTCAGGTTGCGCTCGATCAGATCGTGAGCCGCGTTGTAGTCGCGCGGTATACTCACCCGCGGTGGGCTGGCGCCATGGTCGCTCGTGCTCAGTCCCGGCATGCCTCCCCCTGTCCTGAATGAGCAATATAATGCATTGTCAGTTCCGCCGCATAGCCATATGAGCGCAGAAACCATGGTCAAGCCGCCACTCGTCTGTTACGAGACGCACCCCGACCGCTACGTGCATTGGCGGTTGTCCTTCGAGGGCGCTGTCGCGACGCTCACCCTGGATGCCGACGAAGACCGGAGCTTCCGGCCCGGCTACAAGCTCAAGCTCAATTCCTACGACCTCGGGGTGGACATCGAGCTCCATGACGCGCTGCAGCGGATCCGCTTCGAGCACCCCGAAGTCGGCAGCGTGATCCTGACCAGCGGCAAGGAGCGCGTCTTCTGCGCGGGCGCCAACATCTTCATGCTGGGCCAATCCAGCTACGCGTGGAAGGTGAATTTCTGCAAGTTCACCAACGAGACGCGCAACGGCATCGAGGACGCGAGCGCGCATTCCTCCCTCAAGTTCATCGCCGCCTGCAACGGCACCACCGCCGGCGGCGGCTACGAACTCGCGCTGGCGTGCGACGAAATCGTTTTGATCGACGATCGCTCCTCGGCTGTGAGCCTGCCGGAAGTCCCGCTGCTGGGCGTGCTGCCAGGCACCGGCGGGCTGACCCGCATGACCGACAAGCGCAGGGTCCGGCGCGACCTGGCAGACGTGTTTTGCACGACTACCGAAGGCGTCCGCGGAACGCGTGCCAAGGAATGGGGGCTGGTCGACGAAGTCGTAAAGCCCCAGCAGTTTTACGATTTCGTGAAGCGGCGGGCGCAGGAACTCGCCGCGCAGAGCGACCGGCCGCGGGACGCAAAGGGCGTAGCTTTGACGCCGCTCGAGCGCCGCGTCGACGATGCCGGTTACCATTACCGGCTCGTCGACGTGCAAATCGAGCGTGGCGCCAGGCACGCGACGATCACGGTGAGCGCACCGGATGCGCCGCAACCGCAGGAGCTGGCGGGCATCGTGAACCGCGGCGCGGACTGGTGGCCGCTGAAGATGGCGCGCGAGCTCGACGATGCCGTTCTGATGCTGCGCACCAACGAGCCCGACATCGGTATCTGGTTGTTGAAGACGCGCGGCGACGCCGAGCTTGCGCTGGCGGTGGATGCGAGCCTTGCCAGCTACCAGGACCACTGGTTCGTGAGGGAAGTCATCGGCATGCTGCGCCGGACGTTCGCCCGGCTCGACGTGACCTCTCGCACGCTGTTCGCCCTCATCGATACGGGCTCGTGTTTTGCGGGCACGCTGCTCGAGCTCGCGCTGGCCGCCGACCGCAGCTACATGCAACAGCGGGCGGCTGGCGCGCCGGCGATCGCGCTTTCCCGGATGAACTTCGGCTTCTTTCCGGGGGTGAACCGCAGGAGCCGCATCGAAAACCGCTTCTACGGGAACGGCGACTCGATCGCCGGGGCGCAGCGCG
>Ga0307281_10000312_pt1 | contig 12599 bp, 10 predicted proteins | sample ER_DNA_120_FD_194486 | JGI IMG/M metagenome (GOLD analysis project Ga0307281, IMG submission 194486) | Bulk soil microbial communities from the East River watershed near Crested Butte, Colorado, United States - ER_DNA_120 | ecosystem: Environmental > Terrestrial > Soil > Floodplain | place...
GGCATCCGAAGGCGTGCTGATGGAAGTTCCATCCGACGGAAGCGGAACTGCGCGCCTGGTGCACAAGGGGTATCTCGGCTCGGTTTCGCCCGACGGCAAATGGCTGGTGTACGAGAACGACCTCCCTGGCACGCGCACGGACCTGTTTGCGATCCCGATGCCGGCCGACACCAGCACCAAAGCGGTGACGCTCGTGTCCACGAAAGCGGCAGAGCACACCGCCCGCATCTCGCCCGACGGAAAGTATGTGGCGTACGTATCCAACGAGTCCGGGCAGGACGAAGTGTACCTGACGCGTTTCCCCGAACCGGGTGGCAAGTGGCAGGTCTCGACGAGCGGCGGAACGCGGCCGCGCTGGGATCCGTCTCGCGCCGTGCTCTACTACACGTCGCCGACATCGATCATGGAAGTGGACGTGAGCACCGCACCTTCAATCCAGCTCGGAACCCCGCGGATCGTGTTGGACGTCGCCAAATCCCATATCGTCCTGGGGCGCGTTCAGAGCTATGAGTTCTTTCCGGGTGGAAAACGCGTGATCGTGACCTACAGCGGCGAGGTCGCCGTGAAGCCGCGTCTGCAGGTTGCCGTCGTGGAGAACTGGCCCTCGGAGTTCAAGACGACGCAGATGGCGAAGAAGTAGCCCGCAAGTACGTCTCGAACCACTCCACCGTTGCCTTGGTCGCATTCTCGAGCGCATCGCTCGCGATGAACCCGTCGTCATATCCGTAGGTGTGGCCGGTGAGAAGCCGGAGCAGCTTCTTGTCGGCGCGGATGGTCGGCGTGTCGTAGTAGCGGTACGAATCCTTCACCGACACGGTGGGGTCGTGCTCGCCGTGCACGATGAGGTGGGGAATGGCAAGGTCGTGGGCGCGATCGGCGGCCGCGTAGTCGTCGTGGTGGCGCTCGATGTCGTCGAGGAGCCCCACGTCCATCGAGAGCTGTGTTCCACTGTTGAAATCCTTGAACGACAGCTCGCCCTTTTCCCGCCACAACATCTTCTGGCGCTCCGTGAAGTGATCCGGGTGCGCCGACGCGGACCAGCTCACCAGCGCCTTGATTGATTCATCATTGAGCGCGGTCAGGATCGACACCACACCGCCGCGGCTGTGTCCCCACAATCCGATGGAGAAATTCTTGTCGAGGCCGAGGGTCTTGCGCCCGCGCTCGGGGTCGCGCACCCATTTGAGCACTGCTGAAAGGTCCTCGAGCTCCCTCGCGATGGTATTGCGGCGAAAGAGCGACGGCGCGATCACCTGGTCTGAGCCCGATGTGGGCGTCCCGTCCTCGGGTACGCGTCCGTTGTGCGAGAAGTCGATGGCGAGGGCACCGAACCCGCCGGCCGCAAGCCGCGCCGCCAGAAGCGGAATGAATCCCCAGCGCCGGTAGCCCTTGAACCCGTGCGACATGACAATGATGTGCTGCACGCTGTTCTCCATGATGAGCGGCGGGTACCAGTCCGCGAGCACGGGGTGCTCATCGCGCGTCGGGATGGAGAGAATGGCCGGTTCGTGGAGCTCCATGACGTCACCCAAGATAGGCAATTGATGTTGTCGTTGCAAGAGTTAGGGTTGCGACGAGGCCCCGGCTCGGCTATCATTCGTCGCATGGTTCTCTCCAATCTTCCGGGCCTCGCCAACGGCGCCCGCGTCATCCTCGCCCCGCTCTGCGGGATCACCACCGCCCCGTTCCGGCGCATCTGCCTGGAGCAGGGGGCGGACATGGTGGTCACCGAAATGGTGAGCTCCGAGGCGGTGACGCGCGGGAAGAGCGAAGACTGCAAGGCGACGCGCGGACTCGACGTGGCGGAAGGCCCGCTCTCGCTCCAGATTTTTGGCGGCAACCCCGAACGCATGGGCGAAACCGCCGCGCGCCTCTCGGAGCGCCAGCCTGAGTTCATCGACATGAACTTCGGCTGCCCGGTGAAGAAGATCGTGAACGGCGGCGGCGGCTCGGCGGTTCTCCGCGAGGTGGATCTCCTGGGGCAGATCTGCCGCGAGGTGGTGCGCCGGAGCTCGGTGCCGGTGTCGGCCAAGATTCGCGCGGGCTGGGACAACCCGACGGGCGAGAAAGTTCGCGAACTGGCGCGCGCCATCGAGGATGCCGGCGTTGCCATGCTGGCCATCCACGCGCGCACGCGTTCGCAGGGCTTCACGGGGAAGGCCAACTGGGACCTGATCGCCGAAGCAAAGCACGCGGTCACGATCCCCGTGATCGGAAACGGCGACGTGCGCAGCGCGGACGACGTCGCGCGCATGGCGCAACAGACGGGCTGCGACGCGGTCATGATCGGCCGCGCGGCCATTGGCAATCCGTGGATCTTCCAGGAAGTAAAGACGCGCCTCTCGGGCGGCGAGTTCACGCAGCCCACCCCGCGCGAGCGCGTGGCGGTGCTGGTGCGCCACATCGCCGAGGCCGCGCGCCTCGACGGCGAGCCGGGCGGCGTGATCGCGTCGCGCAAGGTGATGGCCGCGTACTTGAAGCGCATGCCCGACGTGCGCCCGCTGCGCGCGGGTCTCATGCAGGCAGACACGCTCACGATAGTGAGCGATCTTTGTCATGCCTACCTTGACAGCATTGGCGCCCTTGCCGACGTTCCATGTGCCCAGGACGTGACTCTGGAAGAATTTGCTTCTGAGTGCTGATCGAATTGCGCGACTGACGTCGCGCCTTCTCCATGGATATCGATCTCCTTAGAGAATTATTGAATGACTTCAAGGCGGGTCGCCTTGGCGAAGACGACATCCTTGATCGTCTGCGCACACTTCCCTTCGAAGACCTCGGCTTCGCCAAGGTTGATCATCACCGCTCGCTGCGGCGCGGTTTTCCCGAAGTCGTGTACGGCGCGGGCAAGACCGTTGCGCAGATCATCTCCATCGCCGAGTCGATGGTGAACAAGAAAACCAATCTCCTGGTAACGCGCTGTGAAGATGCGGCGGGAGAAGCCCTCCTGCGCCGCTTTCCCGAGGGGAAATGGCACGCGCAGGCGCGCTGCTTCACCATGGAGATCCGCCCGAAGCCGCGCATCGGTTACATCCTCGTCGTCACGGCCGGCACAACGGATATTCCGGTGGCCGAGGAAGCCGCCGTCACCGCCGAGCTGCTCGGCTGCAATGTCGATCGCGTCTACGACGTGGGTGTGGCGGGCGTACACCGATTGATGGCGTACCAGTCCATGATTGAAGCCGCCGACGTGGTGATCGTGGTGGCGGGCATGGAAGGCGCGCTCGCGAGTGTCGTGGCCAGCGTGGCACACGCGCCCGTGGTGGCGGTCCCCACCAGTGTCGGCTACGGCGCCAACTTTGGAGGGCTGGCCGCACTGCTCTCCATGATGACGAGCTGTGCGTCGGGTGTCACCGTGGTCAATATCGACAACGGCTTCGGCGCCGGTTGCGCCGCCGCCATCGTGGTGGCCAAGGCCCGCGAGCTGGCCGCGCGCATCGGCAAGGAAACCGCACGTTGAAGCAGAGCCTCATCGTCGATGCCTTCTCGGGTGCCGCCGGCGACATGATGCTCGCCGCGCTGATCGACGCCGGCGCTTCGGTGGAAGTATTGCAGGCGCTCGCCGGCTCCATCCCCGCGCTAGCGAAGGTGCACGTCAGCGCCGAGAGCGTGCGCCGCGGTCCGTTCGCGGCGAAGAAGCTCGTCGTCACACTGCCACACGAACACGCTCATCGAGGTCTTTCCGACATCGTCCGGATTATTGATTCCGCGGCGTCGTTGTCGCCCGTGGTCAGCGTGAACGCGAAGAACGCGTTCACGCGGCTAGCGGCCGCGGAAGCCAGGGTGCACGGCACCACGGTCGAGAAGGTGCACTTCCATGAAGTGGGCGCGTTGGATGCGATCCTCGACGTGGTGGGCTTTTTCGTTTTAGCAGAGGAACTCGGCGTTGAGAGTTTCTACTACACCACGCTCGCCATTGGCGCGCGCGGCACCATCCAGGGCGAACACGGCGAAATGCCGGTGCCGGCTCCGGCCACTCTCGAGCTGCTCACCGGGCATCGCATCACGCACACGGAGCGCCAGGAAGAACTGATGACGCCGACGGCCGCGGCGCTGATCGCGGCCGTTTTCCAGCCGCTACCGTTGGATGCGAGTGTCGTTATGAGAAGTGTTGGCTACGGCGCGGGGACGCGCGAGTCGAAGGGGATGCCGAATGTGGTACGTGTATCGCTTGCGCAAGTCACGGATGCGGCCATCTCTGCGTACGACGGCGCTCACTTCGTGAGCGTGATTCGCTGTACCATCGACAACATGAATCCCGAGCTCTACGGCGATCTCATGCAGCGCCTCTTCGACGAGCGCGCGCTCGAGGTCTACTACACGCCGGTGATGATGAAGAAGAACCGCCCGGGCACGGAGATCACTGTCCTGTGCGAACACGCCGACCTCGATCACGTGAGCCGCATCGTGCTGACGCACTCGACCACGCTGGGCCTTCGCGTTTCGCGCGAGGCGCGTGTCGAACTTCCGCGCCGCGTCGACACGGTGGAGACGGAGTGGGGACCGGCGCGCGTCAAGGTGGCCACGCGCCCCGACGGATCCGAAACGGCGAGCCCCGAGTACGAATCCTGCCGCGAGATCGCGCGCCGCACGGGTCTCACGCTGACGGAAGTCTCCGACGCCGTGAGGCGCGTGTGGCAGCGCCGCTGATATCGCTCCGCGATGCGACCGTCGCCCATCGCGACGAACTTCCTCCCGTCCTTCACGAGGTATCGCTCGACGTCCAGCGCGGCGATTGGATCGCCGTGGCAGGCGACAACGGCTCGGGTAAGACGACACTCCTTGCCACCCTCGGCGGTGTGCTTCCACTCCGTTCAGGTTCGCAGGAGCGGGCCTCCGGCCTACGCGTGGCTCTGCTATTACAAGACCCGGATGATCAGCTGGTGGCATCGAGCGTCGAGCACGAACTGGCGCTCTCGGTGCCGCGCGATGTGGACGACGCCACGCGGCGCGCGCGCATCGCGGCCGCCGTCGAGCGTTTTGAGCTGGGCGCGTTCCTCGATCGCAATCCCCATCGACTCTCGGGCGGCGAGAAACAGCGCCTGGCACTCGCCACCGTGTGGCTGGAAGCTCCCGACGTGCTCCTTTTGGACGAGCCGCTCTCGTTTCTCGACGACGAGATGCGCGCGCGTGTCATTGCGTTCGTGCGCGAGATGAGCACGGAAGGGGTGGCGGTCATCTGGAACACGCCGGGTGGGGACGATGTCACGCTGGCGCAGAGAGCCATCGTGCTTGCGAACGGCCGCGTGGCGTACGCCGGCGATGCTCAGCATGTCGCGGCGCGTCTCGACGACGAATCGGCCCGCGCGGTGGAAGGTGCGCTGGATGATATGGCCGCCGCGACCACGCGTCGTGCCAGTGACGCCGCGCCCACCGAGCGCGTACGCTTCGAATCGGTGGCATTTGCGTACGACCGGCGCGTGGTGCTCGAGAATCTCGACCTCCAGGTGATGGCGGGCGAGCGCGTGGCCATCACGGGACGGAACGGGAGCGGCAAATCGACGCTCCTGCTTCTTGCGGGCGGAGCGCTCGTGCCTTCGTCCGGGCGCATCACGCAGGGCCTCCGCGAGCACGGTGTCGTTTATCTGCCGCAGAGCCCCGAGCGCCTTTTCTTTGCCGAGACCGTGATGGAGGAGCTCTGCTTCGGGCTCGAGCGCAGCGGGATCAAGCGCGACGAAGCGCACCGGCGCGCGGAGGAGGCGCTGAACCGTGTCGGGCTCGAGGCGGGGGCGTTTGCGCTGCGCTCTCCCTTCGAGCTCAGCTTTGGAGAGATGCGGCGCGTGGCGTTTGCCATCGGGTGGTCGCTGGATCCGGAGTTGTTGCTCCTCGATGAACCTTTGTCGTGCCTGGATGCGCGCGGAAGCGCGGTGCTCGGCCGCCTCACGGCCAACGCCGTGCAGCGCGGCGCGGCGGTGATGATCGCATCACACGGGCCCACGTCCGCACTGCACTGCGACCGCGTGCTCGAGCTGCGTGATCACACGCTTCCCGGGCCGCCATAGGCGCACAACCGGATGGATTAGCTGGCGGTTGACGCCGCACGCCATCACGGGCTACTATGAGTAGCCAATTCCCCAAGGAGGGATTTCGTGGATTATCAATCATTCGTCGCGGTAGCGCGACTGCTCGCCGTGGCGAGCATGTTCGTCACCATCATCAACAACTTCTGGCGATATGGTGACATCGACCTGACCGGGCGTTTCGCCAACATGCGGACGATTTACGGCCGCGCCATGGCGATCGGCATCGTTCTCGCGTTCGTGGCGCGCATCAACATCATCGCGATGCTGCGCACTGCGCCCGCCTTTGATTCGTACCTGACCTTCACGGGCATCGACATCGCCGACGACGTTATCGGCGTGCTGATTTCCGGTGTCGTGATCGGTTTTCTGAGCAAGTTCTGGAACGATCTCTTCGACCTCTTGTTCGAGACCAAGCGTTTCATGCGCGGCAAGGCCAATGCGCTGCGTGCCGATGACATGCCCCGCCAGATGCGCGAACCGCGCACCGAGATGCGTGACATGCGCGACATGCGCGGCGGCCGTGGCCGTCGTGGCTCACGCGGTGGACGGCCGGGCGGCCCTGGCGGCCCGGGTGGTCCCGGTGGCGATCGTGACCGTGGTGACCGTGGAGATCGCGGCGATCGGGGCGACCGCCCGGATCGCAATGATCGTCCGAGCGACCGTCCCATGGAGCGCAGCGAAGCAAGACGGCCGGAGTTCTCGCGGGAACCGTCCAGCGGGAATCCCTGACGCCTGACATCAGTCCAGGCGGACATCTGAATGCCGCCGGTTTTCGACCTGTCGAAGCCGGCGGCATTTTTGTTGCCAACCCTGAGCGCGCGGTTCACGCGCGCGGTCCAATGCGATAGACTACCCGCGTGCGCCCCCGCACCCCGGCAATCTGGCGCGTCGCGCTCGCTCTCGCGATGACGGCGGTGTGCAGCGTGTCCGCTGCCCGCCCGGACGTCCGCGCTCCCATTCTGAAATCCATCGATTCGCTCCTCAATGCCGCTCGCTATGACACGGCGCGCACCCTGACCATCGCGTCGCTCCACGAGGCCGAGGCACGCGGCGATTCCGCCGCCGCCGGAGCGCTGGCTTTCCGTTTCGGTCGAGTGTCGGTGACGTTGGGCCACCAGGCGATTGCGCGCCGCGAGCTCGACCGCGCCATCGGGTTGACGAAAGCCGCTCGGGACACGGCCGATCTCGCGCAGGCCCTGCTTTTCCGGGGGTTCGTTCATCGCGACATGAAAGAGTTCGACGAGGCGATGGCGATGTTCCAGCGCGCGCTCGATCTATCGCGTCGCGCGCACATCGCGTCGGCGGAAGGCGATGCCACCTACAACATCGCCTATCGCGAATTGCGTGCCGGCAATCTCGATGCGGCCCGCCCCGGCTATCTGCGCGCGATGGAGCTGTGGCGCAGCACGGGAGATCCCTTCCTGATTGCGTCGGGCGGCAACGCGATGGGAAACCTGTATACCGTGCTGGGCGAAGTCGACTCGGCGCGCTACTGGTACAACCAGACGCTGCGCCTCTCGCGCAAGAACGGTTATCCCTTCTACGAACTATGGGCGAACAACAATCTGGGCGATCTCGGGCGGCGTCTCGGCAACTACGAGCTGGCGCTCTATCACTATCGCGCGGCGCTCGCGATCGGTCGCCGCATCGGATTCGATCGCGGCATCGCATTGCCGGCCATGAATATGGCCCTCATGCTGAGCTATCTGGGGCAGCGCGACCTCGCGTTTCAGTCGCTCGACGAATGCCTGGCGGTGTGCAAGCGCGCGGGTTTCAAGGACCTCGAGGTGGCGAACACGATCACCGCCGGCGCGCTTTATCTTGAAGCAGGGCGAAGCAGTCGTGCGGCGACGCTCTTCCGGCGGATTCTGAATCAGGAGTACCTGTACGAGACGCTCCGTCGCAGCGAGGCGGCGTACGGGTTGTCGCTGGCGCTCGCGCAAGAGGACAGCGTCGATCAGGCCATCGCGGTGCTCGAGCCGTATGTTTCGCCGCACGCTAGGGCCGCGCACAACCTCGGCCAGCCCTACTTCGAGATGGGCTACGCCAATCTGCTGCGACGGGCCGGCCGCTGCGGCGAAGCGCTGCCGCGCATCCACGCACTGCAGGCCGGGCTCGACCCCGGCAGCAGAAGTGCGCTCCTTGTGTTTGCCCGGCTGATCGAGAGCTCGTGCCGGCGTCAGCTGGGCGACCGGGCCGGTGCCGCGAGCGCGCTCACGATTGCACTCGACTCGCTCGAGGTGGCACGCTCGCAATTCGGACAGGCGGATGTGCGCGAGGCATACGGGCTGCATGTGATGGGTGATGTGATCGAGGGGTGTCGCGTACTCCTCGATTATCCGGAGACCCTTCCGCCGGGCGAACGCGTGCGCAGATTTTACGACGCGCTGCAGCGCTTCAAGACACGCACGCTGCTCGAGCGCATCCGCGATCCGCGCGGCGACGATGCGGCGACACTGGGCACGAGCGTTGCGCGCCCCATCACGGCTTCCCGCCTGCAAACCGACGTCCTCCAACCCGGCGAGCTGTTGCTCGATCTGGTGGTGAGCAAGGACGAGAGCTTCATGTTCGCGGTGACCGCCGACTCCTGTCGCCTGGTTCCGCTTCCCGGGTGGCAATCGGACCTCGCGGAAAAGACGACGCTCTACGCGGACCTGCTGGCCGAGCCGAGCGGCAAGGTGCGCGATGATTACCCGCCGGAGAGATTGGCAGCGACACAGCGCGCACTGGGCCAGACCATCCTCGATCCGGTTCGTGACCTGATCACGGCCGCACACCGCATCATCTTCGCACCGGACGGATTCTACGCGTCGATTCCCCTGGGAACGTTGGTCACCGGCACGGGCGGCATGCTGTTGGAATCGAAAGAGGTGATGGATGTGCCGTCGGCGTCGGTGCTCGAGTGGACACGCGCGCAACGCGCGCGCGTGGTGCGTGAGGGTACGTCCATGGTCGCCGTCGCGGACGAATCCGGCGCGGGGCTTTCGGGCGCTCGCCATGAGACCGACCAACTGCGCCGGCGCTACGCCAACGTCGCGCTCGTGTCCGCGCGCGAGGGCGTCCTCGACACGCTCGTGGCGCGCGCGCAGGCGGGTTGCATCCTCCACATCGCCACGCATGCGCATGTCAACGACGCGTCGCCGTGGCATTCGGGTTTCTCGCTGGCTACCGCGGCGAGCGCTGCGCAGACGAGCGCTACTTCGGCGGGGAGGGCAGCGGCGGACCCCACGTTTCTGCGCGCGTGGGAGATCGCACGCGCGCACCTGCCCTACGACATGGCGGTGCTGGCCGGATGCGAAACGGCGGCCGGCCGTGCCACCAACGGCGAAGGTGTGCTGGGGCTCACGTCCGCCTTCTTGAGCGCCGGGGTTCCGGTGGTGGTGTCGAGCCGGTGGCCGGTCGACGATCGAGCGACGGCCACCCTGATGGAACATTTCTATGACCGTCTCGCGGCGGGCGAGAGTGTGGCGGCGGCACTTCGCGACGCGCAGCTCGCCGTTCGAGGCAATCCGCGGACAAGCCACCCGTTCTTCTGGGCCGGTTTTTCCGTGGTGGGAGACGGTAACCGCGTCATATCGCCGCTCAAGCTGACGGGCGGGAAGCCCCTTTGGCCGAAACTCCTCATGGCGCTGGGTGTGGCCCTTATTGCCGTCGGATGGCTGGTTTCCCGCCGCCGAACGGCCCCCACCCCGGCCGCCTAGTCATCGTCGCGCGTCCATACCCGACTCTGCTACAGTTAAGGGCACACGAGCCCGCCCTCGGCCACGTGCCCGGGCGGTATTTCGTCTGTGACACGCCCATGGCCGAACCGTCCAAACATTTGAGCAGGGATCCGTCGTTCGACGACGGGGAGCTACTGCGCGTCGCCCGGGATGACCATGATCCGGCGCGCCGCCAGGAGGCGTCGGCCGCCTTGCTGCTTCGATATCGCGACGCCGTTTATGCGTGGTGCCTGCGCTACACGCGCGACCACGACCGCGCGCTCGATCTGTCACAGGATGTGATGGTGACCGCGTGGGAAAAGATCGGCTCGTTCGAAGGGCGGTCGAAGTTCTCGTCGTGGCTCTTCGCGGTGACACGCAATCGCTGCATCGATGCAGCGCGGCGCGTCGACGTGCTGGCGGACGAGTCGATCACGGAAGCGCATCCCGATCCCGCACCGGCACCCGACGTGGCGGTGCTGGATGCGGTCGATGAGGACCGGCTGCTGGCGCTGATTCGTCGCGAGCTGGATCCGGAGGAGCAGAAGGCGATCTGGCTACGCTGCATCGAGCGCATGCCAGTGGAGGAAATTACAGGAGTGCTGGACGTATCGGGAGTTTCGGGCGCGAGGGCGCTGCTCCAGCGCGCGCGCCGGAAGTTGCGGGCCGCCATGGACCGCGAGGGGAGGGTGCTTTGATGAGCCCCAGTTGCATTGATGTCGAACGCATCGCCGACGTCGAGACCGCGCCGGAGGGACATCCGCTGCGCCAACACGTGGCCGAGTGCCCGCGCTGCCAGAGCCTCTGGCTTTCGTATCAAACGTTCATGAAGGCGGACGTGAAGGACGCGACGCACATCGATTCCGCGCGGCGCGCGCTCGAATCCACCATCCGGGCCCAGGCCGTGGGCGCCGGCGCCGGGCGCGAAGCCGCGCCCCGCACGTCGCGCATGGGCACGCGCACCACGTGGCCGGCCTGGTTGCGTCCCGCCATTGTCACCGCGGCGGCCGCGGTGCTGACGGTGGTGGGGGTGTCGATCTGGCGCGGCGGCCCCGAGACAACCGTGCTGCGCGGCGGCTCCGAGTCGCTCTGGTCCCTCCAGGAACCGCAGGTTTCGTCGAGCGCCATTGTGTTCGCGTGGAAGGCCGTGCCGGACGCAGATTCATACGACGTGGAGATCTTCGACGACGCGCTGAATCAAGTCCTGCACAGCGCCGCGGTGACGGCCACGACCATCACCGTGGACCGCTCCGCCCTGTCCAGTGTGCCTGCCGGCGCCGCGCTCAGTTGGCGCGTGCGCGCGCTCAAGGCCGGAGATGAGGTAGCGACGTCACCACCGGCATCGCTGACGTTGCCTTAGGCGCGAGAGAGGTAGAGGTTCGCCCCCGGGCGGCGCGGCGGTCCAGCACACCAACAGGATTGCCGCGCCGTATTTTTTTGCCATCCTGACGCGCGCCGTATGATTGCCACCCCGCCCCCGCGTCCAAGAAAAGAACCAGCTTTCAATCCAAAAAGGGGTCGCACGATGAAGATTGCCTGCGTCGGTCTGATGGTGTTGCTGTTGGTGGGTCTTGGTTCCGTCGCCATGGCGGACACCACCGTATTCTTCACCGATTTCGAGAGCGGCTTGCCGGCGGAGATGACAGCGCCTGGTTCGGTTCTCAACGGGGTGCAGGGGTACTCCGGGCTCGGCCCGGTGGGGAACAAGTTTGGCGGAAATTTTCTGCGCTACACCAGCGTGCCGCTCTATGACACGCAACTGACCATCACCGGGCTTCCGGCGCACGACCACCTCAAGCTCTCGTTTCTGCTCGGCATCATCGATTCGTGGGACGGAACCGAGCTGATGCAGGTGGCAATTGACGGCACCACGCTCTTCTCGCACTGGTTTCAGCTCGCGCTCGGGGATGCATCGGACTATGTGGCGCCCGCGGGGGGACTGTTGAGCTCAGGCACCGACCTGGGATTTTCGGGCTGCTGCTACTACAACCGCGATCGCGCGTACGACCTGTCGGTCGATCCCACGTTCGAGATTCCGCACACGGCGAGCTCGGTCACGATCGTGTGGCGGCTGAGCGCGGTTTCAGGCCCGGCGGCTGCCCAGTGGCAGGGTGGTGGCGATGAATCCTGGGCGATCGACAATGTGAAGGTGTCGGTCTATTCGACGCTCAGCGGCGTGGGTGACACGCCACGCATGCCCTCGTCATTGACGCTGATGCCCAATACGCCCAATCCGTTCAGCGGCGTGACGAACTTTGGCGCCGCTTCGCCTGTCGCGGGCAGTGGGCACGTCGAGGTGTTCGACGTGAAGGGCCGCCTGGTGGCCGCGCACGAGATGTCGCTTCGGAGCGGATGGCAGGATGTCGCTTTCGACGGTCGCGATGCCTCCGGACGCGAGCTTCCGAGCGGCGTGTACTTCTATCGCCTCCGCGTGGGCGACGTGGCGCGCACGCAAAAGTTCGTGATCGCGCGCTAAGCGAGCGAGGCATCATGCTTGCGACCGTCGTCGCGGGTGATCCGTGATTCATCACCCGCGCCGACGGGAGAACTTTTTTTCTGACAGTTTTGTTTTTCTTGTTGACGACTTTTTGCGCCTGCTTTTTGGGAAGTCGTTGCCCGCTCTGAGAAGCGCATCAGGCTCTCGCCCGCTGTAGCAGGGCACGTTTCAATTCATGGTGAATCATTTTTGATGTCGCGTGCGATTCCGTCGCGCGCGTGACGATCGTGCACGCCCCAAAATCACGCTGATATATTGCATACAGCATTTCACTCCTCCGTTATCAACCTGGAGGTTCTGCTGATGCACCACGAAGATCAAGTTCTGCCGGCCCTTCTTCGCAAGCTGGACGATTCAGAGTTTCATCATCAGTTCGAG
>Ga0307281_10000314_pt1 | contig 12581 bp, 6 predicted proteins | sample ER_DNA_120_FD_194486 | JGI IMG/M metagenome (GOLD analysis project Ga0307281, IMG submission 194486) | Bulk soil microbial communities from the East River watershed near Crested Butte, Colorado, United States - ER_DNA_120 | ecosystem: Environmental > Terrestrial > Soil > Floodplain | place: USA...
TGTGGATGAAACGGCCTTTCTCGCCGCGCTGACAAATCCGTCCCCGGTCGCTGCAAAGCAAATCTTTCTCACCTTCGACGACGGCTACGCAGAGACCATCGAGATTGCGCACCGCATCCTCGCGCCCCTGAAGATTCCATTTCACGTGTTCTTTGTTTCTGACTATGCGGGCCGGGAGAACACGTGGGAGCTTTCGCTCGGCCGCCCGGCGCACCGGCATCTTTCGTGGGAGCGTGTGGGTGAGCTTGCGGTTGCCGGTGTATCCTTCGGATCGCACACCGCGTCGCACGCGGACGCGACCCGGCTCTCTGCCGAGGCCTTGCGGGAGGAATTGCGTCGTTCGCGCGCCGACATCGAGAACGCCACCGGAAGACCCGTACGCACGCTCTCGTATCCGTTTGGCCGCTACAACGCCGACGTGGAGGCGGCCGCGCGCGAGGCCGGTTTCGAAGCCGCCTTCTCTCTATACCCGAAGGGAAAGAACGGGGATGTGGATCGCTTCGCGCTCCGGCGCGATGCGGTGTACGTCATCGATCCGCCCGCAACCGTAGAGCGCAAGCTCGAACCCAACGCATTCTATGGACTGGAAGAGATGAAGTGCCGCGCGATCAACGCGGTCGCGGTGCTTACTCCGCTTCTGAAGTCATGGAGCGCGCGGGAGTCGCGCTGACGTCGCGGAGGACAGTGTCCTGCACCAGCGGGCGGATGTCGGGCGTGTTCGCCGTGTCGCCCGGCGGCGACGTCCTCGCGAACGACGGCCAGCCCGGATAGCTGGCCCCGAAACGCGCGTGGTTGTACACGTGCGTGAACGCCACCAGCGGGAGCAACAACACCAGGAAGGTGGGATCCTTCCACGCGGCCCCGATCGCCACCAGCGCGGTCGGAATCTGCACCGCGTACGAGCTTGTGCGCGAGCGCACCGCATAGCGCTCCGCCACCGACATCTCGCGCGACCGCGTCAGGCGATGGTACGCGTACGCAAACGCCAGTAAGGCGCCGCCGGTCACGATCACCGGGAGCCAGTCCGAACGCCCGCCGCGCAACTTCGGCGCCACCGAGAGCACGAAGGCGGCCACCCCGAAAGCCAGCGACAGGAGCGCGGATCGCCGCTCGCCGATCACGACCGTCGTGGTGTGCTTGCCCGCGGCCGCGTCGCCTTCCACATCGAGAATGGTGGTGTGAAGGAACGTTCCGGCCACCAGGAGCACCCAGGGTACGGCGGCGAAAAGGGCGGGCATCATGTCGTTGGAGAGAGCACCGTGTCCGATCACGAAGGCCAGCCCGCCATAGCCGATTGCGTTGGCCGCGAGGTCCCACCACGGCCGCGCGCACAACCGCAGCGGCGGAAGCGAATAGATGAGCGAGAGCAACAGCGCGGCGACGAGCGGCATGTGCTGCACGTGATGCGTGTTCTGAAACAGGATCGATGCGCCCGCAAAACACACCAGTGCGACGAGGAGCATCGTGCGCGGGCGGAACACGCCGCGCGTGAGAAAGAGCCCCTTGGCGTTCAACCGGTCGCTCTCGAGGTCGAAAATCTGGTTCAGCACGTACGCGCAAGCGAGCACGCCGGAGAGACACCAGAATGCGGATTGGATCACCGCGCTGTGTTCAAACGCGCGCGGAACCTTGTGGGTGTGTGCTCCCAGGCTGTAGAAGGCCCAGGCGGGAACCAGGATGAGCGGCCGGAGGACAAAGAGAAAGTCCGCCACGCGCAGCGCAGCGCGCGCGAACGGGCTCCGGCCGGGCGCGGAGAAAGTGGGACGGGACACTAAAGCAGGGTATAAGTCTGCCTGTCGCTCGTCAACTTGTATCGAAGCTCCAGAGCGGACGCGCTCTGCTCGGTGTCGGAGTCAGCGATCCCGGATTTCCACAGTTCTCCGAGGTCGGTGGGATAGAAACCGTTGCGCGAGCGGTACGCTTCGATGAGCCAGCGCACGTGGTACTCGACGCGCGCGCGGTGCGCGGCATCGGTGGCGAGGATGCCGCTGCGAGCCATGGCGGCGGCGCGGTCGGCGTCGTGCATGGCGCCGACGAAGGCGCACGCGGCAAACACAATGACGCAACCGCCCATGATGAGGGGGTTCCCGTGCTGACGGCGCGCCCGTGCAGAGGCCGAGGCGCCGGGGGCGTCGTCGCGCTCCGCGACGTCGGCCTCGATCATGATGAGGCCCTTGTCCTTGAGAAGCCTGAGCGCCTCGTACGTATCGAAGGCCGGCATCTTGGCGCGCGAGACGACGTCGCGCACCGCGCGCGGCGTTTTCAGCATCGCCAGCACGTTCTTTTCGCTCTCGAACATCTCCGCCTCGGGATTCACCTCACGGCCCGTGGGGCCGATGCGGATGCCTTCGGCGGGGAACATCTCCCGCAGCATCGGGTACTCGTCGATGCGGCGCATGCATTCCATCAAGAGCGGCTCGACGATGTGTTCGCCCAGGCTCTTGACACCGCCGACGATCTCGTCGCCGGAGATGAACTTGTACGAGCACTGGTCCCACGTGAGCACGTCGTGGAGCGCTTCCTGGATGTGGTAGCGCCACTGCCGCGCGAGCATCTTCTCGTCCAGGAACTTCTCGGAGGTCAGGATGTCGAGCAGGTCGAGCTTGGACTGCGTGCCGATCTGGGTCAGGCGCACGAGCTCCTCGCGGGAGAGGACACCGTAGCGCATGAGGTATTCGCGGAAGGGATCGCGCGTCTTGCTGCGGCGATCGCGCGTCGAGATGATCTTGCCGTCGCGGAAAAAGAGGACGGTCGTCTTCTCGTTGATGGTGACTGACAGCATGCCGGTCTTCTGCTGCACCGCGATCAGCTGCAGAATTTCTTCGAGTCCGAATGAATTGAGATTGCCTTCCAGTGCCATGTCAGAGTCCCTTCATCTTCCCGTTCTAGCCGAGGCCGCGCTCTCGTCGCTGTTGTCCGCCGTGCGCGAGCGCGTGACGCTGCGCGTGGAGCGCATCTCGTAGAGCTGCCGCGACATGACGGCGATGGTGTACGAGAGAACGATGCCGAGCGCGGGGAGGATCCACTGCCAGAGCGGCGTCGAGTAATCCAGCGACGACCAGCGCGGCAGGATGTAGCCGGTGGCCAGGAACGACACCAGGCACGCGGCGAACATCGTGGCCACGACGGTGCCGCTGAACATGCGTCCATAGAACAGATGGCGCACACCCGGCACCCACATTGTCACCCACTTGATGGATTTGCGCCGCTTCACGATCACCGACTGCCGGCGCTGGCGCAGCAGTGCTTCCAACACCTTGTCCGAGGTGACGCCGCCCACCACTTTGCCGCAGGCCTTGCACAGGATGGTGCCGTGAGCGTCGCTGCAGCAGTTGTTGCAGGTGATCTCGCCGCAGTTGGAGCACTGGAACGCAAGCTTGATCGGCTTGATGAAGCGAGAGCCGATGAGCGAAAGCAGGAGTGCCGCCACCACGATGACGAAGCCCGCGCGCGGCGGGATGCCCGTCACGCTGGTGAGCGCCGCCGACATCACGCCCGAATGCTCGTGTTGTCCTTCGGTGGCGGCCATGCGCCAGAAGTCCTCCGCGCCGTAGATGCGCGGGAAGATGGACCACGTGTCCCGCGCGCGTTCGGCGAAGCTGTCGTGGATGGCGTCGAAGCCGGCCTGCGACGAGCGCTTGAGCGCCTGCGAGGACTCATCCATGAGCAGCGTCTTGATGTAGGCCTGGGCCAGGTTGTACTGACCGACCGCGTCGGCGCCGTTGACCTGCTCGGCCTTGCGATAACCCTCGAGCGCCTTGTCGTACTGGCCGTTCAGGTAATACACGTTGCCGAGGTTCACGTACGGAAGCGATTCCTTCTGATTCTTCTCGATCGCGCCCAGGAAGTAGCCCACGGCCTGTTCCTGCTGTCCCGCGCGCATGGCGAGAAGGCCGAGGGCGGTTTCTTGCTCCGCGTCGAGTCCGCGCGAAGGCGTCGCGGCGATCAGGGCCGCGAGGGTCGGGTCCGCGGCAGATTCATTCGCCTGGGCGATGAGCGCCGTCAAGGACGCCGGATCTGCGATGGGCGAGTAGCGATCGATGAAGGGCGCAAACCACGCCAGCGTCGCGAACGTGCCCGCGGAGAAGAAGGCGAGCACGCGCTCGCGCCGCTGCATGAACGGCCACGTCACGAGCAGCACCAGTGCCACCGCGATCGGGTACGACGGGATGATGAGGAACGGCGCGAACAGCAGCAGGTATGCACATGCGCGCGGCGTCGACGCATTGAAGCGGCGCTTGAGCCAATCACCGAGGCGATGGGCGAGGAACGGGAAGTAACGGAGTACGAGGGCCAGCCAGACGATGCCCGACGTGATCAGGAAGATCAGCATGATGGCAACACCGGCGTTGGCGGCAAAGAGCGACTGTGCCTCGAAGCTGCGCGTGGTGATGACAACACCCTGCACGAACCAGAAGATCGCGTCGGGCGAGAGGCGCCGCGCCTCGAGGCGCGCGAGCGTGAAATAGCTGTCGGTAAAGTGCGGCGCGAGCGCGATGGAGGTCTGCAGGTGCTTCTTCGCCGCGGTGAGGTCACCGTGATGGATTAACTCCAGCGCGGCGGCGTATTCGACCTCGGCGTCGAGGGGCAGCGAGACGGCTCCGGCGCGGAGCTGCTGCTCCACGTGCCGGGCAACATTTTCCGGGCTGGCCCAGGCGGCCGGCACATGAACGAACAGCACTGCTGCACTGACAAGCGCCAGCGTGCAGAATGCGAGCAGGGCGCGCCGGAGCGAACTCATCGCCCATGCGCGCTCCTTCGAGCGGTGCCTTGATTCCGTCACGAGATACCCGGCCCCTATCACGTATTGATGCCCATAAATCGTTGTGAGCGAATGGTCTTTCGGCAAGAAGCGTGCCCGGCGGGGCCGGGTGGCCACTCCTCTATATAAGGCGAATGGGCCTGTTCGCGACTGAAAGGTCTTGAATCCACCGTGACGGAGGACTAACCTCCTGGTTGACGCTGAATGGCCGCCGCTCGTGCGTGGATATGGATGCGGTTCGAGTTCATCCCATGAAACACTCGCGCGCGCACCTTGCGCATCGCCTCCAGATTCTTCCCGTTGTTCTACCGCTTGTGGTCTGTCTCGCGCTCGTGCCGGTTGCGGCGCTCGGTGCCGGGGCCACCATTGGTATCTACGGCGACAATTCCGGCTCGAGCTGCAGCCTGACCGGCAACACCCCGGGCCCACTTACGGCCTATGTGTTCGTGAAGCCCGGGAGTGTCGGGGTTCGCGGGGTTCGTTTTTCCGCGCCGATTCCATCGTGCTTCGATGCCAGCTTCATCGGTGAAGGGACGCCGCCCGGTATCGTGAGCATCGGCGATTCGCCGACGGGCATCTCGGTTTCCTCGGGCAACTGCGAGAGCGCGCCGTTCGAGGTGCTGGAGATCACATACCTGAACAACGGCGGCACGACGCCTTGCTGCCCGTATCCCGTCGTGGCGGATCCGTTCACCGGCAAGCTCGAGGCGGTTGACTGCGCGTATCAATCCACGCCGGTCAGCGGCGCGGTGAGTTACTTCAACGCCAACGCCTCGTGCGCGTGCGGAACTTCGCCGCCGATCTACGATCCTCCGATCGCGCCCTCCAATCCGTTGCCGGCCGACCAGGAGAGGTACGTGTCACTCAACACGCAGCTACGATGGCAGTGTTCGGATCCGAACGGGCTGGGTTTGGTGTGCGACCTTTACTTCGGCACCGTTTCGAACCCTCCCCTGATCGAGAGCAATATTTCCTCGACGGGGAGTACGATCTACACGCCGGGCCTTCTCGCGTCCGGCGTCACGTACTTCTGGCGCGTGGTGGCGCGGAACTCGGCGCAGCTCGAAACCTCCGGGCCCGTGTGGTACTTCACGACCACGGGCAACGGTGCGCCCGTCGTCGAAAACCGGTCGCCGGCCAACGCCTCCATCACCCAGCCGGTGACACCGACCCTCAAGTGGGCCGCGACCGATCCCGACGCCGACAGCCTCAGCTACGACGTGTATCTGGGCCCGGGCCTGTTCCCGCCCCTGGTTGCCAGCGGTCTCACCACCAAGTCCTGGACGCCGCCGGCGCCGCTTGCCTTTTCCACCACGTATTCATGGCGTGTGGTGACGGACGACGCGCACCAGCACAGCGTGTCGAGCATGCAGTGGTCATTCAGCACCAAGGCCGAAAGCGAGCCGCCCGCCGTTCCCGGAAATCCGTTCCCGGTGGATGGAAGCACCGGAGTCGCAACCAATCCGTTGCTGACGTGGACGGGCTCGGACCCCGAAGGGCAATCGCTCACCTATGACGTGTACTTCGGGGAGAAGCTCACGCTTTCCGGCGCCTCCGTCGGTTTGTATGTGGACAGCTACGGTTCCACGTGCAGCTTCAGCGGCAACAATCCGGGTGTGGTGACGGCCTACGTCGTGGTTCGTCCCGGGTCAGCCGCAGTCTGGGAGGTTGGCTTCACAGTGCCCAAGCCGGCCTGTTTCAATGCGACCTATCTCGGAGAGCAAGTGCCGGGCAGTTTCAGCTGGTCCGGGAATTCGCAAACCGGGATCAGCGTCTGGGCACCGGTATGCACGACGACCCCGTTCTCTGCGCTGCAAGTTTCCTTCATGAGCAGCGGCGCGACGCCATGTTGCGAGTTCAGGCTGGGACCATTGCCGGAGCTGGGGCATGTCGAGATGCGGAATTGCAACGGCCTGGAGATGTCCTTCGGAGGGATCGTCAGCCACCTCAACGCGGACGAGTCGTGTGCCTGCAATGGCATCTTCGATCTCCCGAAGGTGGCGAGCAACCTGACGGATCCAAAATATTCGCCGGGCACGTTGCCGTTGCAGACCGCCTATCAATGGAGAGTCCTCGCGCGCGACGCGGGCGGCCTCGAACGCTCGAGTCCGTACTGGTCATTTACCACGAAGGGTAACCAGCCTCCCACGGTGCCATCGAATCCGCTGCCGGCGAACGGCGCGTTCAACCAGTCGGAGCTCACCACGCTGCATTGGTCGTCATCGGATCCGGAAGGGCAGGCGATCACGTACGACGTCTACTTCGGACCCGTATCGTCGCCGCCGCTGGTGGAGAGCAATCTCACGACGACGTCGTACAACCCGGGGCTGCAGTCGTTCTCGACCCTCTATCGCTGGCGTATCGTGGCGCGCGACGCGAGTGGTCTCACCAGCACGGGTCCCACGTGGTCGTACACGACCAAGGCGGTGAACCTGCCGCCCAACGCGCCGACGCTCCTCTTGCCCGGAAACGGCGCCGGCAATCAACCGCTCAACACCGCGCTCTCCTGGAACGCGTCCGATCCCGAGAACCAGTCGCTCACGTACGACGTCTACTTCGGCAAGGCCGGAGCGGGCACGGCCGGCGCATCCATCGCGCTCTACACGGACGTGACCGGTTCGACGTGCAGCTTTTCCGGCAATACATCGGGAGTGCTCACGGCGTACGTCGTCGTCAAACCCGATGCCACCGGCATCCGCGGCGTTCGTTTCTCGGCGCCGGTTCCCGCGTGCTTTGGCGGAATATTCGTCGGCGAAGTTGTTCCGAGCCCCCTGGTGGCGATTGGATCCTCGCAAACCGGTATCTCGATTGCGACGCCGGTCTGCTTGAGCCAACCGTTCCAGGTACTTCAGATCATGTACCTGACCAACGGTGGCACCGCGCCCTGTTGCGAGTACCCGGTGCTGGCGGATCCGTTCACGGGACGGCTCGAAGCGGTGGACTGCTCGTACGCAGACACGCCGATCAACACCATGCTGAGTCATTTCAATGCCGGCGTCGCGTGCCCGTGCGGCCAGGCATCGCTGGCACTCGTGGCCCAGAACATCCCGACCCGGAGCTTCCAGCCCGGGCCGATGGAGATTTCGACCGCGTACTACTGGCGCATCCTCGTGCGCGATCCCTTCGGGCTCGAAGCCCTGGGGCCGACGTGGTCATTCATCACATCAGGAGATGCGAATCTTCCTCCGCTGGCGCCGTCGAATCCGAATCCGGCCCTGGGAGGGTCGACGGGACTCAACCCGGTGCTCACGTGGCAGGACTCCGACCCCGACGACGACCCGCTGACCTACGTGATCACGGTGAGTTCGGGATATGGCCCGCCGATTATCGGGACGACCAGCGTGGCGCAGTTCACCCCGGGCACGCTCGCTCCGGGCGTGGTGTACTTCTGGCAGGTCGAAGCACACGACGGGCACTGGTCGACAGCGGGCCCGACATGGAGCTTCCAGGCGAACAACGGAGGCGGCAATGTGCCCGTGCTGTTCTCCCGCTTCGATGCGAAAGCGCAGCGTGGAGGCGTCGAGATTCGCTGGGAGCTCTCCAGCGATGAGCCGATGGATGGGTATGTTCTCTATCGTCACGAGGATCGAAACGGAGCGCCCGTCGATATCGCGCACGGAGCGGTGAAGGGCGTGACGGATAACTACATCGATACCGATGTCGAGCCGGGGAAGACATACGCGTATGAGCTTCTCATCCATGCCTCCGGTGGCAATGACTACCGCTCACAGGTCGCGACCGCGACGATGGCGAAGCTCGAGTTGACGCTCTCGCAGAACGTGCCCAACCCGTTCAATCCGCAGACGACGATCGGTTACGATCTCCCATCGTCCGCATACGTGCGACTGATGATTTTCGACGTCAGCGGGCACCTGGTTCGCACCCTGGTCGATGAGCAGCAGACGCCGGGCTCGCGCAATGTGGTCTGGACCGGCCGCGACGACGCGGGCAACGCGGTGTCGAGCGGTGTCTACTTCTACGTCCTCGATGCGGGGAAGCAGCGGCTCACTCGCAAGCTCGTCCTCCTCAAGTAGCGGTTGCGAAGCCGGCGTCGTACAGCGTGCGGAAAATGGGGGGTTGAAATCGGCTTAACGCGGAGGTAGACTCTTCTGCAGCCCGGTCATGACGGGCGCCCCTTCCGCTATTGATGCGAACGTTCTTCTCCGTCGCCACCATCGTTCTCACTGCATTCTGTTCCGTGAGCCCGGCTCGCGCGGCCAATCTGCCGCCCGATCCGCCCGAGCAGCCGTATCCGGATGACGGCGCCACTCGACAGGGCATCACGACCGACCTCGGCTGGCGCGCGGACGATCCCGACGGGCAGTGGCTGCAGTATGATCTGTACTGGGGAACCAACCCGTCACCGCCGTTGGTGGACACCAATATTCCCGCGGGCTACAACAACTACGCATTTTTTGATCCCGGGCTGCAGGCATACGGCACCACGTACTACTGGCGTGTCGTGGTGCGCGACACACAGGGCGCCGAGACCGCGGGTCCGACCTGGTCATACAAGATCAAAGAGGTGAACGAGCCGCCCAATCTCCCCGTCGCCATTTCGCCGCTCGATGGCTCGCCTGCAGCTCCCATTAACGTCGTTCTCAGCTACTACGCGACGGACTTCGAGGGACAGGGGTGCAACGTCGATGTATATCTCGGCACGGATCCGAACCCGCCGCTGGTTGCCAGTCACCAATCGTGGGAAAAGTACAAACCCGCATTGCTTGCGCCGTCCACGTTGTACTACTGGCGTCTGGTCGTACGCGATCCACAGGGCCTCGAGACAATCGGACCGACCTGGACGTTCACCACGGCCAACACGACGAACCAGATTCCCGACGCTCCGTCGAACCCCGCCCCGTACGAGAACCCGGGTGGATCCCCGACCCTGGTGGTCACGTGGTCCTGCGCCGACCCGGAGGACGAACCGCTCACGTACAACGTCTACCTCGGCACGATGTATCCCGACTCAAAACACCCGCTGCTGCTCGTGGGGACCACGACGGAACGCGAGTTCCAGTTCGACGGGCTCACCGAACACACGCGCTACTACTGGAGCGTGGAGGTCAAGGACGCGGTCTGGACGGTTAAGGGACCGTTGTGGCGCTTCGACAACGGCACCGTTCCGGTGCTGTTCAGTCGATTCGACGCGCGTCAGGCCGGCGACAACGTCGAAGTGAGCTGGTTGCTCCACAGCGACGAGGCCATGGACACCTATACGCTGTATCGGCGCGCGGGTGAGACGGCTTCACCGGTGGCGATTGCGAGCGCGCCCGTGACCGGGGTGCAAGGCTCTTACGTGGACACATCGGTTGAAGTGGGGAAGACGTATAACTACGAGCTTCTGGTTCGCACAACGGATGGCGACGAGTTCCGTTCGCCGGTCGCGACGGTTACGACGGCGTCGCTCGGCCTCGTGTTGCACCAGAACGTGCCCAACCCGTTCAATCCGCAGACCACGATTCGCTACGATCTGCCCGCGCTGGCCCGCGTCCGCCTGTCGATAGTAGACGTGTCGGGGCGGCGCATCCGGACGCTCGTCGACGAGCAACAGGCAGCGGGGACGCGCGAAGCGATGTGGAACGGCCGCGATGACAGCGGCAGCGCGGTCGCGAGCGGTGTCTACTTCTACGTCCTCGACGTCGACAAGCAGCGCCTGACGCGCAAGCTCGTGCTGTTGAAATAAGCCGCGCTATCTCTTTCCGCCGTGTGCGGTGCCCGACGGTGTGCCCATATTGTCGAGCGCGCGCAGCTCGGCGAGATCGGGGTCGGCATCACGCCAGTATCGGCGGGCCATGTTGACTTCCTTCGCGGCAGCCGATTCGTCGCCATTATGCTGAAGCACGAGCGCGCGGGTGTAGTGACTCCCGCCGTACGCCGCGTCGTGATCGAGCATCTGTGCGGCCAGAAAATCGGCAAGTTCCCAATCCCCGGCGGCCATTGCACTGCGCGCCATCGACTCGAGCCGGAACAATCCCTGTGACCACGCGTCGGGGCCGAGCGCCGAGCGTAATTTCTTCACCACGTCCTTGAGGACCGCGCGCCCTTCTTCGGTCTGTCCGCTCCGGAGCAGCAGCTCACCGCGCAGACCGTCGACCCACGGGGCCACCATCGAGCGCGACGGATCGATCCCGCGCGACACCTCCGGCACCGCCGCGAGCTCCTTGCGCGCCGCGTCGAGCTCGGTCCGGGCACTGCTGGAATCGCCCGTGGCGAGGAATGCCTGCCCCGCCAGCGCGTGACCGACGCAGCGTCCCTGCGCGTATTCCGTTGTGGTCAGCTCGCGCGCGACTTCAATTGCTTCGCCGTAGCGTTCGCGGTTGATCAAGAACGCCGGGAGCTCACGCATATTGAACGCGCGGTACGCACTCACCGGTTTCAACTCAGCCGATGCGCGGAAGATCCGCTCGGCCTCCTTCATCTGCCCCTTGTGCTCGTAGCAGCTCGCAAGCAGGTCCAGGTTGTGGGCGTGGTGCCAGTCGAACGCGGGGTCGATCTTCTCCGCCGCGTAATACGCGTTCTCCAGCCGGTCCGCCTTCTTGAACTGGGTGATGGCGTCGTCCACGCGGCCCACGCGGCGCAGATCGTGCCCCCACATGTGCGCGGCGTGGGGAATCGCCGGTGCCAGGCGTGCGTATTCCTTCCCGTGCGCGAGCGCTTCGTCGATGTGACCGATGGTCTCGTAGGAATGAACGAGGTAGTGATGCGCCGTCGCGTGATCGGGGACGAGGCTCAGCACCTGCTGGTAGAACGCGACCGACGACGCACCCCCGCGCTGGCCGCGTCCGGTGGCGTTGGCCTCTTCGGCGTTGCCACGCAGGATCCAGAACTCCACGTCGCCGAGGTTCGTGGCCAGCGCGTCGTCGATGCACTTCTTGTATGCCAAAAGAAGAGCTGCGTCCTGGAGGTCATCGATCGCCGCGAGCTGTTTCTCGCGGATCTCGATACGTTTGCGCTCACGATCGCTCACGCCCGATGCGAGCTCCTTCGCTATCGTGAGGTAATGCTTCGCGCCGTCGGCGTTGTCGAGTCCGGTCTGCACGTAGCTCAGGCCCAGGTACGCCATCGCGCATTTCGGGTCGGTCCGCAGCGCTTGATGGAAGGAGCGGGAGGCTTCGATCCAGACGTAGGACTCGAGGTAGTTGAGTCCCTGGTCATAGAAGGCCTGCGCTTCCTTCGAAGCCGTGGTGATGGCCTCGTGGGAGTTGCCCACGCCTTTGCGTAACGGAAGCGGGCGGTCGAGCAGACCGGCCGGCACGTAGCTCGGCGACGCGGTGCAGCCGGCGTGTGGGTCATCCTGGGCCGAAACGACGCGGACGCTGAGGCTGATGGACAGGGAACCGACAAGGACCAGACCAATGACTTGCGAACGCATATCTTTCCTCCCCGGGGCGCCGTCGCGAGATCATACACGACCACGGCCGGTTCGTCAGCGGCTGTGCCCCTCCGCGCGTTGGCGCCGGCGCGGAATGTGTGTTATAAATTCCCGCCTATGAGCACTCTCCCCATTGTCTATATCAATGACCTCCGCGCCCACGCCGGCGAGACCGTCGAGCTCCGCGGCTGGGTCTATAACACCCGCTCCGGCGGCAAGATTCGCTTCCTGATTCTTCGCGACGGCACCGGCTATCTCCAGTGCGTCGCCGGCGCCAACGACATCTCCCCCGAAGAGTTCGATCTGCTCGGCCGCATCGACCAGGAGTCGAGCGTGATCGTCACCGGTGTCCCGCGCGAGGACAAACGCTCGCCCGGCGGCGTCGAGCTGACGCTCAAGAGCCTCACACTCGTCGGCGGTGCGGAGGGTTTTCCCATCACGCCG
>Ga0307281_10000316_pt1 | contig 12546 bp, 12 predicted proteins | sample ER_DNA_120_FD_194486 | JGI IMG/M metagenome (GOLD analysis project Ga0307281, IMG submission 194486) | Bulk soil microbial communities from the East River watershed near Crested Butte, Colorado, United States - ER_DNA_120 | ecosystem: Environmental > Terrestrial > Soil > Floodplain | place...
AGGTGATAGCCGTACTCCGGCACGCGCCCGGTCATGGCCGCCGCCATCGCGGCCGGCCCCGACTCGAAATTGGTGCGCGCGCCGCACACGGAATTCGCCCAGATGACCGTGCCGGTGTCGCCCCAGGCGAGGCGCTCTCCGAAGCGCGGCTGGTAGAGCGTCTGGTAGTTGATGCAGGTATCGGTCGTCATCACGTTCATCTGCCGCAGGCAGCCGATCAGCTCGCGCTCTTTTGCCGCCTCGCCCGCATCCTGACCCAGCCTGTCGACGTGCGTGAAATCGAAACACCGCGCGTTGGTCGTGATCGGGATTTCGCAGCGTGCTTTTGCCCGCACCAGGCGGCGCAGATGACCGAGCCCGCCGTCGCCCATCACCTCGATGTCGCCCATCATATGCACGTTGGTCACCGGCACGAAGCGCCGCGCACCATAGAACTTCCCGACCTCGATCTGCAGCTCGAGCGCGCGGCGCACCGGCTCGCCACGCTTGCCGCCCAGCATCGCCCGCTCTTCCACCGTTAGCCGCATCTCTGCCTATTGCCTTCTGCCTTCCCCTCATCCCGCATCCCTCGCTTAGTCCGTGCCCTTCACTCCGGACAGCTTGACCAGCTGCGCGAATTTCTCGGTCTCGGCGCGCACGAACTTCGCCAGCTCCTCGGGTGATGTGCCTACCGCCTCCGCGCCCACGTTGGCTAGTTTTTCCCTCACATCCGGCTGCTTGAGCCCGCGATTGACCTCCGAGTTGAGTCGCGCGACCACGTTACCCGGCGTACCCGAGGGCACGAAGTATGCAAACCAGTTGCTGATGTCGAAGCCCGGCACGCCCGCTTCCGCCATGGTGGGCACGTCGGGCGCCGCCGGCGAGCGCCGGGTCGTCGTCACCGCCAGCGCGCGCAGCTTGCCCGCCTTCACGTGTGGCATTGCCGGCGGCATGCCCGAGAAGAACATCGGCACGTGCCCGCCTATCAGATCCGGCATCACGGGTCCCGCCCCCTTGTACGGCACGTGAGCCAGGTCGAGCCTCATCGTGTTCTTGAACAGCTCGCCTGACAGGTGCTGCACGCCGCCCGTGCCGGCCGACGCGTAGCTTAACTGTCCCGGCCGCGCCCTGGCGAAGGCGACGAGCTCCTTCACGCTCTTCGCCGGTAGCGAAGGGTGTACCACCAAGACCAGGGGCGTCACCGCCGCGAGCGACACCGGCGCGAAATCCCTGGCGACGTTGTACGGTATCTTCTGCAAGTGCGGCAGTATCGCTATTTCCGCGGGCACCGCGATAAGGACGGTGTAACCGTCGGGCGCTGCTTTCGCTACTATATCCGCGCCGATTACGCCACCGGCGCCGGGACGGTTATCCACCAGCACGTTCTGCTTCATGGCCTCCTGCATCTTCTGCCCGACCAGGCGCGCGGTGAGGTCGGTCGCGCCGCCCGGCGCGTACGGCACCACCACCCGAATGGGTTTCGCCGGGTAGCCCTGCGCCGGGAGGGCGCCGCTGAAGATAGCGAATGCACAACCGGCGCCGGCCGCAAACAGTCGTTTAATGCGTGTCATGTTGGCCTTCTCCTCTGCTCAGTCGAGACGCTTGCCAGGGACCTGGATGATCATGCGGTACTTGTCACCTTCCGACTCCTTGTACCTTGTGCCTTGTGCCTTCAACCAAACACCGCTGGATAGCCCGGTGGCGGAGTAAAGCCCAGGTCGCCGCGCCGGAGCACCGCATCGCGCCCACCGGCCGCCTGCAGCAGCTCCGCCTGTCGCTGTTTCGCGCGTGCGTCCACTGCAGCCGGGTCACAAATCTTATACAGCCGCTCGTGGCACTCCGCCAGCACTTTGGCGTGCGCCGGCTCGGCGGCGAGATCCTTGAGCTCCTCGGGATCGGCCTCGAGATCGTAGAGCTGCGGCGGATACGCGACGTAGTGCACGTACTTGTAGCGGCCGTGCCGGATCATGAACGCGCCGGTGGTCGAGCCCATGCCGTGATACTCGGACAGCACGTTGCGCTGCGGTTGCTCGCCGCGCGCGAGCCGGGAGAGCGATATGCCCGAATGGCCGTCGTACATCTCGGGCCGGTCTTCCCCCGCGCATTCCATGATAAATGGATAAGTATCCACATGGCTTGCAGGTGTGCTCACTTTCCTGCCTTGAGGTACGTCGGGTCCGGCGATGACGAGCGGCACACCGGCCACTTCCTCATACATCGTGGACTTGCCCCACAGCCCGCGCGCCCCAAGGTTGTCGCCGTGGTCGCTCGTGTACATGACGCGAGTGGAGTCGGCGAGCCCGACCGCCTCCAGCGTGCGGATCACCCTTCCGACGTTGTCGTCCACGAAGCTGCACAGCCCGTAGTACGCCGCGACCGCTTTCCGCACCTTCTCCGGATCGAAGTAGCGGTCGTAGACGAAGCTGCCGGCGTAATCGCGCAGGTACGGATGATCCGGCCGTTCGTCCTTCGCGTACTGCTTGGGCAGGGGCATCCGGTCGAGCGGGTACTGATAGTAGAAGTCGGCTGGCGCCACCAGCGGGAAATGCGGGCAGACGAAGGAAACGAACAGCACCCACGGCCGGTCGCGGTACCGGGGTGCTTCCTCACGCAGCCAGATCTGCGCGCGCGTGACGATCTCGCGGTCGTACGCGGTGTAGGGCGTCTCCCCGGGACCGGCCAACTTGGCGATCTTCCACGACAGCCCCCGCTCCGGCAGGTCCTTACGCACAAGCCCCATAAGATCGCCCTTGCCTTCCAGGATCTGCATCGGGATCTGCATGTCGCTGAAGCCGTAGTCATCGCCTTCGTGTCCGCGGAAGTGAAGCTTCCCGATCGAGACCACGCGATGGCCACGGTCGCGCAGCCGGTGATGCCAACTCGGGATGGCGCCCTCGTACGCGTCCGCGTTGTCCCAGTACCCGATCTGGTGCACGTACTTGCCGGTCGCGAACGCCGCGCGCGCCGGCACGCACACCGGGCAAGTCGTGTAGGCGCTGGTGAACATCGTGCCGCGCGCCGCCAGCGCGTCGATGTTCGGGGTCTTCGCGATCGGATGTCCGGCGCAACCCATCACCTTGGGGTTGTGCTCGTCGGACATGATGATGAGAAGATTAGCCGTTGTCATGCACGACTCGCGGCTCACGAATTACGACTCACCATTCACCATTCACCATTCACCATTCACCATTCACCATTCACGGCTGTTAGACATGGCCGTATTTCGCGAGCACCTGCTCGAGCGTCGCGCCTGCGGCGAGCTCCGCGCGAATCTTCACCTCGGTTGCGGTAAGCCGCTCGGCCTCGTTGAGGACTTTCTCGACTACATCGGACGGCACGACGACGACACCGTCCACGTCGCCCAGCACGAAATCCCCGGGATTGACGATAACGTGCTGCTTGGTCGCGCCGGGCAGATACGCCGGCACCTGCCACGCCGTGACCTTCCAGCGGCCGATGGACTGCACCGGCGTGCGGTAACGCGCGTAGACGGGGAATTTCTGCTTCGCGATCCACTCGATGTCGCGAATGCCGCCGTCCACCAGCGCGCCGGTTGAGCCGCGTGTCTTCATGCCGAGCGCGATCAATTCGCCAAAAAAACACACCCCGTCGCCCTGCCCGCTCCACACGCTGACGCACCCGGGTTTGAGTCCGTCCACCGCCTTCATCTTGTCCGCGTCGCCGCCGCCGGCATACGGCCGCATCTCGCCGCAGATCGTGTACGCCCAGCCCGCCAGCTTGCCGGCGGCCTCGGGATACGGCGCGAACGCGCCCGCCAGCCCCTGGTGCTGATAGCCCAGCGCATCCAGGACGTCGGAAACGGTGGCGGCGCCCACGTTCAGATAACGTTGGCGAATGGCTTCTGCTCCGGGACTATCAGGTACGAACGTCACAATTGGTCACTAGCTTTGACAATCGTCAATCGTATCGATTCAAGCACTGCTTCAGTCTCGCGTAAGACTTGCAGATTATTGAAACGCAGAACACCGACTCCAAGCCGTCTAAGATATGCGTCACGCCCAGCATCTGCCTCCATACCGGGCGGTTCATGGTGGTGTGCCCCGTCAACCTCGATCACTATCTTCGCCCGTGGTGCATAAAAATCCACAATATAGTTCCCAACCGGCTTCTGACGATAAAACTGAATACCCATCAGTTGCTTCCTGCGCAAGCGAAACCAGAGCAGCTGCTCCGCGTCCGTCATTTCCCGACGAAGTATGCGAGAGCGGACTTTGAGTATGCGGTTGTATGGAAGCACCCTATATCCCCGCGTTATCAAATCCCCCTACCCCCCCTTTGCTAAAGGGGGGAACCCTATTTATTCACCCCCAAACGGGGTTTCCTCTTTTGCCCCCCTTTGACAAAGGGGGGTTGGGGGGATTATGTGCCATAACGGACCGGCGACTTCGCCGCTTTCAACGCCGCCAGCGCGCTGTAGCACGCGAGCCACGCGGTCTTGGGATTATCGGGCGCCGGCACGTTCTCGAGCTTGATGCTGATGTTGCCGGTCCTGCCCTTGATTTCAATATAGTGGGTGTTGTGCGTCAGCGCCGGGTCGGCGACCACCTTGAGCCGCGTTCTGTCGAACCCGATCCCCGCCATGGACAGCACCGCCGCGATGTTCACATTGGCGGGAAAGTGCGGCACACCCTCCCGCGCCGTCCCGTCGAACAGCACTCGCGGCGCGCGCAGGCCATCGAGATTCACGCCGAGCTTCTCGACGTAGTTGATCCCCTTCCACGCAGCGGGCGGCTTGGTCACTACTATCGTGACTTCGTCTACGCCGGCGACGCACGCCGCCTTCAGCGCGTCCAGCCCGCCGATACCGCCGGACGGCACCGACAACAATGCCCCGCTCCTGGCCGCCGCGCGCTCCAGCTTCCTGCGCAGCGCGTCATCGCACAGAGCGCCGCAGGACAGCACGATCAGCGCTACGCCGTTCCTCAGCAGCGGCTCGCCGTACTCGCGCACTGCTTCGTGCGACGCCGCCTCCACCACCACGTCGGGCTTCTTCGCCAGCAATGATTTGAGATCCGACACGAAGGCAATGCGGAACGCCTTCGCCAGCTCCCTGCCGCGCGAGCGCCCGCTGCGCCCGGCGATGGCGACCACCCGCGCGCGCCCGAGGTCGCCACGCCGGATGTGCCCGAGGAACAGCCGTGCGATGGTGCCCCCGCCGATGATGCCGACTCGCATGGAAATGTTTTTCAACGGTTATACGTCTATTCTACAGGCGCGCCGCCTCATCTGCCGCGAATCGCGGTTGACCGCGCACAGGTCCCCGTTGAGAATAGTCCGGCACTCGCACCCGGAACCGCAACACCATCTTTGGGAGGGCACAGCCATGAATCGGAATCTCATTTCGTTGTTGTTTGCGTGCGCGGCGGTCGCATTGCCCGCAGCGGCGCAGCAGAAACCCGATGTGCGGGTGCAGTCTACGCCGCAGAACGTGGTGTGGGGCTTCATTCCATCGAAGTTTCCCCCCATCATGCGGGTGAAACAGGGTCAGGTCGTCGAGATTGACACTGTGTCGCACCAGGGCATGATGCTGCCGAAGGTAGACCCGGTTGCCTTCTTCGGCAAAGGCGGAGTCCGGCCCGACGAAGTGCTGAAAGATGTGACCGACATCTATGGTGCCGTGCAGCGCGACCCCAAGGCCGCCGCGCACGTATTGACGGGCCCGATCTACATCGAGGGCGCGGAGCCCGGCGACATGCTCGAGATTCGCGTGATCGACATCAAGCACCGCGTGCCCTATGGCGCCAACACCACCAACAAGGACTTTGGCGTGCTGCCCGAGTTGCTCTCGGAGCCGGCGTTCCGCGTCATCCGCCTCGATCTCGAGCGCAAGGTCGCGTTGTTCTCTCCCGAGATCGAAGTGCCGCTTGGGCCGTTCATGGGAATCATGGCGGTGGCGCCCGCACCCGAAGTGGAAAGCGTGAGCTCGCGCCCGCCCGGGAGCCTGGGCGGCAACATGGACCTCAAGCAGCTCACCAGGGGATCAACGCTCTACCTCCCCGTGTTTAATGACGGGGCGCTGTTTTTCACCGGCGACGCGCACGCGGCACAGGGCGACGGCGAGGTGGACGGGACGGCGATCGAGGCGTCGCTCACGCCGACCTTCCAGTTCTACGTGCACAAGGGCAAGGGCCTGAAATGGCCACGTGCTGAGACAGCGACGCACCACATCACTATGGGTATAGACAAGGACCTCAACCTTGCGCTGAAGGCAGCCGTCCAGGCAACAGTGGACTTCCTGATGAAGGAGAAAGGTCTGGACGCGAAGGCGGCTTATGCCGTCGCGAGCATCGGGGTCGATTTCCGCATCGCGGAGGCGGTCAATCTCAACCAGCTCGTTTACGGGATGATTCCCAAGGCACTATTCGTCAAGGAGCAGCACTCGTACTGGTACAAGCCCTGAGCCGGCGACCGCTCAGAACCGGGCGCAGTGGCAGGCGCCGCGCGCGTCTGCCGCGTGGTGGCGCGCTTGATTAGCTCCGGCCAGATCTCGGCCGGATCCTTGTCGAACACGGTTTCGGCGTCCGCCGGCACCACATGCCAGCCGCCGCGTTCGAGTTCATTCTGCAGCTGGCCGGGGGCCCATCCCGAGTGGCCGTAGTACACCCGCACCCCGCGCGTCGGCTCGGGACGCCTGAACAATCCGTCCATCCAGTCGAGATCGGAAACGAAGTAGACGTCCTTCAGCACCGGCACCGCCCGCGGCGGCGGCTCGGTCGTGCGCACCAGGAACACCAGCCCGTCGCGCTGCACCGGCCCGCCGAAATGGAGCACGTCCTTGCGGTGCTTGAGCGTCTCGTATTCGGTGAACACCTCGCTCAGCCGCTGCACCAGGGGCCGGTTGATGATGACCCCCCACGGCCCGCCGCGGGGCGGCTGCGTCACCAGCACCACCGTCTCGCGGAAGGCACGCTCCTTCAGCTCGGTGCTGGCCACCAGGAAAATCGCATTCGCCGGCATTTCGGCCGCCGACACTACATCGCACCACACCACCACCGCGGTCACGATGAGTGTCGTGCGAAATAAAGCCATCATGGCGGCCGAAATGAACTAAAAGGACGCCCTAGAATGCCTTAACAGACTGAAGCGGAGCAAACGGCCGTTCCGTCGCGCTACCAAGGCTCGGGGACTAGAGGGAGCGGGCAGATAGCGGGATTTCGGTCAGGTAAAGCTCGATCAAGGAATTCTTCACCTGAACCAGGCGAAGAATTCCTTAGGTGACGCAGCCAGCGGCCGTCGTCTTCTCCGGCTCCCCGAACTCCGGTACTTTCACACCGTTGCGGATGGCGGTCATCTCGGCGAGGATCGCGATCGCGATCTCGGGCGGCGTCTTGGCGCCGAGCTTGAGCCCCACCGGCCCGTGCAGGCGCGCGATTTCATCCTGCGACAGGTCGAACTCGGCGAGCCGCTGGCGGCGCGCGTCGTTGTTCTTTCTCGACCCGATCGCGCCGACGTAGAACGCGGGCGACTTGAGCGCCTCGAGCAACGCCATGTCGTCCAACTTTGGGTCGTGGGTGAGCGTCACCACCGCGCTGTGACCATCGAGGTTCATCTCGGTCACTACGTCGTCGGGCATGCCGCGTTTCAGCGCGGCCCCGGGGATGTCCCAGCCGTCGGCGTATTCCTCGCGCGGGTCGCAGATGGTGACCTGGTAGTCGAGGCCCTGCGCCATCTGCGCGAGAAAAGTCGAAAGCTGGCCGGCGCCGATGATCAGCAGGCGCCAGCGGGGGCCGTGCACGGTGGCGAGCGTCGCCCCGTCATAGCTCAACGGGTCGGTGGACCTGGCGGGACCGATGGTAACCCGGCCTGATTTCATGTCGAGCCTGCGCATCACGAGCTCGTGGCGCTCGATCCGCGTCAGCAGCTCGTCGAGCCCGCTATCTTTTGTCAGCGGTTCCAGCACCAGCTCGAGCGTCCCGCCGCACGGCAGCCCGAAGCGCTTGGCCTCCTCCGCCGACACCCCGTACCGGGTGGTCGCTGGCTTGTCCTTGACGAGCTCGCCGGAGCGCACCTGCAGGATCATGTCGTCCTCGATGCAGCCACCGGACACCGAGCCCGCCACCATGCCGTCGTCGCGGATCGCGGTGAGCGCGCCGATCGGGCGCGGGGCCGAGCCCCAGGTCCTGATGACGGTCGCCATCACCACCCGGCGGCCCGCCTTGACCCAGTCGCGGGCGCTTTTCAATACCTGAAGATCCACGCTGTCCATGTCCGGTTTCCGATCGCTTCTGGCAAGGGCTATATTCTACAGAATATAGCGGTAAAGCGCACTCTCCCGCGGAAACCGGAAACTAGTGTCCTGAAGGTCGAACACCTATTCTTCCGTACTCGAAGTCAAGCTTTAGTCGGGTTGCGACCGTGGCAAACGTGGGCTAGCATCCGCCCCTAGCCTGCTTGATCGAGCCTGGCGGCACGAACATTGAGAGCAACCCGACTATGGAAATGACCGGCGAACAACTCATCCCTCTGCCGCAGGCGGCAACCTGGACGGCGCTCAACGACCCGGCAGTTCTCAAGGACTGCATCCCGGGCTGCGAATCGATCGAGAGCGTCGGTGACAACGAATACGAAGTCGTGCTGACAGCCAAGGTGGGCCCGGTCAGCGCCAAGTTCAAGGGGCGGATGAGAGTGACCGACGCCGATCCACCGCGCGCCTACACCCTCCGGTTCGAAGGCCAAGGCGGCGTCGCCGGTTTCGCCAAGGGGGAAGCAGGCGTGGCGCTCGCGCCCGAAGGCAACAGCACACGGCTCTCGTACACCGCCAAGGCCACGATCGGCGGCAAGCTTGCCCAGGTCGGCGCGCGGCTGATTGACGGCGTGGCACGGCAACTGGCCGGGAAGTTCTTCGAGGCCTTCAGCAAGCGCGCCGGCAAAGAATCGTGACTGAGCGGTCACGATTCTTTCAGGAAAATGCCGGTTCGAAACAGGCGGTATCTTCCGGGCTCCGAGTTACGACCGTGATCAAGCACTGTCTGATTGCGCTTTCAGTGGTGGCGTACTTTGTCACCGCTGTGCACTCGCAGAGCTACCCAGCCAGGCCAATCCGGATGGTGGTGCCGACCTCGCCGGGCGGGGTCACCGACGTCACGGCGCGGGCGATTGCGCCCGCGCTGTCCCAGGTGCTCGGCCAGTCTATCGTCATAGACAACCGCGCGGGCGCGGGCGGCGTGCCCGGCACCGATACCGTGGCCAAGGCCGCCCCGGACGGCCATACCCTGCTCGCGGTGTTCGACAGCTTCATTTCCAACCCCTACGTCTTCCGAAACGCGCCCTACGATACGATCCGGGATTTCGCGCCGATCGCTCTCATGATTCGCGGGCCGCAACTCGTGGTGGTCCATCCGAAGCTCGGCGTCAGGACCTTCAGCGAGTTCCTCGCCCAAGCGAAATCGAGACAGGCGCCGCTCAACTACGCGACGGCCGGCGCCGCAACCTCCAGCCGCCTGTCGGTCGAGCTGTTCCGGGCCACTGCGAATGTCGACGCCACGCTGGTCCACTACAAGGGCGGCGGCCCGGCGCTGAACGACCTGGTCGGCGGCCACGTCGAGGCCATGATCGCTTCCGCCGGACTGGTGCTGCCCAGCGTCAGGGCCGGGCGTCTGACGGTACTCGCCGTCACCTCAAAGGGCCGCAGCGCGCTGGTACCCGGCGTGCCGGCGGTTAGCGAGTTCTTCCCGCAATTCGAGGCGCAGTCGTGGGTGGGCCTGCTCGCGCCGGCCAGGACGCCGCGCGCGATCGTCCAGCGGCTCAACGCCGACGTGAACAGGCTGCTGGCGACGCCGGCGCAGAAGGAGCGCTTCACCGCCCTCGGCTACGAGGTCGTGGGCAGCACGCCGGAACAGTTCGGCGCCTGGATACGAGACGAGACCGCGAAGTGGAGCAAGCTGATCAGGGAGAGGAACATCACCGCCGACTAGAAATGGAGCGTGAATGGTGAATGGATAATGCGGTGGCGAAAAGGGTCCGCAACGTTCTTGTCCATTCACCATTCACTATTCACGCATTTAAAGGAGATGGGGAATGCTTAAGATCTGGGGTCGCACGACCTCCATCAACGTGCAGAAGGTGCTGTGGTGCTGCGCGGAGCTTGGTCTCAAGTATGAGCGCGTGGACGCCGGGGGAAAGTTCGGCGTGAACAACACGCCCGAATACCTGGCGATGAACCCCAACGGGCTGGTGCCAACCGTCAACGACGACGGTCTGATCCTGTGGGATTCCCACGCCATCGTGCGCCATCTTTCACGCAAGCACGGCAAGGGCACGCTGTGGCCCAGCGATGAAAAGGTATTGGCCGACGCCGACCGCTGGATGGAGTGGTACAGCACGACGCTGTGGAACAACCTGCGGCCCATATTCTGGAACCTGGTGCGGGTCGAGCCTGACAAGCGCGATATGAAGGCGGTCGAGGAAGGGCGCACGAAGATGGCCGGCAACCTCAAGATAGTAGAGAGCAATCTCGCGGGCCGGCAGTACATGGCGGGCAACGCGTTCACCATGGGCGATATCCCGCTGGGCGTGGCGCTGCACCGCTGGTTCCTGCTGCCGATCGAGCGTCCCGGTTATCCCCGTCTCTCAGCCTACTACGAGCGCCTCAAGCAGCGCCCCGGCTTCGCGCAGCACTGCGCAGCCCCGCTCAGTTGACGCTGCAAGTGAACCGCGAACGGTGAACGGTGAACAAAGAACGATGCAAACTTGATGGGGTCTTGTGACGGGTCTTTCCGTTCACCGTTTACTGTTTACCGTTTACTCAAGGCGTGAGCGATGAGCGAACAGCGGAGCTATCGCTATTATGAATTCGTGATGGCGGCGTTCGTCACGGTGCTGATCTGCTCCAACCTGATCGGCCCGGCGAAGATCGCGCAGATCGATCTGCCGGTGATCGGCACGTTTATCTTCGGCGCCGGCGCGCTGTTCTTTCCCATCTCGTACGTCTTCGGCGACATCCTCACCGAGGTCTACGGCTACGCCCGCGCGCGACGTGTGATCTGGGCGGGCTTCGCCGGACTCGGCTTCGCCTCGTTCATGGCGGCGGTGGTGGTGGCCCTGCCGCCCGCCCCGTTCTGGCAGCACCAGCCGGAGTACGAGGTCGCGTTCGGCTCGACCTGGCGCATCGTGGCGGCGTCGATGGTCGCCTATTTTTGCGGTGAGTTCGTCAATTCCTTCGTGCTGGCGAGGATGAAGATATTGACGGCGGGGAAATGGCTGTGGACGCGCACCATCGGCTCCACCGTTATCGGCGAAGCCGTGGATTCGGCCCTGTTCTATCCTCTCGCCTTCTACGGCGGCGGCATCATCCCCGACGAGAAGCTGCCGCTGGTGATGCTCGCCCAGTTCATCGCCAAGGTCGCCGTCGAGGTCGTGTTCACGCCGGTGACCTACAAGGTCGTGGCGTGGCTGAAGCGCGTGGAGAACGAGGACTACTACGACCGGAAAACGGATTTCAATCCATTTTCCCTGAAAGCGTGAATGGTGAATGGTGAATGGTGAGTGGACAAGACCGAAATCGCTTGACGCTCTGCTGCGGCTTCAGTCCATTCACCACTCACTAATCACGTTTTTTGCCGGCCTAGTCGCCGGCCGGAAACATGCGGAATTCCACGACCGAGTCCATCCTGGTCAGCGCCTCGGCGAGGCGCTTGACGTCATCCGTGCGGCTGGTGCGCACGACCATGCGGTACTCAATGAATGACGCGTTGGCGCTATAGCGATAGCTGAGGTTGGCGATCGAGAATCCCTGTTCCTTGATGAACCGGCGGAAACCGTCCTCCGGCATCGACTTGTCGCGCGAGAAACGCACCTCGAGATGGGCGTAGTACTGCCCCGGCACCGCGTTCTCTATCCAGCGGAACAGCGACAGCGTCAGCAGCGTGAGCACCGTGGTGACCAGCAGCGGAAAGTAGAAACCGATGCCAGCGAGGATGCCGATGGCGGCCGTGATCCAGATCGAGGCCGCGGTGGTGAGGCCACGGACGGTCAGTCCTTCCTTGAAGATCACACCGGCACCGAGAAAGCCGATGCCGGTCATGATGCCCTGCGCCATGCGCGTCGGATCGAGCGCGACACGTCCCGAGAACTCGTCCGGAAACCAATGGCTCTGGTACATGGTTATCAGCATCAGCGCGCTCGAGGCAACGCATACCAGCGTGTGCGTGCGGAAGCCCGCCGGCCGGCCGTGATAGCTGCGCTCGAAGCCGATCAGCCCACCCGCGGCGAGCGCAACCAGCAGGTGCTCAAGCATGACGAGGTATTCATTCTCCACGCGTACCGTCCGGGAATGCTGTGTCTATCAGTGTAACAAGTTTGCCTTGCCGGCATACCGCGAGTGATTAGGTGATTAAGCGATTAAGTGACTGAGAAAGGGCGGTTACCCAATCACTTGGTCACTCAATCACTCAGAAAAATGGTCAGGGTGGTGAGATTCGAACTCACGACCTCGTGCGCCCAAGGCACGCGCGCTACCCAGCTGCGCCACACCCTGAATGAATCTGGAGTCCAGATTCATTATGGTACTGCAAGGGCTTCCGGACAATGGGCCAGCCGGTTTAGCGG
>Ga0307281_10000317_pt1 | contig 12525 bp, 13 predicted proteins | sample ER_DNA_120_FD_194486 | JGI IMG/M metagenome (GOLD analysis project Ga0307281, IMG submission 194486) | Bulk soil microbial communities from the East River watershed near Crested Butte, Colorado, United States - ER_DNA_120 | ecosystem: Environmental > Terrestrial > Soil > Floodplain | place...
CCGGGCTGCGGCCGCTTATCGCGCCGTCGAGCGGGTCCACCGTGAAGGCCTCTCGCGAGCACCGCGTGACGGTCGAACCGAACGGCGTCGTCCGGATCGGCGGCGGCAAGTACACGACGTATCGGGTGATGGCCCGCGACGTGATCGACGCGGTCCTCGGGCGCGACGAGGCGAAACGCCGTCCGAGCGATACGGCGGAGCGCCGGCTGGTCGGCGCCGCGGACACGGCGGCGCTGGCCCGGATCGCCGGCGAGCTCTCGACCATCCCGGCCGTCCGGGAGAGCGGGGCGGAGACGTCCGCACGACTGGTCGCCCGGCACGGGACCGAGGCGCCCGCGGTGGTCACCCTCGGCGCCGAGCTCGACCTGCTCCGCCCGCTCGTCGCGGGCCGGTTCTTGCTCGAGGCCGAGGTCGCCTGGGCCGCCCGCCATGAGTTCGCGCTGTCGGTGGACGACGTCCTGGCGCGCCGCACCCGACTGGCCCAGGAGCTGCCCGACCGCGGGGCCTCGATCGCGCCGAGGGTCGCGGCCATCCTCGGCGCCGACCTCGACTGGGGCGACGCCCGGCAGCGCCTCGAGGTCGATGGGTACCTGGCCTCCGCGCGCCGCGAGTTCTCCGTCACGCCGCCCGACGGGCCCGCCCCGGCGGACGAGGGAACCTCGGCGGCGGACTGATTCCGCGCCGTGCGCCGGCGACTCCAGTTCGTGCTCGCGGACCCCCGAAAGTCAGGTATTGGCAAGCGTTTGGGAACCGCGTACCATCCCGCCTGAAAACGCCACGGAAGGGTCCGTGGCCGGATATGTAGCTCGACACGACTCGGACTCCTCTCACGGCTGACGCGAGAAACCCGACGGGCTCGCGTTGGCTACCGAGAGGAGTTTTGTCTTCGTGTACAACGACAAGAACCTGACCTGCGCGGACTGCGGACAGGAGTTCGTGTTCACCGCTTCCGAGCAGGATTTCTATGCGCAGCGTGGCTTCACCGAACCGCGCCGTTGCCCATCCTGTCGCGCCAGCCGCAAGGCTGCCCGCAACGCGGATGGCGGCGGCAGCTCGTACGGCGGCTACGGGGCGGGCGGCGGGTATTCCGCCGGTGGCTCGGGCGGCGGCTACGGTGGCGGCGGCTATGGCTCCCGCGATCGCGGTCCCCGCGAGATGTTCTCGGCGACTTGCTCGTCCTGCGGCCGCGAGGCCCAGGTCCCGTTCCGACCCACCAGCGGCAAGCCGGTGTACTGCAGCGACTGCTTCCGCAGCCAGCGCGGCGGCTGACCTCCTCTCGGCGCGGGCCGACCCACGGCCCGCCGAACCAGCGTGATCTCGACCCGGGTTGTCAGCCGACCCGGGTCGTTCGATTCTCAGCCGCTTGGTCGTTTGCCCGCCAGCAGCCCGAGATCGAACTTGCGCTCCGTGCCGTGGAGCAGCCGGTCGATGTTGTCGGCGTGGGCCAGCCAGATCAACGCGGCGCCGACCGCCGTGTAGATGACGTACGGCAGCGGGGTATCCGGCACGACCAGCAGGACCAGGAGCATCGCCGGGAACATGGCCGCCGAGCCGATCAGCGACCCGAGTGACACATAGCGCGTCAGCACGATCACCACGATGAAGACGGGCGCCGCGAGCAGCACCGCGACCGGCTGGATCACCAGCATCGTCCCGACCCCGGTCCCGACGCCGCGACCGCTACGGAACCCGGCGAAGACCGACCAGATGGCACCGGCCACGGCGGCCGCGCCGCACAGCACCTCGACGAGCGGATCGCCACCCGTCACGTACCGGGCGAGCAGCACCGGCAGCGCACCCTTGAGCAGGTCGCCGGTCACGACGATCGCCGCTCGCCCACGACCGAGCGCCCGCAACGCGTTGGTACCGCCGGTCCGACCCGACCCGACCGTCCGTGGATCCGTCCCGCCGCTGACCCGGGCGACCACGACGCCCATCGGGATCGAACCCAGGAGGTAGGCGATGAGCATCAGGACGACGGTCCGGAGCACGATCGCGGGGTCCAACAAGCACGCTCCAACGGCGATCGGCGAGCCCTGGCCGAAGGGACGCCCGACCGCCCGAGTCTAGCATCAGCCGCTCGTGGCCCTCGGTTGCGCGTCTCGCGATGCCGCGCGTACCATCGGTCGCGATGACCCACCTGCCCAGCCGACGCGCGACGACGGCTTCGCGGCGCTCCGAGGCTCTCTGACCGATGGCTGTCGGCTCGTCCAACGACTTCGATCTCGTGGTGCTCGGCGCGGGCACCGGCGGCTACTCGGCGGCCTTCCGCGCCGCCCAGCTCGGCCTCAAAGTCGCCCTGGTCGACGAGGACAAGATCGGCGGGACGTGTCTCCATCGCGGCTGCATCCCGACCAAGGCGCTCCTCGAATCGGCCGCGTTCGCCGAGCGGGTCCGCCACGCCAAGGACTACGGCGTCGTGATCGACGGCGATGCCGTCGTCGACTACACGGCGATGGCTGCCCGGCGCGACGCCGTCGTCAAGCGGATGTGGACCGGGCTCAAGACGCTCATCGACAAGAACAAGGTGACCTGGGTCGCGGGTCGCGGACGTCTCGACGGCGCCGGCAAGGTCAAGGTCAGCCAGACCGGCGAGGACGGTACGCCGGGCGGCGGCGGCGAGCGCGTGCTCAACGCCACGGACGTGATCCTGGCCACCGGGTCGCGCGTCAAGTCGCTCCCGGGCCTGACACCGGACGGCAAGCGCATCGTCACCAGCGACGACATCCTCAAGATGGACAGCCTGCCCAAGGACATCGTCATCGTCGGGGCCGGTGCGGTCGGCGTCGAGTTCGCCAGCATGTTCGCCGACGTCGGGGTCAAGGTGACGTTGCTCGAGTACCTGCCGCAGATCGTCCCGCTCGAGGACGCGGACGTGAGCAAGGTCGTGGAGCGCAGCTTCACCAAGCGCGGCATGACCGTCATGACCGGTGCGCGGTTCGACGCGGCCTCGGTCACCGCCGACGAGAACGGCATCTGCCTGATGGTCGGGCCCGACGGCAAGGAGCCCACCGAGCTCCGCGCTGAGCTGATGCTCGTCGCCACCGGTCGCGCAGCCAATATCGAGGGCATCGGCCTCGAGACGACCAAGGTCGAGACGGACCGCGGCGTCATCAAGGTCAACGGCCGGATGCGCACCAAGGAGCCGCACGTCTACGCCATCGGCGATGCCATCGGCGGGCTGTGGCTGGCGCATACGGCGGCCCACGAGGGGCTCATCGCCGCGCATACGATCGCCGGCGACCCCGACGTTCACGAGATGGACTACACGGCCCAGCCGCGGGCGACCTACTGCCGCCCGGAGATCGCGTCGATCGGCCTGACCGAGGCTCAGGCCACCGAGCGCGGCCACAAGCTCAAGATCGGCAAGGTCCCATTCCAGGCGATCGCCAAGGCGATCATCGGCGGCGAGTACGAGGGCTTCGCCAAGGTCATCGCGGACGCCGACACGAACGACACGCTCGGCGTCCACATCGTCGGGCCGCACGCCACCGACCTCATCGCCGAGGCGTCGCTCGGCTTCGAACTCGAGGCGACGCCGTGGGAGGTCGGCGGCGCGACCCACGCGCATCCGACGTTGTCGGAGGTCATCGGCGAAGCCGCCATGGCCGTCGACGGGCGCTCGCTCAACTTCTAGCGCAGGCAGGCCGGTCTCGTCCGGCGATATGTGGAGGGCGGACCAGCAGCGATGGCGGTCACCCGCGGCAGCGACTCCCACCTCGGCGCGAGCTTCGGCCTGACCGACGCCGACCTGGTCGAGATGTACCGCTACGTCGCGCTCGCGCGGGCGATCGACGAGCGGATGTGGATCCTCAACCGCGCCGGCCGCATCCCGTTCGTCATCAGCGGTCAGGGCCACGAGGGGGCGCAGGTCGGCATCGCCTGGGCGTTCGAGCGCGGCCATGACTGGATCGCGCCGTTCTACCGCTCGATCGCGACCTGCCTGACGTTCGGGATGAGCGCGCGCGACATCATGACCGCCCAGTACGCGACCGCGTCCGACCCATCGTCGGGTGGGCGCCAGATGCCGGGCCACTACGGCAGCCATGCGCACAACATCGTGTCGGTGTCGTCGCCGGTCGCGACCCAGTTGCTGCACGCGGTCGGGATCGCGCTGGCGGCCAAGATCCGAAAGACCGGCCAGGTCGCGATGACCTCGATGGGTGAGGGCTCGTCGAACCAGGGCGACGTCCACGAGGGCCTCAACTTCGCGGCGATCCACAAGCTGCCGTTCGTGTTCGTGGTCGAGAACAACGGCTACGCGATCAGCGTGCCGGCGGCGATGGAGGTCTCGGTCGAGGATGTCGCCGACCGGGCGTCCGGCTACGGGATCCCGGGCGTCGTCGTCGACGGGTCGGACGTGCTCGCCTGCTATGCCGCGGCGCGCGACGCGGTCGCCCTGGCCCGCTCGGGCGGTGGACCCACCCTGCTCGAGGCGAAGGTGACCCGGCTGACCGGCCACTCATCGGACGACCAGCAAACCAAGTACCGGTCTGAGGAGGAGCTGGCGAAGGATCGCGCGAACGACCCGCTGCCGCGCTTCCGTGAGCAGCTTCGCGATGCCGGCGTCCTTACCGACGAGATCCAGGTGCGCCTGGCGGCCGAGATCACCGCCGCCGTCGAGGACGCGACCGAGTACGCCGAACACCAGCCCGACCCCGACCCCGAGCTGGCGACACGCTTCGTCTACGCCGAAGCCCCGGATGCCGGCTGATGCCACCCCGCACTTTCATCGACGCCATCCGCGAGACGCTCGCCGACGAGATGCGCCGAGACGAATCGGTCATCGTGCTCGGCGAGGACGTCGGGAAGAAGGGCGGCGTCTTCCTCGCGACTGACGGGTTGTGGGCCGAGTTCGGCGACGACCGGGTGATCGACACGCCGCTGACCGAATCGATGATCGTCGGGGCGTCGATCGGCGCCGCGGTCAACGGGCTGCGGCCCGTCGCCGAGATCCAGTTCGCCGACTTCATCTTCCCGGCCTTCAACCAGATCGTGTCCGAGGCGGCGCGGATGCGCTATCGCTCGAACAACGGTTACGGCGTCCCGATGACGATCCGCGCGCCATACGGCGGTGGCGTCCACGGCGCGCTCTATCACTCGCAGTCGGTCGAGGCGTTCTTCACCCACGTTCCGGGGCTCAAGGTGGTCGTGCCGTCGACGCCGTACGACGCACGGGGACTCCTCCGCTCGTCGATCCGCGACGAAGACCCGGTCCTCTTCTTCGAGCACAAGAAGATGTACCGCTCCGTCCGCGGTGACGTCCCCGACACGGACTACACGGTCCCGCTCGGGGTCGCCAATGTCACCCGTCCTGGCTCGCGGGTGACGGTGGTCGCGTATGGCCTGATGGCGCATTACGCGCTGGAGGCGGCCGACCGAGTCGCCGACGACGGCATCAGCGCCGAGGTCGTCGACCTGCGCACGCTCCGGCCGCTCGACCGCGAGACGCTGCTCGACAGCGTCCGCAAGACCGGCAAGTGCCTCGTCGTCTACGAGGACAACAAGTTCGGCGGGTACGGGGCGGAGGTCGCCGCGATCGTCGCCGAGGAAGCGTTCGATTACCTCGACGGGCCGGTCACCCGGATCGCCGGCCCCGAGGTCCCGGGCGTGCCATACAACCACGTCCTCGAGGACTGGTTCATGGTCAATCCGGAGAAGATCGCCGAGGGCATCCGGAAGCTCGCGGCGTACTAAGGGCCGGGGCCGGGGGTCAGGCGGTCTCCGTCTCCGATGCGGTCGCCTTCGCGTCTTCGGCCGCATCGGCCTTCTGGTGGGCGCGGGTGTGCCAGGTGTCGAGCATCCACTCGATCTTCGGCGGCAGCCGGAACGAGTCGGCCGCGGCTCCCACGTCGCCGCCGAATCGGCCGTGATGGCCGTGCCGGCGGCCGGCGACACCCGATGGCGTCCACCCGGACTCCCACATCGCGCGGCGGTGCCTGACACCCTTGGCGATGATCACCGCTGCTGGAACAAGCAGCAGGAGCGCCCAGTTTGGGCCCTTGCTGGCATTTGCTACGTTCATGTCGTCCTCCGACGCTCGATCTCATGTTGTTCGCGGGACGTTCGCCTGCGTTGACGGTCACTATCGGCCCGACTTGTGGAGCAGCGATGGACGCGCCGGGGAGACATTCGAGTCGATGGCCAGGAATGCAGCTTCACGTTCACGTCTATACGAGCCACAAGCAAATGGCTAGAATAGCCAAGTGAAGACTGCCACGATCACCGAGGCAAAGAACGGCCTGAGCGCGTTGATCGATCTCGTCCGGGCTGGCGAGAGCGTTGTGATCACGGATCGCGGACGCGCGGTGGCGATGCTCGAGCCGATGGGTTCCGCACCCGACCCGACGGGCCGTCTGCTTCGACTCCAGCGAGCCGGGTTGGTTCGTGTCGGGACCGGCGTCCTGCCGATGGAGCTCTTGCGGACGCCGCCGCCATCCTTGACACCAGGCTCAAGCGCGGTCCAAGCAGTGCTCGATGAGCGTCGATCCGGCAGATGAGGTTCTGGGATAGCTCCGCGATCGTCCCTCTGCTGGTCAGGGAGCCTTCTACCTTAGGGGCCCTGACCGAGGTCGAACAAGACGGCGAGATCATCGTCTGGTGGGCGACTCAGGTCGAATGTGTGTCGGCGGTCGCGCGATTGGAACGTGAGGCGAGGCTGGACGGGCCTGGCACTGTGAACGCGATCGAGCGGCTCGACGAGCTCGTCCGTGCCTGGCAAGAAGTCCAGCCAGTGGACCGTATCCGTCAGACAGCGACTCGGCTCCTTCGTGTGCATGGCCTCCGGGCGGCCGACGCGTTCCAGCTGAGCGCCGCCATCAGCGCTTCCGAGGATCGACCGGGATCGCTCCCGATCGTGACTCTGGATGATCGCCTCGCCCAAGCGGCGGAACGTGAGGGCTTCAAGGTCATCGTGCCCTCGATCCTGTCGGCGTGAGCCGGGAGGTGCTTCCGCGCCCGCGGGATGACTTCGTCGAGGTCGATCGGCGCCTTCGCGGGATCTTCGACCCGTTCCGTGCGCGGCTTGTGGCGACCAAGGATGACGCCGACGGCCTGATCCTCCAGATCCCTGGGCTCGAAGACGTGCCGTGGGGCTACGTCGGCGGCGCCCGCGTCGGCAAGCGCTACGTCAGCGTCTACCTGATGTCCGTGTACGCCCAGCCGGAGGTGGCTGAGTCGATGTCTGCCGAACTGCGCCGCCGCATGCGAGGCAGATCGTGCTTCAACTTCACGACCATCGACGAGCCGCTGTTCGAGGGATTGGCTCGCATCGCGCACGGCGGTCTTGACCGCTATCTCGCGTTGGCGTCCGAGCGTGCCAAGCTGGACCCTGATCGCGTCGAGCCCATCTGGCGCGTCTGACCCACTAGCGAGACGACCTTCCCAATCGTCGCACCGTCCTTGTCGCCCGGCCAGCGCGGCATCGTGATGCAGAGGAACTGGAGCGGGTGCTGCGGCGGTATCTGGGGGACATGTAGCGCGACACGCCTGCCCGGAGGCCCCGCCCTTGACCCTTCTTGCGCGCGGACCCACCCTACCGACATGACCCGACGGCCCCTCATCGGCGTCGGTGCCGTGGCCGTCACCGTCACGATCCTGTTCGCCATCGTCCTCGGGCCGCTCGGTGGTCAGCGCCCAGCCGGCGCCGACGGACCAGCCACATCCTCCGCCCCGACCGCCCAGACCGGCGACGCGTTCGGTCCAGCCCCAACCGCCCCGACCAACCCCGGCAGCGGTGCGGGCAACGGCTCGGACCCGGGGAGCTCGCCCGCCGGCCCGACCCCGGAGCCGACGCCTCGACCCCAGCCCAAGCACGAGGTTTTCGGGTTCCTGCCGTACTGGACGATGGTCAGGGGCATCTCCGACCACCTAGCCAAGACCAAGCTGACGACCCTCGGTCTTTTCTCGGTCACCCACACCAAGAGCGGCAAGATCAACACCGGCCAGCTCGGCTACCAGCGGATCACCGGGCCGATCGGCGAACGGATCATCGCCGAGGCGCACCACCGAAAGGTCCAGGTCCAGCTGGCCTACACGGTATTCGGCAAAGCGCGGAACCGGACGTTCTTCACGTCGCGCGACCTACAGGACAAGACGATCGCGTCGCTCGTCGCTCTGGCCGACCGGATCGGGGTCGACGGCATCAACGTCGATGTCGAGCGGATCGACGCCGACCTGACCGCACCCTACGGCGACTTCGTCGGTCGACTGCGCGAGGCGCTGCGGGCGAAGGTGCCGAAGGCGCGCGTGTCGGTGGCAGTCACCTCGGGACCCGTCGGAGGCGGGATGGCCGCGGCCGCCGCGAAGGCCGGCGCCGACCGCATCTTCATGATGGCCTACGACTACCACTACGCCAGCTCGCAGCCCGGCGCGGAGTCGCCGATGGACCGGCGCGATGGCGCCAATCCCGACCTTGTCTGGTCGCTCGACCTGTTCGAGTCGCTCGGCGTGCCGGTCGAGCGGACGATCCTCGGGCTGCCGCTGTACGGCATGCGCTGGCGGGTCGAGGGCCCGGAGATCGGCGCCGCGAGCCTCGGCGACGGCGCGATCTGGGTGCCGGGCGAGAACCCGAAGTTCCTCGCCAACCCGCCCCAACCGCCCCAGCTCGATCCGATCGAGGTCGTCGAGGTTTATGCGGTGCCGCCGACCCTCAAGCCGTCGCCCGGCGATACGCGTGCGGCCGCCGGCTGGCAGGCGATCTACGTCGACTCGGCCGAGACGCTCAAACCGAAGATGATGCTGGCCGACGAGCGGGGCCTGGCCGGCGCCGGGTTCTGGGCGATCGGGTATGAGCGGGGTCAGCCCGGCTACACGGACCTCATCAAGACGTTCGCGGCCGGCAAGCTGAAGTAGGGGAGTGGCGGGGGCCCGACATCGGGAAGTCGGCGCGCAGGTGACATTCGCGAACGCTGTGGGAGGCTGGCGTAACCTCGCCGTCACGCCACGACCAACGGCACTTGGCAGGACCCCGAGTCGCGGCGATGCTCGGTGACAGCGCGGGGACGAGGCGCGGCCCGTGGTTGGCTTCCCGGACAGCACCAGGTCACGTGCGAGATGCACCTGAGAATCAGGTCCCGCGGGTGCACACGGCGGGGTGGGCCTGTCCAGCGACGGGAGAGAAGAAGATGCCTGTCACCGGAACGCGTGAGCAGTCTCCGCACCTGCAGCCGCGCTGGTTCGTCCGCTCCTTCTGGGTGGCTCACCGGGCCCTCTATCGAACCACCGGGGGTCGGGTCGGGCTTCGACGTCCGACACCCACGCGCTGGGGCATGCTGCGCCTCCGGACGATCGGGCGTCGCACGGGCGAGGAGCGCAGCGCGATCCTGGGCTACTACGAGGACGGCCCCAACCTGGTCACTCTGGCGATGACTGGCTGGGCGGAGGGCGAGCCGGCCTGGTGGCTCAACCTCCAGGCGCGCCCCGACGCGACGGTCGATCTGGTCGACGGGCCGCGCAAGGTCAGGGCGCGCGCCGCCGTGGGCGATGAGCGCAAGCGCCTCTGGGCCGGGTGGCGCGACGTTGGGGACGACGTCGACGCCTACGCGCCATTGCGGTCCTCCGAGACAGCGGTCGTGGTCATGGAGCCACGGCCCAGCCGATAGCAGTCCGACGCACAAGGCAGGTGGGCCTGCGCAACGCTAGGAGAGGAGAAGATGGATACGAACAGAACGATCGCCGCAGCTCCGGGGGAGCCTGGCATGAGCGCGGATCGAAAGGCCGCCGTCTGGATCGGCGTGCTGTACATCATCGGTACCGTTGCCCTGGTCCTCAGCCTCGTCGTCATGGGCGGGCTCCTGACGGACCCCACCTACCTGGCCCAAATCGCCGCGCAGCCGAACCAGGTGGCCATCGGAGCCCTGCTCGCCCTGTTGGCGGGCTTCGCGCTCGCGATTGTCCCGGTCGTGTTCTGGCCGGTCGGCAAGCGATACAACGAGACGCTGGCCATGGGGTACGTCGTCTTCCGTGGCGCGATCGAGACGGTCATCTACATCGTCGGCGCGCTCGGGTGGCTGCTGCTGATCCCGCTCAGCACGCAGCCGGATGGGGCACCGCTCGCCAGCTTCGTGCGTACGGCCGACCCCGTGATCTGGGAGCAGGTGGGGGTCTTCCCGTTCGTTGTCGGCGCGCTGATGTTCTACGTCCTGCTCTACCGGTCGCGGCTCGTGCCCCGGTGGCTGTCCACCTGGGGGCTCGTCGGGGCCGCGCTCTACATCGTGGCGCCGCTTGGGAGCATGTTCGAGCTCTCGCTGGGCTTCTTCATGGTTCCTCTTGCCCTGCAGGAGATGGTCATGGCGGTTTGGCTGATCGCGAAGGGATTCAATCCATCTGCCATCGCTCCCGAGTCTGCCGGTGACACGTCGCGGTGGCGGGCCACTGCGAGCACTGCGTCAGGATCAGCAGCGTAGGACGGCACAACGGTCTCGCGGATCCGTGGCTGAGCTCGCGCCCTCAGAAGACATTCCTGCACACTGACCGATCAAGCCCTAGGGCGATCAACGCATCCTCACTGAGGGCGTCAGCCGATCCACGCCTGCCATTGCCGCGGAAGAGTTACGCCGATGGCCTTCAGATACACGCTGACCTTGCCGTAGAAGATCAGCAAGGCCTCGCGATAGACGTCGAGTTGCTCCGTCGGCAACGGTGAGAAGTAGTCCTGATCGAAGTCGCCGCGAGTGATCCTTCGACTCGTCGTGTCAGCCTCGGTCAGGGCGTCCAGGGCGGCCATCAGGTCCCGATCGAGCTCGGTATACCAGGCTCGAAGAGCAACGACGCTCGCCTCAACCCGCGGGTCGGGATGCCTGAAATCGAAGGCCTGGCTGAAGGTCTTGAACGACTCCACATAGGAGTGCTCGATCTCGCCGATCTCCCGACAGAGCGTACCTAGCGTGGGGCTTGTCCCCCCGACCGCGTAGCCCAGATCGTCGTCGCTGATCACGTCCATGAGCTGGTCGCGAAGCGCCTGATACTCGCCGAAGAACTCGGCGTCGAGGTTCGTCACGAGGATCTGGTTCATCGGCACGGCCTCCTCGGTAGCCTGGGTACCGACAGTATCTCGCTCGATCACGGCGACCGATCCGACCGCCGATCCAGCGAGGTGAACGCGCGCTTTGGCGCCATCGGCGCACGTTGTGTGAGGCGAGTCTGCTGTCTCATCGACCATCGTCGCGTCTGCGGGTGCTCGACCAGAATGCCCCGGCGGTCCAGACTCGGGACGTGGTCATCGTCATCACGGGTTCCATCGCAAGCGGCAAGAGCACCCTTGCCAGGGAGCTCGCTCGAGAGCTGGAGCTCCTTGACGTCCGTGCGAAGGTCATCGACCTCGACCTTGTCCATGACCAGCTGACGGCGAGCGGCTCGACGTCCGACGCTTCCACCTGGATGCTGGCGCGACGCGAAACGGCGACCGTTGCGAATGCCTTCCTGGGGGAAGGCGTCGCCGTCGTCATCGCAGAAGGTTCGTTCAACCTGCCGAGCGACCGGACGGCCTTTGTTCAGCATCTTCGACCGAGCTCCGATCCCGTCTTCGTGACCCTGCAGGTCTCATTCGAGGAGGCGTTCCGTCGAGCCCAGGGCGACCCGACCCGCGGTCGGTCGCGGGACCGTCAGTTCCTCGCTTCGCACTTTGCCGCCAGGCATGACGTGCTGGCGGCGGTTCCAGCGACCGACATCGTGATCGACACGGAGCGGACGACGGCGACAGCCGCTGCGGAGACGATCGCACGGCTCGTCGGGCCATTCGGAAGCTGATCCGGGTTGTGGGCTTGATCGGCTCACGCTTTGCGACAACGCAGCGGCACGTTGCCCGATCATGGCGGCGCCCAATGGGCGGCCTTGACTTACGACGTGGCGCGGCGGACGGTCTGGACATGCTCGGTCTCGTCCACCGCCGCGCCGCTCGACGTCCCCGCCCGCTCGCACTTCTTGTCGTCGTTGCCATGGCGCTCGTGTTGACCGGCTGTCTGGGAACCGGCGACGATCCGGCCGAGCTCCAGCAGCAGGCCCGCGCCGCACTCACCCGTTGCGCCGACGCGGTCGCAGCGGCGGGCGGCCCGTCGCCGGTCGTGCTCGTCGGCGAGCTGAACGGCCAGGTCGGCGATTGGGAGCCGGAAGTCGGCGACAACAACAAGCGCGCGCTGATGGCCGGCTCGGTCGAGGCAGGCGCCAGCCTGCCGGCAGCGACACCACCGGACGGCGAGGTTCGCTGGCAGGACGGCACGACGGCATCCGTCGCCCTGAACTCTGCGCAGCAGGCTGTCGCCGCGATCAAGGCCGGCACGTCGGAGGCGTGTGGAGACTGCACGCCCCTGAGGATCACCGACGCGCGGTTGACGACTGGCCGGATCGAAACGAGCCGCGGATCCGCCACAGCGCCCGTCTGGGACCTCACGGTGGAGGGAACGGCGGTCACCGTGACACGCGTGGCCATCGCCGACGCAGTTGCCATCGTCCTGCCACCGTGGAACCCCGACGATCCGCCGGTCGGCCTCGCCATCGCATCGGCCAGCGGGACGGTCGGCGGGCGCC
>Ga0307281_10000318_pt1 | contig 12486 bp, 24 predicted proteins | sample ER_DNA_120_FD_194486 | JGI IMG/M metagenome (GOLD analysis project Ga0307281, IMG submission 194486) | Bulk soil microbial communities from the East River watershed near Crested Butte, Colorado, United States - ER_DNA_120 | ecosystem: Environmental > Terrestrial > Soil > Floodplain | place...
ATGCCGGGCGACAACGTGGAGATGGAGATCGAACTGATCACGCCGATCGCGATGGACCTGGAGCTTCGCTTCGCCATTCGCGAGGGCGGCCGCACGGTGGGCGCCGGCGTCGTCACCAAGATTGTCAAGTAAGGGTAGCGAACAAAGGAGACCAGCGTTGGAAGGCCAGAGAATCAGAATCAAGCTCAAGGCGTATGAGCACGCCACTCTCGACCGCACGACGGACGACATCGTCCGTACGGCGCGCCGTACGGGTGCACGTGTCATCGGGCCGATTCCGCTTCCGACGCGGCGCTCGGTGTACACGGTGCTTCGTTCGCCGCATGTGAACAAGAAGTCGCGCGAGCAGTTCGAGATCCGGGTGCACAAGCGCCTGATCGACCTGACGCACACGACGCAGCAGACCATCGACGACCTGACCAAGCTCGTGCTTCCGGCCGGCGTCGACATCGAGATCAAGACCTAGGGCGAGTAACAACTCCCAGGAGTTGAAACAACAATGATGCTGATCGGAAAAAAAATCGGAATGACCCAGCTGTTCGAGCCTTCGGGCAAGGTCGTGCCGGTTTCCGTTATCGAGGCCGGCCCGTGTCCGATCGTCCAGGTGAAAACCGCCGAGAGGGAAGGCTATGTCGCCATCCAGATCGGTTTCGACGAGGCCAAGGAGTCGCGCTTGAGCAAGGCGGAAAACGGCCACTGCAAGAAGGCGAACATCACGCCGCGCCGCATCCTTCGGGAAATGCGCGTGGAAGATGCCGGCTCCTTCAAAGTGGGCGACACGCTCGACGTGAAGATGTTCGAGGGCGCGAAGTTTGTCCACGTTACCGGCACGTCGAAGGGCCGCGGTTTCGCGGGCACGATCAAGCGCTACCACTTCCAACGTGGCCGCAAGACGCACGGCAACAAGAACTATCGCGAACCCGGTTCGGTGGGAGCGTCGGCGTTCCCGTCGCGAATCTTTCCGGGCAAGCGGTCGCCCGGTCGCATGGGCGGCGTGCAGCGCACCACGCGCAATCTCACGCTGGTCCAGATCGACGCCGAAAACAACCTGCTGTTCATCAAGGGCAGCATTCCGGGCGCGAACAACGGCATTGTGTTCGTGCGGACGGAGGGCTGATCAACATGGCCACGGCGAACGTATACGACCAGAACGGTTCCAGGGCCGGCTCGGTGGATCTGCCCAAGAGCATCTTCGAGGTGGAAGTGAACGAGTTCGTGGTGCACGAAGTGGTGGTCGCGTATCTCGCGAACCAGCGCCAGGGCACCGTCAACACCAAGGAGCGCTCCGATGTGCGCGGCGGCGGCAAGAAGCCGTGGCGCCAGAAGGGCACCGGCCGCGCCCGCGCGGGCACCATCCGTTCTCCGCTGTGGCGGGGCGGTGGCACCACGTTCGGTCCGCATCCGCGTGATCACCGTCTCAAGGTGAACAAGAAGACGCGTCGCCTCGCGCTCAAGTCGTCGCTGACAGCGCGCGCCGCCGACGGCGACATCATGGTCCTCAAGGCCATGAGCTTCGACAAGCCGAAGACGAGCGCCTTCGCGGCGCTCTTGAAGAGCATGGAAGCCTATCCGCGCAAGAAGGCGCTGGTCGTGGTCGACAAGGCCGACGCCGCGACGCTCAAGTCGGCGCGCAATCTCGCGGGCGTGCGCGTGGCGCTGGCCAGCGATGTCACCACCTACGATGTGGTGTGGGCCGACAAGATCGTGCTCACCAGTGCCGCGCTGCAGCGCATGGAAGAGGTGTACGCATCATGAGGGCGCGTGACATTCGTTTCGTGATCGAGCGGCCGATGCTGACCGAGAAGACGGCCGAGCTCAAGGAAATGAAGAACCGCTACTGCTTCCGCGTGGATCGCGGCGCCAACAAGCGCGAGATCAAGCAGGCGGTCGAGAAGCTGTTCAACGTGAAGGTGAAAGACGTGCGCACCACGAACTATGCGGGCAAGAAGGCGGTCCAGATGACCAAGACCGGCCGCCACGCGGGCCTGAAGTCTGATTGGAAGAAGGCGTACGTGACGCTCGCGGAAGGCCAGACCATCGAAGCCTTCGACATTGCATAGGAAGAGAGAGAACGATGGGTATCAAAAAATTCAACCCGATCACTCCGACGCTGCGTTACCGCACCGTGTCGGACTTCGCGGAAATCACGACCTCGAAGCCCGAGAAGTCGCTGCTCGAGTCGAAGCACCGGACCGGCGGCCGCAACAACGTCGGCCGCATGACGACGCGTCACAAGGGCGGCGGACACAAGCGCCTCTATCGCGTGGTCGACTTCAAGCGCAAGAAGCACGGCGTGGCGGCGAAGGTGGCTTCGATCGAATACGATCCGAACCGCACCTCGCGCGTGGCGCTGCTCCATTACCTGGACGGCGAGAAGAGCTACATCATTGCGCCCAACGATTTGAAGGTCGGCGACACCGTGGTGTCCGGCCCGGAAGCGGACATCAAGCCCGGCAACGCGCTGCCGCTCGAGAAGATTCCCGTCGGCACCATGGTGCACAACATTGAGCTCGTGGCCGGCAAGGGCGCGCAGATGGTGCGCTCCGCGGGTTCCTTCGCGCAGCTGATGGCGAAGGACGGGCACTATGCAACGCTGCGCCTGCCGTCGAGCGAGATGCGCATGGTGCGCATCGAGTGCTATGCCACCGTGGGCCAGGTCGGCAACCTCGACCACGAAAACGTGGTATCCGGCAAAGCGGGCCGTTCGCGGTGGCTGGGCATTCGCCCGTCCGTTCGCGGTGTCGCGATGAACCCCGTCGACCATCCCCTGGGCGGCGGCGAGGGCAAGTCCAGCGGTGGCCGTCCGGCGTGCAGCCCGTGGGGTCTCGCCGATGGCAAGAAGACGCGCAAGCGCAAGAAGGCCAGCTCGCGTCTCATTCTCCGCCGGCGCAAGAACCTGAGCGAAAAAGGATAAGAGGTCGTCATGGCGAGAAGCACAAAGAAGGGTCCGTTCATCGACGAGCGGTTGCTCAAACGGATCGGGACGATGAACCACAACGGCGAGAAGCGGGTGCTCAAGACCTGGGCGCGGCGCTCAACCATCTCTCCGGAAATGGTGGGACACACGCTGGCCGTTCACAACGGCAAGCAGTTCATCCCCGTGTACATCACGGAAAACATGGTGGGACACAAGATGGGCGAGTTCTCGCTCACGCGCCAGTTCCGCGGCCACACCATGAAGACCAAGGAAGAAAAGTCGGCCAAGAAGCCGGGCCAGTAGAAACGAAGAGGACGAATCATGGACGCCTACGCAGTTTCGAAACATGTCGGCTACCCGCCGCGTAAGGTCCGCCAGCTCGCGGACATGGTGCGCGGGCAGAAGGTCGACAGTGCGCTCACGTTGCTCCGCTTCACGAAGCGCGCTGCTTCCGAGGCCGTGAGCAAGACCATCCAGTCCGCCATGCACAACCTGGTCAACAAGCACGGGTCGTCGGTGGCGGCGGAGGACATGACGGTCAAGACGATCATCATCGAGGAAGGCGCGACCATGTACCGCATCCGGCCGCGCGCCCAGGGCCGCGCATACCGGATTCGCAAGCGCAGCAGTCACATCAAGGTGACGGTGGCGCTTGTCGAGGAAGCCAAGAAAAATGCATAACCGGGAAGGGTCCGAATAATGGGACAGAAGACCAATCCAGTCGGCTTCCGACTCGGGATCAACCGCACGTGGGATTCGCGCTGGTTCGCGACGAAGGAGTACTCGAAGTGGCTCGACGAGGACATCAAGGTGCGCACCTACATCAAGAAGCGCCTGTTCAAAGCCGGGGTCGCGCGCGTCGAGATCGAGCGCTCGGGCGGCAAGGCGTCGGTCAACATCTATACCGCGCGTCCGGGCATGGTCATCGGCCGCAAGGGTTCGGAAGTGGATCTCCTGCGCGCGGAACTCAAGGCGCGCACCGGGCGTGACGTCCAGATCAACATCAAGGACGTGAAGAAGCCCGAGCTCAACGCCCAGCTCGTGGCCGAGCACATCGCGATGCAGCTGCAGCAGCGCGTCGCCTTCCGCCGCGCCATGAAGAAAACCATCCAGTCCGCGATGCGCATGGGCGCGCAGGGCATCAAGGTGCAGTGCTCCGGCCGCCTGGGCGGTTCGGAAATCGCGCGCCGCGAGGGTTACCACGAGGGCCGTGTGCCCCTTCACACGCTGCGCGCCGACATCGATTTCGCGCGCTCGACCGCGCACACCACCTTCGGGTGCGTGGGCGTGAAGGTGTGGATCTACAAGGGAGAAGTATTCCCCGAGGAATTCAAGAAGTCGCTGGCGAAGGCGAACGAGGGAGGACGATAGACCATGTTGATGCCGAAGCGGGTAAAGCACCGCAAGCAGCAGCGCGGTCGCATGTCGGGACAGTCCACGCGTGGTGCCACCATCGCGTTCGGCGAGTACGGTCTGAAGGCGATGGAGCCGCAGTGGCTCACCAACCGCCAGATCGAAGCCGCCCGCGTCGCTATCACGCGCCACATCAAGCGCGCCGGCAAGCTGTGGATCCGTGTGTTCCCGGACAAGCCGGTCACGGTGAAGCCGGCCGAGACGCGCATGGGCAAAGGCAAAGGAAATCCGGAGTACTGGGTCGCGGTCGTGAAGCCGGGACGGGTGCTCTTCGAGCTGGAAGGTGTGCCGGCTGACGTCGCGCGTCGCGCGCTTGAGCTGGCGGCGTCCAAGCTTCCGTGCAAGACGAAATTCGTCCAGCGCAACGTGGAGGAGTAGGGCATGAAAGCCGATGATCTTCGCAACATGACGGAAAGCGAGCTCAAGGCCCACCAGGAGACGCTGGTGGACGAGTTGGTGAATCTTCGCGTCAAGCTGTCCATGCGCCAGCTCGACAATCCGCTGCGCGTGCGCGCTCTGCGCAAGGACATCGCGCGGGTAATGACGGTTCTGCGCCAGAAGGCGGGCGCCCGCTGACGCGGCGCGCCATGACAGGTGAAACGATGAGCGAAATCAAGACAACGAGCAAGGGACCCGCGCCGCGCAAGACGTTCGTGGGCGTGGTCAAGAGCAACAAGATGAACCAGACCATCGTGGTGACGGTGGAGCGCCTGGTGAAGCACGCGGAGTACGGCAAGTACATCAAGCGCACCACCAAGCTCTACGCGCACGATCCCGAGAACGCGGCCAATATCGGCGACCGTGTGATGATCATGTCGACCCGGCCGATCTCGAAGCTGAAGCGCTGGCGCCTGGTCGAGGTCATCGAGCGCGCCAAGTAAGAAGACCCGGAAATGGAATTGAGCAGGTAAACGAAATGATCAAGATGCGAACGATGCTTTCGGTTGCCGACAACTCGGGTGCCAAGAGTCTGCAGTGCATCCAGGTGGTCGGTCCGACCAGGAAGAACAGCGCCCACATCGGCGACATCATCTCGGTATCGGTGAAGGTCGCGATTCCCGGCGGCCTGGTGAAGAAGGGCCAGGTCGCAAGGGCCGTGGTCGTCCGCACCCGCAAGGAGACGCGACGCGATGACGGAACGTTCATCCGTTTCGACGAGAACGCCGCTGTCATCATCAATGACAACAAGGAGCCCATCGGGACGCGTATTTTCGGACCGGTGGCGCGTGAACTTCGCGACAAGAAGTTCATGAAGATCATATCGCTCGCGCCCGAAGTGCTGTGAGCGGGGGTTGGAAGAAGCATGCGTAACATCGTAAAAAACGACACTGTCAAAGTCATCTCCGGCAACCACAAGGGCAAAACCGGCAAGGTGATCATGGTCATCCCGGACAAGAACCGGGTGATCGTGGAGAAGATCCAGCTGGTCAAGCGGCACACGCGTCCGCGCTCGCAGACGCAGCCCGGCGGCATCATCGAGAAGGAAGCATCGATTCACATCTCGAAGGTGATGCTCGTGTGTCCCAAATGCGGAAAGGCGACGCGCACGCGCACCAAGCCCATGCAGGATGGCCGCAGAACGCGCGTGTGCGGCAACTGCGAAGAAATGATTTCAGGTGAATGATCATGGCGAGACTGCATCAGTTCTATAGCAAGGAAGTCGTGCCGGCCCTCCGAAAGGATTTTGGTTTCACCAATCCGATGGAGGTGCCGAAGTTCACGAAGATCGTGGTCAACATGGGCGTGGGCGAGGCCGTCACCAACGGCAAGCTCGTCGACGCGGCCATGGCGGACCTCGGCCTGATCACCGGCCAGAAGCCGAAACTCAACCGTGCGCGCGTTTCGGTGGCCGCGTTCAAGCTGCGCGAGAACATGCCCATCGGCTGTAAGGTCACGCTGCGCGGCGAGCGCATGTACGAGTTCTACGACCGGCTGGTGAACCTGTCGCTCCCGCGCATCCGCGACTTCCGCGGCGTGCCGACCAAGGGGTTCGACGGGCGCGGCAACTACACCCTGGGCGTCAAGGAACACATCATCTTTCCGGAGATCGACTACGACAAGATCGCGGCGTCCTTCGGAATGGACATCACCATCGTGACAACGGCGCGTACGGACGAGCAGGCGCTCGCTCTGTTGACGCACATGAAGATGCCGTTCCGCAAGAACTAGCGGACGGGACGGAGGAAACGTGGCGAAGAAATCGTGGATCGCTAAATCGAGGCGGGTGCCGAAATTCAAGGTGCGCGGCTACCATCGCTGCAACAAGTGCGGACGGTCGCGCGCGTATTTGCGCAAGTTCGGGATTTGCCGAATTTGTTTCCGTGACCTCGCGCTGATGGGCGAAGTCCCGGGCGTGGTCAAGGCCAGCTGGTAATTGGTATTTCTCGCGCGGCGTATCGCCGCGCGAACTCAGTGTATCTCTCGCGCGACGTCCCGCGCGCGAGCTCAGAGGAGAACGAAGAAACATGTCGATGACAGATCCGATTGCCGATTACCTGTCCCAGTTGCGCAACGCAAGCGGCGCCAAGAAGAAGTACGTGGACATCCCGGCCTCGCGCGTAAAGGCGCAGATGAGCAAGATTCTGCTCGATTCTGGCTACCTGAGCGGCGTCAAGTACATCGAGGACGACCGCCAGGGCAAGCTGCGCGTGTATCCGAAGTACAACCGCGACAACGTCGGCGTGTTGAACGGAGCGCGCCGCGTGAGCAAGGCCAGCCGCCGCGTGTATTCGCCGAAGAAGGGCCTGCCCCGCGTGCTGGGTGGTTACGGTATCGCGATCATCTCGACGTCGCAGGGCATTCTGACCGACATTGAGTGCCGCAAGCGCGGCATCGGCGGCGAAATCCTGTGCGAGATCTGGTAACGACGAAGGAACGGACGGTTTAGTCATGTCGCGAATTGGAAAAAAGCCGGTGCCCATTCCGGCCGGTGTGTCGGTGACGATCGGCGCATCCGAAGTGAAGGTCAAGGGCCCGAAGGGCGAGCTTTCGCTGCCCGTGCCGCCGTCGTGCAAGGTCACGCAGGAGAACAGCGAGATCACCGTGACGCGCAACAGCGAGGACAAGCCGGTCCGCGCCGTGCACGGGACCACGCGCGCCCATCTCAACAACATGGTGAAGGGCGTCACGGACGGCTTCTTGAAGGAGCTCGACATCGTCGGCGTCGGCTACAAGGCGGAAGCCAAGGGCCCGACGCTCACGCTCACGATCGGTTTCTCGCACCTGGTGCATTTCACGGCGCCGCAGGGCATCACCATCGAGACGCCGGAGCCGACCAAGATCAAGATTTCGGGTATCGACCGGCAGAAGGTGGGCCAGGTGGCCGCCGAGATCCGGGGCATTCGTCCGCCCGAGCCTTACAAGGGCAAGGGCATCAAGTACATCGACGAGCACGTCGAGCGCAAGGCCGGCAAGTCGGCCGTGGGCAGCAGCGGCTAGTCGCGGTTCGTTGAAGAGGCAATCATATGCAGACGAAATTTCAGAATGAAAAAGTGTACAAGCGCTGGCGCCGTCACAAGCGCGTGCGCAACCGCGTGAGCGGCACGCCCGCGCGTCCGCGCGTCGCAGTCTTCCGTTCCAACGCGCACATCTATGCGCAGCTCATCGACGACACCGCCGGCGTCACGCTGGTTTCGGTGAGCAGCCTCAAGCTGGACGGAGCGGCAACCGCCGCGCCCGCGAAGGCCGAAGCGAAGGCCGAGGCGAAGGCCGAGGCGAAGGCCGAGGCGAAGGCCGAAGGCAAGGCGGAAGGGAAGAAGAGCAAGAAGAGCGACAAGGGCGAAGCGGCCGCCGAGAAGGCGGTAGCGGCCGGTCGCAAGATCATGCTCGCGCGCGAAGTGGGCCGTTTGCTCGCGCAGGCGGCGCAGTCGAAGGGTTTCAAGAAGGTCGCGTTCGATCGCGGCGGTTACCTCTATCACGGCCGTGTGGCCGCGCTCGCCGAGGGCGCGCGCGAAGCCGGTCTGGACTTCTAGCACAAGGTCGTCGCAGCGCGAGCATTCGCGTTGCAACGATACATTGACTCGGACGGAGGACGTCGAGTGGCTGAAACAACGGGAAGCTCGGGACAGCAGCAGAACAGGGGCCGGGGACCGAACCGCGGCAGTGGCGGCGGCAATCGCGACGGCCAGCGCCGGGGTCCGCGCGATCGCGATCGTGATCGCGACCGGGGCGGTCCGGAGTACATCGAGAGCACGATCTACGTTAACCGTGTTGCCAAGGTCGTGAAGGGCGGTCGCCGCTTCAGCTTCAACGCACTCGTGTGCGCGGGCGACGGCATGGGCAAGGTCGGTGTGGGCCTGGGCAAGTCCAACGAAATCAGCGACGCCATCCGCAAGGCGGGCGAAAACGCGAAGCGTTCCATGATGAAGGTGCCCATGATGGGCGGCACCATTCCCTTCGCGGTGTATGGGAAATTCGGCGCCGGCAAGGTCATCTTGAAGCCTGCCACCGCCGGCACCGGCGTGATCGCGGGCGGCGCCATGCGCGCCATCATGGAATCCGCCGGCATTCGCGACGTGCTGTGCAAGTCGCTCGGCTCGAACAACCCGCACAACCTCGTCAAGGCGACGCTCACGGCGCTCGGCCAGCTCGAGAGTGCGCGCGACGTTGCCAAGCGCCGCGGCATCACCATCAATCAACTGTTTGGAATCGAGGCCAAGAATGGCTAAGCAGATCCGGATCACGCAGATCAGGAGCACGATCGACGCGGTGCCCAAGCACAAGCTGACGATTCAGGCGCTGGGCTTCCACCGCACGTATCAGACGCTGGTGAAGAATGACACGCCGCAGATCCGCGGCATGCTCCAGCAGGTCCGCCACCTCGTGCGTGTCGAGGAGGTCAAGTAACATGCGTCTCGGAAAGCTCAAGCCCGCTTCGGGCTCGAAGAAGAAGCGCAAGCGCGTCGGCTGCGGTCCCGGTTCGGGCCATGGCAAGACCGCGTGCCGCGGCCACAAAGGCACCCAGTCCCGCACCGGCAACACGCGCAAGCCCCACTACGAGGGCGGCCAGATGCCGCTGCAGCGCCGGTTGCCCAAGCGCGGCTTCACCAATATTTTTCGCGTCGAGTTCCAGGTCGTCAACCTGGCCTCCCTCGAGAAGTTTGACGCCGATGCCACCGTGGACCTCGAGGCCCTGCTCGACCGCGGGATCATTCGTAATTTGAACAACCCGGTGAAGCTCCTGGCCGACGGCGAACTCAACAAGCCGCTCAAGATCACGGTACACGCGTGCAGCGCCAAGGCCAAAGAGGCCGTGGAAAAAGCGGGCGGACAGGTCACGCTGGTCGGCTGATCCCAAAGTAACGCGAGAACGTCTTTACTACTATGTTCAACAAGATCCAGGAAATCTTCAGCATCCCCGAGCTCAAACGCCGGGTGCTGTTCACGCTCGGCCTCTTGGTGGTGTACCGCGTCGGCGGTCACATCACGACTCCGGGCGTCGATGCGTCGGTACTGACCGAGTTCTTCGCGCGCCAGCGCGGAACCATTCTCGGCCTCTACGACCTGTTCGCGGGCGGTAACCTGGAGAAGGCAACGATCTTCGCGCTCGGCATCATGCCGTACATCAGCGCCTCGATCATCCTGCAGCTGTTCCAGGCCGTGATTCCGTTTTTCGAGAAACTGGCCAAGGAAGGCGACGAAGGGCGCAAGAAGATCACGCAGTACACGCGCTACGGCACCGTGGTGCTGTCGGTCGTCCAGTCCTTCGGCATCTCGATGTTCCTCGAGAGCATGACCGGTCCGAGCGGCCATTCCGCCGTGATGTTCCCGGGCTGGGGCTTCCGCCTGCTGACCATGCTGACGCTCACCAGCGGCACCATTTTCATCATGTGGCTGGGCGAGCAGATCACCGAACGCGGCATCGGCAACGGTATGTCGCTCATCATCACCATCGGCATCATCGCGCGCTATCCGATCGAGACGCTCAACACCCTCCGCGCGGTCCAGCTCGGCCAGATGTCGCCGTTCAAGCTGGCGCTCATCCTGCTCATGATGGTGGCTGTGATCGCCGGCGTCATCTTCGTGACGCAGGGACAGCGGCGCATCCCGGTGCAGTACGCCAAGCGCGTGGTGGGACGCCGCGTCTATGGCGGCCAGGCGAGCCACATCCCGCTCAGCGTCAACATCGCGGGCGTGATTCCGATCATCTTCGCGCAGTCGCTCATCATGTTCCCGGGCACCATCGCGGCGCTCTTTCCGAACATCAGCTGGCTGCAGGCGATCCATCTCGTGCTTTCGCCGGGACACGTGGTTTACGTCACGCTGTATACGCTGATCATCATTTTCTTCGCGTACTTCTACACGGCGATCGTCCTCAACCCGGTCGACCTCGCCGACAACATGAAGAAGTCGGGCGGTTTCATTCCGGGTATCCGGCCGGGCAAGCGCACCGCGGAGTACATCGACAAGATTCTCACGCGGATCACTCTCCCGGGCGCGTTCTTTCTCGCGTTCATCGCGGTGCTGCCGGATCTGTTGATCCGCCGCGCCAACGTGCCCTTCTATTTCGGCGGCACGGGCCTCTTGATCGTGGTTGGCGTCATGCTGGATACGCTGCGCCAGATCGAGTCGCACCTGTTGATGCGCCACTACGAAGGTTTCGTGAAGCACGGCCGCCTGCGCGGCCGCAGGGGCTAGCACTAAAGTGAATCTGATCTTGTTCGGACCCCCGGGATCCGGCAAGGGAACCCAGGCAGAGCGGCTCCGGGAAAAACGGGGGCTGCGTCACATCTCCACCGGCGACCTGCTCAGAGAAGCTGTCGCCAATGGAAGCGACCTGGGGAAGAAAGTTAAGGGCATCCTCGCGTCGGGCCAGCTGGTGTCGGACGACATCATCCTGGCGCTCATGCGCGATGTGATTGCCGCGGTGGGAAAAGGCTGGCTGCTGGACGGATTTCCACGCACGTTGGGCCAGGCCAAAGGGCTGGACGCACAGGTTGCGGAGCTCGGCCAGAAGATCGGCGCCATTGTGGTGCTCAACGTTCGGCGTGAAGCCGTGATCGAGCGCCTCTCGGGCCGGCGGACCTGCACCCAGTGCAAGACCGTGTTTCACGTGAAGATCAATCCGCCGAAGGTGGATGGGATCTGCGACCGGTGCGGCGGCAGGCTGGTTCAGCGAGAAGATGACCGCCCGGAGACGATTGCAAAGCGCCTCGATGTGTACGAAGCGCTGACACAGCCGGTGCTCGCGCACTATCGCGGGGCGGTCCCGATCCACGAAGTGGACGGGGAACAACCGGTCGACGAGGTGACAAGATTCATCGAGCGCGTGCTCCAATGATCGCCCTGAAGACGCCCGCTGATATCGCGACCATGCAGGCCAACGGCGCCATCGTGGTCGAGTGCTTCACCCTGGCGCGCGATTTCATCCGGCCGGGGCGCACACGGCGGGAGCTTGACGCGGCGATCGAAGAACTGATCCTGGCGCGCGGCGGCCGGCCGGCGTTCAAGGGATTTCACGGATATCCGGCGTCGACCTGCATCTCGGTGAACGAAGAGGTCGTGCACGGAATCCCCGACGGCCGCCCCTTCAATGAGGGCGACATCGTCGGGCTCGACATCGGAGTCGAGAGGAACGGACTGTACGTCGATTCCGCGCGCACCATCCCGGTGGGAAAGGTGAGCGCCGAGGCGACGAAGCTGCTCGAAGTTACGTGGGACGCGCTGGAGCGCGGCATCGAGCAGGCGTGGCCCGGCCGGAGACTGACCGACATCTCGCATGCGGTCGAGCGTCGCGCGAAAGCGGACGGCTTTTCGGTGGTGCGGTCGCTGGTCGGACACGGCATCGGCCGCCAGATGCACGAGGACCCGCAGGTCCCCAACTTCGGTCCGCCGAACCAGGGACCGATGATGGAAGTCGGACTCGTGCTGGCCATCGAGCCGATGGTGAACATCGGCAAGGCGGATGTGTTCACGCTCGATGACGGCTGGACCATCGTGACCGGCGACCGGAGCCTCTCGGCGCATTTCGAGGATACGGTGGCGATCACGGCGGAAGGGCCGAAGATCCTGACGCGTTAAGTTGGAATTTGCCACGCGTCGGCAAGCCTCCGCGTGGTGAATGTTCGAACGGGAGCGTATGGCGAAAGAAGAAACCATCACCGTCGAAGGAACTGTCGTGGAGGCGTTGCCCAACACGATGTTCCGGGTGGAGTTGG
>Ga0307281_10000319_pt1 | contig 12465 bp, 8 predicted proteins | sample ER_DNA_120_FD_194486 | JGI IMG/M metagenome (GOLD analysis project Ga0307281, IMG submission 194486) | Bulk soil microbial communities from the East River watershed near Crested Butte, Colorado, United States - ER_DNA_120 | ecosystem: Environmental > Terrestrial > Soil > Floodplain | place: USA...
CTCAGGTACGTGCTCGTCATCAAGAGCACCGACGCGACCACGATGGCGCGCGTAATGGTGAAGAGCTCATCGGCGGTGCGCGTCTCGCGCCGGATGCGGTAGAGCCCGATGAACGCGAACGTGAACACGAACAGCAGGTTCTCGAAGAACAGGAAGCGGTAGTACGCCTGCAGGGAAAAGATCGGATTGGTGAAAATACCCGAGAGCAGCACGCGCAGGCCGTAGGCGGCGAAGAACGCGGCGTTGAACGCGATCAGGTCGAGCAACAGGAACAACGCCACCTTGGCCACTTCGCGGTAGCGCTTGGCGAAGTAGAACACCGGATTCCACTTCTCGTAATAGCGGAACAGGCTCACCAGGTGCGCGGCGAAGGAGCGGTTCAGCACCGCCTGGGCGCTCTCGCGCTTGTACCCGTGCTCGATCACCGCGTCGGCCAGGTAGTAAACCTTGAGCCCGCGCTGCTTCATGCGGTAGCACCAGTCCACGTCCTCGAAATAGAGGAAGAAGCGCTCGTCCATCATGCCCACGTTGTCGACCGCCTCGCGGCGCACGAACATGGCCGCGCCGAGCACCCAGTCCACCTCGCGCGTCGAATCGTGATCGAAATCGAGCATGAGATGTTCGCGCACCGCACCCGCGTTCTTGAACAGCTTCCCCAGCGGTGTGCGGCGCAGGAGCAGCACGCGGATGGTGTAGAAGCGGCGACAGGAGAGCTGCACGGTTCCGTCGTGAAAGACGAGCTTGGGGCCCACGATGCCGGCGTCCGGCGTCTTCTCGACGAAGTCGATGAGCCGGCGCAGCGCGCCGCGGCGCACCACCGTGTCGGGATTGAGAACGAGCAGGAAGCGCCCCCGCGCGCGCTGCATGCCCAGGTTGACGCCCTTGGAGTAGCCAAGATTCTCGCGACCCGCGACCAGCGTGGCCCAGGGATAACCTTTCCGCACCACCCGCACGGAGTCGTCCGGGCTGGCGTTGTCGACCACAATCACCTCGGCGAGACCCGAGGCGCAGTCCGCCGCCAGCGCGTCGAGGCAGGCGCCGATCACGCGCGCGCTGTTGTAGGTGACGATGACGATGGAAACGGTCACGGAATTCTTTTCAGAATGGAGGCCATGCGCAGCTTCCAGACCATGAATGCGGCCTCCCAAACGATGCGGCGCGACATCTTCGACTGCCCCGCCAGGCGGTCGGTGAAAATGATCGGCGTCTCGATGATCCGGTAGCCGCGCTTCCACACGTGGAAGTGCATCTCGATCTGGAACGAGTAGCCGTCGCTCTTGATGCGATCGAGCGGCAGGGCCTCCAGCACCGCGCGCCGGAAACACTTGAAGCCGGAGGTGGCGTCGTGCAGCGGCATGCCGGTGATGATCCGAGTGTACACGTTGGCGGAGACACTCAGGAACAGGCGCGAGAGCGGCCAGTTCACCACGGTGACGCCCTTCACGTAGCGCGAGCCCACCACCAGGTCGGCGGTCGGTATCAGCGCCAGGAACTCCGAAATCGCGCGCGGGTCATGGGAGAAATCGGCGTCCATCTCGAAGATGTAGCGCGCATCGGTGTTGGCCAGCGCCCATTTGAAACCCGTGATGTACGCACCGCCGAGTCCCATCTTGCCCGGCCGGTGCAGCACGTGGATGCGCGGCTCGGTCGCGGACCATGTCTCCACGAACTTCCCCGTGCCGTCCGGCGAGTTGTCGTCCACGACGAGGACGTGCAGGTCCAGCGGGAGCAAGAGCAACGCGCGCGCGATGTACTCGATGTTCTCGCGCTCGTTGTAGGTCGGGATTACGATGAGCGATTCCACCGCGCCCCCTTTCGCCGCAAGAGCGCCGCGCCGGCCCATGCGAGAAGCGTCAGCGTGAACGTCGTGATGGAAATCGTCGCACCCTCGCGCACCAGCGAAGCATCGTAATGGAACACGATCTCGTGGTGTCCGGCCGGAAGCGCCACCGCGCGCAGCACGTGGTCGGCGCGCAGCATTTCGGCGGGTGCGCCGTCGACGGTGGCCTTCCAGTCCTGGTAGTAGACCTCGCTCACCACCACGATGCCCGGGCGGTCGAGCGTCACCTGGAACGACGACTCCATCGCCCCCAGCTTGACGACCGTCACCGCCGCGCTGTCGCCGGGCACCGGTTCGACGGCGGGCTTCTTGTCCAGCATGACCGTGTGGCGCAGGTCCACCTCGCCGTTCGCCATCACGGCCAGCGCTTCGTCGGACTTCTCGATGCGGTAGGCGCCCGCGACCCACGCGCGCGGAAATGCGCCTGCGTTCTCGTAGATGGCGCGCGCTTCCCCGTTGTAGTCGCGGCCCGCCCACACCGGCTTGAGTGCCGGATGATCCGCCAGCCGGACACCCGCCACCAGGTAGCGCGTGTTCATCATGTCGGCGAGATCGAGCCTTCCGTGCTCCATCGAGAACTTGAGCGCGCGGATGAATTCCTCGTAGTCCTGGAGCTTTGCGGGTTGGTAACCACCCACCGACCCGATGTCGAACACCATGAAGCGGTTGGTGGCGAAGAGTCCTTGCAGCTCGAACGAGATGGGCGGCGGCGTTCCGTCGCCCGCGGGCTCGGTCTGCGCGCCGTCGACGGGCAGCACGCGGAACGGCTGCGGCTGTTTCTTCAAGAACTCCACCATCTCGTCGGAGGCTTTGAACCGTTCCGTCTCGCTCCGGTCGTGGAGGATGCGGTACCCGTCATGGTGCAGGAATATCTCGGGATGCAGGATGAAACGGTCCACGCGGTAATAGTCAGCCGCGCCCAGGACGAGGATGATCGCGGCGAGGAGCGCGGCACCCAGGTTGCGCCGCGCGAACGCGAACACCGCCAGCGCCGCGAAAAGGCCGATGAGTGCCAGCTGGAAGACGTCGCGCGCAAGAAACTGCCCCGCCATCTGCGCCACCATGCGCTGCTGGTCGGGGTCGTGCGTGACACGCACGTGCTTCGCGGCCGCACCCGCGAAACCGCCGGTCCAGTAGCCGTGCGAAAGCACGGCTGCCGCAAACACCGCCGCCGCCGCGATCAAGACGCGGGTGGCGCGGCCACGCAACCGTTCGCGCTCCGCGCCGAGCACCCCATCGAGCCCGATCCCGAACAGCACCATGGTGGCAAGCTGCTGGACAATCAGGATCATCACCGGCACGCGGAACTTGTTGAAGAACGGCAGCAGCTTGAAGAGCGGGCCGTACAGCACGGGGAAGAAATTCCCGAAGGAGATGAGCGTCGCGACCACCCACACCACGGAGAGAAAGCGCACCCAGCGGCCGCGCACGCCGATCACGGCCACGAGCGCAAACGCGAACACCACCACGCCGAGGTAGTTGGGGTAATCGGTGAAGGGCATGTGCCCGAGATAGAGTTCCTTGCCGAACCCGAACGAGTGCGGCACCAGGAACGTGATCATCTCCAGCGGATGCAGGCTCCACATGGTGGCGTACGAATAGTCCAGCCCGCCTTCGAGCGACGCACCGCGAATGGAGTGTTTGGCGTAGTCCGTGACCGGCAGGTAGAGCACCGCCGACATCATCACGGAGAGACCGACCACGAGTGCGAGCACGAGCCACGCGCCCAGAACATCCGCGATCGCGAGTTTCATCTGCGATGCGCCGGCGCCCAAACGATCGCGCCATGAGCCCGGAAGTGGCGATGTGTCCGATGTGCGGGCTCGTGCCGCGTCCAGGATACGCATCACACCGAAATAGAACGCGTGCAGCCCCACCAGTCCGTAGGTGTAATAGGAAACCTGCAGGTGCCCGCGCAGCATGGAGAGACCGAAGACGAGGGCCAGCGCGGCGCCGTTCGCCACCAGGCCTTTCCCACGCCAGAGCCGGTCCCAGAAATACAACGCGAGCGGCAGGTACGCGACCGCGCAGGCCTGGCTGCCGTGCCCGTTGGCGCCGATCGCAACCAGGTTTGGCATCCACATCATGAGCACGCCGGCCGGCAGTGCGGCGGACATGCGCACGCCGCGCTCGCGCAAGAGCAGGAACGTACCCAGGCCGGCGAGGAAAGTGTGAAACAGGAGCCACGTGTACTCGGGAAAGAAAAGATAGCGCACGAAGATTCCGAGCACGAAGTTGACCGGATACACGTAGGGCGTGAAGCAAAGACTGCCGAAGCTCGGCATGCCCGCGAACAGGTAGGGATTCCAGAGCGGATAGCCGTCGCGCGCGAGGAGGTTCTTCCCCGCCGTGACAAGGCTGCCGGCCGACATGCTGTCGGGGGCGAAGAAGACTTTTCCGCCGAAGATCAGCTCACGGTAAAGAACGGCCACCGCAAGCAGCAGCACACCGCAGGCGAGAATGAAAGCACCGGCGGGCGAGTCCCAGAAAGGCCGCTGGCCTTTGGTCTCACCGGTGCCGTCTCGCGCAGGCGGGGTGTGGTCGTTCGGGCGCGGGGCGCGTGGTCCTTTGCGGGCAGTCATGGTGACAAGTGGGGCATGATATCATATTCAATATCCGGCCCGCTAACGACTTATGCAGGCGGGCCGGCGAGGGAAAGGAGCGCATCCACGCACCCTTTCCACGAGAAGCGGCCGGCCTGGGCGCGGATCGCCGCGCTCATCGACAGAGCGGCGTCCGTGGCGAAGAACCGCTCGATGGCGTCCGCCAGCGCCTCCGGGTTGTCGGGCGGCACCACGTACCCGGTGACCCCGTCATCCACCACGTCCGGGAGCCCTCCCACCGCTGTGACCACCACGGGACGCCCGAACGCAAACGCGGTCTGCGTGATCCCGCTCTGCGTGGCGGAACGGTATGGCAAGACGACCAGGTCCGCGGCGCGGAAGTACACCCCGACGTCCTCGTCGGGAATATAGCGGTCGATGACACGAACACGCGCGCCGATTCCGAGGGCTGCGATCTCCGCATCATAGGGCGCGCGGCTTTCATAGAATTCGCCCACAATCAACAGAGTGGCATCCAGCTTCTCAGCGACGCGCGCATACGCTCGAAGCAGAGTGTGCAGACCTTTGTAGGCACGCACGAGACCGAAGAAAAGCAACACGCGACCGTTGACACCGAGTCGGAGGCGCGCGTCGTCGCGTGTTAGTCCTCCCTCCGCGAACTGCGTGTAGGTGGGGTGAGGATGAACCACCGCACGCGCGCCGGGGCACAGCGAAAGAAGTTTCGCGCGGTCTTCCTTCGACTGCACGAGAAACGCATCCGCTTTCGCGAGTCCCCAGCGCACCACTGCGCGATCCGCGCGATTTTCCTCGTGCGGAAGCACGTTATGGCAGAGGTACACGACCGAAGGTCGTGCTCCGTAACGGCGCGCGTTTCCGACCACCGAACGGAAAGCCGGTGCAAAGAAGGGATGCCACCATTGCACAATGATTACATCCGGACGATGCCGGGCCACCGCGCGCCCCGCGCGGCGCCACGTGAGCGGGTTGATCGAATCGATCACGCGCTCTCCTGTCACCTGGATGCGCGCGCCCTGCTCTTCGTACTGGGTGCGTCCGGGAAACAGAAAGGATGGATACAGGCGCGTGAAGCTGACGATGTGCGGTTCGTGCCCCTCCGCCGACATGGTGGCGGCGAGCATCTGCGTGAAGTGGCTGATGCCGCCGCGGTAGGGATAGGCGGGGCCGACCAGGCAGATTCTCATCGGTTGATGTCGGCGCGCGCGGAGCCCCGCGGCGCCGACGCACCGCGCACGTCGTACTCCTTGAACGCAAACACGGCGTCGCGCGCGCTGCGCGCGGTGATCAACTCGGCCAGAAGACCGATGGAGAGCACCTGGATGGCGACGATCACGAGCACGAAGCCGAGCAGCATGATGGGGCGCACGTGCAGGCCCTTCCCCGCCATCCACTCGACCAGGAAGAAGATCTGCGGCACCAGGCCCAGCACGAACAGAACCCCCGCGATGCGCCCGAAGAAGTGCAGCGGGTTGAGCGCGCGACGCGTAACAAACATCGTGGTCATGAGGTCGAAGAAGCCGTTCAAGAAGCGCCGCGCGCCGTACTTGCTCTGGCCGTACTTGCGCTTGTAGTGCTTGACCGGCACTTCGTCGACGCGGAATCCCTCCCACGCGGCCAGCGCCGGAATGAAGCGGTGCAGCTCGCCGTACACGTGGATCGATTCGGTTACGTCGCGGCGGTACATCTTGAGTCCGCAGTTGAAGTCATGGAGCTTGAGGCCCGTGGCCAGCGAGGTCACCTTGTTGAACACGCGCGAGGGCATGGTCTTGGAGAGCGGGTCCTGGCGGTTCGATTTCCAGCCCGACACGAGGTCGGCGCCGGCTTCGATCTTGCGCAGGAGCGCGGGGATCTCGCCCGGATCGTCCTGCAGATCCCCATCCATGGTGACAACGTAGTCGCCGTCGGCGGCGTGGAAGCCCACGTTGAGCGCGGCCGACTTGCCCTGGTTGCGGCGAAAACTGATGATGCCGGCCTTCGGCGAGCGGTCGCGCAGCGTGCGCATCACCGCCACCGTGCGATCGGTGCTCCCGTCATCCACGAAGATGTACTCGTAGTCGCACTTCATCTCGCGCATGACGGCCTCGAGCTTTTCGAACAGCTCGGGGAGGCTTTCCTGCTCGTTGTAGCACGGGATGACGACGGAGATCTTCACGGGCGTCAGGTTCCCACGCGGGGACGGTTCCGGTCCAGCCATTCCACTTCGCGCGCCAGGCCGTCCTCGATGACGACACGCGGCGCGTAGCCCAGCTCGCGCCCGGCCAGCGCGATGTCGGCCAGCGTGTGCATGACGTCGCCTTTCTGGGATTCGCGGTAGCGCGCGTCCGGGCGGCGCCTTGTCAGGCGTCCGATGAGGTCGATCACGGAATTGAGCGTGACGCGGCTGCCGCCGCCGATGTTGAACACGGTCTCGCCGCCCTGGTACGCGGCCGCGGCGAGGTTGGCCTCCACCGCGTCGGAGACGAAGGTGAAGTCGCGCGTCTGCGTGCCGGAGCCGAACACGTCGATGGGCTGGTCCTCGAGCATGGCGCGGATGAACTTGTGAAATGCCATGTCGGGACGCTGGCGCGGTCCGTACACGGTGAAGTAACGCAGGCACGCCACCGGCAGTCCGTGGTTGGCGCCGTAGAGAAGACACAGCGCTTCGCCCGCGAGCTTGGTGACGCCGTAGGGAGAGAGCGGCCGCGTGGGATGGTCCTCGCGCATGGGAAGCTGGGCGGTCTGGCCGTACACCGAGCTCGAGCTCGAGTACACCAGGCGCACACCGGTTCCCTTCATCGCCTCGCACAAGATCTGCGTGGCGCGCACGTTGTGCTCGATGTACTGCTCGAACTCCGTGCCCCAGCTCTTGCGCACGCCGGGTTGTGCGGCCAGGTGAAACACCACCGACGCGTCCGCCAGGACGCGCTTGAGGTCGATGCGTGTCAGGGACTCTTCGGCGAGACGAAAATGGGAGTTTCCCGCCAGTGCAGAGAGGTTCGCACGCTTCTGAGCAACATCATAGTAATCGGTGAAACAGTCGATGCCGAGGACGTCGTGGCCGCGGGCCACGAGCGCCTCCGAGAGGTGCGATCCGATGAAGCCCGCGGCACCCGTGACCACCATCCGGTTCGCCATACCGGGTGGTCCTACTGCTTCGCGCCGCTCAGCTGGCGCTCGTAGTCCTCGAGCGCCTTCTTCCCGTCGGCGTCGTCGGGATGGCGCTTGAGCCATTCGTGCATGTAGGCACGCGCGCGATCCGGCATGCCGGCGCGAGCGGCGAGCTCGAACGCCATGGCACTCAGATCCTTGGCGTCGGGTTCGTTCCGATAGATGGGATCGATCAAGTCCAGCGCCTCGGAGTACTTGCCCATGCGCTCGTACACGGCGGCGAGCCGGTACATGAGCGCCTGGTCGCCGGGGCTCTGCTTGAGCTGGTCGAGGTAGTGCTGCACCGCCGCCGTGGTGTCGCCGGCATCGAGATAGTAGTAACCGAGCAGTTGCACGGGCGGTTCGAGGTGCGGCGAGATCTGCCCCGCCACCTTCATGTACTTGAGCGCCTTCGCGTAGTCGCCGGCTTCGTGCTTCGCATAGGAAAGCTGCACGAACGCGGCGGAATAATTCTGGATCAGGTGCTCAACGTACACCGGCAGGAAGATGCTCTTGTCGCGCATCCAGTCCCTGGTGAGGATGCCGTCATACTTGAATTCCTTCGTGATGCACTCCTCCACCCTGGGCACATCGATCATGTTCTCGCCGCGCCGCGGCACCACCTTGTAGGCCAGCCCTTGCATCTCGATGATGTTCTTGTAAGGAGCAAATTTCGACGGCGGAATCGTGACCGCGAAGTACACCGGGCGCTTGAAGAGGTTGGTGCGCAGGATGTGATCGACGGCCATGTCGGCCACCAGTACCCAGCCGTCCTTGGACGGCAGCGGTTGCAGGCGGTCGATCTCCTCATCGGTCCAGGTGATGGGCACCTTCGGTTCGTTGTCGCGGCACTGCTTGATGTACCACGGCGTGTTGAGCAGGCTCAGGTTCACCACGCGGATGTCCGTGCGGTAGTGCTCCACTTCCTGCACGTACCAGAGCGGGAAGGTGTCGTTGTCGCCGTTGGTGAAAATGATGGCGTTGGGCTCCAGGCACACGAGCATGTTGTGCGCGTATTCCGTGCAGGTCACATTGCGCCCGCGGTTGTGCGTGAAATAGTGACGCTTGAACGTGAACATGGGCATGGCCAGCATGACCACGCACGCCCCTACCGTGACCGGCGCCACCCCGCCGCGCCTGGCGGCGGCGCTGCGGAGCTCGTTCAAAAGGCTGATCATGCCGATGCCCATGTACACCGCGAAGAAATAGAAGCCCGACGAATAGAAGTAGTCGCGTTCGCGCACTTCCGCGTCGGAAAAGTTCAAGAACACGATCAGCCCGAAGCTCAGCACGAAGAACGTGATGAACAGCATGATGAAGGTCTTCCGGTTCTTCACGAACTGGTCGACCATGCCCCATATGCCGAGCCCGATGGGAATCATCGAACCCAGGTTGAGATGTCCGATGTACGACGTGAACATCTGGAACTGGGCCTGGAAGTACCCGTTGAAATGCTGGAACTGGAATCCGAAGGGTGCCTTGCGTTCGAACATGCTGGTGGGCGGATACTGTTCGCGCCGGAGCACCGCGTAGAGCGCCTTCCACGTCTGCGGGTCGCCCTCGTCGATGTTGGGATTGTGCATGGAGCGGATCATGAGAATGAGATGCACCGACAGCCCCAGGAGGAACAGGCCGAAACAGACCGCGCCGAACGGCGAGCCCTTGACGTACTGTCGGACGAGCACGGCGCACAGGACCACCAGCAGCACCACCGTGAGCGCGCCGTTGCGATAGATGGTCGCGTCGGCGACGAAGACCGCCACCACCGCGCTCGCAAGGATCCAGTCGAAGGTCGAGAAGGGGCGGTCCTTCGACATGAGAACGAAGAAGAAGATGCCCGAGAACACGAGCACGGTGCCCAGGTGGAAGCCCACGCTCAGGGCCAGCAGGTAGAAAACGAGATAGATGAGCCAGGTGGAGCGCGGCGTCTTGGGCAGGTCACCCCACTTGAGGGCGAGCCACATCATGAAGCCCATGAACGCGTTGCTCATGCCGTAGACCTCGGCCTCGGTGGAGTTGGTCCAGTACGTGTCGCTGAACATGAGGAACATCGCCCCGGCCATGGCACCGGCCACGCGAGCGAGGCCGTCCCAGCGGTCGCGGCTGGGGCCCGCCATGTCGTCGAAGAAGCGGACAGCCAGGACGTACATGAACAGCACGCCCGCCGCGCCGCAGAAGGCGGAGAGCAGGTTGATGCGCTGTGCGATCGAGAAAAACGGGATGGGCAGCATGCTGGCGACTTTCGCGACCAGTACGTAGAGCGGCGTTCCCGGTGAGTGCGGAACGCCGAGGGTATACGAAGAAGCGATGAACTCGCCGGAATCCCAGAAGCTCGAGCTTGCCTCCATGGTCCGCGCGTACAGGACCAGGCTCACCACGAACGAAAGCGCGGCTCCGACCCAGTAGATGATCCGCACAATGGCGGCTTCGGCCGGGTCGGTGACCACGACGGCCGGGGTCGAATGTTGGGCAGATTTCATGCTCGTGTTGGTTTCGCTCGCGACACCGCGGCGATGCGGTGGGTCGTCCGGAAGCGGTGTGCTCTTTGTATGCGTTTCGTCGCCGCGGGTTCCCGAGGCGAGGCCCGGACGGCGCCCAACGTACCCCGAATGTTCCCGGGCGATCAAGCCATAAAAAGAGTTAGGCCCCGGGACGCTCCGTCCGGCGGGCCAGAAAGAAGGCGAAGCCCAGGAGACTCACGACCACCGAAATGAGGTAGGTCGCGAACTCCAGGACGAACGCGTCGGTGGCTACGATGCCGGCCTCGGCGAAGAGCAGAATGCCCAGGCCCTCGCGGATGCCCAGCCCGTTGATGGTGATGGGTGGAATCATGGCCAGGGAGAGGAGCGGAATGAACACGAAGAACTGTGCCACGGTGAGCGGCGTCATGGGCACGCCGATGGCCAGGCCCACCAGCACGTGCGTCACCACGCGCATGGCCTGGATCACGAGGGACAGGAGCACGAGGCGCGTCACCAGAGCGCGCCTTCCGCGAAACGGCGAGAGGTGGTCGATGATCGCCGTCACGCGCGCGTTCAGTGAAAGCGCGCTCAACCCGAGCACGGACCGGCGCAGCCAGTTCCCCAGCGGCCGGTAGAAGTAGAAACCGAGGGCAGGGATCATGCACGCGATGAACACGCCGAGATAGAGCACGTGGTGCATGCCACCGTTGCGTCCCACCAGCAAGAGCTCCGCCGCCACCGCCAAGACGCACAGGCTGAACACGCCGAGCAGGCGGTCGAGCAGCGTCACCGCGATCACCTGGTAGGCGCTCTCGCCCTCCCGCGTCATGTCGTACACCTTGACCGCGTCGCCCCCGATGTTGGCGGGCAGGAAATTGTTGAAGAAGAGCCCGATGAAATAGAAACGGAAGGTGCGGCCGGCCGGGAGATCGACGCCGCTCGAGCGCAGGAGCGCGTGCCACTGGAACCATCCCGCCACATTACTCACCATGAACAACGCCGTGGCCGCGAGAAGAAGGCGGCGGTCGGCGCGGCGCGCGAGTGCGATGATCTCGTGGGACGGAATCTTGTGCAGGAGGAACGCCATGAGCCCCGCGCTCACCGCGATCTTGACCGTCCAGCGCAGGATGGTTCGTTGCCGCGCGTTCATGCCCTGCCCTTCGCCGCGTCGATGGCGCGGAAGAACACGGGCTCCATCTCATCGGCGCAGCGCTCCCACGTCATCGTGCGCGCCCACGCCTGACCTGCCGCGCTCATACGTTCGTGCAGAGCGTGGTCCTTGAGAAGCGCGACGGTTTTTTCCGCAAAGGCTCCCACATCGCCGTAAGGCACCAGAAACCCGGTAATGCCATCTTGAATGGAGTCCCTGAGGCCCGGCACATTGCTTCCCACCACGGGAACGCCGCACGCGTTGGCCTCCACCACGGTGAGCCCCCAGCCCTCCTTCGGGCTCGCGTTCAGGAACACGTGGCAGCGGTTGAGCATCTCCACCATCTGCGGGCCGCTCATGCGTCCCGTGAAGTGCACCGCCTCGTGCAGGCGCTCGCGGCGCACGATGCCGTCGAGCCGCTCGCGGTCGGGGCCGTCGCCGATGATGACGAGCTTCGCCCCGGGCACGGATTCGCGCACCTGGGAAAGCGCGCGGATCACGACATCGATGGCCTTGTACTTGCGCATGCGCCCGAAGTGCACCAGCGTGGGACGGTGTTCGCGCGCAATACCGGGGATCGTGCGAAAAAGATTGTGGTCGAGCCCGCACAGGACGACGTCGATGCGCGACGCATCGATGCCACGCGCCACCAGGTCGTCGCGCGTGCTCGGCGAAATCACGGCGAAGCGGGAGTCGCGATACACGCGCGGGATCAGCGACTCCCACGCCATCACGTAGGCGGCGAAGGCCGGATTGGTTTCGCGGAACACGGTGGAGCCGAACAGGTGCGGAACGAGTGGCAGGACGGGTGTGCGCGTGTAGCGCGGCGCGAGAAATGGAACCTTGTTGATGTCCTCGATGACGAGGTCGGCGGGATTATCGCGCAGGAAAGCGCGCATGGCGCGCGGGAGGACGTAGTTCGCGTTCCACCACGCGCCGCGGCGGATGACGCGCACTCCGTCGATCTCGACCTTCGCCTTGCCGCCGTCGTACGCGGTCGCGAACTGCGTGACGCGGTGTCCGCGCGCCACCATGCGCTTCAAGATCTCGTGCAGGTGGATCTCCGCGCCCCCGGCATCCGGATTCTTGATGTCGCGCCAGTTCAGCGCAACCAGGTGCATCGGGCGCTCCGCCACTCAGGTCCTCCTGCCCATGACGCCGATCACCATCGAGGTGGCCATGCGCACCGGGTGCGGAATGGCGTCGCGCATACTCTCGCGCATCCGGTGCACGGAGGGAGAGGGCTGCATGGGCAGGCGGACGCCGGCCTTCAGGAGCACGCGCCGCACCCCGCGGTACCACACC
>Ga0307281_10000320_pt1 | contig 12451 bp, 10 predicted proteins | sample ER_DNA_120_FD_194486 | JGI IMG/M metagenome (GOLD analysis project Ga0307281, IMG submission 194486) | Bulk soil microbial communities from the East River watershed near Crested Butte, Colorado, United States - ER_DNA_120 | ecosystem: Environmental > Terrestrial > Soil > Floodplain | place...
CGTGCGGCCTCGAGAATCCGGCGACGGGTGTCCCCCAGCTCTCGTTCGCGGCGCTCCTTGCTCCCCACAACTACCTCCGGCTTATATCTGATACACCATCTAACGCAGTTATGTTTCCTCCGCAAGCCCCCCCCTCGCGAACCGGCGCTTGGTACCTAACCCCAGTCCCCCTAGTCTTGGCCATGTCCAGGCGAGGAGGACGTATGGTACGCGTCACCCTTCTGCTCCTGCTTTCCCTGGCGGCTCAGAGTTCCGCGGCCGCGCAGGCAGTCCCCGACACCGCCGAGATTCGGACCGCCGGCACGGCGCGCCAGAGTGTTCCGGCCGCTCTCGCGACGATTACGCTGAAGTTCACCGCGCAGGACTCCACCCCGAGCCGCGCCGAGAGCCGCCTCGCGTTGCGGGCCGACAGTGTTCGCAGAGCGCTGTCGGCCCTGGGGATCCCACGCGACTCGATGCTGACCGGGAGCCGATGGTACTGGTGGAACGGCCGCATGGAAGTCCTGCCGCACTCCCAGTGCGTCCGGCCGGACCCGCTCCGTGGCTGCACCACGGTGTACGACACGACCTACCGCGCGACCGAGATCATCGACGTGCACATCCGCGATCTCACCAAAGTCGGCGCCGTGATCGACGCGGCGCTGGCGCTGCGCGTCACCGATATCACGAACCCGCAGTTCAGTGCCACCGATGTCACGGCCGCCGGAGACCGGGCGTTGCGCGAGGCGACGGTCCGGGCACGGCAGCAGGCGGAGACCATCGCGGCCGCCAGCGGCGGCCGCCTGGGTCGGGTCCTCTCCCTGAGCACCCAGTCCGACTACTCCGAGCGATACTTCGGCGTTGACGGTGTGTCCCTGTCCGTGAGAGGTGGGGGCGACAATCCAGCCGGGACCCAGATCACGCCGCCCACCGTGACCGTCTCCGTAACCGTGTACGGGCGCTGGCAGCTACTCGACCACTAGCGCCCGCCGCACGCGGATCCCGGGGAGGTAGCCGATGAAGCCCAGGATCAGGAACCCCGGAATTCGAAATCGGTCGCACGCATGGTCGCAGAATACCGCGCGGCGGCCGCGCGGTTTCAGGCTCGCCGCTCAAGCGGCCGCGGTCAGCTCGATGAGCGTGATCTCCGACGGCGCCCCGAGCCGCAGCGGCGGGCCCCAGTACCCCGTGCCGCGGCTCACGTACAGCCACATCTCCTCCAGCCGGTGCAGACCGGCGACGAACGGTTGGAACAGCCGCACCAGAAGATTGAACGGAAAGAACTGCCCGCCGTGCGTGTGCCCGGACAGTTGCAGGTCGAATCCTGCGGCCCGCGCGGCGTACGCGCTGCGCGGCTGGTGGGCGAGCAGCACGCGCACATCGCTCTCCGGCGCGCCGGCCATCGCGGCGTGCGGATCCGGACCGGCGCTCAAGTCGGTGACCCCGGCGAGCAACAGCCGTCCGTTGCCGCGCGTCAGCAGGCGGTGCTCATTGGTCAGCACCGAAAGACCGAGCCGCTCGAGCTCGCGGATCCACCCGCGCGGGTCCCAATAGTACTCGTGGTTCCCCGTCACGAAAAAGCTGCCGAGCGGCGCCCGCAAGCGGGCGAGCGGGGCGACGTGGTCGCGCAGCTCCGGGACGAAGCCGTCGGCCACGTCTCCGGTCACGGCGATGAGATCGGGCGACAGCCCGTTCGCCACGTCGACCACCGCATCGACAAATCGGCGGCGTATCGTCGGCCCCACGTGCAGGTCGGAGAGCTGGACGATGCGCAGGCCCGCCAGATCGGGCGGCAGGTCCCGGATCGGCACGGTCACGCGCACCACCCGCGGACGGCGCGCCTGCACCAGGCCCACCACCGTCAGCAACACGGCGCCACCCACGATCGCCGCGCTCTGATTCCGGAGGTGCAACAGGTCGGCCGCGGCGAAACCGACGATCAGCAGCGACGACAACCCCATCGCCACGTATCCCGCCCACTCGAGGACGCGCTTGCCCGCCAGCGTGGTGCGCCCGGCCACGAATCCGGCGAACGGCAGCCAGGCGAGCGTCAGGACCGCCCCCCATCCCAGTAGCGCCGCTCCCCCGCTGGTACCGGAAGTCCCCAGGAAATGCCGCCCCACGTAGACGTGCAGCAGCGTCCAGATCGCGCCGATGACGAGCAGCAACGGCACGAACCGCCGCGGCGTGCTCACGCGGCCAGCCCCCGTCGCGCCCATCAGTGCGCCGCCCCTCCTCCGCCTGGCCCGCGGCTCCGGTGCATCAGCAGCAAGAGCGGCAGCGACAGCAAGAACACGGCACCGAACAGCAGAAACAGCTGTTCGAACGACAGCATCAGCGCCTGCCGCTGCACCATACCGTTGATGATGGCCACCGCCTTGGTTTCGATGAGATTCGTGGGGACGCCTTGGGCGGCGAGGCCACGCTCCAGCAATGCCAGCCGCTCCTGCGTCGCGGCTGAGTAGATCGTCACGTTGGCCATCAGATCAGCGCGGTGAATGCTGGCGAACCGGGTCACGAGCGTCGCCGACAGGGCGATACCCACGCTGCCACCCAGCTGGCGCATCAGGTTGAACAGCCCGGTCCCGTTGGGAATCCGGTTCATCGGGAGGTCGGCGAGGGCGAGGTTCGTCAGCGGGACGAAAATCAGTCCCAGTCCGACGCCGCGAAAGATGAGCGGCCAGAAAAAGTCCGGCATGCCGCTGTCGGTCGTGAAATGCGCGTGCTTCCACATGGAGAGCCCGAACAGCCCCACCCCCGCGAGGATGGAATAACGGCCGTCGAACTTTCCCTGTAACCGGCCCATGACCCCCATCGTGAACGCGCTCGCCAAGGCGCCCGGCAGGATCACGAGCCCCGTCTGCTTGGCCGTGAAGCCCTGCAGGTTCTGCAGGTACACGGGGAGGACGAACACGGTCGCGTACAGGCAGATGCCCAGCGACGCCGCGAACAGCACCCCGACGGCGAGCTGACGGCTCTTCAGAATGCGCAGATCGACCACCGGGTGCTCGGTGCGCAACTCGTGCCATACGAACGCCACCAGCGAGGAGGCGCTCACGAGCGCCAGCGCCGTCACCCCCTTCGACTCGAACCAATCGAACCGCTCGCCCCGCTCCAGCATCGTCTGCAGGGCGCCGATGCCCGCCGCGAGCAGCAGCAGCCCCACGTAGTCCACCCCTTGGGCTTTCTCCTGGTGCTGGGAGTCCTGGATGAACGACAGCGTCAACGCCAGCGCGAGGATGCCGAAGGGGATATTGATGTAGAAGATCCAGGGCCACCCTGCGGCGTCGGTGATGTACCCACCCAGCGTGGGGCCGAGCGTCGGACCGACCATCACCCCGACGCCGAAGATCGCCATCGCCGTGCCGTATTCTTCGCGCGGGAACTCCTCGTAGAGAATCGCCTGCGACGTCGACAACAGCGCACCGCCGCCCAGCCCCTGGATGATGCGCCAGAAGACCAGCTCCGTCAGCGTATGCGAGTTGCCGCACAGGAACGACGCGACGGTGAAGACGGCGATTGAGGTGGCGAAATAGCGCTGCCGGCCGAAGTAGGCCGACAGCCACCCGGTGATCGGCAGGATGATGACGTTGGCGACGATGTAGCCGGTGGAGACCCAGGCGATCTGGTCGAGCGTCGCCCCCAGGGACCCCATCATGTGCGGGATCGCGACGTTCACGATGCTGGTGTCGAGCAGCTCCAGCACCGAGGCGAGCGACACCGTGATCGCGATGATGTAGCGGTAGCGATACCGGTCCGCCCCCCCTGTGGCCGAAAGCGCGGGCAGTGTGCTCGCCGTCACAGGCGCGTCACTTCGTCGTGATGGTGATGTTCACGCTCATCCCCGGCCGCAGCGGATGGGCCGGGTCGGGCGCGCCGTCGGGACGAATCCGCACGGGGATGCGCTGTACCACCTTGGTGAAGTTCCCCGTGGCGTTGTCCGGCGGTAGCAGGGAGAAGCGCGCGCCGGTGGCGGGCGATAGACTCTCGACGTGCCCGCGGAAATGGACGCCCGGGTAGGCGTCGACGGTGCAGTCGACCGCATCTCCGGAGGTCACGTCCTCGATCTGCGTCTCCTTGAGGTTCGCCGTGACCCACACATCCTCCAGCGGCACCACGCTGAACAGCGGCTGCCCGGGCTGGACCAGCTGGCCCACCTCGACGTTCTTCTTGCTCACCAGACCCCCCTGGGCCGCGACGATTCGCGTGTAGGAGAGCTGCAGCGCCGCCTGGTCGCGGGATGCGCGGGCCGAAGCCACGTGGGCGTCCGCCCCGAGCAGCGCCGCCTGCGCCGCGGCCAGCGCCGCGTCGGCCGCCCGTACGGCGGTCTGCGCCGCGTCGAGCTGCTGGCGACTCACAATCCCCTGTGCCGCCAGCGGCGTCAGCCGGTCGAGATCCGCGTGGGCCTTTTCAGCGTTCGCTTCGGCCTGACGCACCGCGGCGTCCGCTTGTCCCACGCGCTGCCGCGAGCTGACGGTGGCCAAGGCGACCGCCAGGTCCGCCTCGGCCTGCTGCAGTTTGGCCCGGTAGTCGCGGTCATCGAGGATGACGAGCGTGTCCCCCGCACGCACCGGCTGGTTCTCCTGCACCTGCACCGCCGTCACGAATCCGCCGACCTTGGGAAGGACCGGCAGGATGTGGCCGTCCACCTGCGCGTTGTCCGTGGACTCGTGGGTGCGCGCCCAGATCAACTTGCGGACCCCGCCCGCGATCAGCGCCAGCAGCACCACGCCGAGGATGGCGAATACGATCCGGCGACGTCCGCCGGGCGCCGCGGGCCGTGAAGCCTCAGCCGCCGGTGCCTGGGCCGGACGCGAAGGACGCTGCGGCTGCTGCTGTACGTCGGGTTCTATCGTCGTAGCCATGATGGTTCCTCGTGCTCCAGTCGTGTCGAAATGTCCGTCAGTGCAACAGCCGGGCGACACCCGCCGCCCGCGCCAGCGCCACCCGTGCGGCGGCGGCGGCAAATCGCGTATCGATGTCCGTATCCCGGGCGCGCACCAGCGACACCTGCGCGTCGATGACTTCGATGTTGGTCGCCACGCCGGCCTTGAAGCGCTCCCGCGCCTGGTCGAGCTCCGCCTGCGCCAGCCGGAGCCGCTCGGTGGCGATCACCTGCTGCTCCCCCGCCGACGCGAGGTCGAGCTGCGCCGCGTCCACGTCCGCGGCGATCTGTCGGCGCAGCTCCTCGTTCCGCAGGTCGGTTCCGCGCACCACCGCATCCTGCTCGGCCCGCCGACCCTCCCGCCGAAACCCGTCGAGAATCGGCACCGTGACCTGCAGCGCGACCTGGCGGGTCGCGACGCCATCGAGCGGGGCCAGCCCGCTCGTCCCATAGCTGGCCGCCAGATCCAGACGGGGCAGCCGCTCCGCTGAAATCGCGCTTGCGGCCTGCTGCGCCGCGCGCCCTCGCGCCAGCCCTCCAGCCAGATCCGGCCGTTGGGAGAGGGCGACGGCCACGAGCGAATCCCGCCCGTCGGGCAGGTCGGCCTGCACCAGCGCTGCGGCCAGCGTATCGGTCAGCTCGAGCGGCGTGTCCGAAGACAACCCCAGGCTGCGGGCCAGATCGATGCGGGTGCGCCGCTGCTCGTTGCGTGCGATGAGAAGCGCCCCTTCGGCCGCCACCAGCTGCGTCTGCGCGCGGGTGACATCGATTTGGGTGCCGACCTCCGCGTCCTTCTGCGCCTGCGCCAGCCGCACCAGCTCCGCGGCGAGAGCGGAGTCCGCCGTCCGCGCCGCCACGACGGCGTCCGTGCGGACCGCGCGCAGGTACGCGAGCCCGCTCGTCTGAGCCGCCGCCTCGATCGCCTGGGCGCTATCGGCTTCGGCGCCGGCGAGCTGCGTGCGCGCCGCGCGGACCCGGGCCCGGCCCGCGTAATCGAACAGCGCCTGCGTCACATGGAGGCGTCCGTCGTACAGGTCGAATGGGCCAAGAGTCCGCGGCAGCTGAAACCCGGGAAACTTGAACCCGAAGGCCTGAGGGTTGAGCGTCTGGCTGACCCAGCCGGCGGTCACCGAGAAATCCGGCAGCAACGACGCACGGGTCTGCCGTACCCGGGCGCGCGCCTGGTCGGTCTGGAACCCCGCCAGCGTCACGGCTGGGGCCGCACCGCCGGCCCGGGCGACGGCGTCGGAAAACGAGAGTCGCAGCGGCGCCGTCGGGGTCTGGGCCACGGCCTGAGCGAGCGCGGCCAGGGTCGCCGCGACGGTGAGCGAGAGCGATCTACGCATTGGCGATGCCATGGAGGTACAGGTCGATGTGAGTGTCGAGGTATTTCCGCACGTCGAAGCCTTCCGGCATGCAGTGGGCGAACGCGCGCTGCGCGACAGTGGCGTGCATCAACGGTGAAAGGGCGAGCTTCGCGGCGACCCGCACGTCCACGCGCCGGAACTCGCCGTTCTTGATGCCGCGCTCGATCACGCCGCCCAGCAGGCGATGCCCGCGGGTCACGACTTCTTCGTAATAGAAGCGCGCGAGCTGGGGGAAATTGCCCGCTTCGGCCATCATCAGCTTCGGGATTCCGCCGAGGGCCGTGTCGTACACCAGCCGCCAGTACTCCCGCACCAGCCGCTCGAGCAGGTCGCGGGCGGTGCCGGTAAACGACTCGGCGGTCGACTCCCCCTGGGCGATGACCGGCACGATCGTCTGTCGCACGACCGCTTTGAAGAGGGCTTCCTTGCTCTTGAAGTACAGGTACAGCGTCCCCTTGGTGACGCCGGCGTGCCGGGCGACGTCCTCGAGCCGGGTGGCGGCGAAGCCGCGCTCCACAAACAGCTCCAGCGCGGCGGCCACGATTTCCTCTGGCCGGGCGTTCTTGCGGCGCTGCCAGCGCGGCTTGGCGGGACGAGGGGATCGGACGGCGGATCGGGTCATTGGCGGACGCTCCATTAGTTACTGAACGGTCAGTAAGTAATAGAGTTCCTGCCGACTCCGCAAGGGAGGGTCAGCGCGCGGCCGCGACCTCCCCGCCGTCCATGACGCTGTCCGAAACGCTCCGGTGCTCGATCACCTGCCCGTCCCCGATCACCGAACGCTTCACTCGGGCGTGGAGCAGCCGCACATCGCGGCCCAGGATCGCGTGCTCAATCGTGCTCCCCTCGATCACACTGCCGCCCTCGATCGTCACGTTGGGACCGATCGTGCAGTCCCGCAGGGTCACGCCCGCTTCGATGCGGACCGGCTCCCGGATCGTGACCCCCGCCTGGGCCGCGGGAGAGAGGGCGCGCCCGTTGCGCAGCAGATGCTCGTTGGTTTCGAGCAGCGTGTCCACCTTCCCGCAGTCGTACCAGCCGCCGACGCTCGCCGTGTAGAGCCGCCGCCCGCGATCCACCATGTACTGGAAGGCGTCGGTGAGGTAGTACTCGCCCCCCGTCCCCGCGGGCTGGGCCAGGACGTGAGCGATGCCGTCGAACAGCGTGCGCCAGTCCTTGATGTAGTACAGCCCGATGTTCGCGAGCTTGGAGATCGGAGTATTGGGCTTCTCCACGATGCGCCGCATGTACCCATCGGCATCGGTCACGATCACGCCGAACCGCTGGTAATCCTCGACCTCCTTCGCCCACAGGATCCCGTCGGCGTCGCGTGTGCGGATCAGCGACAGGTCGGCGTCGAACAAGGTATCGACGAAGATGATCAGCACCGGGCCGTCCACCCACGGCCGGGCCAGGTTGATCGCGCCCGCCGTGCCGTCCAACGTCTGCTGCTCCACGAACCGCGCGGGGATCCGGTAGTGAGTGCGGATGTAGCGCTCGACGTCGTCCTTCAGATGCCCCGTGATGACCAGCAGCTCCTCCACATCGAAGCCCGCGACCGTGTCCATCACGTAATCCATCACCGGACGGCCCGCGACGTGCACCAGCGGCTTGGGCACACGCTTGGTGAGCGGCAGGAGGCGCGTCCCCTTGCCCGCGAGCGGGACGATGACTTTCATGGCACTCTCCCGTAGCGGTCCTTGAGGCGGATCACGTCGTCGATCTCCGGTGTCGAGGCCTCGAGCAGGTCACTCGTCACGACCGCTTCGAATTGATGGACCAGGGTCGCATGGATGTGGAAGGCTTCGCCCTGCCCCAGGCGCCGCTCGATCAGCGTTTCACCCTTTTGCAGCCGGAGGATGATCTCCCCGGCGAGGACGTAGATCGATTCGTCCTTGCGCTCGTGGTACTGCAGGCTCAGCACGTGGCCGGCTTCCACGTGCAGGATCTTCCCTACGTAGCGGTCGGTGCGCGCCCAGATCAGCTCGTGCCCCCACGGCTTCTCCACCCGGTACGGCACTTCGCTCACGGATCCCCCGGGACAAGTGACAAAGACAGCGACGACGGTGCCGTCACGCACGCCGTCACGCACACCCCGCAGCCGACGCACCCCTCGGGCTTCAGCACCGGGTGCCCGCCCTGGTCCATCGCCAGCGCCCGTTCGCCGATCGGGCACGAGCGGGCACACACGCCGCAGCTCGCGCCGTGGAACGTGATGCACCGGTCGACATCCAGGGTGAGCACGCCGAGCCGTACGCCGAGCCACCCGTTGGCCGGCACCACCAGTGCGCTCGTGGGGCAGGCTTGGGCGCAAGGAATGTCGTCGCAGGCGACGCAGGCCTGCACCGATGGCTCGAGGATCGGCGTGCCGGCCGCGAGCCCGGCGCCTGCCGGCGCCGTGCGGATGGCGTGGGCGGGACAGATGTCCACGCACGCCCCGCAACGCGTGCACGAAGCGAGGAACGCGATCTCGGGAGCCGCTCCGGGCGGCCGGAACCAGCGTCGTTGCACGACGCGCGCCTCGGCGCGGCGGGCCACCTCGCGTGCCAGACGCCCGAAGGTATCGCGGAAAAACGCCCGGCGGTCCCCGGCGTCCTGGGGGGGGGCCATCTCAGAAGCTCGGCTCCAGGGACACCTGCCAGCGGAACGCCGCCCGGTCATCACCGGCGCGGGCGTCGGCAGCGAAGTCCCACCGGTTGACGAGCAGCGGCAGCTCGAACCGCATCGTCCAGGTGAGGTCGCCCACCTGATGGGCGGAGACGATGCCGAGCCCCGCGTCCCATAGCTTGGCCGCGGCGCCGGTGCCGGCCGATGGGACCGCCGAGGAGTCCACGACGCCCACGTCGCCGAACGCCTCGAGCGCCACGCTGCGTACCGCCCCACTCCGGCGGGTCAGCAGGCTGCGGGTCAGCTCGACGTTCGCGCTGACCGCCCAACGCCCCCCCAGGTCCGGAGCAAAGCCCCGCAGGTTGGCGTCCCCGGGCGCCTGGTAGTGAAAATCCGGCCGCACGAGGAGCGCCCCGCGGCTGCGCAGCAGTGGGTTGGTGAACGTCGCGTAGGGATCCGCCCCTGACACGTAAATGCGGCGCTGCAGGGGCGGAGCCGAATGGGCCAGGTACCCGCCTGCGAAGACTCGCACGCCGAGCTGCATGCGTGCCCAGAACGGCCGACGAGCGGACAGCTCCGCTGTCCCACGCAGGAAACCCTCCATGTCGTAGCGATTCGTCGCGACGACCCCCGGACCGGGATAGCGGTACACGACCCCGCCCCGGGCACCCACTCGGGCGTGCAGCGCCGTCTGTCCCGCAGACCAGGTGGACGACATCCACGGACCGGCCTCCACGGTGCCGGCATCGTCCCACAACCGCCGGTCGAGAAAGGTCACGTCGTTCGTGGCCATCCACAGCGCGTCGAACCCGGTATGCGGGTCGGCGCGATCCACCCAACGCTGCTGGTCGGTCCGGTCCCACGAGAGCAGCACCCCCGACCGCCCTTCGACGGTCCACGCGGCCATCGCGGTCGTGGTGCGCGGGGTCGGGTGCCGCACGGGATTCTCCAGACGGAAGTAGGCCCCTGTCCGGTTGGTCGCATCGCCACGCAGGGCCCCACTCCACAGCGAGAGACCGCGATCGAAACGGCCGAGGTAGTTGGAGCGGGCGCGCAACGCCAGCGTGACGCCGCCGGCGTCGTTCGACCAGGCCAGCGGCAGCAATCCCATCGCCACCCGATCGCGGCGCACCACCTCGTGAGTCGGATTGTCGAGCCGCAGCGTCCCCGCGCCGCGCGCGCGGAACAGCCCGCGCGGCTCGCGGTTGTTCAGCATGTTCCAGTCGTGCGCGCGCACGCGCGGGTCGAGGATCAGCCGGCCCGGCTCCGAGTCGGCGGTGAATTCGACGCGCTCGACTTCGGACTGGCCGGTGGCGCGGGCGTAGATATGGTGCTCGTCCCCGATCTCGACCGGCATCCACCCGTCGCCGAGGCGCCGCACCGTGACGGTCACGCCCCATTGCCCGTTCGGGAGGTGGCGACGCTCGACGTGCTGCAGCTGATAGTCGATGAGCGGTGTGCCGTGCAGCCATTGGCCGAACAGCCACCCCAGGTCCTGCCCCGAGATTTCCTCGCACACCGTGCGGAACTTGTCCTCGTCCACGTGCTGCAGTTTCCAGCGGGCGTAGTAGGTGCGCAGGATGCGCCGCATCGCGTCGTCGCCGACCACGTAGCGCAGCTCCTCGTAGAACAGCTGCGCCTTGTTGTAGATCATCTCGTTGTAGACGAAGAAGTCGCGGTAGCGCTCGCTCACCATCGACACCGGCTGGCTCCAGCGGTCCAGATCGTCGAACAGGATGCCCGCTTCGAGCGGCGCATAGTCGTCGGCGACGCCGTGCGTCGCCTCGTACCAGGACGTCTGGAAGCTCGTGAAGCCCTCGTCCAGCCACCCCTCGCGCCACTCGTTGTTGGCGAGGATGCCCATCGTGTAGTTGTGACCCACCTCGTGCAGAATCAGTCCCTGCGACGGCCCTCCGTTCATGACCATCATCGGGAACTCCGTGCCGCCGCCCTCGATGCGGTGCACGTTCGTGAGCTGCGGCCAGGCGAAGGGACCGTACAGCGAGTCGAGCCACGCGAGCGCCGTCGCGGTGCGTTGCACCGCGATCCCATGGCCCCAGGTTGCGGTATCGGGCGGCTGGTAGAGCACGCGCACCACCACAGCGCCGTAGCGACCCTGCTCGTAGACATACTGCGGGTTCAGCGAGAAGGCGAAGTGGTGCACCTGCTCGGCGCGGAAGCGGACGGTCTTGCGCCCGGCGGCCGAGGGCGGGCAGTCGTTCGGGACCGCGCCGTAGTACTCGCGCTGGTAGTCCACCGCGGCGGCGGGGATCGCGCGGGCGTGCTCCCACCCCGGGTCGCCGCACACCGGCACTCCGGTCGCGCCGATCACCTGGTCTTCCGGCAGGTCGAGCGTCACGTCGAACGTCGCGAACTCGCCGTAGAACTCTCCCGCCGGATAGAGCGGGTGGGCTTCCCAGCCGTAGCGGTCGAACACCACGACCTTGGGATACCACTGCGCGAAGTCGAAGCGGCGGCCGCGGCGGCCCTGACGGCGCGGCAACGTGGACGGGCGGGCCTGCCAGTCGATCTCCACCACCATCGAATCGCCCGGGACCAAGGCCTGTGGCAGCCGCCAATGCGCCACGGTCGAATCGGGGGCGAACGGATAGTCCGGTTTCGACTCGGCGCCCATCACCGTAGTGGCAGTGATGCGCTCGAACGCGTAGTCGGGGTCCTGAAGGTGCTGGAACCGTACCCGTCCCTCGGCGGCATCCACCGCGCTCCAGCGCGAGCCGGGGCGGAAGGCGTTCAGGTACTGGTGCACGTAGAAGTCGGACAGTGTGTCGGGCGAGCGGTTCACGTAGCTGATGCGCACGTGCCCGGTGAGCACCCCAGTGGGCTCGTCCAACGCGGCGCGGATGCGGTAGGCGACCTGTTGCTGCCAGTAGGGCGTCACCTGCTGAGAATCGCGCCGCAACGCGTCGCCCGAGGCAACCGCCAGGGAGTCCTTGAGGGCTAGGAGGCCGAGAAGAAGCAGCATCGAGCGGGGAAACTACACCGGGCCGGGCGGGCCGGGGAGGCGTGACGCGCATTTTCGGCGCGCGCCGGGTGATTCGGACGACACACGGGCGCGGGCGCGCATGCAGGTTGTCGCCCCCGACGCCCAGTGTGCGCCGGGACCCACCCGAGCAAGGAGTGAACGATGCTACGTACTCACCCTCTTCTGGCCTATGGCGTGGTGCTGGCGGCCACGACGGCGTGCGTGGACCGACCAACCGCGATCGTCACAGGGCCCGGCGGGCCGGACTCCGCGGCCGCTGCGGCGCCCGCGAACGGTTCGCAACGCCCCGAGCGTCTGGCGCGGATGTTCGCCGGGGCGCTGCGCAACCCCGCGTTTCGCGCGCACCTGAAAGCGCAGCTCGACGCTTCGCCGTTTCCCGAGCACAAGATCCAGCTGCAGCGGTTCCTCGCGGCGGATGGCCGCCGTGCGTCGCGCGACCTCGCGGAGCTGAATGGCACCACCGAAGCCGACGTGGACCAGGAAGCCGGCGCCGCGATCCCGCTCGAAGTGTACCTGCCGGTCCCCGCGCAGCGCGCCGCATGGAACGGCGACGACCGGGTGCTCGTGGCTACGGCGCTCGCCGACCGGGAGGCCCCGGTGGCCTTCTCT
>Ga0307281_10000321_pt1 | contig 12435 bp, 9 predicted proteins | sample ER_DNA_120_FD_194486 | JGI IMG/M metagenome (GOLD analysis project Ga0307281, IMG submission 194486) | Bulk soil microbial communities from the East River watershed near Crested Butte, Colorado, United States - ER_DNA_120 | ecosystem: Environmental > Terrestrial > Soil > Floodplain | place: USA...
AGTTTCTTGTGTGAAACCGCGCTTGTTTTGGGGCTAGTGGCGATAGAGCGACTTGATGAGGCCCCAGGTGGGTCTCCCTGCGGGAGTCGGATTGATGATGTCCATCTCGATACGCCCCGCGCCGTTGTCCGACGGCATCCACGTCTGCCCGCCGTCCAGGCTCAGCTCGGTGAACACGTCGAAGAAGCTGTCGATGTAGAAGCCGCCGGAACCGGGTCGGATCGTGGTCCGGCCGAGCGATTGCCGGGTCGGGCTCTCCCGGACGTGGATGCCCGGAGGCAACGTGCCGCCCGAGATATCGAGCTGGAGCATCTCGGTATCGAAGATCATCGTGCTTCCGACCGTGCCCGCGTTGACGACACGCACCGCGCACTGGGCCGGAGCCTGATGGTTCTGATACGTGGCTCCGCCATCCATGGAGAGCTGGGCCCGCACGGCCGAGCCGAAATTGTGGACCGAGCTCCCCGGAATCGGCGGTGGCGGCGGGGCGCACGACGTGAAGTCGAAATGGATGGGGTTGCGAAGGTCGATCAGTCCGGCGGCGTAAAGTTGGTGCAACGTCGCCGTGTACTGCGAATTGGGCTGCGGCAGGCAGTTGCCGGGGAACCAGTGCTCGGAGGCCCGAGCCTGTCCGGCCCACGCCGCCACGCCGAGCGCAAACGCGACCGTTGCGTTCCAGCCGAACCGCGCGGGAGCGGTGCGACCCGGTGGGACCGTGTAGAGAGAATGCATGGAGAGCCTCCCGGTGAGACGTCGTTTCGCGGACGCCGATCGCTGCGGGCCGGGCATGCGCGGTACGTGGGGATCGGAGGCGGAGACGAGAACCGCGCGGGCCATCCCGCGCCAGGTTCGGGGCGAGCGGAGCCGAAGTCGCGACCTGTACCCTCCTGCGGTCTGAGCGGCCTCACGCACGCTTCGGCAATTCGAGCCGAGCAGCGCACGGCGGCGCCCCGGGGCGCCGCGATACTGAGAGCGGAAGCGTACTCCTCTCGGGCCGGCCGGCAAGTCAATTCTCCGGCGAAAACCGCGCGCGACCCGGGGCCGCGGAAGCGGGGGCCACTACTCCCGGAGCGCGGCCAGCGCCTCGATCACGACCTCCGCCGCCTCCTCGCCCGCCCGCCGCTGGGCCTCGAGGGTCGAGGCGCCGAGATGAGGCACGGCCAGCACGTTGGGAAGCGCGAGCAGCGGAATCCGCCCGGGGGGCTCCTCGGCGAAGGTGTCGAGCAGGGCGCCGCGCAGCGCGCCCGATTCGAGCGCGGCCCGGAGCGCCGCCTCGTCCACCAGGCCGCCGCGGCCGCAGTTGATCACCACCGCGTGCTTCCCCATGCGGGCCAACTCGCGCGCCCCGATCATGCCGCGCGTCTCGGGCGTGAGCGGGACGTGGAGCGAGAGGAAGTCCGCAGCCGGCAGCAGCTCTTCGAGCGTCGCGCGTGGCACCCACTCGTAGCCCGCGGGCCAGCCGGGAAGCAGCGGGTCGCAGGCCCGCACCTCCATCTCGAACGCCCGGGCGCGCAGCGCGACCTCGCGGCCGATGCGCCCGAAGCCGACCAGGCCGAGCGTGCGGCCGGAGAGCTCGCGCCCCATGAAGCGGGTCTTCTCCCAGCGCCCCTCGCGCAGGTCGGCGGCGGCGGCGGGAAGGTGGCGCTCGAAGGCGAGCATCAGGCCGATCGTCAGCTCCGCGACCGAGACCGAGTTGGCGTTCGGCGTGTTGCGCACCTCGATCCCGCGGCGTCGCGCCTCGGCAACATCGATGTTGTCGAGCCCGGTCCCCGCGCGCACCACCACGCGGAGCGTGCTCGCGCCACGCAGCACCTCGGCGGTGACCTTGGTCGCGCCGCGCACCAGCAGCGCCCGGCACCCTTCCAGCGCCGAGATCAGGTCGGGCCCGCGGACGCCGATGCGCTCCACCACCTCGTGGCCCGCCGAACGCACGCGCTCGAGGGCGCGGGGGTCGAGCGGGTCCGTGACCAGCACCCTCACGCGCGATCCCAGGCGGCGCGCGCAGCGTGCGTTGCGCCGGTCGCGGGGCGGCCGAGTGCCGCCACGCACTCCTCGAGCGCCACCAGCAGCGCGTCGATGTCGTCGAGATCGTAGGCGCCCATGTGGCCGACGCGGACGATCCGGCCCTTGAGGCGATCCTGTCCTCCCGCGATCACCATGCCGTGCGTCTCGCGCAGGCGCTTGACGATCGCCGATGTCTCGATGCCCTCCGGCGGCAGGAGCGCCGTGACCGCGTGCGAAGGGCTCGAGGGAAAGAGCTTGAAGCCGAGCGCCTGGGCGCCCGCCCGGGTGCTGAGCGCCACGCGCCGATGGCGCGCGTGGACGCGCTCCAGCCCCTCCTCGGCGATCATGGCGAGTGATTCCTCGAGGGCCAGCACCAGGCTCACCGGCGGCGTGAACGGGGTCTCTCCGAGCGGGGCGCTCTTCCGGTACTTGCGCAGGTCGAAGTAGAAGCGCGGCAGCCCGGGGCCGTCGATCAGGTCCTTCGCCCATGGCGCGAGGGCGACGGTCGCGATCCCGGGAGGGATCATGAGCCCCTTCTGCGAGCCGCAGACCACGACGTCCACGCCCCAGCGGTCCTGCGGCAGCGCGTGCACGCCGATGCCGGTGACCGCGTCCACCACCAGGCGGCGCCCGCGCTCGCGCGTGATGCGCGCCAGGGATTCGACGTCGTGCAGCGCTCCGGTCGACGTCTCGCTCTGGGTCGCGAACACCGTCACGAGCGACGGATCGTGGTCGAGCCGGCGCGCGACCTCGGCCGGGTCCACGCCCGCGCCCCACTCCACCTCGATCACCTCGTGCGCCACGCCGTAGGCCTTGAGCAGCGCGGCCCACCGCTCGCCGAACTTCCCGCCCGCGATCGCGAGCACACGCGACCCGGGTGCGACGACGCTCACCAGCGCGGCCTCCATCGCCCCGGTCCCCGAAGCTCCGAGCAGGAACACCTCGCCCTCGGTGCCATGGATCCAGCGCAGCTTCTCGGTGACGCGTTTCAGGGTCTCGCGGAAGCCGTCGGTGCGATGATGCGGAGGGGCCTGGCCGAGCACGCGCAGGATGCGCGCCGGAATCTCGACCGGGCCGGGCGTGAACAGCCGGATTCGCTTCGCGATCATGGCGGGCGCCCTCCTGGCGCCGGGGCTGCCTAGTGCGTGTAGTGGGCGGGCTGGCTGTCGTCGGGCGGGGGCGGAGGCTCGGGCGCGGGCGAAGGCATCGCCACGGGTCGCTGCAGCGCCACGCCGAGCACCTGGTCCATGGTCTCGATGGGCACGAACTCGAGGTCGGCGCGCACGTCTTCGGGGATCTCCTCGAGGTCCTTCTCGTTCGCCGCCGGGATCACGATGGTCTTGAGTCCGGCGCGCCGCGCGGCCACCGCCTTCTCGATCAGGCCGCCGATCGGGAGCACGGTCCCGCGCAGCGTGATCTCCCCCGTCATCGCCACCTCGGGCCGCGTGGGGATGCCGGTGAGCGCGCTCACCAGCGCCACCGCCATCGTGATGCCGGCCGACGGGCCGTCCTTGGGATTCGCGGCCTCCGGGATGTGCACGTGGATGTCGATGTCGCGATAGAACCACTTGTCGAGCCCGAGCTGCTGCGCGCGCGAGCGCGCGTAGGAGAGCGCGGCCTGCCCCGACTCGCGCATCACTTCGCCCAGCTTGCCGGTGAGCTGCAGCTCCCCCCGGCCGGGGAGGATCGTGACCTCGATCGTGAGCACTTCGCCGCCGGTCTCGGTCCACGCCAGCCCGTTCGCGACCCCCACGCGGGAGGTGCGCTCGATCACGGAATCGAGGAAGCGCACCGGGCCCAGCATGCGGTGAAGGTTGCGCGGCGTGACGCTCACCGGGCGCTTGAGCAGGCCCGACGCCTTGCGGCGCGCCACCTTGCGGCACAGCTTCGCGATCTCGCGCTCCAGGTTGCGCACGCCGGCCTCGCGCGTGTAGCGGTTCACCATCGCGTGCAGCGCGGTCTCGCTCACCTTGAGGTCGCCGGGCGCCAGGCCCGCCGCCGCGCGCTGCTTCGGCACCAGGAAGCGCTTCCCGATCTGCACCTTCTCGGTCTCGAGGTAGCCGGGCAGGCGGATCGTCTCCATGCGGTCCTGGAGCGCGGGCGGCACGCCATACAGCGTGTTCGCCGTGCAGATGAACATCACCTGCGACAGGTCGAAGTCCACCTCGAGGTAGTGGTCGTTGAACGTGTGGTTCTGCTCCGGGTCGAGCACCTCGAGCAGCGCCGAAGCGGGATCGCCGCGGAAGTCGGCGCCCAGCTTGTCGATCTCGTCGAGCAGGAAGATCGGGTTGCGGCTCCCGGCGCGACGCATGCTCTGGAGGATGCGCCCGGGCAGCGAGCCGATGTAGGTGCGGCGGTGCCCGCGGATCTCCGCCTCGTCGCGCACGCCGCCGAGCGCGACGCGCACGAAGCGCCGGCCCAGCGCCCGCGCGATCGACTTGCCAAGCGAGGTCTTCCCCACGCCCGGGGGTCCGAGGAAGCACAGGATCGGGCCCTTGTTGTGGCCGGTGAGCTTGAGGACGGAGAGGTACTCGACGATCCGCTCCTTCACGCGGCGCAGGCCGTAGTGGTCCTCGTCCAGGATGCCTTCGACCTCGCGGATGTCCTGCCGGTCGCGGGTCGAGCGGCGCCACGGCAGGGCCACGAGCCAGTCGAGGTAGTTGCGCACCACCGTCGCCTCGGGCGACATGAAGCTCATCTTCGCCAGCCGGTCGAGCTCCTTGTTCGCCTTCGCCATCACCTCGCGCGGCATGCGCGCGCGCTTGATCGAGACCGCCAGCTCCTCGATCTCGTTCGCGAACTCGCCCTGGTGGCCCAGCTCCTTGCGGATCGCCTTGAGCTGCTCGTTGAGATAGAACTCCTTCTGGTTCTTGTGGACCTGCGAGCGGACCTGGCCCTCGATCTTGCGCTCGAGCTTGACGATCTCGAGCTCGGCGGCGAGCGTCTCGCCCAGCATCCGCAGGCGGCTGGGCGCGTTCTCCGCCTCGAGCAGGCGCTGCTTCTGGGGCACCTTGATCAGCAGGTGCGCAGCGGCGGTGTGCGCGAGGGTCCCGGCGTCGGTGATGTTGTTGGCCGTCAGCAGCACCTCGTCCGGGATCCGCCGGTTGAGGTGGACGTAGTCGTTGAACAGCGCCAGCACGTGGCGCATCTGGGCCTCGACCTCGGCCCCCGATGCGCGGGGCTCGTCGAGCAGGGTGACCTTCACCGCGTAGTAATCGCTCGACCACTGGAAGCGCTCGATCCGGCAGCGGCACAGGCCCTCGACCAGCACGCGCAGCGTGCCGTCGGGCAGGCGGAAGAGCTGGATCACGCGCACCACGGTGCCGACGCGGTACAGCTCGTCGTGCGATGGATCGGCGACGTCGCTGCTCTTCTGCGCGGTGACGAACAGCATGCGGTCGCGCGCGACCGCCTTCTCGATCGCGCTGATCGAGGGCCGCCGCCCCACGAGGAGCGGCAGGGTCATGTAGGGAAACACCACGACGTCGCGCAGCGGCAGCAGCGGCAGCCGGTCGTGGAAGGAGAAGGTCTCGTCGCCGCGCGTGACGCTGATCGTCAGTGTCTTCTCGGGCTGCGCTCCGGCCTCCCCGGTCGTCTTCCGGGGGGAACGCGGCGTCCGGTCGCGGGGCGGGTTCGGGGGCACGGATGGCTCGGGGGCCTGGGCTCGCGGGGCGCGCGGCGCTCAGGCTTCCTTGCGCCGCTTCTCGCGCTCGCCGCGGTAGGTCAAGAGCGGCGGCGCGCCCCCCACGATGCACTCGCGGGAGATCGTGCAGCCGATCACGTCGGCCCGCGAGGGAATCTCGTACATCACGTCCAGCATCGCCTCCTCGAGGACGGCGCGCAGGCCGCGCGCTCCCGTGCCGCGGTGAATCGCCGCCTGGGCGATGGCGCGCAGCGAGTCCTCGGTGAAGTCGAGCTTCACGCCCTCCATGTCGAAGAACTTCTGGTACTGGCGGGTGATCGCGTTCTTGGGCTCGGTCAGGATGCTCACGAGCGAGTTCTCGTCCAGCGAGTCGAGCACGCCCACCACCGGCAGGCGCCCCACCAGCTCGGGGATGAGCCCGTAGCGCAGCAGGTCCTCGGGCTCGATCTGGCTCATGAGCTCGCCGATGTTCTTCTCCTTCTTGCTCTTGATGTCGGCGCCGAAGCCCAGCACCTTCTGCCCCACCCGGCGCTCGACGATCTTCTCCAGCCCGTCGAACGCGCCGCCGCAGATGAACAGGATGTCCTTCGTGTTCACCTCGATGTACTTCTGCTGCGGGTGCTTGCGGCCGCCCTGGGTGGGCACGTTCGCCACCGTGCCCTCGAGGATCTTGAGCAGCGCCTGCTGGACGCCCTCGCCCGAGACGTCGCGGGTGATGCTCGGGTTCTCGCTCTTGCGCGAGATCTTGTCGATCTCGTCGATGTACACGATGCCGTGCTCGGCGTTGACCAGGTTGAAGTCCGCCGACTGCAGCAGCCGCACCAGGATGTTCTCCACGTCCTCGCCGACGTAGCCGGCCTCGGTCAGGCTGGTCGCGTCCACGATCGCGAACGGCACCTTGAGGAAGCGCGCGAGCGTGCGGGCGAGCAGGGTCTTGCCGGTGCCGGTCGGACCGATCAGCAGGATGTTCGACTTCTCGAGCTCGATGTCGCCGGGCGGCGGCGTCTGGTAGATGCGCTTGTAATGGTTGTAGACCGCGACCGCGAGCGTCTTCTTGGCCCGCGACTGTCCGACCACGTAGTCGTCCAGGATGCGCTTGATCTCCGCCGGCTTGGGCAGCTGTCCGGCCGCGGCCGGCTGCTCGCGCTCGAGCTCGCCCTCCAGGATGTCGTTGCAGAGCTTGACGCACTCGCTGCAGATGTAGACCGAGGGGCCCGAGACGAGGCGCGCGACCTCGTCCTGCCCGCGTCCGCAGAAGGAGCAGCGGATGGGATGGGGGGTGGCGATGCGCTTCTTCACGAGGACACCCGCCCTCTACTTGCGCTTCTCGATGATCTCATCGACGATCCCATAGGCCTTCGCCTCTTCGGCGGACATGAAGTAGTTGCGGTCGGTGTCCTTCTCGATCTGTTCCAGCGGCCGCCCGGTGTGCTTGGCCAGGATGCCGTTCAGCTGTTCCCGCATCTTCACCATCTCGCGGGTGTAGATCTCGATGTCGGTCGTCTGGCCCTGGGTGCCGCCCATCGGCTGATGCACCATGATACGCGAGTTGGGAAGGACCGAGCGCTTGCCCTTGGCCCCGGCCGCGAGCAGCACCGCCCCCATGCTCGCCGCCTGTCCCATGCACAGCGTGGCCACGTCGGGCTTGACGAACTGCATCGTGTCGTAGATCGCGAGCCCGGCCGTCACCAGCCCGCCCGGGCTGTGGATGTAGAGGTTGATGTCGCGGTCCGGATCCTCGCCCTCGAGAAAGATCATCTGCGCGATCACGAGATTCGCGACCATGTCGTCGATCGGCGTCCCGATGAAGACGATGCGATCCTTGAGCAGCCGCGAGTAGATGTCGTACGCGCGCTCGCCGCGCCCCGTCTGCTCCACCACGATGGGAACGAGACCCATGTCCGCTTCACTCCTTGAAGTGTGCCGGGCCAGCGCCCGGCGTGCTGCCGATTCCGCGGCTCGTCATCGGATCGAGATTGATCAGCGGACCGCCGGCACCACCAGCCGGGTCTCCCCGGCCGGCGTCTCCTGCATGTCCGCCGCGTTGATCAGCCAGTCCAGCGCCTTGCGCTCGAGCAGCGACTCGCGCAGCGCGCGGCGCCGTTCCGCATCCTGATACCGTGCCCTCACCCGCGCCGCCTGCCGCGGCTCGGCCTGCGTCATCCGCTCGATCTCCCGAGCGACGTCCTCCTCGCCCACCTCGAGCGCCTCCTGGCGCGCGACCGCGCCCAGCAGGATCTCGCGCTTGAGCGAGCGCTCGACACCCGGACGATAGCGGGTCTCGAGCTCGGCGCGCAGCGTCCCGTCCACCCTGCGCTCCCCGACCGCCTCCGCGATCACCCGGTCGAGCATGTAGCCCGTCAGGCGCTCCGGCAGGTCGAATGGATTGCGGCGGATGAGCTCGTCCGCGATCGCGCCCTCGACCTCCCTCTGGATGCGCACCCGCTCCTCCCCCTCGAGGCTGAGCCGGACGCGCGAGCGCAGCTCTTCGAGCGATTCGAGACGGAACACCTCCCGCGCGAAGGTATCGTCCAGATCGCGCAGCTTCTTTTCCTGGATTTTACGGATGCGCACCATGTAGCGGACCGTCTGGCCGGCCAGCTCCTGGGCGGGGTAGTCGGCCGGATACCGGATCTCGAGGGTGCGCTCCTGCCCCGCCTCGGCCCCGAGCAGGCCGTTCTCGAGATCGGGCACCACGTCCGGCGTGCCGAGGGGAATCCGCCGGGCCTTGAGACGCGAGCTCGAGAGCCTGCGCCCGGCCGCGTCGAGCCGGACCGAGTCCAGCAGCACGACGTCGCCGCGCTGCGCCGGCCGGTTGAGATCCACGAACACCGCCGACTCCTCGCGCAGCCCGTTCAGCCCCCGCTCCACCGCGGCCTCCTCCACCGCGTGCGCGCGGCGCTGCGCCGGCAGGCGCTTGTAGTCGCGGGCCTCGATTTCGGGACGGACGTCCACCGCCACCTCGAAGCACAGCGGCTGCCCGGGCGTGAACCGCAGGTTCCGCACCAGCGGCGGGATCGCGGGGTCGAGGCGGGCCCGGTCCACGGCTTCCCCCGCGATGCGGGGGACGAACGACTCGAGGAACTCCCGCTCGACCGAGTCGGCGAAGTGGTGCCGCACCAGCTCGAGCGGCACGCGCCCGGGGCGGAAGCCCGGCAGACTGGCGCGCCGCTGGACCTGCCGCGCCACCTCGTCGAGCCGAGCCTCGACCTCCTCGACCGGAACTTCGATGTCGAGCGCGTGCTGCCAGTTTCCCGTGGATCGTACGTTCAGGTTCATGGTCCGAGTATCCCAGCGCGGCCGGGGCCGAGCCACCCGTGGAGGAATGCAGTGCGAGAGGGGGGATTTGAACCCCCACGAGTTTCCCCACTGGATCCTAAATCCAGCGCGTCTGCCAGTTCCGCCACTCTCGCAACTCGGCTCGCCGCGCGGGCACGCCCGTACGCGGGCAGCCGCCGGTCGCTCCGAACGCACTGCGTCTCTTCACGGCGCGCATGGCGTGAATGGCGATGATTTCGTGCAGTATAGCACAGTGAGACGGCGCGTCCGGGCGGCCCGGGGGTGCTCAGAAGCGCTGCACCAGGCTCGCGACGATGCGGTCCTCGGTGGACGCGGCATGGTCGCCGCGCTTGAAGGTCCGGTGCACGAGCCCGAAATCGAGCAGCGTGGTCTCGAACTGGAACCCGAATCCCAGCCCGACCACGCCGGTGCGCGGCTCGGGCACGTCGCTCTGCTGCTCCTGGCCGAGGCCGAAGCGCAGCGTCCAGGGATCGCGCGGGTCGTGGTACTCGCCCGCGAGCTTCCAGTCGAAGCCCTGCCCGCTCGTGACGCCCCAGCCCTCGAACTTCTGCGCGCTCTTTCCTCCGGCCGAGACCAGCGTGTGGAACGCGTCGGTGACCACGTAACGCGCGGAGAGGCCGCCCTCCCATCCCGCCTCGCGCCGGGTGGAGACCGGGGTCGTGGTGGTGCCGGCGGCGCCCCCGAGCGTCTCCTCCCCGGTGAGCTCCAGCTCCGGGACGTAGCGCACGGACGCTCCCATCGTGACCGCGCCCGCGCCCTCGCCGAAGCTCACGCGCACTCCCGCCTGCCCGCCGATGGCCTCGCCGGAGAAGTCGGTGACGTACGTGTTCGGAGCCGGACCGCCGGTGTCCTCGGTGCGCTCGTAGTGATCGGCGCGGTGCGTCCACTCGCCCGCGATCCCCAGCCGCGCGCGCCCGCGGTTGAGCGAGACGGCCAGCCCGCCCCGCAACTCGCGCGCGTCGCTGTTGGTCTTCACCGAGCCGGCGGGCCCCAGCAGCGTGCCGGTCAGGAACGCGTTGTCCTCGAGGCGCAGGACGGGCTGGTAGCCGTAGAGCGCAACGCCGATCGCGCCGCCCGCCGCGCTGAAGTATCCGCCCGCAGCGTCGAAGAAGGCGGACGTCTCCTCGTAGCTCCGGTGGTCGGCGCGCAGGTCCTGGCGGCTCACGTGGAGCAGGAGCGGCGAGAGGGCGAGGGTGTACGGACGCGAAGCGGCGGGATTGTCGAACGGCTCATCCCCGAGCCAGCGGTCCGCCAGCGCGAGCGCCGCCGAAGCGGCGGAGCCCGGTGAAGGGTGAGCGCCCGGAAACGCGAAGAGATCGGGCGAGATCGTGGTCGGAAGCTGCGCGCCGGCAGGCGCCGTGCCCAGGACCAGGCTCGCGGCGGCGAGTGCGGTGGCGAAGGTTCTCATTCATCAGGCTCCATACTTGTCGAGACGCCCGGCGTTCGCGAGCAGGACCGCGATCAGGTCTTGGGCTTCGAGCAGGCCGAGGCTCCCCGCACGCGCGGCCCGCTCGTGGAAACGCGGGGCGCCGTCCGCGCCGCACAGGGGCGCCTTGACCAGCGCGGGGACCGGATGCCACGAGTGGGCGCGCGCCGGGACCGGCGTCGAGTGGTCTCCGGTGATGCACAGCACGTCGGGCTCGAGCGCGAGCAGCGCGGGAAGTGCGCGGTCCACCGTCTCGATGGCCTGCACCTTCGCGCCGAAGTCTCCGTCCTCGCCCGCCATGTCCGTGCCCTTCACGTGGATGAAAAAGTAGTCGAAGTCGCGCCACCGCTTCGCGGCCGCGGCAAATGCTTCCGCCGGGGTCTCCCCGACGGGGAACACCTCCATGCCCGCCAACTCCGCCACTCCACGATACATCGGATAGGCGGCGATCGCCGCAGCCCGCAGCTTGAAGCGCTCCCGGTAGCCCGGGAAACCGGGGCGCGCCGAGAGCCCGCGCAGGAGGACGCCGTTCGCCGGATGCTCGCGCGCGAGCGCCTCCCGGGCGCGCGCCACGAATGCGTTCACGACGCGCGCGGTCTTCTCCGCCGCCCGGGAAGCCGCGAGTGCGTGCGCTTCGGGAACCGGCTTGCCCTCGCGGTGGGGATCGGCGTCGCTCACCTCGCCCGCCAACCCCGAGCCGCGCAGCACCGCGACGAAGCGATGGCCCTTGCCGGGCTCGAGCACGATCTCGACGTCCTCGATGCGCGACGCCTTCTCGGCGAGCACGCCGACGAGGCGCGCGCACTCGTCGCTCGCGATGCGCCCCGCGCGCCGGTCGGTCACGACGCCCGCGCCGTCCACGGTGCAGAAGTTGGCGCGCGCCGCCACGTCGCCCGGCCCGAGCCGCACGCCCGCCCCCAGCGCCTCGAGCACGCCACGGCCCACCACCGTCTCGATCGGGTCGTAGCCGAAGAGCGCCAGGTGCCCCGGCCCGCTCCCGGGCGTGATGCCCGGGGCGACCGGCTGGAGACGGCCGAGGGCCGCGCCCGGAACGATCGCGTCCAGGTTCGGCGTGCGCGCCGCCTCGAGCGGCGTCTGCCCGCCGCGGGCGGGATCCGGCAGGTCGCCCACGCCGTCGAGCACGAGCAGCACGATCCGGGTCGTGCCCTCGAGCGTGAGCGATTCGAGGACCGACGGCTTCACGGCGACGACCTCGCGTGCAGCCGGCGGCCCGGAGTCATCTCAGAGCGAGCCCAGGAACTTGAGGACCGCGGCACGCTCGCGGGCCGAGAGCTTTCGAAACCGATCCCTCGACTTGGCCGCCTCTCCGGCGTGCAGATCGATCGCCTCTTCGACGGTCGCGGCCGCTGCGTCGTGCAGGAACTTCTCGCGCAGGCGAAGACCCATCAGCGGCTCGGTGCGGAACTCCGCAGGCTCGGCGAGGCCCAGGCAGATGTCGGCGCGCTCGGGGCCCATGTCGTGAAGGAGGAGATCCGTATAGGCCCAGACTTGCTTGTAGCGCAGCGCGCGCACCTTGTGGTCCCCGGTCGCGAGGCTGGGCGCGTGACAGGAGACGCAGCCGATGGTCCCGAAGATGATCTTCCCGCGCTCGCCCTCGAGGTCGAGCGGAAGCGGAAGCGGAGGCGCCAGGAAGCGCACGAAGTCGTCCGCCAGGTTCACGTCGCCCTCCGTGATCTCCGGATCGGGCACCGGGTCCGCGCTCGGCGGGACCGGCCTGCCGCCGATCGTCTCTTCCGTCGGAACGGCCGGGCTCGTGATGCCCATCTCGATCGTGAAGGCGCCGGTGTTGAATTCGCGCAGCGTGGGAACGAGGGCCTTGCGGCCGAAGCGCCCCAGCCGACCGTCGAAGAAGCGGTTCGCCCGGCCGGAGATGCCGTCGTGGTTTTTGTCGTCGGGATCGGCCCGCAGCAGGATGTCCCGATCGGGCACGGCGTCCAGCAGGCCGAAGCCGAGAATGGCCGGCGAGCTGCGGTTCGCCCGGGCGGCGCCGGCAGGCACCGGCTCACGGTCGATGCCGAGCGCCGCCTGGAGCGCCGGTGTC
>Ga0307281_10000322_pt1 | contig 12432 bp, 18 predicted proteins | sample ER_DNA_120_FD_194486 | JGI IMG/M metagenome (GOLD analysis project Ga0307281, IMG submission 194486) | Bulk soil microbial communities from the East River watershed near Crested Butte, Colorado, United States - ER_DNA_120 | ecosystem: Environmental > Terrestrial > Soil > Floodplain | place...
CGGCCCCGAGCCGGACTATCGCTGGCGCGCGTTCACCGGCGACGTCATCGGTCTCGCCGGCCGGCTCGGCGTCGTCCAGTGGATCAGCCTCGGGGCCATCCCTGCCGCGGTCCCGCACACTCGACCCGTCCCGATCATCGGCACCGAGGCATCGCCCGGGCTGTTACGCGGCGAGGTGGTGGCCGGGCCGGCCGGGACGTTGCGGGTCCCGTCCGCACTCGTTTCCGCCCTCGAGATCGAGGTCTCGGCCGCGGGGATCCCCGCGCTCGGCTATTTCGCGCAGGTCCCGCACTACGTGTCGGGGCCGTACGCGACCGCGGCCCTCGAGCTGCTTCGCGCGCTGGAGAGGCACCTCGGCGTCGTGATCCCGGCCGGCGAGCTGACCGGGGAGGCGCGCGAGCTGCGCGCCCGGCTCGACACCGCGGCCGGGCTGGACGAGACGACGCGCGGCTACGTCGAACGGCTCGAAGTACTCTACGACGAGCAGCGGCTGCCGTCGGGCGACGATCTCATCTCCGACATCGAGCGCTTCCTGCGCGACCAGGGCGGCGCTACCCGCGGCTGACCGGGCGCGCAGAAACGGCCATCCGCGGTTGTTGCGGATGGCCGTCGTCGGTGCAGCGAGTCGTCGACGGACCGCCGTGGAGGCAGGTTTGTCGGCTCCGCCGCCGCCCGGCATCCCGCCGGAGGGTCGGCGCGTGACCGGACGAGAGTCTCTGTGTCCGGCGGTCCGTTCGCGACGACGTCACCTTAGGCGCGGCCGCGGCGACCTGATACCTGCCAATTGTCATGAACTGGGCGTGGACATATGTCGAAGCCGGCGGCGAGCGGCGGGACGCTGCCACGTACCGCAATGCACGTGAAACGAGCCGGATGGCTCCCCGCTCGGCCCCGCGAGGCGCCTTCGCCTACCATCGTGGACTCGACCTCCAGCATCGAGAGACCGCCATGACCTTCAACCCGAATTCCCAGCTCGATCCAGGCCAGGTCACCGATCGCCGCGGCATGGGTGGGCGCGGCGGCATCGCGATCGGTGGGGGGGGTGCGATCGGCCTCATCGTCCTGCTCGCCTACGCGCTGCTCGGCGGCAACCCGAACGATCTCGGCCCGCTCCTCGAACCGGGCGCCGTGACGGGCCCCGGCAGCTCCGCGCTCGCCACCGACTGCAAGACCGGCCAGGACGCCAACACCCGCGACGATTGCCGGATCCTGGGTTATGTCAACAGCGTCCAGGCGTACTGGACGAGCGAGTTCACGACCTCGGGCGAGACCTACAAGCGTGTGAACACCGTGCTCTTCACCGACGCGACGCGGAGCGGCTGCGGGACCGCCAGCGCGACGACAGGCCCGTTCTACTGCCCGACCGACCGGCTCGTCTACCTCGATCTCGGCTTCTTCGATGAGCTGCGCACCCGCTTCGGGGCGCAGGGCGGGTCGCTGGCCGAGGGCTACGTCATCGCCCACGAGTACGGCCACCACGTCCAGGACCTGCTCGGGAACCTCGGTGGCGGCAACGGGGACACCGGCGCCGAGAGCCAGTCGGTCCGAACGGAGCTGCAGGCGGACTGCTTCGCCGGCGTCTGGGCGAGCCACGCGGCCGGCACGGGCTTTCTCGAGACGCCGACCGCCGCCCAGATCGCCGACGCGCTCGATGCGGCGGCGGCCGTCGGCGATGATCGGATCCAGAAGGCGACCAGCGGACAAGTGGACCCCGACAGCTGGACCCACGGCTCAGCGGCCCAGCGCCAGACGTGGTTCAAGACCGGCTACCAGACGGGCGATCCGACCGCGTGCGACACGTTCAACGGGGCGATCTGACGCCACACCTTGACGCCGGGCCGACCGGGACGACTGGCATCATGACCGGCGATCGCGCGGTCTCCCGGCGGGCGCAGGCGACCTACGTGCCGGACCTTGCCGCCCAGCTCATCGATACGATCGCCGGCCTGGTCGCCGCCGGGCAGGTCACCGAGGCGCGGATCGACGCCTCCATCGCCCGACTCGATCGGCTCACTACACCACCGACCTTCGGAGGAACATGACAACTCCTGTCATGCATCGGGGTAGCATGGCGGCGTGCGCGCATCGCGTCTGGTCTCGCTCCTCCTGTTGCTCCAGGCACGCGGGCAGCTGACCGCGGGCGAGCTCGCGAAGGAGCTCGAGGTCTCCGAGCGGACGGTCCATCGCGACGTCGAGGCGCTCAGCGCGTCGGGCGTGCCGATCTACGCCGAGCGCGGGGCGCATGGCGGCATCCGGCTCGTGGACGGCTACCGGACGCGGTTGACCGGGATGACCGGCGAGGAGGCCGAGGCGCTCTTCCTGGCCGGCCTGCCGGGACCGGCCGCAGAACTCGGGCTCGGCACCGTCGTCGCGGCCGCCCAGCTCAAGGTCCTCGCCTCGCTACCACCGGAGCTCCGGGCGCGGGCCTCACGCCTGGTCGAGCGCTTCCACCTTGACGCCGGCGAATGGTTCCACACCAGCGAGCCCGTGCCATACCTCGCACCGCTCTCGGATGCCGTCTGGAACGCGACCCGGATCGCGATCGACTACGACCGAGGCGCCGGGCCGACTCGCCGCGTGATCGAGCCGCTTGGCCTCGTCCTCAAGGCCGGCATCTGGTACGTCGTCGCGGCGGCCGACGGCCAGGTCCGCACGTTCCGCATCTCGCGCGTCGTCGGCGTCAAGCCGGGCGAGGATCGATTCGAGCGCCCGGCGGGCTTCGATCTGGCCGGCTACTGGGGCGAGGCGGCCGAGGCGTTCGAGCGCGAAGCCCCACGGATCGAGGTCGACGTGCGCGTCCGGCCCGATCGCCTCGACCGGCTGCGGACGGCGGTGGGGCATGCCACGGTGGAGGCCGCCGAGCCGCTGCCGGGGAGCGACCCCGACGGCTGGCTACGGCTCCGGCTGCGCCTGGACTGGCCGGATGAGGCCCCGAACGCGATGCTCCGCGCCGGTCGTTGGGTCGAGGTCCTTGGCCCGCCCGAGGTCCGCGCTCGCGTCGCCGCGACCGCTCGGGCCATCGCCGAGCGCTACGCCGGCGACCTCGTCTGAGCGTTCGTCGTTCCGGGCGAGGGCATCGAGATGCGCAGCGCGCCGCACGGCCTCGCGGATCTCACGCCGCCGGTCGGCTTCCCGGGCGCGGTGGAGTTCCAGCAGATACATGGCGGACGTCTCCAGGTACATGGCGGGTCCTCCGTCTCGGTTCGCGATCACCCGATCGCGTTCCTGGGACCGTACCAGTCATACCTGCCAGAACCTGTCAGGTTATGGCGCCGCCGCCCGAATCAGCCGCTGATGGACATCCGCGGGACCGTCGAGGTGGCGAGGCGCTCCTCGAACCGACGGGCCGCCTCGTCGAGCTTGGCCAGGTGCTCGGCGAGCCGGATGCGGGCGGCCTCCGCCGCGGCGTCGAGGTTGGTCAGCTCGAAGATCCGCCAGTGACGGATGATCGGCAGCAGTACCTCATCGCGGTGGACCCGGATGTCGTAGATCCCCGCCTTGGCGATCTGCGCGGCCTTGCGGACGAAGCCGGGGATCCCGGCGCCGGGCATCTTGAAGGCGAGCACCTCATCGACGATGGCGCATACGGCCGCCGACGGCTCGAGCACGAGCGCGGCGGCGATGATGTCCCGGTAGAAGACCATGTGCAGGTTCTCGTCGGCGGCGATGCGGACCATGATCCGGTCGGCCACCGGGTCGTCCGAGTAGCGCCCCGTGTTCCGGTGGGCGATGCGCGTCGCGAGCTCCTGGAAGGTGACATAGGCAAGGCCGCGTAGCGTGTCGGGCGACTCGTGGTCGTAGCCCTGCTGCACCTGGGCCATCCGGCCGCGCTCGAGCATGATCGGGTCGATGTTCCGGGTGACGGTCAGGTAGTCGCGCAGGACGATCGCGTGGCGACCCTCCTCGGCGGTCCAGCGCCCTACCCAGTTGATCCAGGCGCCGTCGCCGGCCCCGAACATCCCGTGGATGAGCCGGTGGTAGCTCGGCAAGTTGTCCTCGGTCAGCAGGCCGATCTCGAACGCGGTCTGGGCGACGCCGGTGAGCCGCGGCTGGTCGGGTGTCCAGGGCTCCTTGTCGAAGTCGCGCCCCAGGCGGTACGGGATGTAGTCGTGCGGGAACCATTCCTGGGCGACGGCGGCGTGTCGGTCGTAGAGGCGACCCGCCTCGGGCTCGAGTTCATTGAGCAGGGAGCGCTGGTCGTAGTCGGTCATCGTCGAAGGGTAGTCGCGCTCGGCCGCCGATAGCGTGCGACGTGTGCGGGACTGCATCGGGCGACGCGACGGTCGGGGTCTCGGCTACCCTCTGCCGGTGATGCGGATCGTGATCGCCACGCGCTACGTGACCGCGCTCCGCGAGGGCGGGTCGCTGCCGGGCCTCGTCGAGGCCGACGATGATGGGCTGTACGTGGTCAAGTTCCGGGGCGCCGGGCAGGGACCGCGGGCGCTCGTCGCAGAATGGCTGGCGGGTGAGCTCGGGCGGGCGATCGGGCTGGCCGTGCCCGACCTCGTCGGCGTCGAGGTGGACCCGGCACTGGGCGACGCCGAGCCGGACGAGGAGATCCACGACCTCGTCAACAAGAGCGGCGGTCGCAACCTCGGGATGGATTTCCTGCCCGGCGCGCTCGCCTTCAACCCGGCTGCCGCGACGTCTCGCGAGATCATCGATCCGGCCTTCGCCGCCGACGTGGTGTGGCTCGACGGCCTGGTCACGAACCCCGATCGGACCGCCCAGAACCCGAACCTGCTCGTGTGGCATGACCGGCCGTGGCTGATCGACCACGGGGCCGCCCTCTACGTCCACCACACCTGGCGCGACCCGGACGAGCACGCCCGCCGCGCGTTCGAGCGGATCACATCGCATGTGCTGCTCCCCTACGCCGGCTCGATCGCGGCCGCCGACGACCGTCACGCGGCGCGGATCGATCTGCCGCTCCTGACCGAGCTTACCGACGCGATCCCCGACGCGTGGCTGCCCGACGATCCCACGGCCGGCGACGCGGCGGCCCAGCGCGTGGCGTATGTCCGGTACCTCCGCCGGCGGCTCGAGGCGCCGCGCGCCTTCGTCACGGAGGCGGATCGTGTCCGACCCGCCGCCTAACGCCTTCCAATACGCCATCGTCCGGGTCGTCCCACGCGTCGAGCGTGGGGAGTGCCTCAACGTGGGGGTCATCCTGTTGTGCCTGGCGCGCCGCTTCCTGGCGGCCCGGACGGTGCTCGACGAGCGCCGCCTGGCGGCGCTGGCGCCGAGGCTTGACCCGGCCTCGCTCCGCCCCCACCTCGAAGCGGTCGAGCGGATCGCCGCCGGTGACCCCGCGGCCGGACCGATCGCGCGACTCGGGACAGCCGAGCGCTTCCACTGGCTGGTGGCGCCCTCGAGCACGATGATCCAGGCGTCGGAGGTCCATACCGGCCTGTGCGACGACCCGGCAGCGGAGCTCGACCACCTGGTCGCGACGCTGGTCGACTAGCCGTCGGGCAGCCTCGCGCGGAGGCGGTTCTCCGCGTCGGCGAGCGCGTCCTCCAGCGACGAGGTGCGGGCGGGTGTGGCGACCTCGACGCACAGGGCGACCCCCGCGGCGTCGTCCTCGCCGCCCGGGTTCGTACGAAACGCGCGATCGAGGCGCTCGGCGAACCGCCGCGCGGCGCGTCCACCGGTCTCGGGCAGCAGGATCCGGAAGCTCTGGGCGCCGACGCGCACCGCCCGGTCGGTCTCGCGCGCCTCGCTCCGGATGGCGTTCGCGAGGCGATGCGCGACCCGGTCCACGGCGGCATCATGGAGCGTGCCGCCGAGCTCGATGAGCACGACCGAAGCCGACCGGCCGTATCGGGCGTGCCGCGCGCCTTCGTGCCGGAACGCGGTCGTCCAATCCGGGCGCGTGTCGAGCTCGAGCGGGTAGCGGACCCGGCTGACGGTCACTGCCCGGCTTCGCGGGGTGGCGTCGGGGCCTTCGAGGAACGCCTCGATGCGCTCGGTCGCCCGCTCGTCGCCCTGCTCGTCGTGGTGATGCTCGGGCAGAACGAACTTGCGGGTCCGGCGCGTTCCCGACGGAGGGGGGTTCGGTGCGGGGGCGGCGGATTCTGCGGGATCGGGCACGGGCGAAAGTCTACCGCCCGGGCCTCGATCAGGCCGCGAGCTCGTCGAGCGTGACCTCGATCAACGGGCTGTGGAGGACCATCGCCTCCAGGTCCTGGCGCCGCCAGACCCTCGCGACATCGGTGAGCACCGCCCGCCGCTCGGTCTCGTCGGTGATGATCCGGGCCGTCGCCGGAAGGTCGACGGGACGGGCGCCCTTCAGGTGGAACGTGAAGTGCGGATCGGCCTCGAGGTTGAGCAGCCACGCGCGCGTCCGATCCGCCCGCGGCATCCCGCTGATGTAGAGACGGCCGCCGAAGTTGTGGAAGACGATCTCCACGCGGCGTGGCTGGCCGGTCCGCCGGCCGGTGGTGGTGATGTCGATGACGTGGCCGTGGCCAAGCTCGCGTCTGATCTGATCGTCCATGGTGCTGCTCCGGTATCGTTGCTCGTGCAACTACCGTACACCCGGCGTCCGCGGCGCGCAAACGACGTGGGTCAGTCTTCCGTTGCGGCGCGCATGGCGGCCTTGTGGGCTCGCTTGCCGGCCTGATAGGCGGCCAGCGCCTCGGCCGAATCGACGTCGCCGAGCGTCGGCCAGGTCGGCGCGACCGTCTCGTAGCCGGGCGGCCGGATGCCGAACCGGTTGCCGAGAACGGCGATGATCGACTTGGCCTTCATCTCCCCGATCCCGGGCAGGCCGAGCAGCCGCCGTTCGAGGTCGGGGCCGTCGACGGCCTCACGCCAGACACGGCCCGCGTCGTTGCCGTAGTCGGTCGCGATCGTAGCCGCCAGCGCCTGGACCTTGCCGGCCATCGCGCCCGGGAAACGGTGGAGGGCCGGCCGCTCGCGGAACACCGCATCGAGCTCGGCCGGATCCATCGCCGCGATCCGAGCCGCGTCAAGGTGCCCGAGCCGACGCTTGAGGTCGGCCGGACCGCTGAACGCCTTCTGGACGGTGACCTGCTGGTCGAGCGCGAACCCGATCAGCATGGCGAGCGGATCCTCGGCGAGAAGCCGGTCGGCCTCCGGATCGCCGGTGAACGGAAGCGAGGCGGGCGTCGTCATGAGCACATGGTAGACCGCGTCCGAGTGGGGTCGCAGGCGGGCGGACGGTCAGACCATCCGGCGCGGAAGCCCGCTCGCGATGCCGACCAGGCCGGCCCCGATGACCAGCAGCCCGGCGGCGATGAAGAGCGCCGTCGCGTAGCTGTCGACGACGACCGCCGCCAGCGCCAGCGACAGGGGCGCCGCGACGACCGACCCGAGCATCAGGAAGCTCATCGTGCGGCCGAGCATGGCCGGGTCGGCGCGGCCCTGGACCCAGGCGATGACGACGACGTTGACCCATCCATTGATCGCGCCGATCGCGAGGACGATCACGCCGATCACGGCCAACGAGGGCGCCAGGCCGATCGCTCCGAGCCCGACGCCCATGAGCAGCACCAGCCCGAGCACGACGGAGCCGAACCGCCTGGGGCGCGGAAGGGTGCCGGCGAGCAGCACGCCGGTCAGCGAGCCCGCGCCGTACGCCGCGTACAACAGGCCGAGGGCCTGGGCGTCGCCACCGAATCGGACCAGGACGAACCAGAGCGCGAGGGCGGCGACCGCGAACGACGCCGCGTCGATGACGAACGCCGCCCCGACCCCGATCAGCGCGACCGCGAAGCCCGCCATCGCAGGTCCGACGGTCCCGACCAGCTGGCCGGTCGCCTGTAGCACCGCGTTGGCGGCGGCCAGCCGATCGGCCGCCACGAGACGCGGCACCAGCGTGTTGATCGCCGGCAGGAAGAGCGCATCGACGGTGCCGAATGCGACCCCGACCAGGACGAGATGCCAGATCTGGATCCGGTCGCCGAGGACGAGACCGGCGACGACCGTCGTCAGGACCGCGCGCAGGGCGTTCGAGGCGAGGGCGATATCGCGTGGCGAAAGGCGGTCCGAAAGCACACCGCCGAGCAGCAGGAAGACACCGCGCGGGATCGCCGCGGCCACCAGGATGATCCCCAGGGCGAACCCCGAGCCGGTCAGCCCGAGGACGAGCCAGGCGAGCGCGACCGTGTTGAACTGGTCACCCAGCAAGGAGACACTCTCGCCGAACCAGACGAGCCGGAAGTCCCGGTTCGTGAGCGGCGCGATGAGCGGCACGCGCCCGACGCCGGCGAGCACGCCCGCGCCGGCGCCGAGACCCGTCATTCGATCGAGATGCGGACGCCGCCGTCGCCGTCGTCCAGGTCCAGGATCGGTCCCGTGATCCCCGCCGCGATGGCCTCGCTGATCCGATCCGAGGTCGCCTGCGAGATCCCGGGAACCTGCGCGAAGCCGGCCCTCCCGAGTGAGAGCGGGATCCGCAGGTTGAGGACGTTCCGACCGCCGTCGGTCACCTGGACGCGCAGGGCGCGCGGCGGCCCGCCACCGGATCGCGATCCCTCTCTGGGGTCGTCCGCTGACGCAGAGGGATCCGTGCTGTCGGTGCGGGAGCGCAGCTCGAGGGCGTCGAGCAGCGGCGCAGCCTCCTCGGCGGTGAGGCGGCCCTCCGACACGAGGCGGAGGATCTCGGCGAGGGCGTCGTCAGCCATCGAGCGCACCGTCGTCGGGTGCCGCCGGGAAGCCGGCCCGCGCACCGTCCTCGTCGAGCGAGGTGAGCCGGCGACCCGCCTCGGTCACGTCGATCTCGCCGCGCTCGAGCGCCCGCAGGATCGCGACCCGGCCGTCTTCGCCTGCGTCCCCGGCCGGGGGCTCGGCCGGTGCCGGGGCGGCCGGAGGAGTGAAGGTGATCGGGATACGCTCGGTGTCGTCACGACCGACGGCGACCGGCTGTCGCACGGGCTCGGCCTGGAGGGTGCCCGGGGCCGCACCGGCGATCGCGGCAGGGGCCGCGGCGACCGGCTCGGCCCCGTGCGCCGTTTCGGCGGCCGGTGGCGCGACGTCGTCCTCGGTGACTGGCATCGCCCGGACGATCCGCAGGTCACCCGACATCGAGCGGAAGGAGACCAGCGGTCCGTGCGCGCCGACGACCAGCGACCGTCGGCCGCGACCACCCCCGGACGTCCCGCCGATCTCCGAGCGCAGGTCGCCGGTGACCGTCGTCATCTCGATCCGGAGATCCCCGACCGGCGCGAGCAGGCCGTCGCCGCTGACCGTCTCGACGCGGAACGGCCCCGGTCCGGCCAGGCGGCCGGCCACCTTGAGGTCGCCACTCGTCGTCGCGACCTCGATCGCGGTGAGGGTAGCAGCGCGCAGGTCGAGGTCGCCAGACACGGTGTGAGCCGCCAGGCTCGCCTCGCCACCTGCCGTGATGTCGATGTCGCCGGAGATAGCCTCGATCCGGATGCGGCCGGACACGGCCCGCAAGGCGATGTCGCCGGACACGGTCCGGTAGCGCTGCTCACCGGCGAGGCCGTCGGCCTCGATCTCGGTGCTCGTGCCGTCGAGGACGACCGTCGCCCGCCGCGGGACGTCGATCTCGAGGTCTGCGCCGCCCCCGCTCGCGAGCAGGCCGGCGAGGTCGAACCCGCGGTTCGCGCGGAGCGACACACTCTCGGGGCCGACCTCGATCGAGAACGCCGCCTGCAGGTCGTGGCCGGACGCGTCCCGGATCCGCACGGCGTCGCCGTCGACCGCCCGCAGTCGCATCGTCCCGCTTCGGAGGCTGACGGCGAGCAGGCCCTCGAGGCCGATCGTGTGGTCGAGTCTGGAGCCGTGGGTCGCCGTCATGGTGCAGTCCTCCCGAGCGCCCGGATCGCGCCGGCCGCGTCCTCGGCACTCATCTCGTGTCGAGCCAGGGCCGCCAGGATGTCGTCCCGGGTTCGCAGCTCTGAAGCCGGTGCCGCGGCCGGCTCGTCGGGGGCGTCGTCATCCGGGCGCGGTCCGAAGCCGAGCGACCGGACAAGCGCCTCGACCCGGGAGCGGACGGTCGGATAGCTGATCCCGAGCTCGCGCTCCATCTCGCGCAGGTTGCCGCGCGAGCGCAGGAAGCTCTCGAGCAAGGTGAGTTGCTCGCGGTTCAGGCGGCCGAAGCGGCCGACGCTGAAGTCGCCTTCGAGGGTCGTCCCGCAGCTCGCGCAATGGAGTCGCGTGACGGCCAGCTCGCCCGAGCAGATCGGGCAGGTGGAGATGACGTCGTGTGCCATGGTGGCCCCTATCGTCCGGTCGCCCGGACCGGCCCGACGCCCTGGCGCCGGTCGGCTTTCGCCGTCGAGGGAGACGCTTCGCGGACGACCGCGTCGTCGAGCACCTCGAGGGCCTGCCGGCGGCGAAGGTCGGACTCGATCCGATGTTCACGATCGGCCTGATGGACGTAGAGGACGTTCAGATCGAACATGATGCACGTTCCTGACTGCGTGTCGTGACTTGGTACATAACGTTATAGCAAGGCAGACATCACTTTGTCAAGTCTCGTCTTCATTTTTGTAAGTCGCGTGTCGCGCTGGTCATCCGTCCATGGCCTCGGGCCGGCATTCGACGAGCGCGGGAGTCGACGCCCGTCGGCAGGCGTGCCCGCGGTGGCCGGCGAGACTTGCACCCGTCGGCAGGCCGGATGCGCCAGGCCGGACGAGACACCAGAAAGGAGCCGTGTCCGATGACGACCCAGGTCGCGATCTACGGGTCCGACGCGTTCGGCGCCGTCCCGGCCGCGCTCGTCATCCTGCTGACGATCCTGGCCATGCTCGGGATCATCGCCGCCGTCGCGACGGCCTGACGCGGCGGGTCACCCACGCACACATCGGCCCCGGCAGGATCGACGATCCCGACCGAGGCCTCCGCGTTCGACGCGCCGGGGCGACGACTGGGTCGATCAGCTCCCGCGGAACGTGGCCGCGCTCAAGCCGAGGCTGCCGACGACCGAGCGGTAGTAGCGACCCGGCGTCTTCGGATCCATCCAGTCGCGGTAGGCGGGGTTGCGCGTCGACTGGAACTGGAAGTCGTACGCGGTGCTCCAGTTCGACGAGCTCGTGAAGATGGACCCGATCGAGCGGTTCGTCTTGAACAGGCCATACAGGATGTACGACGCGTCGGTGATCCCCTCGGCGAAGACGGCGCGCGCGTTCGCGCGCAGGAAGCCGCTCGCATAGTTGTCGACCCGCGTCCTGGCCGTGGTCTTGGTCGGGTTCGGGGAGCCCCACTCCGAGTTGCCCGAGGCGTAGCACAGGCGGTTCAGGATGACGACCGCATTCGGCGCCAGCTTGATCTGCGTGTCGATGTAGTACTCGCCGTAATACTTGCGATTGCTGTTGCCGTTGCCGGCCGTCGCGTTCAGGCCGAACCCGTCCTTGGAGTACTTGCTCCATGCCCCGTACGGGCTCGGTGAGCCGTTGCCATGGCCGAGGTAGATCACGACTTTGGCCTCCTGGGCAGCCGCCTTGACCCGGCTCCAGGTGGCATTCGGGCTGTAGATCTCGACCACGTTCGCCCCGTAGGAGCGAGCCTGCGCCGCATAGCGCTTCGCGTTATCGATGTAGTTCGCGGTGTTCGATTCGACCGGCCCGACGATGATGACCACCTTGATCCCCGAGGCCGCTGCCGGGAACGGGTTCGCCAGGCTGATGGCGGCCACCAGCGCGAACGCGAGACCGAACACGATGGACCGGGTCGATCGGTGGCTGGACGCCCGCTGGGCGCCGTTCTTGTGGACTGGCAACGCTCGTGCCTCCTCTCCGCCGGAACATCGCGTGGTGAGCGCGCGATGACGGTGGGTGAGCCGCCGACGGCGGGAGACGTGACGACCGAGATCGCCATCGGGACGGCGCGCCGAGACGCGACCGATCCGGGCGAGATGGACCGAGCGATCGATCCGGGCTGGCTGGGCTGGGGGGCCCGGCCGGGTGACAGGTTCCTGCCGTTGGGGCGGCGTTCTTCTGTTTAGCCCTGTCTTCGGTGCTGGCGGTGTGTGCCCGCTGAGTATGCCAGCCCGCGCGCCTGTCTGTCAGCCCCGACCATCGTCCCGCGCGATGTGCGCCGTGATCGCGGAGCAGAGGCGCACCAGATCGTGCGGCGCGAGCTCGAGCTGGAGCCCGCGCCGGCCGGCCGACACAAAGAGGCTCTCGTGAGCGAGCGCCGAGGCGTCGACGATGACCGGCAGCGGCCGTCGCGAGCCGAGCGGGCTGATCCCGCCGACGATGTAGCCGGTGGCCCGTTCGGCCTGGGCGGGGTCCGCCATGGTCGCCCGGCGACCGCGGGCGGCGTAAGCGAGCCGCTTGAGGTCGAGCTCCCGGTCGACCGGCACGATCGCGAGCACGAGGCCGTCGTCGACCGTCACGACCAGCGTCTTGAACACCCGCGCGCGATCCACGTCGAGCCCGGCGGCGGCCTCGGTGCCGTAATCCGGGCGGTCGTCGCGCGCCCGGCCGTGGCGCTCGG
>Ga0307281_10000323_pt1 | contig 12398 bp, 6 predicted proteins | sample ER_DNA_120_FD_194486 | JGI IMG/M metagenome (GOLD analysis project Ga0307281, IMG submission 194486) | Bulk soil microbial communities from the East River watershed near Crested Butte, Colorado, United States - ER_DNA_120 | ecosystem: Environmental > Terrestrial > Soil > Floodplain | place: USA...
AGCCCTCGCGGAGCCAGGGATGGCGGGAGCGAGGGCTGAGTTTAGTGAGGGCGCGCAGGATGCGCGCCCGAACGGCCGCGCAGACGGCCCCCGAGCCCCCTCGCAGCCGCCTCCCCGCCCGCGCCTCCGCATGGCTGCGTTGCTGATCGCCGCGATGACCGCCGCGCCGCTCGCCGCGGGCGCGGAGCCGGCCGATTCGACGGCGCGCGTCACCTACCTGGCCGGGGCTTCCGTCTACGTGGACGCGGGCGAACGCGCCGGGCTCCGGATCGGCGACACGCTCCAGGTCGTGCGGGACGGCACGGTCGTCTCCCGGCTGCGGGTGGAGTATCTCTCGTCCGCGAACGCGTCGTGCCGCGCGCTGGGCGGCGCCGTGCGTCCCGGCGACCGTGTCCGCTTCGTCGCGCACGCGGCACCCGAGCCGGCGCTCGCGCCCGATCGCGCGGACGCCGCAGCGGACGCCGCGCCCGTTCCCGCAGCCCGGCCGCGCCGCGAGTCGCGCATCCGGGGCCGCCTGGGCGCGCGCTACCTCGCATCCAGCTCCGGCGCTCCGGCGACGACCTCGTTCTCGCAGCCCTCGCTCGATGCGCGCATCGACGGGCGCGGGCTGCTGGCCTCGCGGCTCGACTTCACCGTGGACGCGCGGGCGCGCCGCACCTACCTGCCTGACACCACCGGCGCCGATGACCGGCTGCGCGTCTACCGCATGAGCGCGGCGCTCCACACCCGCAAGGGCGGCGCGCGCCTCACCGTGGGCCGGCAGTTCTCGACCGCGCTCTCGAGCGTGAGCCTCTTCGACGGCGCCCAGCTCGAGGGCGAGCGCGGGCGCTTCGGCGCCGGCGCGTTCGCCGGCACTCAGCCCGGCGTCGAGGACTTCGGGTGGTCGAGCGCCGTGCGGGAAGCGGGCGCCTTCGTGCGGCTGCGGCAGCCCGCGCGCGCCGTGCACCCCTGGTCGGTCACGATCGGCGGCATCACCTCGATGGAAGGCGGAGAGGTCAACCGGGACTACCTCGTCGTCGAGGGCTCGATCACGCGCGCACGCACATCGGCGCTCCTCACGCAGGAAGTGGACTGGAACCGGGGATGGCGCGCCGCCGGCCAGCCCACGGTCTCGCCGACCAGCACCTACGCCGTCCTCCGCGCGCAGGTGCGCCGCGACCTCTCGCTGGATGCCGGCTACGACAATCGTTCGAGCGTCCGGCTCTACCGCGACCGCGTGACGCCCCTGACGGAGTTCGACGACCGCCACCGGCAGGGGATGTGGGCCGGGGCATCGGCCTCGCTCCCGCGCGGCGTGCGCGTCCGCCTCGACACGCGCGTGAGCGGCGACGGAATCGAGGGCTGGGCCTCCGCGCACTCCGCGAGTGCGGAAGCTCCGGTGCGTTCGCGGCTCGGCCTCGTCCTGCGCGCGCGCACGACCCGCTACGCCCAGCAGCGCACCTCGGGCTGGCTCCACTCGGCCGGGGCCAGCGCGCAGCTCGGCGCCCTGGCGAGCGTGGAGCTGAGCGGCGGCTTGCGCCAGGAGCACGACGCGCTCGATCCGCTGCTGGACTCCAGCTCGGGCTGGCTGGGGGTGGACGCCGACCTCCACATCGCCCGGCGGCTCTACCTGCTGCTCTCGGTCGAGAGCGACCACGGCGGCGCCCAGAGCTACAATCAGCAGTACCTGAGCATGAGCTATCGTTTCTAGCGCGGGCGGCCGAAAACGTCTGGAACCGCTTGGGACGCCGGCACGCGTGCGCCCATTGACATCTCTCGCGAATGCCGGGAGGCTCGCAGTCGTGGGAGGAATGGTGAATCTCGATCGCGCGCTTGCTCCGCTCGCCCTGTTCGCGGCGATCGGCGTCGCGTCGAGCTTCGACCCCACCCGGGACCTGCGGCTGCCCCCGACCCCGAAGTTCAGGCCACCCGCGGACGGCGTGCTCTTCGCCACCGACTTCTCGGACGGCATGCGCGGCTGGATCCCCGACCGGGACAGCGTCTGGACGGTGCGCAACGGGGCGCTGCGCGCCGACCTTCCCGACGGACGCCAGCTCCGCTCGTTCATCTACGCGGGCTCCCCGTCGTGGACCGACTACGCGGTGGACGTGGACCTGCTCGCCGCGCGCGGCGTGGACAAGGGCGTCGTGGTGCGCGTCGAGGACGAGAGCGGGATCGGCGTGGATCTGCGCGGCCCCGGCTACCAGGACGTGCTCCTCCATCGCCGCGAGTGGAAGATGGGCCAGGCCGACGTCCAGAACGCGAACGGCGTCTGGCACCACGTGCGGATCGAGGCCCGCGGGCACCGCTACCGCGTGTGGGTGGACGAAGCACTCCTCATCGACCGCGAGGATCCGCGGCACGCGCGACCGCAGGGCCGCATCGCGCTGGCCGCGTACACCGGCGGCTCGGGGCAGTGCACGGTCTACTACGACAACGTGATCGTCACGTCACTGGCGAACGTCGCGAAGTAGGCGCCCGCGCTCCCGGCGCGGCCGCGCCCGGCAGGTCCGGAGCGTGGAGCGCGCCACCCGGCGCTCCCGCTAGCGCCGTCTTCGGACGGGCGCGTCCAATGATCTCCCCGGCGCCGCTCGCGTCGAACGGAGCGGTCGCCCCGGTGTCCAGCCCCGGCAAATTCAGCGCACTTGACGGCGATCTGTCTTGTCCCGACGCAACCTTCCGGGCAACCTTCCTGTCCAAGCAATCGTTGTCACCACCGACCCCCATCGCGCTGCCCGCAAGGCGCACAGGAAGTTCGCAAGGAGACGAGCCATGTCGAAGGGGACCCGGAACATCTGGATGGCCGCGCTGTTGGCGTTCGCGCTGGGCTCGGGCGAGCTGGTCGCGTACCAGGGCATCGCGCCACACGCCGAGGCGCTGCTGTCGCGCGGAGGGCACCGCGCGGCGCTCGAGGCGGGCAGGATCGTCGCGCGAAACCTCTCGGGGTTCGTGACGGCACGGGCGCAGGCGGCGGCCGGCGAACTCGTCCTGCTCGGCGTGAAGCAGACCACGCGCGTCTACCGTCTGGCGGAGCGCGTGCTCGGCGTTGCGGACCCCGCGACCGGCACGTGCGGGAACCCGGAGAGCTGCGCCGGCGCCGATCCGGAATGCGACGCCGTGGTCGCGAGCGAGCCGGACATGCCCTGCAATCCGGACTACGAATGCGAAGCGGCCGCCGGCGCGAAGCCCGCCTGCCCGGCCTGCCCCGCGTGTCCGGAGCGTCCCGCGAAGGTCACGAAGGCGCGCGCTCCCGGCGCGGCCGTGAAGCTCGGCAGGTCCGGAGCGTAGTGTAGTAGACGCCCGCTGGGCGCCCGGCACGTCGCCCGGCGGGCGGGGAGGTCCTGGCGGCGCTACGCCCGCCGTGCGGCGAGCAGCCGGAGTCCGTTCAGGATGACGACGACCGTGCTGCCTTCGTGCCCCGAGACGGCGACCGGGAGCTTGAGCGGTCCGAACGGCGTGAGCTGTCCGAAGAACACCAGCGCCACCAGCACCACCATCACGCCCGATGCGATCGTGACGTTCTGGATCACGATCCGGCGCGCGTTGCGGCACAGCCGCACGGCGTAGGGCAGCGCGGTGAGATCGTCCGCCATCAGCACGACGTCCGCGCTCTCCATGGCGGCGTCGCTCCCGATGCCGCCCATCGCGATTCCCACCGTGGCGCGCGCCAGCGCCGGAGCGTCGTTCACGCCGTCGCCGACCATCGCGACCGCGCCGTAGCGCTCTTCGAGCTCGCCCATCACCTTCACCTTGTCCTCGGGCAGAAGCGCGCCGTAATGCGCGTCCACAGCGGTGCGCCGCGCGATCGCCTCGACCGTTGCGGGGCTGTCCCCCGACAGCAGCACCACCGCCTCGACGCCCACCCGCTTGAGCGCCGCGACCGTGTCGGCCGCAGCTGCGCGGGGCTCGTCGGCGGCCGCGATCACGCCCCAGTGCTCGCCGCGGCGCACCAGCATCGCGGTGCGCGCGGCGCGGGTCAGGCGCTCGAGCTCGCTGCGGCCCGCGGCGGGCACCTCGATCCCGAGCGAGGTGAAGAGCTCGGGCGTTCCGACCTCCACTGTGGCCCCCTCCACCCGCGCCACCAGACCCTTGCCGAGATGCTGCGTGAGCTGCTCGGCCGGCGTGAACGCGAGCCCGCGCGCCTCGGCGGCGCGCACCACCGCCTGCGCCAGCGGGTGCGGCGAGCGCTTCTCCGCGCCGGCCGCCCACGCGAGGATCTCCGCCTCCGAAGCGCCCGCCAGGGCCACAACTTCGGTCACCTCGAAGCGCCCGTGGGTCAGCGTCCCGGTCTTGTCGAACGCCACCGCGCGCACCCGCCCCAGGGCCTCGATGAAGCGCCCGCCCTTGAAGAGGATGCCGTGCCGCGCCGCGTTCGCGATCGCCGAGAGGATGGTGGCCGGCGTCGCGATCACGAGGGCGCACGGGGATGCGACGACCAGCAGGGTCATGGCGCGGTAGAAGGACTGCGTGAAGTCGCTCGCCAGGAAGAGCGGCGGCACCACGATCATGAGCACGGCGCCGATCAGCACGACGACCGTGTAGTAGCGCCCCACCCACTCTGCGACCTCCTCGGTGCGCGATTTCTGCTCCTGCGCCTGCTGCACCAGCGTGACGATCCGCGCCAGGGTGGTGTCGCCGGCCGCGCGCGAGGTGCGCACCACGATCGCGCCCTGCTGGTTCATCGTGCCGGCGAACACCTTGTCGCCCACGGCCTTCGCGACCGGAACCGACTCGCCGGTGAGGTGGCTCTGGTCCACGAGCGATTCCCCGGTGAGCACGACGCCGTCCACCGGGATCGCCTCGCCCGGCTTCACGATCACCTGCTCCCCCACGAGCACGGCCTCGGCCTCGACCTCGATCTCGCGGCCGCCGCGCCGCACCAGCGCCCGCGCCGGGCGGAGCTTGAGCAGCGCGCGCAGGGCGTGGCGCGTGCGCCCCATGGTGTAGACCTCGAGCGTGTTGCTGAGCGAGAACAGGAACATCAGCACCGCGCCCTCGAACACGTAGCCGATCGCGCCCGCGCCGAGCGCCGCGAGGATCATGAGCAGGTTGACGTCGAACCGGAACCGGGCCAGCGAGCGCAGGCTGGAGCGCAGGGCGAACCAGCCGCCGGAGAGCGCGGAGAGCCCGAAGGCCACGTGATGCCAGGCGGCGGGGACCGCCACGCGCTCGAGCACCATGCCGGCGATGAGCAGCACCAGGCACGCGCCGGTGAGCGTGACCATCGCGCGCCCGCGCGCGAGCTGCTCCTGCTCGGAGGCCGAGAGCGTTGCGCCCCAGGGCTTGGCACCCGCGAGCGGACGCTTGAGCTCGGCGCTGTCGGCCGGCACGTGGCGCCGCGTGAGCCCGATGCGCCGCCGGTCGGCGGTGACCTGGAACTCGGCTGCGGCCCCGTCCGGGACGCGGCCCATCCGCAGCGCGCACTCCTCGCATGCGCCTTCCGAGTGCCGCCGCTCGCAGTAGGTCACGCGCTGCGCGAACACGGCGCCCACCTCGTCGGCGAGGGCGTTCAGGTCGTCGGGCGCCACCTGCGCCGGCTGGTAGCGCACGGTGAGCGTGTTGTCGCGGAAATCGGCCTCGATGGCGACGATCCCCGGGCTCGAGCGCAGCCGGTCGGTGAGGATTTCGAGGCAGCTCTCCCCCTCCGCCACCGGCAGGTGGCCGGCGGCCTCGGCCTCCGGGCCTAAGGGCGGCTGACGCTCGAGTGGCGCGCTCATCGTCGAAACAGGCTAGCCGCGATCGATCCGAATCCAAAACGGGTCGAGGCTGTCGTTCCTCGCCCACCGCATCGCATTGCGCAATCTGCGCCGCGCCCTTCGCACGCGAAGACCGCGGGGAAATGACCCGGCGGAGGGCCGCGGGGACCGCCACGAAGAAAACTTGGTGCCTACGATGCGCGCGGCACTGCGCTAATCGCTTTCGCGGCAACGCTCTGAGATGCACCCGGTCACCGGCTCTTCATCTTGCACGATCTTCCGGCACACCCCGTGCGTCCATCGCGCCGCGCGTTCGTGTCGGCACGTCCGAGACGAGCGTCGCCCGGCGCTTGCGTCAGACGCCGAACGACAGGGAAGCCAATCGCACTTGGGTGCAGGGAGAACGACCATGCGTCCGGCATCAATCGTTTCCATCGCGGCTGCGATCGCGCTGTCGGCGTCGCTCTGTGCCGCCCCGGCTGCCGCAGGGCCTTTCTCGCGGCTCCAGATCCTGCTGCCGGGCGAAACCGCAGCGCCGGGTACCTCGACCGGCAAGACCGGAACGCCCAGCTACCAGACCGCCAACATTCCCTTCACCGTCACGGTCCGCGCGTGCGACAGCCAGTGGAACCTGGTGAACACCGTGACCGACGCGGTCCAGGTCCTGGCGACCGACGCGAGCGCCACGCTGCCTCCTGCGGCCCAGCTCCAGGCGGGAACCCGCACGTTCTCGGTGACGCTGAACGCGGCCGGAAACTTCAGCTTCCAGGCCCACGACCAGTCCGACATCACGATCCCCGACGGCGCGTCCTCGCCGGTGCGGAGCCAGGTGCTGCAGGGCTTCCGCTTCTCGACGATCGACAACAGCCAGCGGGCCGGGCAGGCGTTCTCGATCACGATCACCGCCGTGGATCCGACGCTCGCCCGCGTCCAGGGATTCAACGGCGTGGTGAATCTCAAGCAGATCGCGAGCTTCGGCGAAGCCGCGATCTCCCCGCCGACCGTGACCATGAGCGGCGGCACGTGGAGCGGCAATGTCACCCTGTACCTCAAGGACGACGCGGTTCAGGGCAGCGCGATCTACGCGTGGCTGACCGGCTTCCCCGGCAAGGACGGGACGAGCGGCGGCTTCGACGTGCGCGCCGGCAGCTTCCGGCGCCTCCTCATCGTGCTTCCCGGTCAGGTCCCGGCTCCGGCCACGGCGAGCGGCCTCAGCGGCGCGCCCTCGAGCCAGATCGCGGGCACGCCGTTCTCCGTCTCGGTCTACGCCACGGACACCTGGTTCAACCAGGTGAGCAGCGGGGATCACGTCCGCCTCGCCACCACCGACCCGGCGGGCGTCACGCCGTCCTCGACGACCATGAACAACGGCCGGGCGACGATGAACGTCACGCTCTACACGGTGGGCACGCAGACGATCACCGCGAGCGACCGTGACAACTCGAACATCACCCCTATGACCACCGCCGGCATTTCGGTGCAGCCGAGCGCCGCGCATCACTTCGCGATCGGCACGATCGCCTCACCGCAGACCGCGGGCGTGCCGGTGACAGTCACGATCCGGGCGGTGGATGCGAGCGGCAACACGGTGCCGGGCTTCAGCTCGGACGCGGTGCTCTACGCGAACACCGGGCTCGGCAGCATCTCGCCCGAGCTCATCACCTTCGCGAACGGCGTCTGGACCGGCGACATGACCTTCCGCGGCGCGGGCGCCAGCGTCTCGTTCGTCTGCTCCGACTTCGCCACCACGCCCCACACCGGCTCGAGCAACCAGTTCCAGGTCCGGCCCGGCCCGTTCACCGCGATGCAGATCCTGCTGCCGGGCGAGACCGTCCACCCGGGCACGCCGAGCGGCAAGTCCGGCACCCCGACGAGCCAGAGCGCCGGGTCCGTGTTCACGGCGACGGTGCGGGCGGTGGACCAGTTCTGGAACGTGGTCAACACCGTGACCGACCGCGTCGCGCTCGGCTCCACCGACGCGTTCGCGGTGATGCCCGCCGAGACCACGCTCACGGCGGGCCAGGTGCTCGTCCCGGTGCGGCTCGCGCGCAGCGGATCCCAGCGCATCTGGGTGAGCGACGCGGACCAGACCTCGATCGCCGCGGATACCTCGGCCGCCGTCACCATCGTCGGCGGCGCCTTCTCGCGCGTGCTGGTCCTGGCGCCGGGCGAGACCGTTGCGCCCGGGACAGTGAGCGGCCGCGCCGGCACCGCCACCGACCAGTCCATCAACTACGCCTTCAGCTGCACCGTCCTCGCCTGCGACCCGTGGTGGAACCCGGTCGGCGGCGTGAGCGACCTGGTGCGTCTCACCTCGAACGACCCGCTCGCCCAGATCGGCCCCGACGCCGCGATGGTGGACGGGCGCGCCACGATCGACGTGCGGCTCGCGAGCGGCGGCTGGCAGCAGATCACGGTCGCCGACGTGTCGAATTCGTCGAAGACCGGGAGCACCACGCAGGTGCGCGCGATCTCGAGCGGCCTCCACCTCGAGGCCACGATCGCCCAAACCAGCGCGCGCGCGGGCGAGCCCTTCACGCTCACGGTCCGCGCCGTCAACGACGGGGGGAGCGTGATCCGGGAGGTCAACTCGTGGGTGACCGTCACCACGCGGCATGCTTCGTCGGGCCAGGCGGGGCGCGGAACGCTGCTCACCACGCAGTTCCAGCTCCTGCAGGGCGAGCGCTCGATCTCCGAGAGCTACACGTTCGTGGAGCCGATCGTGATCGTCGCCCGCGACGACGCGGGGAACTCGCCGGCCGTGACCAACACGATCACGATCACGCCGGGACCCGCGTCCACGATTCGCCTCACCAGCAACCCGACGTGGCTCGGCGGCAACCAGCGCGCCACGCTGACCGCGGTGCTCGCCGACGAGTTCGGCAACGGCATCCCCGACCAGCCGATGAGCTACACGCTGGTCTCCGGCACCGGCACGCTCACGCCGATCGACGTCATGACCGCCGCGGACGGCAGCGCGCGGGCTGACCTGCTGGCCCCGCGGCAGCCGGAGCAGGAGATCGTGCGCGCCGGCTCGGGTGGGGTCTCGACCGACCTCACGGTCGAGGTCTCGCTGGTGGATCCCAATGCGCCCGGCGGCACGGTGACGAACTTCCCGAACCCGTGCCACCCGCCACAGCAGGGCACGACGCTCGCGTACAAGCTGGATGACAACGCCTCGGTCAAGATCCGCATCTTCAGCCAGACCGGCCAGCTGGTGAAGGAGGTCAACTTCGACCGCGGTGCCACCGGCGGCGTGACCGGGCTCAACGAGTGGATGTGGGACGGACGGAACGGCGCGGGCGAGGTGGTCGCGAGCGGCGGATACATCGTGCTCGTCGAGGCCCAGGGCGCCGGCCAGACCCTGCACGTGATGCGCCGCAAGATCGCGGTCGTCCGATGAGAGGAGACGCCATGAACCGCAGACTTCGCATTCTCGTCGCCGCGATGCTCGCGGCCTGTATCCTGCCGGCGATCGCGTTCGGCCAGACCGAGTCGGGCGGCACGCCCGGCTCGTGGCTCAGCGGCTACGCGGGGGCGCGCACCATCGGCCTCGGCGGCGCATTCGTCGCGACCGCCGACGACGCGCTCGGCGTGCTGTGGAACCCGGCCGGCCTGCAGTGGATGGACCAGAACCAGGCGATGTTCGAGAGCGTCCGCCTGTTCGAGGACACCTCGATCAACAGCCTGAGCTTCGCGATCCCCGGGAGCCGGCTGCCGAGCCTGGGCATCTCCATGGTCTCGCTGCGCTCCGGCGAGTTCCAGCGCACGAACGAGCTGAACAACCCGCTCGGGACCTTCAGCGAGGGCGAGACCGCGTACCTGTTCTCGCTGGCGAAGGCGTTCTCGTCGCGCTTCTCGGTGGGCACGAACCTCAAGCTCGTGCACCAGAGCATCGAGGACTTCAGCGCCGGCGGCTTCGGCGTCGACGTCGGCGGCATCTTCCAGATCACCCCCACGCTGCGCGTCGGCGCGTCGGTGCTCAATCTGGGCGGACCGAGCATCACGCTGCGCAGCGAGGCGGAGACCTATCCGACCGAGATGCGCGGCGGCGCTTCGCTCGACATCCTGAACGGCCGCGCCCGCATCCAGGCGGAGGTGGACCACGCCGACGGGCCGGGCACGCGCCTGCACGGCGGCGCCGAGTACTGGGTCCAGCCGGGCATCGCGCTGCGCTTCGGCTACTCCGAGGACCGCGCGACCGGCGGCTTCAGCTACCGCTTCCGGCCCCAGTACCAGGTCGACTACGGCGTCGCCGACCACGCGCTGGGGCTCAGCCACCGCGTCGGCTTCTCGTACCGCTTCGGCGGGTTCTTCGCCAGCAACCGGGCGGAGCCCGAGGTGTTCTCGCCCACCGGCGAGAAGGCGGTGACCAAGATCAGCCTCAACGCCAAGACCAAGGCGCAGGCCGAGAGCTGGTCGCTCGAGATCGAGAGCAAGTCGGCCCAGGTCGTGCGCCGCTTCGGCGGGCCGGGTCTGCCGCCGGCCCACGTGCTGTGGGACGGCAAGGACGAGACCGGACTGCCGGTGGCGGACGGCGTGTACACGTACCGGCTCGCGGTCAAGGACAAGGATGGGCGCATGCTGAACGCGAGCACGCGCAGAGTGGAGATTTCGACGGGCGGCCCGCAGGTGACCGTCCCGGTTCAGACGAACCCATAAGGGGTTGAGTTCGGGCGATTCCTGATCCCAGCCGGGAGCGCGATTCGGCGGCCGCATCCGAGCCGGTCGCGCCCGCCGGTTCGGGATCGGGAACGTCCGGGGCAAGGAGGCGTCATGCGCTCGAAGGGCAGGGTCGCGCGCCAGGTATTGCCGGTCGTGGTGCTCGCCATCACGTCGGCGGTCACGCCGGTGGCGGCGGCGAAAAAGGCACAGCCGCAATCCCAGGCGACGACGGCGGTCCCGCGCCTGCGCGAGGCCGCGCGCGGCTTCGAATCGGCCCTGCTCCTCGCCGGCCCCACGCGAATGGCCGCGCTCGACAACCTCGACCGCTCGCTGCCGAAGATCGCGGAGGACGCGGGCTCCGCCGAGCGCGCGGCGGCCCTCGCACTCTCGGGGGCGGTGCGCTACGCGCGCGCCGACTTCGCCGGCGCCGAGGACGCCTACCGGAAGTCCGTGAAGAGCGCGGAGAAGAGCCCCTTCGCCGACGATGCCGCCTTCGCTGCGATCCGGAGCCTCGAGGCCCAGGGCAAGGACGGTGAGGCCGCGCGCGAGTGGACGAAGTGGGAGAAGGACTGGCCGCGGAGCCCGCTGGTCCACGAAGCCCGGCTCGCCCGCGCCTGGAACGCGATGCGCCGCGGCGACGTCCCCGAGGCGCAGAAGACGCTCGCGAGCCTCGGCGCCGGCGCGCCGTGGTCGGGCGCGGACCCGCGCGTCACGCTGGCGCGCGCCACGGCGCTCGCCCTCGACCGCAAGCCGGCCGAGGCGCTGGACGTGCTGGGGCCCAGGCCGAAGGGCGCGGCCGCGACCTACCTCTACGCCATCTGTCAGACCGCGACCGGCTCGCTGCTGCGGGCCGCGGCCGCCTTCCAGGAAGTGGCCGACCGTTACCCCGGCTCGCCGCTGCGCGACCCGGCCCTGCTCGGCAAGGCGAACGCGTTCCTCGCAGCTCGCGACTATCGCAGCGCGGCGTCGGAGTTCTCGCGCATCGCGAACCTGGTGAACGATCGCGCGATCCGGGCCGAGGCCGAGCTGCGCGCCGCGGGCTCGCTGTTCCTCACCGGCGCCAACGACTCCGCGCTCACGCTGCTGCGCGGCGTGGTCGCCCGCAACCGCGAGGGCGACGGTGACGTCGCCGCCCGCGCCCAGTTCCTGGTGGGCGAAGTGCTGGTCGCCCAGGGCAAGCCGGGCGAGGCGATTGTCGAATACAACCGCGTGCTCACGAGCTACTTCCGCCACTCGGTGGCGGCGAGCGCCCAGTACCGCGTGGCGCGCAGTCTCGACGCGATGGGCCGCCGCGCGGACGCCACCGGCAGCTACGAGGCGGTGGTGCGCGGCTACCCGCTCGAGCCCGAGGCGCCGGCCGCAGCGTATCTGGCGGGCGTGGGATTGCTCGCGCAGAATCGGCCGCTCGCCGCCGCGCCCTACTTCCAGCTGGTGCTCGACCGCTACGCCGGGCGCAGCAACCCCGACGGCCTCGTGGTGTTCGCTTCGCCCGAGCACCAGGAGCTGGTCGAGGCCGCGCTCTGCCTGCTCGAGCTGTCGTACCACCGCGCCGGGAATCTCGGACAGCTCTCCGGCGCGCCGCACATGCTGCTCCAGCACATGCCGGCCAGCCGCTCGACGTGGCGCGCCTACGCGATGCTGATCGACGCCGACGCCTCGGCCGCCCAGGCGCGCTATGCGGACGCCAAGACCTCGCTCGAAGCCCTGATGCGCGACTTCCCGGACCATCCGCTGGGCGCGTCGGCGACGCGCCTGCTGGCGTGGACCTACTCGCAGGGGGGCCAGGACAGCCTCGCGATCGCCACCGAAGAGCGCCTGATCGCGCGCTACGGCGCGCGCGGCGACGACGTGGTCGTGAGCGGCGCCATGCTCGACATCGCGCACGAACGCTTCAACCAGAAGCGCTTCCGCGACGCGGCCGCTTCCTACGAAGACTTCCTGCGCCGCTTCCCGGCCCACCCGAAGCGCCTGACCGCGCTCTACCAGGCCGGCCTGTGCTACCTGCGGCTCGACCGGGCGGGAGACGCCGTGGACCGCTGGGAGAAGATCATGCGCGAC
>Ga0307281_10000324_pt1 | contig 12384 bp, 14 predicted proteins | sample ER_DNA_120_FD_194486 | JGI IMG/M metagenome (GOLD analysis project Ga0307281, IMG submission 194486) | Bulk soil microbial communities from the East River watershed near Crested Butte, Colorado, United States - ER_DNA_120 | ecosystem: Environmental > Terrestrial > Soil > Floodplain | place...
GTGCTGAGCCGTCTCCAGGCTCGCGAGGTCCCGGTCGCCGAGGATCCGGCCGCCATCGAGACGCCCGACGAGGCGGATCTTCGAATCCTACGGCGGGTCCCGAATCGCATGATGGCGTCGGCCGGGCCGGGCGGCATAGCCCTCGCGCCGACGACCAGTTGCGATGCACCTGCAAGACGCCTGACGGGCGCGGCGCATCCGACGCAACAGCCGTCCTGCTCAAGTAGACGCGTTCGGCCGACCGGTCGGCTCGTTCGGCGGGTGGGGCCGCCCCTACCTTTCGAGGAGTCGTGCCAGAATCCACCTCGCCTGCTGAGATCGCAGCGCCGCCGTCGATTCGATCGAGCGACGCCCGCCGTCCCGATCGACTGCCCCATCGCGGCCTGGCGCAGACCATCCTCGACTCCGTCGTCGAAGCCATCCTCGTCTTCGACCCCGACACGAGCGAGATCCATGACGTCAACCGCGGCGCCTCCGACCTGTTCGAGCGGCCGGCCGCCGACCTCGTGGGTCGCCGCCTCGACGAGGTCCTCGAGCCGGCCGCGGTGGCGCGCCTGTGCGGCCCCTTCGCCACACCGCGACCGGGCGAGCGCGAGGTCGAGACCGTGCTGTCCGAGCTGCACCTTGGGACTGATCGCTCGATCGCGGTCGAATTCGTCGCGCAGCCGGTCGAGCTGCCCGGCGGGGCGCGTGCGGTCGTTGCGATCGCCCACGACATCGGGGAGCGGCTCGAGGTCCAGGTGCGTCTCCAGCGCCTCGCGCAGGCCGAGCACGCCCGAGCGGCCGAGCTCAACGCCGTCATCAGGGCGATGGGCGAGGCCGTAGTCGTCTGCGCGGCCGACGAGACCATCACCCTGACCAATCCGGCGGCCCACCGGCTGTTCCCGGATGTCGATGAGCGGTCGTACGCCGACATCCTCGCCCAGCTCCACGATCCAAATGGGGTCGCACCCAGTCTGAGATCGGCCGACGGACCGGTGCAGCTGCCGACCCGCCGCGACCGCGACCGCTGGGTCGAGATCGCCACCTACCCGGTCAACGACCGGCTCGACCATGCGACGAGCGCCAACGAGACCATCGTCGTCATGCGCGACGTGACCGAGGCGCGACACCGCGAGGCGATCCGCGAGACGTTCATCGGCATCCTGTCACACGAGCTCCGCACGCCGGTCACGACCATCTTCGGCGGGGCCAAGCTCCTCGCTCGCGAGCCGTCCACACTCGACGACGAGACCAAGCGCGGGATCTTCCGCGACATCCACGACGAGGCGGAGCGCCTCCAGCGGCTGGTCGAGGACGTCGTCGCGCTCAACCGGTTCGGCGACGGGCCCGGCGAGATCGGCTGGGAGCCCGTCCTCCTCCAGCGCCTCGTTCCGCGCGTCGTCGACTCCGAGCAGGGTCGGTGGCCGGGCGTGACCTACGCCCTCGACATCGAGCCGGGTCTGCCGACCGTCTCGGCCGACCCGACCTACGTCGAGCAGGTGATCCGCAACCTGCTGTCGAACGCCGCGAAGTACAGCGGTGCAGGCAACAGGGTCACGATCACCGTCAGCGCGGGACAGGACGAGGTCGTGACCCGCATCCTCGATGACGGTCCGGGCTTCCCCGAGGAGGAGACCGCCCGCCTGTTCGAACTGTTCTACCGATCGCCCGGCACGGCCGCGTCGGCCAGTGGCGCCGGGATCGGCCTGTTCGTGTGCGCTCGCCTGATCGCGGCCATGGGCGGCCGCATCTGGGCCGAGCCGCGGCCCGACGGCGGCGCCGAGTTCGGCTTCGCGCTCGACGTCCTCGACGACTAACCGGGGCGGCCGGGGCGGAGCGGATCGACACCGGCTGGTTCAGCGGAAGACCGCGAGCAACGCGACGACCAAGAGCGCGAGACCGGCCATGCCGTATTGGAGGACGTCCATCGCCCGGTCGGTGCGTCGACCGACCCTGCCACCGGCGACCGGGTCCCGTCGGGCCCGCGAGATCGGGAGATGCAACATCGACACATGGTCCCTTCGTGATGTCCCGGCTGACGACCGGAGCATCCGATGCGGCCCATCCCACACATACGCGCGCGCGTCCACGATCCATCGCAGCTGGATTGCAGGTCCGAACACGACGTCCCGGGCGCTGACACCCGCTTGTTATGTCGAGTGCGACGGGCGTTGTCCGGGGGTTCGTCCGGGCGCGCCAGAGTCAGCCTCGAGTCCCGGGTCTCGGGACCGACTGACCACACGCTCCGGGCGCGTCGCCCGGGTGGGACGGAGGCAATCGAATGAGCATCATCGCGTGGATCGTCCTCGGCGCCATCGCCGGCTACTTGGCCGGTTTCCTCGTCCAGGGCGACGAGGGACTCGGTGTCATCGGACACATCGTCCTGGGCGTCGTCGGCGCCCTGGTCGGCGGGTTCCTGGCCAGTGTCCTGTTCAACACCAAGCCCATCGACGGCGCGTTGGACATCAGCTCCATCGTCGTCGCGACGATCGGCGCGGTCATCGTGGTCGTCGTCGTCAACCTGGTCACCGGCCGGAGCCGCCGCACGGTCTGACCGGATTCGAGACAGCCCACGAACGCCCACCCCTGACCGGGTGGGCGTTCTCCGTGTCCCCGGACGCCACGCGGCTGCAAGGCTAGCGGGGCGGAGGCCGGTCCGTTCGCGACGGCCGGCGCGGCATCCTCGAACGAGTCGGTCCTCGTGCCACTGGGGGTCCGGGGGCCGACGTTCCCAGTGAGTCGTCGCCGGGACGGAAGGATCAGTCCAGATATGCGGATGCAATGTCCTGGCCGGCCGCCGTGTCGCGGTTGCACGGACCACCGATCTACCGTCGGCGTGCGACGACAGAAGAATCCGAAACCTGGAGCGCCAGTGACGGGGCGCATCAGGACGCGCACGGACGGCCCGGGTCCCCTCCCCGGGTCGTCCGTTGCCATATCCTGAGCCGCAGCCAGTCGAGCAACCCCAGTCGAATGAGGAGACGTCCGATGACCACGCCCGCCGCCGATCCAACCACCACTGCCACCAGCCGAGCCACCGACGATGGGCGGCCGTCCGCCGTCGCTGACTCCGTCTCGGAAGCCGCGTCGAACGTCCGGGACACCGCCGCCGACGCGGTCGCGCGGCTGCCCGAGGTCGCGGCCACGACCCGCTCCGCCATCGAGGACGCGAACAGTCAGATCAGGGCCGGCAGCGACGAGATGCTCGCCGCCGGGACGCTGCTCTCGTTCGGCTTTGCGGCGGGCCTCCTGGTCGGCGGCGCCAACCGGCTGTTCGTGACCGCCGCCCTGGTCCCGGTCGCGATGCTCGGCTTCAACCTCCTCGATCGTGCCACGCGCGCCGCCAAGCGGCCGACGGGCGGCGGTCGCCTGCAAGCCGGTTGATAGCGCGAGCGATCCGGCGGGTGACCGGGTGGCAGGCCTGCCCTCATACCGTTGGGTCACGGGTCGCGCGCCCGAGTCGCGACCGAGAACTGGGAGACCCACACAATGGATGACGTGAAGCGCACCTACCGCGATGTCGAGAAGGACACCAAGCAGGCCTGGCGCGAGAGTGACGGCGGCGAAGGGCCGGCCGACAAGGTCGGTGACGCGGGCGACGAGATCCGCAAGGACCTCGGCAATGCCGGCGACGCCGTCAGCGAGGTCGGCCGCGATATGCGCCGGGACGTCACGGAGCCCCGCTGACCGCCACCTCTCTCCACGCGGCGAAGCCCCCGGCCTGTCCGGGGGCTTCGCCGCGTCCAGGGGCCGCGGTGCCCCGGTTTGATGGTCCTGCAAGGTTCCGGGCCGCTCCCGAAGCATCGGTCAGACGACCGCCGCCCTACGGTGAGGCGAACCCCAAACACGAGGAGACCCTGCTATGAGAGCCCTGCTTGCCCTGCTCGTCACGGCCGCCGCGCTGACGTTCAGCGCGTGCGACTCGACGACCGCGTCGACGACCCCGACGATCGCGCCGGTCCCGTCGGTCGTGACCCCTGACACGAGCCCCGTGACCCCGGAGGACTCGTCGTCGCCGGCGGCCAGCCCGTCCTGATCGGGTCCTGCGAGAACGAGACGCCCGATCGGGCGTCTCGTCTTTCATGCCCGGCCGCCGGGACCTTCGTTCCTGACCGACTCACGGCGGCGAGCGGCCTGCCGCCGGCGGCGGAGCAACGCCAGGACCTCGGCTTCCTCGGCCGCATCGGGCATCGTGGGCTCGGCGGACAGGCCGTCGGCCCGACCGGGTGCCCCAGTGGTGGCGCCCGTCGTCCGTCGGCTCGGGATGTCGCCATCGAGGTAGGCCTCGAGGACGGCCGGATGGACGTAGCTCCGGCGCGCCACGGCCGGCGTATTCCCGAGCTGGTCGGCCGTCCGGCGAACGGCCGCGACCACGGCATGACGGGCCGCGACCTCGTCGGTCTCGCGCGCGGCCGCCCGCAACGCCCGGTAGGCGAGGACGGTGCCGGCCCAGGTCCGGAAGTCCTTGGCGGTCACCTCGGCGCGGGAGACCTCGCGCAGATAGTCATTGACGTCTTCCGACGCGATGTCGTGCGCGACGCCGTCCGGGTCGACGTACTGGAACAGCTCCTGGCCGGGCAGGTCCTGGCAGCGCCGGATGACCGCAGCCAGGCGTCGATCGCGCAGGCCGACCTCGTGCCGGCGACCGGACTTGCCACGGAACCGGAAGCGGATCGCGGGCCCGGTCACCCGGGCGTGGCGCGCCCGGAGCGTGGTCAGCCCGAACGATCGGTTGAGACGCGCGTACTCCTCGTTGCCGACCCGGATGAGCGTCATCTCGAGGAGCCGGACGACCGCGGCCAGGACTTTCTCGCGCGCCAGCCCGGGCCGGGCGAGGTCCCGTTCCACCCGCGCGCGGATGCGCGGGAGCACGCGCGCGAACTCGATGAGCCGCTCGAACTTGGCGTCGTCGCGCCCGGCGCGCCAGCGGGCATGGTAGCGATACTGCTTGCGGCCCCGGGCATCCCGTCCGGTCGCCTGGAGGTGGCCGCTCGGTGCTGGACAGATCCACACGTCCGTCCAGGCCGGCGGGATGGCCAGCCGGCGGATCCGCTCGACTGTGGCCGGGTCACGGATGGGCCGGCCATCGGCGTCGCGGTACGAGAAGCCGCGTCCCGCACGCCGGCGGGTGATCCCCGGCCTCGCGTCGCTGGCGTAGCGCAGCCCTGCCGCTCGGGCGGAGGCGCGGACGACGTCGGTCGTCATCCGCAGGGCACCCTGACGCGGTCGCGCCACGCTGCGATGGGGTTGGGATGGCCCGCCTCCACCCGCGCCGGTCGGTCGAAATGGGCGCCGGCGCAGGCTGGGCCGATGATCGACAAGACGACAGCGGTCACTGCCTGCCGGCGACGCGTGACGACCGGCATCCTGGCGAGGCCTCGTTCGATACCACGGCAGCGGTCCGATCCCCGCGCCAGCAACGAGCGAGTCCGCCTGATCACGTTCGTCTGGACCGGACTCACTGGCGACCAGCCGGTGATCTACGCCGACCGCACCTGGCTGCAGTGACCGGACCGCGCGGACCTGTCATGCCGACCCCCGCCCGACGCGTGGCGTCTCAGGACGCCCGACCGGCAGCCGATGTCAGCGAGTCGAGCGCCCGTGGCCGCCGATCGTGGCCGTTCGCCACGCCCTCGGATCCGTTCTCGGCCACGGCGTCCAGCATCGATCGGTAGATCGCCTCGTACCCGTCGGTCATCCGCCCGGCCGAGAACCGGTCGAGGACCGAGGCGCGGATCGCCGCTCGATCGAGATCATCGACTCTATCGACCTGGAACGACAGCTGCTCGATGTCGTCACCGAAGAACCCGTCCACCCCGTCGCGGATGATCTCGGGCAGCGCGCCGACACGACGCGCGATGACCGGCGTCCCGCACGCCAGCGCCTCGATCGCGACAAGCCCGAACGGCTCCGGCCAGGACCCCGGCATCAGCGAGGCGTACGACTCGGCGACCAGCTGGTCGCGCTCCCCTTGCTCGAGCTCACCGAGGTACTCGACCGACTGACCGGCCGCCTTGACCGCCGGGAGGAACACGGCGTTGAGGTAGTCCCGCTCGGCTGGCATCGGGCCTGCCTTGGCCGCGATACGCAGCGGACGACCGGTCGCCAGGGCGATCTCGATGGCCTCGACGATCCCCTTCTCCGGGGCCATCCGGCCGACGAAGCAGAGCCCGTCCCCGCGCCGCCGGTCGAACGGGGCGCCGTCGAGGGTGAGACCGTTGTGGACGATCCCCGCCCACGGCACGGTCGGATGGGTGGATGCCTGGTTGGCGCTGATCGCGACCAGGCCGCCCGGAGCCGACCGGAACGACTCCTCCGCCCACGGCAGGTCGAGACGACCATGGAAGGTCGAGACGACCGGGATCGGCGAGACCCGCGCCAGCAGGAAGGTGGCCCATTCGAGATGGCTGTGGATGATGTCGAAGTCGGCGATCCGGTCGAGGACCGCTTGGATGGTCAGGTAGAAGTACGGCGACGCTTCGCCGTTGTAGCCGGCCGGGCGCAACGCCTCCGGGACCGTCGGCACCAGGCGACCCGGCACCTCGGAGTCCGCGCTGGCGAAGGTGGTCACGTCGTGCCCACGCCGATGGAGCTCCCGCACGAGTTCGAAGACGACACGCTCGGTCCCGCCGTACGCGCGCGGTGGGACGCGCTCCATCGGGGGGACGACCTGGGCGATCCGTAGTGGCTGGGTCATCGAAACGCTCCTCCTGACAACGATACCGCGGGTTCGCCCGAACGGGCCGCGGTCGGTGTCACGCGGCGCCGGCCGTGGGTCGGCGCGATCTTCCAGCGGCGGGCCCTGCTGGTGATCAGGTGCCGGCGGTCCGGCCGGATCGGCATCTGCCGACGCCGCTGTCGGCACCGTAGGCAGGCACGACCCACACAGGCACCACAGCAGGTCGAAGGCGGCCTATCAGACGCATGCCGAGCGTCAGGCCCGCCGGAGCCCGGTAGGCTCAGAGCGCGAGCGGATCCGTCTTGTCCGGGTCGATCCCGAGCTCTCCGAGCGCCTTGGCCGCCGCGGCGGCGGGCATGGCCCCGCAGCGGACGAGCGACACGAGCGTCGCCGCGGCGATGTGGGGTGGATCGATCTCGAACAGCGAGCGCAGGCTCTCACGGGTGTCGCTCCGCCCGAAGCCGTCGGTGCCGAGCGCCAGGTAGTGCGGCGGCAGCCAGCGCGAGACCATGTCCGGGAGGGCCTTCATCCAGTCGGAGGCTGCGACGATCGGGCCGCCGTCGTGCGGCAGGATCGTACTGACATAGGGGATCCGGGGCTTCTTGGCCTCCGGGTGCAGCCGGTTCCAGCGCTCGGTCTCGAGTGCGTTGCGACGGAGCAGCGGGAACGACGGGGCGCTGTAGACCTCGGCGGCGACACCGAACCGCTCGGCCAGCAGGTCGCGCGCGGCGAGGACCTGGCCGAGGATCGCGCCCGAGCCGACGAGGCGAGCCGGGTGCGCGTCACGCCCCAGGTCGGGCGCGGCGGCGAAGCGGTAGACGCCGCGCAGGATCTGCTCGTCGGTGATGCCCTCGGGCCGCGCCGGCTGGGCATAGTTCTCGTTGTAGATCGTGACGTAGTAGGACACGTCCTCGGGCTTCCGCCCATACATCCGCTCGATCCCGTCACGGACGACGGCCGCCAGCTCGTAGGCGAAGGCTGGGTCGTAGGCCCGGATGTTCGGCACGGTCGAAGCCAGGATCTGGCTGTGCCCGTCGTCGTGCTGGAGGCCCTCGCCGGTCAGCGTCGTGCGCCCGGCCGTGGCGCCCATCAGGAAGCCGCGTCCGCGGGCATCCCCGAATGCCCACATCTGGTCGCCGGTGCGCTGGAACCCGAACATCGAGTAGAAGATGTAGAACGGGATGGTGGCCAGGCCATGTGTCGCGTACGACGTCCCGGCCGCCTGGAGGCTCGCCATCGAGCCGGCCTCGGTGATCCCCTCCTCGATCACCTGGCCGTCGGTCGCCTCGCGGTACGACAGCACAAGGTCCGAGTCGACGGGCGAGTACCGCTGGCCGAGCGCCGAGTAGATCCCGACCTCCTTGAACAGCGGGTCCATCCCGAACGTCCGCGCCTCGTCCGGGATGATCGGCACGATGCGCGGCCCGAGCTCGGGGTCCCGGATCAGGTTGCGCAGGATCCGCGCGAAGACCATCGTCGTCGAGACCGGCGTCGAGCTCCCGGCCGCGAACTCCGCATCGACCGAGGCGGCCGGTGCCGGGAGCGGCTTCGATCGCACCACGCGGCGCGGCAGCGGGCCGCCCAGCGCGCGTCGCCGCTCGACGAGGTACTGGACCTCCTCCGAGTCGGGACCCGGGTGGTAGTACGGGGCGTCCTTGAGGGTGGCGTCGGGGATCGGCAGCTCGAGGCGGTCGCGGAAGATACGGAGCTCGGCCTCGTTGAGCTTCTTGGCCTGGTGGGTGATGTTGCGGGCCTCCACGCCCGGCCCGAGCGTCCAACCCTTGACCGTGTGGGCCAGGATCACCGTCGGGGCGCCGGTGTGCTCGGTCGCGGCCTTGTATGCGGCGAAGACCTTGCGATAGTCGTGGCCGCCGCGGCGCAGCTTTGACAGGTCGTCGTCGGACAGGCGCTCGACCAGCTTGCGCAGTCGCGGGTCCGGCCCGAAGAAGTGCTCGCGGATATACGCGCCACCGGCCACCGAGAACTTCTGGAACTCCCCGTCGAGCGTCTCGTTCATCTTCTGGACGAGCAGGCCGTCGACGTCGCGGGCGAGGAGCTCGTCCCATTCGCGGCCCCAGATCACCTTGATCACGTTCCAGCCGGCACCGCGGAAGGCCGATTCGAGCTCCTGGATGATCTTGCCATTGCCACGGACCGGGCCGTCGAGTCGCTGCAGGTTGCAGTTGACCACGAAGGTCAGGTTGTCGAGACCCTCACGTGAGGCGACGTGGAGCGCGCCGAGCGATTCGGGCTCGTCGGTCTCGCCATCGCCGAGGAACGCCCAGACCCGGGACCGCGACGTGTCGAGCAGGCCGCGGTTCTGGAGGTAGCGGTTGTAGCGGGCCTGGTAGATGGCGCTGATCGGCCCGAGCCCCATCGAGACCGTCGGGTATTCCCAGAACTCGGGCATCAGCCGGGGATGCGGATACGAGCTGAGGCCCTGGCCGGGGCCCGTCTCGCGCCGGAAGTTGTCGAGCTGGTCGATCGTGAGGCGGCCCTCGAGGAATGCCCTGGCGTAGATCCCGGGCGCCGCGTGGCCCTGGTAGAAGATCTGGTCGCCGCTCTGGTCGCCGTCCTTGCCCCGGAAGAAATGGTTGAAGCCGACCTCGTAGAGCGACGCCGCCGACGCGTACGTGGCGAGGTGACCGCCGATCCCGGCGAAGCGGTTGTTGGCGCGCAGGACCATCGCCACGGCGTTCCAGCGGATCAGCCGTCGGATCCGGCGCTCCATCACCTCGTCGCCGGGGAAGTCGGGCTCCTGCTCCGGGCTGATGGTGTTGATGTAGCGCGTCTGGGTCAGTGGCGGGAGCCCGACCTGGAGCTGGCGGGCCCGCTTGAGCAGCTTGTAGATGATGAACCGGGCGCGCGCCTCACCCTCCTCGGCCACGACCTGGTCGAGGGACGCGATCCAGTCGTCGGTCTCCTGCGGGTCGATGTCGGGGAGCTGGTGCTTGAATTCGTCGAAGTACATCGCGGTCAACTCGGCGTCAATCGGAGGGTCGTGTCGAAGATCGCCGGCTCGAGCATCTCCGGATAGCCATCGGTGCCGGTGTACTTGCGCGTCAGCGCGTCGTTGGTGCGGCGGACCGAATCCGCGTCGGGGGCGGGGACGACGCGCGTCGGCAGCGTGCGGCCGGCCGCGTGGATGATGACATCCGGATGGGCGATCGCCTCGCGGTACCAGCGCGCGCTGTGGCCGTGGACCGAGCGGATGAAGGCCTCATCGCCGTCGACCATGACCCAGATGATCGTCCGGTGCGGCGACCCCTCCTCGGGCGTGGTCTCGATCTCGACCTCCTCGGTCGCGTCGAGGAGGTCGAGCTCGTCGGGTTCGAAGCGCATGAGGTGAGCGTAGCCCATCTCCGCGCGATCCGACGGTGACGGAATGGTTGCCAGTTGCATCGTCCTGCTGTAATACCTCTGCAACGAAGTTGTTATGTGCGTCCCCGCGAACGTCAGGCCCGGCCATCGATGCTGAGGGCGAAAAACCGTCACCCCTGTCGTCCCCTGGAGGTGTCCACCGTGAGCACTCAGCCACTCGTGCTCGTCGCAGATGACGAACCCCGTATCACGAAGCTCGTGTCGATCGCCCTCGGTGAGGAGGGGTTCCGGGTCGTGACCGCCGGCAGCGGCGAGGAGGCCCTGACCCGCGCCGAGGAGGTCCGCCCGGACATCATCCTGCTCGACATCGTGATGCCAGACCTCGACGGGATCGAGGTCATGCGCCAGCTGCGCGAGCGCCGGCCGGTCGCCGTCATCCTGTTGACCGCCAAGGGCTCGACCGCCGACAAGGCCAAGGGGCTCGACCTCGGCGCCGACGACTACATCGCCAAGCCGTTCCACCCGGACGAGCTCGCCGCGCGCGTCCGTGCCGTGCTCCGTCGATCGTCGGGTGCCCAGCCTGGCTCCGGTGTCCTCTCCTTCGACGACGTCGAGATCGACCTCGAGCGCCGGATGGTCACGCGGGACGGCGAGCTGGTCCAGCTGTCGCGTACGGAGTGGCTGCTGCTCCAGCACCTCGCGGCGAACGCGGGCAAGGTCGTGCTCCATACCGAGCTCTTGACGAAGGTCTGGGGCCCCGAATACCGCGACGACCTCCAGTACCTGCGGGTCTGGATCTCGCGCGTCCGACGGAAGCTCGGCGCGGCGCCGGGTGAGCCGGGCCGGATCAAGACGTTCCAGGGGATCGGCTATCTGCTGGACGTCGAGCCACCGGTCGCGCCCGAGACGGTCGCAGCGGAACCTGTCGAGGAACGGACGGCCTTGATCGGGTAGGCGCCTCGGATCCGTCGACCGGGGCCCGTCGTTCGCGTTGGTGCGGTAGGCTCGGGGGATGCAGCGGTATGGGCCGACGACGGCACTCCTGGTGACGGATGTCCAGAACGATTTTGCTGACCCGGCTGGGAGTCTGAGCGTCGCGGGCGGAGAGGCCATCGTGCCGACGGTCGGCCGCGAGGTCGCCATGGCTGTGAACAACGGGGCCCTGGTGGTGGCGACGCAGGATTGGCACCCGGAGTCAACGCCGCATTTCGCGAAGGATGGCGGGATCTGGCCGGTGCACTGCGTCGCGGAGACGTGGGGAGCCGCGCTCCATCCGGCACTGACGCTCCCTGAGACCGCGCCGCGGGTCCGCAAGGGCGTCAACGGCGAGGACGGCTACTCCGGGTTCACGATGCGTGACCCGGTCAGCGGCGAGACCATCCCGACCGAGCTCGAGAGGCTCCTTCGCGCGGCGGACGTCGATCGGGTCGTCGTGGTGGGCCTCGCCACCGACTACTGCGTCAAGGCGACCGCGCTCGACGCTCGACGGCTCGGCTTCGAGACCGCGGTCCTCGCCGACGCGATCGCCGCGGTCGACCTGGAGCCCGGCGACGGCGAGCGAGCGCTCGACGAGATGCGCGACGCCGGCGTCGCCATATGGCAGACGGTGATGCGGTGATCCGCGGCGCGATCCGGCTGGCGCTGGTCGGCGCCGGGATCAGCTATGCGCTCGATCGCCTTCTCAAGGACCAGGCGGCCGGCGCCGACCCGGAGCCGATCGAGTCGATGATCGTCATCGACGCCCCGATCGAGCGCGTCTGGACGGTGGTGGCCGACATCGAGGGCCAGCCCCGCTGGATGGAAGAGATGAAGGCCGTCCGCCTGGGGACGCCGGGGCCGGTCGCGGTCGGGACGACCGGCGAGGCCGACGTCCGGATCCTCGGCCTGACGGTCACGGACCCGGTGACCGTCACGGAGTTCGAGCCGCCCCACCGGTTCGCCGTCCGCCACGAGGGCATGTTCAAGGGCCACGGCCTGATCACCCTCGAGTCGGGCGCCGATACGACGACCACCATCGTCCGCTGGGAGGAGCTGTTGATCCCACCGGTCCTCTCGCACCTCGCGGCGGTGGCCATGACCCCGACCCTGGCCGGGATCTTCCAGGGCGATCTCGTCCGCCTCAAGGAGCTCGTCGAGACGGGTTCCCCGGCCGCCTGAGTCGCGCCCTGTGCGGCTCCACCTGGTCGACGCGACATACGAGCTGTTCCGGGCGCATTTCGCGCCGCGGCCGCCGGTCCTCGGGCGCGACGGGATCCCCCTGTCGGGCGTCTCGGGGCTGGTCGAGCAGCTGCTCTACCTCCTCCGCGAGGAGGGTGCGACCCATGTCGGGTGCGCCACCGACCGGGTGATCGAGTCGTTCCGCAACGACCTCTATCCCGGCTACAAGTCGTCGGCCGGCATGC
>Ga0307281_10000325_pt1 | contig 12375 bp, 11 predicted proteins | sample ER_DNA_120_FD_194486 | JGI IMG/M metagenome (GOLD analysis project Ga0307281, IMG submission 194486) | Bulk soil microbial communities from the East River watershed near Crested Butte, Colorado, United States - ER_DNA_120 | ecosystem: Environmental > Terrestrial > Soil > Floodplain | place...
AGAGCAGCACGATAGCTACCAGAAGAGCTTCGAGCGGCTGATGCGAGACCAGCGCGTCGAAAGCGATGGTGGGCGTTAGAGCGCAGGCACTTTTCAGCGGGGACGCGGGCCGTCTAGTTTTAGACAAGTTGCTGCTGGAGAGGCTCAAGGTCTGGAGAGGCTCCCGCGTTCTCCGTGTGGCCCAGCGCTTCTCGACGCGGCGAAGTCAAACAACAACGGGGGCTTTAACGATCTTTTTGAAGACGGGGTGGATTGCCCCTCCACGCTGAGGGGAGGTAGGAAAGGGGACCCGTCACGCGGCGTAGGCAACCAATCGTTAATCGGCTCGTAGACAGTCGCAGATGGCCGACGCAGCAATGCTGTTTCTGCAGAACGCTTGCCAGTACTACGCGACGGCGAGGTTTGCGGTACATGCCGGATGCGTGCCCGTGTGCGGAAACCTTTTTCACCATGCCGTCGAGATGTTCCTGAAGGCAGGGCTCGCACAACGACGTAAGCTCACTGACTTGAAGGACATGGGGCACGACCTCAAGAAGCTGTGGGGAGCCTTCAAGGCGGACTTCCCCCTCCACGCCCTGAAGCAGCACGACAAGACGATTGCATGTGTCGATAAGTTCGAGGCCATCCGCTACCCGGAGGGGATCATCAAGCGCGGAATGGGGGTGACGGCCGGGTGGTCCGGGCCGGCAGGTAAGATGACCACGTTTGGCGGGCTCAAAACCCCCAAGCAATACGCGATTGTCGTCAGCGACATCGACGATCTGATAGCTGACGTGTTCAAGGTCTGCTCAAGAAATCCGTATACGTTCATTGGGTTCAATCCTGCCGCCCAAGAGGCCATCACGCGGTACAACCCGCACTCCGAGTTCCTAAGCACGCGGACGCCGACACGGTAGGAACGGTAATGCCTTCGCCCAGGCACGCCGGTGGATTGACGAACGCATCTCCGAGGTTCGCCGCGCCGGGCGTCTTCCCTTCCCCGCGGATGTGAGTGACACTGCCAAGGATCGGTTCCGGCGAGCACATGCAGCTTGGGATGGACGCCCAGTGGGATTGCTTCGTGGCCTACCCCACGGCTCGACGCGCGACGGCCGAGCAGTTGGCGAAACTGCTGCTCGCCCGCGGGGTGCGGGTTTTCCTCGACGTTCTCGCCCTGCAGCCCGGCGACAACTGGCCGCAGGCCATCCCCGCAGCGCTAGAGGACGCGTGCGTGACGGTGGTATTGGTAGCCCCCGAGACCGAGCTTGCATTCTACGCGCAGGAAGAGATTGCCCACGCGGTCGCCAAGGCGCGCGGCGACGAAGCCCACCGCCGGGTAGTGCCGGTCTTCTTGGGCGCCACGCCGGATGAACGCGTCCCCTACGGCCTGCGGATCAAGCAAGGCTACGTCGTAGCCTCGCCGGCGGACCTGGCGCACGCGGCGGATGGCATCGCCACGCTGGTCGAGAAGATCACCCATCAAATCGAGTTAGAGGCGGACGGTGAGGAACCGCGCGAGGTGTCGCCCTCTGCCCGCCAGCACCTGGCCACCCTGCGCATCCAGGTCGAGCAGCTGACCCGCGACCAGTACCGGATCATCAACCAGCTGCGGTTCATGCGCCGCGTACGTATCTCCGGGTGCGCCGGTTCAGGCAAAACGTTAGTCGCGACCGAGAAGGCAACGCGCTTGGCGAAGGGCGGCACCCGCGTGCTGTTCCTGTGTCACAACCCGCTACTGGCCGAGCACGTCCAGCAGCTGACGGCAGGCAGCGGCGTTGAGGTGCGGGACTTCGCCCGCTGGACCGCCGAGCTGGCGGGCGACCCCCCGCACTGCTCGGCGACGGCGAGTGGACGCACTACGACGAGCCGACCCAGGACACACTCGACCGCGCGTTCGATCAGCTGGCGCGCGGCGAGGGGCAGCTGGATGCCATCGTCGTCGATGAGGGGCAGGACTTCCGCGACGAGTGGTGGGGGGTGGTCGAGGCCGGCCTGGCCGGCGCCTCGCAGGGCTTCCTCTACATCTTCCACGACAACAATCAGTCACTGCTCGCTCAGCGCGGCCGCTATCCCATCGACGAGCCACATGTCGATCTGTCGCGCAACTGCCGTAACGCTGGGCGTGTCCTCGACCTCATGCGCTGCTTCGACAGCAGCGCGCCCGAGCCCGAGTTGGGCCTGCGCGACCGGGGCAGCGTCCGACGGTTCGAGGCCGGCCAAGACGCCCTCGCAGAGACCTTGGGGTACCTCGAGAAGCAGATGCTGCTGAAGGACGCCGTGGTCCTTGTCACCGAAGAGGGGCCGTTGGCCGGGTCGTCTCTTGCCGGGTGCGAGGTCACGCTGCCCACCCCCACGCGATGGCAGATTGAGGTGCGCCGCCAGTTCGACCGCGTGCTGCACTTCTACGAGCGGCATGGGATGAGACCGCCTCCTGGAGGCGAGAAGTGGATCGTCGCCCAGCTCGTGAAGCTGAGCCCCAGCTCCTACCCCACCTACGAAGACGTCGAGGTAGTCCGCAGCGTGGCGCGCGAGTTCTCCATCGACCGCCAGACACGCGCGTGGATCGACGAAAACCCGCTGGTCCGGAACACCATATCCTTCCGTGATGACGGAGAGGGGCCGCGGCTGCGCCGACGCACAAGGGTAAGGGTCCGCCTCCGGGCTGCCGAAGTGGTCCTCTACTTCGAGCGCGAGGATTGGCCCCGGGGCCTCTCCCGGCCGCGGGTGGTGGTGCTGCAACCGTTCTACCTTCCACGAGCCGCCGGGACCCTCCCCCTCTACCGGGTATCCGACTTCAAGGGCTTGGAGGCCGAGGCGGTCGTGCTGATCATGCGCGGGCGTGTAGGCAACCACCGTGAGGCGACCTACGTGGGCCTCTCGCGGGCGCGCGTGCTCTTGTGCATCGTCGCCGACGCGACCGCCGCAGCCGTCCTGCCGAAGTCGTTCTCCTGGGATCAGGGCTAGTCCATTGACGAAATAACATGCTGATGGTCGGGCCGCCACAGGGGCGCCGTTCTCTGCACGGGAAAGTCAAACAACAACAGGGGCTTTAGCCCTCTTTTTGAAATGGGGGGTGGCTTCCCTCTAGGCGCATTCGAGGGGCTTCCGCGCTTTCGCACGCCATACGTCACCACGATCGTGACCGGCGTTGTCGTGACCATCCTTTCCGGGTTGCTGCCGATTGGTCTGGTCGGCGAGTTGGTCAGCGTCGGGACGTTGTTCGCTTTCACCCTCGTGTGCCTCGGCGTGCTCGCCCTGCGATTCACGCAACCGCAACTGCCGCGCCCGTTCAAGACGCCGGCAGTCTACGTCGTGGCGCCCGCCGGTGCCGCCACGGCGCTGTTCCTCATGTTCGGGCTGCCGCTCGACACCTGGATACGCTTCGTCACATGGCTGGCGCTCGGCCTCGTTGTCTACGCGCTCTACGGAAGCAGGCACAGCCGGATTGGACAAACAGGCATTCGCCCGTCCCGCTCATAGCGGGGGAACGAAACGTTTCCGGGCGTCATCCTGTCGCCGCCGGCGCCCTTGTGCGGGGCCATCGATGCCGCGTACCTTCCCCCCACGCTCGCGGATGCAACCGCGTCGTAGCAGATCGTTTGCCGCAACGAGCCGGCCGCAGGAGAGAAGCGCTATGAAGCCACGCTTGAATTTGGTTCGCCTGTTTGCACTCGGGATGACCGGTCTGACCTGGGCCGGAATCAGCGACGCCGCGGCGCTCGATTATCCGACTCGACCCGTGCGTTGGGTGGTCGGTTATCCCGCGGGCGGCACCACCGACATCCTGGCGCGTCTCATCGGACAGTACTTGTCCGAAAAGCTCGGGCAGCAATTCATCGTCGAGAACAAGCCGGGCGCCGGCAACAACATCGCAACCGAGGCGGTGATCAACTCGCCGCCCGATGGCTATACGCTCCTTTTCGTCAATCCCGCCAATGGCATCAACACCTCGCTGTACAAGAAACTATCGTTCAACTTCCCGCGCGATATCGCGCCGATCGCCGGCATCACGCGCGTTCCCAATGTGATGGAGGTCAACCCCAACGTGCCGGCCAAAACGGTGGCCGAATTCATCGCCTACGCCAAGGCCAATCCGAACAAGGTCAACCTGGCGTCGTCCGGCAACGGCACGTCGGTCCACCTCTCGGGCGAACTGTTCATGGCGATGACCGGGGTGAAGCTGACCCACGTGCCTTACCGCGGCTCCGCGCCAGCGCTCACCGACATGATCGCCGGACAGGTGCAGGTGCTGTTCGACAACCTGCCGTCTTCGATCGAACACGTCAGGGCGGGCAAGCTGCGCGCACTCGCGGTGACCACCGAGAAGCGCTCCGAAGCGCTGCCGGACGTGCCGACGGTGGCGGAGACCGTGCCGGGCTACGAGGCGAGCGCGTGGTTTGGCATGGGCGCGCCCAAGGGTACTCCGCCCGAGGTCATTGCGGTGCTCAATAAGACGATCAACGAGGCGCTTGCCGACCCGAACATCAAGGCGCGGCTTGCCGAAATGGGCGGGATGCCCATGGGCGGCACGCCGGCGGACTTTGGCAAGATCATCGTCGATGAGACCGAGAAGTGGCGAAAGGTGGTCGAGTTCGCCGGCGCCAGCGTGGACTGAGGCCGGCAAACGATCAGGCGCCCGGCAGTTGCGATGACCGCCGGCGCGCCGCTAACGCAGATGGGACGATCTGCGCCAAAATCCAGGCGGCACCCGCGGCGAACGGCCCGATCAGGATGAGATTGTAGCGGGTATAGTGGTTGGCGACGGCCGCGTGCAGGGCGAGCATGACCACGGCCGGGGCCGCGTACAGCAGGAACAGGGGCTTGGAGCGGCGCACGGCCATCACGCAGGCGCAGCCGAACAGCGGCACCAGCGCGAGCCCGAACCACCCTCCTACCCACATGCCGCACCAGGCCAAAGGCAGGCTCACCAGAAGGTAACGCCACCAGCGTTGGGCCATCTCGTCGCGGATCAGGTCCTTGATCAGCGGATCGAGCCGTCCGTGGCCCTCGACCAGCTTGTCGCGATGCAGGCGACCGACTTCAAAAAAACTTCCGGGTCGGTCGTAGACGAACCTTGCCATGGCTTGCGGGCCGAATGCCCAATTGACGACAGGCTCGCCGATGCCCGGCAGGCAATAGGGGAACGCCAGCATGAATTCTCGCGCGGTCATGTCGTCGAAGGCGAAGCGCTCGATCAGCGCGGCGGAGCCGTACTCCTCCGTCAGTCCCCATTTTCCCGCCGAGACGGCGTTGCGGACGAGCCAGGGGCCGACGATCACCAGCCATGCGAGCACGAATGCGAACCCATGGATGAGGACCGCGCGCCATCGCGCCGGCGAAAACCAGATGTCATTGATCGCGGTCAGTCCGATCGCGACCGGCGCCAGCACGACGAACGACGGTCGGGTCAGGCACAGCATTCCGAACAGCAATCCGACGAGCACGATTCTGGCGACGCTCGGCGCCTTCAAGGCCAGCACCAGTGCAAGCGCTGCGATGCTGTAAAGCGAGAACGTGATGCTCTCGGTCATCACGAATGAAAACAGATCGGCGCTGGGGAGAAGGGCGACCGTCGCCAGGCTGCCCGCGAGCCAGAATACCGCGCTGCTCGCGAATATGAGCTCGGCTGCAAGCGCGATCGCGATCACGCCGAGCGTCAGAAACGCGGCGTGCATGATGTGCATGGGTCGTGCATAGACGTCACACTCGACGCTGCCCGGCGCGCTGGCGTTGGCCTGCACGCTGCAATCGACGGCTTGGGCAAAGCGGCCGTCGATCTTGGTCGCGGCGACGATGAGCCACGGATAGACCGGGCCGAAGAATATGCCTGGCGACGGCACGGCGACGGTGCTGTTCACCTTGTCGAAGACGCCATTGCTGAAGACGCCATGATGATTGAGGTCGTAGGCAATGGTCAGATAAAAGGATTGATCGAAGTCGCCGAGCCATTTTGCCGGCCTGATCAGAATCGCCGTGGCCAGAACCGCGAAAACAAGCAGACCGAAAACGATCCTGAGGCCGCAACCGAGCAACCGATGCTGCATGGCGCGGAAGGTGCCACAGGCAACAGGCCCCGCCTAGGACCTGCGACGAAGTCGTCATGCCGCATGCGACGAAGCCTTCATGCTGCGGGGACATGATGGCGTTGCGCATGGATGGGCGCGATCCTGGTCGCGTCCCCTTCATGTTTGCGGCCCGGCAGGATAGAGTGCGCGGCCTCACCTCCGGATCACATCCATGAATCGTAAACGTCCCGAAGATTTGCGCAGCCATCGCTGGCTCGGCGTCAACGATCTGCGGTCATTCGGTCATCGCTCACGGTTGCGTCAATTCGGCTACGATTCCGACGACTGGGGCGGTCGCCCCGTCATCGCCATCATCAACACCTGGAGCGAGATCAACGCCTGCCACGCCCACCTGCGTGCGCGCGCCGAGAACGTCAAGCGCGGCGTGCTGCAAGCCGGCGGCTTTCCGATCGAATTGCCGGCCATGTCATTGGCCGAGCCGTTTGTGAAGCCTTCGACCATGCTCTACCGCAACTTCCTGGCGATGGAGGCGGAGGAACTGTTGCGCAGCCACCCGCTCGATGGGGCGGTGCTGTTGGGCGGTTGCGACAAGACCACGCCGGGCCTGGTTATGGGCGCCATCAGCATGGGCATTCCGGCGATCTACGTCCCGGCGGGTCCCATGCTGCGCGGCAACTGGCGGGGCGAATTTCTCGGTTCGGGCTCCGACGTGTGGAAATACTGGATGGAGAAGCGCGCCGGCAACATCACCGAGGAGCAGTGGAACGAGATGGAGAGCGGCATCGCGCGCTCCTTCGGAACCTGCATGGTCATGGGCACGGCGGCGACCATGATGGCGATAGCCGAAGCGCTCGGCCTGACGCTACCAGGCGCGTCGTCCATCCCGGCGGCCGATTCCGGCCATCCGCGCATGTGCGGCGCCGCCGGGCGACGCATCGTCGACATGGTGTGGGAAGATCTGACCCCCGATCGGATCCTGACGCCGGCCGCCTTCGACAACGCCATCAAGGTCCACATGGCGATGGGCGGTTCGACCAATGCCATCATCCACGTCATTGCAATGGCGCGTCGTGCCGGGATTGCGCTCGACATGCAGCGGTTCGACCAGATTTCGCGCGAGATCCCGGTGCTCGCGAATGTCCGGCCATCGGGAAAATACCTGATGGAGGATTTCTTCTACGCCGGCGGATTGCGCGCGCTGATGATGGAATTGAAGGACAGGCTCGATCTGTCCGCTCTCACGGTGACGGGAAACACCCTGGGCGAGAATATCGCGGGCGCCGAGGTCTACCTGCGTGACGTCATACATTCGCTTGCCGACCCGATCTACGCCGAAGGTGCAACGGCGGTGCTCACCGGCAATCTCGCGCCGCGCGGCTGTGTGATGAAGCCGGCGGCGGCCGACCAGCGTTTCCTCAAGCATCGCGGGCTCGCGCTCGCCTTCGAGGATTACGACCACATGGCGCGCGAGGTCGAGCGCGACGATCTCGCGGTCACGCCCGACCACGTCATCGTGCTGAAGAACGCGGGCCCCAAGGGCGGACCCGGCATGCCGGAATGGGGCATGCTTCCGATCCCCAAGAAACTGGTGAAGGCGGGCGTGCGTGACATGGTGCGGATCTCGGACGGGCGCATGAGCGGCACCAGCTACGGCGCCTGCATTCTTCATGTGGCGCCGGAGAGCTTCGTCGGCGGGCCGTTGGCGTTCGTGCGCACCGGTGACGCCATCGAGATCGACGTGCCGGGGCGCCGCATTCATCTGGATGTCAGCGAGGAAGAACTCGCTCGTCGCCAGGCGGCCTGGAAGCCGCCGCCACCACGCTACCTGCGCGGCTATGGGGCCATGTTCTCCGCTCATATCGGCCAGGCTGACGAAGGCTGCGACTTCGATTTCCTCGCCGGCGCGGGGCAGATTCCCGAGCCGGAAATTCACTAGACTTCGCCCTCCCTGACACCGCCCCAGACGCCCCAGCCGAGGATCCATGAAATTCGGACTTTTCGACCACGTCGAGGACGCTGAGCGTCCGCTCGCGACCCTGTTCGACGAACGGCTCACATTCGCGCAGGCCGCCGACGATGCCGGCATCTACTGCCTGCATGTGGCCGAGCACCACGCCACGCCGCTCAACATGGTGCCGGTGCCGGGAATTTATCTCGGTGCGGTCGCACGCGCGACCAAGCGCATGCGGCTCGGGCCCCTGGTCTATCTGCTTCCGCTCTATTCCCCGCTGCGCCTGATCGAGGAGATTTGCATTCTCGACCATCTCAGCTACGGGCGCATGGAGGTGGGCGTCGGCCGGGGCGTGTCGCCGTTCGAGCTCAAATATCACAAGATCGAGCACGACGATTCGCGCGACATCTTCATCGATGCGTTCAACTGCGTCAGCGCCGGCTTGACCACCGACATGCTCAACTATTCGGGCAAACATTATCAATACGAAAACGTCCCGATCGCATTGCGGCCGTTGCAGCAGCCGCATCCCGCGTTTTGGTACGGCTCCTCCAATACCATCGGCTCGACCTGGGCCGGCGAGCACGGCATGCATTTCGTGAGCCTCGGGCCGACCCCGTTCGCCAAAACCAACATCGACGCATTCAAGCAGGCACTGGCGAAACGCGGCGGAGCGGCTCAGCCCAAAGCCGAGTTTCCCGGCGGCACCGCGATCGGCGTGCTGCGTCACATTTTCGTTGCCGATACCGACGAGGAAGCGAAGCGCTTCGCCAAGCCGGCGATGGAGCTGCATCTTGCGCAGTTGAATTGGCTGCGCGCCAAGCACGGGGTAACCGGCCTGACCTCGCGGCTCAATGTGCCGCGCGGCGCGACATTCGAAGAGAGCGTGGCCGATGGATCGGTGATTGCCGGCACGCCCCAGCGGGTGCGGGAAGAGATCGAGCGGCAGGTGAGCGAGCTCGGCGTGAACTATCTGCTCACGTATATGTTCCTGGGCGCGATGTCGCTTGCCGAAGCGCTGCGCTCGCTGGCGCTGTTCTCGACCGAGGTGATGCCCAAGCTGGAGCATCTCTGAGGCGCAATCCGGCCCGCAGCAGGCTGGCTCCGGGTGCCGGACTGTGCGAAATTCCGGCCAAGCGATGACGAGAGGTCTATTCCCATGGCGAACAGCACGGTGACCGGCGTCCGCAGCATCGAGCTTGGCGTGCGCGATCTGCATCAATCGGCGGAGTTCTACACCAAGGTGTGGGCGCTCGAAGAGGTCTCGGCCGCAGGCGACACCATGCATTTCCGTGCCACCGGCGGCGAGCATCATGTGCTGACCATCCGGGAACGGCCGCAGGCGAGCCTGCTCGGCGTGCACTTCGCTGCCGCCGATCGGGGTGCCGTCGATCAGCTCTGCGCCAAGGCGAAGGGCTATGGCGTTGCCATTGCGCACGATCCGGCACCGCTCGACGCCAGCGCCGGCGGCGGTTACGGCTTCCGCTTCGAGACGCCCGACGGGCTGCCGATGACGATATCATCGGACAGCGCGCAGCATCCGGATGTGGTCGTGGATCGCTCGCGGCCGACCAAGATCAGTCATGTCGTTCTCAACAGCGCGCGCACCGATGATCAGGTTCCGTTTTTCATCGACGTGCTCGGCTTCAAGCTTTCCGACAGCACCCACATGATGGAATTTCTGCGCTGCAGCGCGGATCACCACAGCATTGCGATCTTCCGCAACAATGGGCCGTCGCTCAATCACGTGGCCTACGAGCTGCCAAATATCGACGGGTTGATGCGCGGCGCCGGCCGCCTCAAACGGAGTGGCTTCGACGTCGAGTGGGGGGTCGGCCGCCACGGACCGGGCAGCAACGTGTTCTCCTATTTCATCGAGCCCAATGGCTTCGTTGCGGAATACACGACCGAACTGGATCAGCTCGACGATGCAACGCACGTTCCTCAGGATGCGAGCTACTGGCAGAAAATCATGCCGAATCCGGACCGCTGGGGGCTGGCCGGGCCGCCGTCGAACCGGATGCGCGCAGCCATGTCGGGCGCGCTTTACCTGGGCGACCGGGAATTAGGCAACGCGCTGGCTGGCGACGCCCGTTGCGAAGACATCATCGGGCGCAAGCTCGGCTGACCCACTGACTGCTGACCTCGGCTCTCGATCCTGATTTACGTGACAGCATTGGGAGAAGCCCTTCTTTTTCCCAAGGCTGGTGTGCATGAGCGACGACATTCCCTTCGATAAGAGCTTCGACCTTGCGCCCGACATCGTCGATCAAGTCGCGCCCGGGGTGCGCCGGGTGCTCGCCAACAATCCGAGCCCGTTCACGTTCAAGGGGACCCTGTCCTACATCGTCGGCCAAGGCCACGTTGCGATCATCGATCCCGGTCCGCTCGACGAGGCGCACATTTCGGCCCTGCTCGATGCGGTGCGCGGGGAAACCGTCACCCATATCTTCGTGACGCATACGCATCGGGATCATTCCCCCGCGGTGCCGCGAATCAAGGCGGCGACCGGGGCCGTGGTGCTCGCCGAAGGGCCGCATCGCCCCGCGCGACCGCTCAATATCGGCGAGGCGCCGCGCCTCGACGCCAGCAACGATACCGAGTTCCAGCCCGACCGCGCGCTGGCCGACGGCGAGGTGGTCACCGGCCGAGGCTGGACCATCGAGGCGGTCACCACGCCCGGCCACACCGCGAACCACATGGCGTTCGCATTGAAGGAGGGCAACCTGCTGTTCTCCGGCGATCATGTGATGGCATGGTCGACGCCGATCGTCGCGCCCCCGGATGGCGCGATGAGCGATTACATGGCCTCGCTGCAAAAGCTGGCGGGCCGCTCGGAGTCGATCTACCTGCCCGGCCATGGCGGCGCCGTGCGCGAGGCGCCGCGCTTCGTGCAGCACTACATCCGCCATCGCCAGAGCCGCGAGGCTTCGATCCTGCACCGACTCAGCAAGGGCGAAGCCGATATCCCCACCCTTGTACGTGCGATCTATATCGGTCTCGATCCGCGGCTGGTGAAGGCGGCGGGACTTTCGGTGCTCGCCCACATCGAGGATCTGATGACGCGCGGGATCATCACCAGCGACGGCCCGCCTTCGATCGAGGGGCGCTACCGGCTGGCGCGGTAGTTTTGAACTTGGACCGCCGTAACCGAAAGATGGTTTGGTTATGAGGTCAGCCCGCTGTCCGGGCGCTGGCCGGTGTCCGCGCCGGCTTGGCTACTTCTTGGATTGATCTTTCTTGCCGGGTGTCGATTTCTTTGCCGACGGCTGCGCCGGCGGACGCTCCGGCCGTTGGGCGCGGATGGCATCTTCGATCTCATTCATCAACCCGCGCACACGCGATGCATTGGTGCCGAAATCGAACGAGCCGTAGCGCGAGGAGGAGCGCGCATCGATGCGCGCGCCGTCGGTCTCGGCCCGCACGCGGATCGAGACGTCATCGCGGAAACCCATGATCGGGGTGCGCGCCACCGCCTCGATGTGGCCCTCGCGCCGGCCGGCCTGGGGTGCACGCGCATCGACGACGCGCCACTTGCGCTTGTTGACCACCGCGAGCGCGGCATCATAGGCCGCCTGCGGGGTGGCATTGGTCGCCAGCGGCCCGACGTCGGGATAGGCCTTGCGCTGCTGCTCGGCGGCGTAGAGCCCGGCATAGGCGATCGGATTGGCGTCGCGCGGCCGCAGCCGCGACAGCGCGTCGTAGCGCGGTGGATCGATCGGATCGGTGGTGATGTCGTAGATCCACGGCAGCCGGGCAGCCTTAGTGCCCAGATAGGCCGGATAGGCGAGCAGCGCGAGCGAGACCGCCATTGCCGTCAGCGCCGCGCCCATGCCCGCGAGACCCTCCATCCAGATCACGACGAAAGCGGCGAAGGCGAGGAGGAGTGCGACGATGGCGATGGCGAGCGCGCCTGCGAAGGTCGCGAGCGCAGGCCAGATTTCGAGCAGGCCCGACCGCACGATAATGATCGCGAGGAAGGAGGCGAGCAGGGCGAATCCGGCAGTGCGCCGCGCCCAGATGGCGAGCCGTGAAGTGGGCTCAGAGTGGATGAAGCGCCGCGCCATCGGTCTCCTGCCTCACGAACTCGAGCAAATGCTCTTGAGCGCCGCCCAATCGGCCTGATCGAGCGGAGGTCGCGCCGGCGCTGTTCCCGACATCGCCTCGATGACGGCAACGCGGTCGCGGGTCTCCGGATGATCGAGCAGAATTTTCGGTCCGGGATGAGTGGTGCCCGCGATTCGCGACAGAAATCTGCCGAGCGCGCGTGCATCGGCGTTGACCCTGGCCATCAGCAGCACACCATATGCGTCCGCCGCGGTCTCGACCTCGCGGCTGTAGCTGGTCTGCAGAATGGTCTTGGCGGCGAAGACCACGGCGCCGCCGCCGACGAAATCGCCGAGCAAGATGCCGAACAGC
>Ga0307281_10000326_pt1 | contig 12360 bp, 8 predicted proteins | sample ER_DNA_120_FD_194486 | JGI IMG/M metagenome (GOLD analysis project Ga0307281, IMG submission 194486) | Bulk soil microbial communities from the East River watershed near Crested Butte, Colorado, United States - ER_DNA_120 | ecosystem: Environmental > Terrestrial > Soil > Floodplain | place: USA...
GGCCTCCTTCGAGGCCGGGATGGCCCAGCTGGGCGGTCACGCCCAGTTCCTCGAGAGCCGCACCACCCAGATCGCTCACGGCGACACGGCCAAGGAGATCGGGGAGATCCTGGGCCGCTACAACGATGGCATCGCTATCCGCAACGTCGACTGGGGGGTCGGCAACCAGTACCTCCGCGATGTGGCCGCCGCCAGCCGGGTGCCCGTCCTCAACATGCAATGCGACCTGTTCCACCCCCATCAGTCGCTCGCCGATCTCCTGACGATCATCGAGAAGAAGGGCGACCCGCGGGGCCGCACGATCGCCATCAGCTGGGCATACGCGGCCAGCTACCAGAAGCCGATCAGTGTCCCCGTGGACCTCTCGATGCTGACGACCCGCTACGGGATGAACGTACGACTGGTCCACCCGCCGGAGTTCAAGCTTCCCCCCGACCTCATCGCCCAGGCGGCCGAGAACGCCCGCCGCTCAGGCGGTTCGCTCGAGCTCATGGACGACTTCGATGCCGGCATGCGCGGAGCCGACATCGTCTACGCCAAGAGCTGGGGCGCCATGCTCACCGCCAAGGACGAGGAGGACGGTGCCAGGATCGCGAACAAGTACACGGACTGGATCACCGACGAGCGGCGGATCGGCCTGGCTGCCGACGACGCCATCTACATGCACCCGTTGCCGGCCGACCGCAACGTCGAGGTCGTCGACGCCGTCATCGACGGTCCGCACTCGGTCGTCTACGACGAGGCCGAGAACCGTCTCCACGTCCAGAAAGCGGTGATGGCCCTCACGATGGGGTAAGCGGCACACCCGTATAGCGGGCGAGTTCGCGGCCTGCAAGCCCAGGGGAACGATGTGACCAAGATCGCGGTCGTCGCAGTCGGCGGCAACTCTCTCATCAAGGATCCGATCCACCAGGACATCCCGGATCAATACGCTGCAACCGTCGAAACGACGAAGCACGTTGCGAGCATGATCGACCAGGGCTGGCAGGTGTTGCTGACGCACGGCAATGGGCCGCAGGTCGGCTTCATCCTGCGCCGCTCGGAGCTGTCGCGCGGCGAACTGCACGCGGTCCCGCTCGATTACTGCGGAGCCGACACACAGGGCGCCATCGGCTACATGTTCCAGCGCGCGATGCGGAACGAGTTCAAGAAGCGTGGCATCGACAAGCAGGCAGCCACGGTCATCACGCAGACGCTGGTCGACAGGGATGATCCTGCGTTCCAGAAACCCACCAAGCCGATCGGGTCGTTCATGGATGAGGCGACCGCCCAGGAACACGCGAAGACCGAGGGTTGGACGGTCGTCGAGGACGCCGGGCGCGGATGGCGTCGCGTTGTGCCGTCGCCCCTGCCGCAGAAGATCGTCGAGTTCGACGCGATCATGGCCCTCATCCGAGCCGGGTTCACGGTCATCGCATCGGGTGGCGGCGGGATCCCTGTCATCGAGCGCGACGGCCACCTCGAAGGCATCGAGGCGGTGATCGACAAGGACTACGCGGCAGCGACCCTCGCGCGGGACCTCAACGCCGACCTCTTCCTGATCACGACGGCCGTCGACAAGGTGGCCCTGGATTTCGGTAAGCCGGATCAGCAGTGGCTGGACACGCTGACGCTCGCCGAGGCCAAAGGATACCTCGCCCAGGGCCATTTCCAGCCGGGCTCGATGGGGCCCAAGGTCCAGGCGATCATCTGGTTCCTCGAAGCCGGTGGCAAGGAAGCATTGATCACGAGTTCCGAGAACATCGAACGCGCGCTGGCCGGCGAGACCGGGACGCGCTTCGTTCCGTGAAGACAGCCGCCCGGAGATCGGGCCGGATCTGCCCGGAGGGCCACACGTCGTCTCGCCATCGTGCGAGCGGAAGGACACGGTAGGGCCATGACCGTCATCGCGCAGCCGCCCAGCGGCGAATCGGTGCACCTCGAGTTCTCGCTGAACGGCACGCCGGTCGAGGTCGATCTGCGGTCCGACATGACGATGCTCGAGTTGTTGCGGGAGGAACGCGGCATCACGTCGGTGAAGGACGGCTGCGCGCCCGAGGGATCGTGCGGCGCCTGCACCGTGCTGATGGACGGCAGACCGATCGTGTCGTGCGCCCAGCTCGCCACGCGGGCGGCCGGGCGCAGCATCGTCACGCAGGAAGGCTTGTCCGAGGCAGACCGCGAGCAGTGGGCGCAGTCCTTCGTCGCGTCGGGCGCTTCACAATGCGGGTTCTGCTCGCCGGGGATCGTGATGAAGGCCGAGGGCCTGCTGGGCCGCAACCCTGACCCGTCGCGCGAGGAGGTCGCACACGCCCTCACCGGCAACCTCTGTCGCTGCACCGGGTACGTCAAGATCATCGACGCCGTGCTCCTGGCGGCGGCAGCCAGGCGCGGCCAGCCGATCCCAGCCGTAGACGCGAGCGGACGGGTCGGTTCGCGCACCGCCCGGTACCGGGGGTTGGATCTCGCGCTCGGCGACAAGCCATACGTCAACGACCTGTCGGCGGCCGGCATGCTCCACGGTGCCATGCGTTACTCCGACCATCCGCGGGCGACGGTGCTGCGCATCGACGTCTCGAGGGCGCTCGCCTATCCCGGCGTCGAGGCGGTGCTGACCGCTCGCGACGTGCGCGGGGAGCGGACCCAGGGAGGGATCGTCCAGGATTGGCGGCAGTTCGTGGCTGAAGGTGAGACCACCGCGTACGTCGGGGACGTGCTGGCGGTCGTGGCCGCCGACACGCGACACGCGGCGCGCGAGGCCGCCAAGCTGGTCGAGGTCGAGTACGAGGTGCTCCCGCCCGTGACCGATCCGTTCGACGCGTTGCAGGACGGTGCCCCGCTGCTGCATCCGGGCGGGAACGAGCTTTCGGTGACGAAGGTGAAACACGGCGACGTCGACGCCGCACTCGCGGCCGCGACGCACGTGGCGACCGAGACCTTCCGCACGCAGTTCATCGAGCATGCCTTCCTCGAACCGGAATCGGCGCTTGCCGTTCCCCAGGAAGACGGAACCCTCCAGGTGTTCTCGCAGGGGCAGGGGGTCTGGGACGACCGCCGGCAGATCGCCGCGTTCCTCGGCGAGCCCGCGGATCGGATCATGGTGACCATGGTTGCCTGCGGCGGGGCGTTCGGCGCGAAGGAAGACCTGAACGTCCAGTGCCACGCGGCGTTGCTCGCCCGCGTCACGGGTCGCCCAGCGCGGATCACATTGAGCCGGGCGGAGAGCCTGCGCTTCCATGTGAAGCGCCACCCGATCGTGATGGAGTACACGGTGGGCTGCGACGCGGTCGGCCATCTGGTCGCCGTACGGGCCCGCATGGTGGGTGACACGGGCGCCTACGCGAGCGTCGGTGCCAAGGTGCTGGAGCGTGCCGCGGGCCATGCCTGCGGTACCTACAAGGTGCCGAACGTCGATATCGAGGCTCGCGCCGTCTACACGAACAACGTGCCGTGCGGGGCGATGCGCGGGTTCGGGGCCAACCAGGCGAACTTCGCGATCGAGGGCATGCTCGATCGCCTGGCCGAGCGCGTCGGGATCGACGGATGGGAGATGCGCTGGCGCAACGCGGTCGATGTCGGCGACCGGACCGGCACCGGGCAGCTCCTCGGGCCCGGCGTCGGCCTGAAGAAGACGCTTCTTGCCGTCCGGGACCAGTACCGAGCTGCGCGATACGCGGGCATCGCCTGCGGCGTCAAGAACTGCGGGATCGGCAACGGCATGACCGAGTACGGGAAGGCAGTGCTGCGGCCCGAGGCCGACGGGAGCGTGACGCTATTCCACTCGTGGACCGAGATGGGACAGGGCTGCGACACCGCGCTGGCGCAGATCGCCTGCGAGGAACTCGGGCTCACCGCCGACCGGGTGCGGGTCTCCGTCAACACCGAACACGAACTCGACACAGGCCAGACCACGGCGTCGCGCTCGACGATGCTCGGCGGGCGCGCGATCATCGACGCCGCGGCGCGGCTTCGCAGCGAGCAGCACGGCCGCCCGATCGAGTCGCTCGCGGGGCGCGAGTTCTACGGCGAGTTCAAGGTCGACTGGACGACGTCACCGGACGACCCGAGCGTCACGGAACCGGTGACTCACTTCGACTACGCCTGGGCCACCCAGGTCGTGATCCTGGATGATGAGGGGCGCCTCGCCAAGGTCATCGCCGCCCACGACGTGGGCAAGGCGATCAATCCCACCCTGCTGGAGGGGCAGATCGAGGGCGGGGTGCACATGGGCCTGGGACATGCCCTCACCGAAGAGTTCGTCGTCCAGGATGGGCGGCCGGCGACGATGACGCTGAAGTCGCTCGGGATCATCCCGCCGATGGGCATGCCGCCCGTCGAGTGCGTCCTCATCGAGGATCCCTCGCCCGAAGGGCCGTACGGAGCCAAGGGCGTCGGTGAGGTGTGCCTCGTGCCGACAGCTTCGGCGGTGGCCGGCGCCGTGTTCGCCTTCGATGGTGTGCGCCGGACGCGCCTGCCGATGCGCGACTCGGCGGCCGCGCGCGCAGCCGTCCCGCGACTCGCCGGCCGGCCGGCGTGAGGCGGCCGCGGCCGCACAGGCGCTGACCTCCCTGGCCCGAGCGAATGCTGGGCGAGACCGGATGAGCAGGCTCCTTGTCTCCGACTGTGAGGCCGTCGTCACGCTGGACGACGCCGGGACGGAGTGGGCAGGAGCGTCGATCCTGGTCGAGGGCGGCGTGATCCGCTGGGTCGGCGCGGGCGCCCCACCGGCATCCCTGGTGGCCGGCGCCGAGGTCCTCGATGGCCGTGGCTGCGTGGCGATCCCGGGCCTTGTGAATGCCCATCACCACCTGTACCAGACGCTCACGAGGGCACGCGCGCAAGGGCAGGGACTGTTCGGCTGGCTCACCGAGCTCTACCCGGTGTGGGCCGGGCTCGATGCCGAATGGGTACGGGTGGCCGCCGCGGCCGGGCTGGCCGAGTTGGCGCTCTCGGGCTGCTCGACCTCGACCGACCACCACTACATCTTCCCGGCCCGGACGGGCGACCTCCTCGAGGCCGAGATCGACGCCGCGATCGCGATCGGATTGCGATTCCATCCCTGTCGCGGTTCGATGGATCTCGGAGCGTCGGATGGCGGCCTGCCGCCGGACGCATTGGTCCAGGACACCGACTCGGTGCTCGACGAGACGGAGCAGGCGGTGCGCGCGTTCCACGACCCATCGCCGGGCTCCATGCTGCGCATCGCGATCGCGCCATGCTCGCCTTTCTCGGCCAGCGGGCGGTTGATGCAGGAGTCGGCACGGTTGGCGCGACAGCTCGGGGTGCGGCTCCACACGCACATCGCCGAGACGGCGGACGAGGAGGCCTTCTGCGTGGAGCGCTTCGGGTGCCGTCCGGTCGAACTGCTCGAGCGGCTGGGTTTCCTTGGCGACGATGTGTGGCTAGCCCACGGCGTACACCTTTCGGGCGATGACATCCAAAGGATGGCCGCCACCGGCACATCGATCGCCCACTGCCCGACCTCGAACCTGCGTCTCGGGTCCGGCATGGCCCCGATCCGGGAACTCCTCGACGCGGGCGTCCCGGTCGGGCTCGGGGTCGACGGCTCCGCCTCGAACGATGGCGGCCACATGCTCGGGGAGGTGCGCCAGGCGCTGCTGGTGGCGCGCGGCCGTGGCGGTCCGACCGCCATGGGGGCCCGCGGGGCCCTCCGGCTTGGCACCCGCGGTGGGGCGATGTGCCTCGGTCGCGACGACCTGGGCTCGATCGAGCCCGGCAAACGGGCCGACGTGGCCTTGTTCGACATGGGCGGACTGGCGAGCGCGGGCGTGGAGGCGGATCGCGTAGCGGGGATCGTCCTAGCCTGGCCGCAGCGCGTCCGGCACCTTCTGGTCGAGGGCAGGTTCGTGGTGCGAGATGGGGCACTCGTGACCGCAGACGAGGCAACCCTGGCGGCGGAAGCTCACCGGATGGCCCTTCGCATCGGCGGGCTGAGCGAGTCGCGTCGGCAGCTGGGCGACTGAGGATCGGCCGGCTTGGCGCCGCTCCGCGAGGCTGCTAGCAACGCTTCAGTGCCACACCACGTGTGTTCACCGCTGCGGCAACTTGGATCGGGTCACGCCGACCGGCGGCAGAGCTCCTCGAGTCCGATTCCGCATGAACGAGTCGCCCACCTGGCCAGCGGACGGGGCGGTCAACCCATGGCCTGCTCCGGCGCGACGACCCAGTCGAATCCGGCCAGCACCGCGCGGAGAGCCGCATCGGCGGTCACGAGCTGCACACCGCGTCGTTGGGCATGGGCGACGTAGACCATGTCGTTGACCGGGCGGTTGTCATACCGGCGCGCCAGATCCCAGGCCCGGTCGAGATCGCGGGGGTCGTCACCCAGCCGAACCGGTAGATCGCCAAGCAGGGCATGTGCGGCGTCGGCCGCGCCACCGCTCCAACGACCGCGGCGAAACGTAGGCGAGGCCGATGTCCCGCTTGATGGGCAGGGCGGGTGTGACGGAACGGTTCATCAGGTGGCCTCCTTCACGCTGCTTCAACGGCCCGAACTCGGAACTGGCCTCTCACCTGCCCAACATGGCTTCCGACGGCCAGCGGAGCCAGAGCACAGCGACGAGCACTGCGAGGTTCACGCCAAGGGCGGCGAGCGTGTTGAACGTCGGCCAGGTCCCGAAGAAGAGCACGATGCCAGTCGCCGAGACGAGCGCTGCGGCAACGGCCAGGGGCCGCCACACGTCGGCCGGCACGATGACGCCCCAGAACGACATCGCGGCGATGACGAAGCCCACCAGCGACGCGACCCAGAACGCGCTGGCGAGCGTCGTGGCCGTGACCCCGGGAAGCGACGGGATCAGCCAGGACCGGGCCGCGAGCCAGGCACCGGTGTTCGAACCCGGGCTGAGCTGGATCCAGGCCAGGGCCCCGAGCGCCCCGCCGTGGCCGAGCCCGTGGAGGAGCAGCACGCCGGCTGCGATGAGCTTGATCGTCTGGTCAGACATGTCTCACTCCTCATACGTCACAACGTCGTCTCGACCCGGAACACCGGGTGGTCAGCCGGGTCCGGAAGGGCGCTGAAGAACTCCCGCGCCCGCCAGCCCATGTGCTCGCGATAGGCGGTCACCACCCGGTCGTGCTCCTCGCCGCCAACCTCGACCGCCCGGAACGGCTCGTGCGTCCGACCCTTCCGGAGCTCGCCCTCGCCGGACGCCCGCAGGTTGCGCACCCAGTGGGTGTTGCCACCGCCGGAGACGAGGTAGCGAGCGCCCCGAACTCGAGCGTAGGGACAGGCGTCCTGATCGGTCGCCCCGTCCGCCGGCCGCGCACCGTGAGCGTCGGGCCGCCGAGCCAGAGCATGATCGGGTTCACCACGCGGCTCATGAAGAACCGCGTGGGCACGTATGGTCGCGGCCAGGGCTCGAGCTTGTTGATCTGATCCTCAATCGGCGCCATCGGACGGCTTCTTCTGTGGTGCGTTCGCCTCTCCGTCGCGGTTGACGGGCGCGATGGACACGCGAACGCGGTCTGCGGCGATGAGTTCGAGACCCGCGTCACGCAGCCGAGCCAGCAGGCCGTAGATGGCGGCCTGGTCGACGGCCGCGAACCGGAGCAGCGTGTCGCCGCCCGGCAGCAGCCGGAGCTCTTCGCAGCCTAGAGAATGGGCGCGTCGCTGGTCGAGGTGGCCAGCGACCCGGATCTCGTAGCGGTCCATGCCAGTGATGTTCGGGCTCGTGATCCGTGATCGCGCCTCGCGAAAGGCCGGTCTTTGCGTCGCGCGATGCCCTCCCGAAAGGAGGGGTCGGGCACGGATGATCCGAGGGCGCAGACCTAGACGAGGCCAGCTTGCTGAGCGCGCACGAGCGCCTGCGTGCGGCTCGTCGCGCCGAGCTTGGCGAGGACATGGCCGACATGCCACTTCGCAGTACCCAACGAGACTGTCAGGCCGGCGGCGATATCCGCGTTGCTCGCGCCCTGTGCCATCAGCCTCAGCACGTCGAGCTCACGGGAGGTGAGCGTCTCGAGCAGCTGCCCGTCGGCGTCACGCCACATCGCTACCCCCCGCATGTGCGGCTGCCTTGTGTCAGCCTCCGTCGGCTCGGCGGCGAAGGCGGCGATGAGCTCATCGACGAACAGAGGCGCCGCAGTGCGGACGAGCGGCAGGAGGTGGACGACGCTCCGTCCGTCATCGACGAAGCGGCGGACGTAGCCGCCTGGAGCGGCGAGCTCGACCGACTGCCTGAGTGCTCGCAGGGCCTCCGCCCGTCGACCCGTCGCCTCGGCGACCGCCGCCTCCAGGACGCCGATCGAGATCAGGTCTGCGACGGCGCCAGAAGCTTCCTGGGCCACGCGCGTCCGAACCAGCAGCTCGCGAGCCTCCTTGGGTCGACCCTGCGCCAGGCGCACCCTCGCGATCGTCACGTCCATCGAGCGACGCAAGAGCTCGAGAAGGGGTGAGCCGGGCGGCGCGTCCGGTGTCGCCCTTTCCGCCCATCGCCCTGCGGCGATGCCGTCGCCCCGCCGCAGAAGGATCCGGGCCTCGATCTCACCTGCGAGCCCGGGGAGCGCCATGCCGGTCGTCCGAAGATCGCGCTGACTGGTGCGGAGGGCCTCAAGCGCCGCGTCGGGCTCGCCGCACGCAAGGCGAACGAGTGCGAGATAGGGGATCGCCCAGCCGAGCACGGGACGGCCGACCCCCATCTGGCGCGCTGCCTCGAATCCTGCTTCCAGCTCGCGACGTGCCTCGACGAGGTCGTTCGCCTCATAGCGCACGATGCCGAGCACGACGCGGGCAGGCCAGGCGATCGGGCGCGGTCGGCCCTGGTCATCGGCCTGCTGGGCGAGGACGGTGCGGCAGAGCGTCTCGGCCTCGCCGCGGAGGCCGGCCACCGCAAGGCCGTGGCCGAGTGGGTTGACCGCGGGGATGACCGCCATCGGGTTCCCTGCCTCAAGCGCTGCCTCGAACCCCGCCCGCAGGGTCTCAACGGCAGGCACATACTCCCCACGCGCGAGCCTCGCGAGGCCCGCGGCCAGGAGCCCGAACGAGCGAAACAGCGCGTCGTCGCCCACGAGCTCGAGTCCATCGTTCGCCAGGTGCTCCGCGTCCGGCCCGGTGATCGTGGCCATCATCGCCTGGAGGATGAGCAGCCGGCCTTCGGCCGGCCCTCGCGCGCCCGATGACGCGAGGTGACGCTGGGCTTGCGACAGCGCTGCCCCCACCTGACCCGTCTCGAACAGCGTCCAGGCGTGCAGGGAGGTGAGCTCCGGGCTGAACGAGACCCGGTCAGGGGGGAGTGCGTCGAGCCAGCCGAGAAGGGTCGCCAGCTCGCCTGCCTCGAATGCCGGCCGCGCTTCGCGCTCGACAAGCCGGATCGCGCGGCCAGTCGAGCCGGCGGCGAGGGCATTGTCGATCGCCTCGTATTCGAGACCGGCCCTCTCGAACCAGTCCGCGGCGCGCTCGTGAAGCCGACGTCGCTCAGCGTCGCCTAGCTGGGAACGGAGGTAGTCGGCGAAGAGACGGTGATAACGATACCAGCGTCCTTCGGCATCGAGTCGGACGAGGAACAGGTTGGCGCGCTCGGCCCGGTCAAGCAGCGCCCCGGCACCGTCGCGATCGGTCAGCACGCGGCACAGATCGACGGTGAACCGCTCCGGGACCGCCGTCGTGACCAGGAACGAGCGCAGGTCCTCGTCGACCCGGGCCAGGACCTCGTCGGCGAGGTAGTCGAACACGAAGCGCTGGCTCCTCCCGAACGCTTTGATCAGCGTGCCGGCGTCGGCCCGCTCTCGCAGCGATATCGCGGCCAGCTGGAGGCCCGCGATCCAGCCCTCTGTGCGTTCGAGGAGCCTGGCGAGCTGCTCGGGATCGAGTTCGGCGGCCAGCGCCTCGGCGAGATAGCCCGAGGCCTCGGCTTCCGTGTAGCGCAGGTCGTCAGCCCGCAGCTCGACGAGCCGACCGTGGCCCCGCAGGCGGGCGAGGGGGAGGGGCGGGTCCTCCCGGGTCAGGATGACCGGGTGGAGGAAGGGCGGCCCGCGCTCGATGAGGAACCGGACCATGCGGTGGATCGGGTCGGCGCCGATGACGTGGTAGTCGTCGAGGATGAGCACGAACGGGTCGTCGCTCACGGCGATCTCGTCGAGGAGCGTGGCCCCGATCAGATCGACGCTGGGGCTGGCCCCGAGCCCGAACAGGTCGGCGGTCGCGCTGCCAGCGCGTGGCCGTACGACCTGCAGGGCTGCGACAACGTAGCGAACGAAGCGGGCCAGATCGTTATCGGCGGCGTCGAGCGAGAGCCAGGCATGAGCGAGCGCGCGTGATTCGAGCCAACCGGCGACGGCGACCGTCTTGCCATAGCCCGGCGGCGCGGATAGGAGCGTCAGGCGCGATCGGTCCTCGAGCCCTCGTTCGAGGAGCGCACTGAGCCGCGGACGCCCGCGGTATCCCGAGACCAAGGTAGGCGCCTGGACCTTCGTCCCGACGATAGGGACTCTTGATTCGGGGTCAGCCGATGCGGACGACGGCACAGACCGGATTATCGGTGGCCGTGACCCACCGCACGCAGCCGTCTTGCCCCTTCATCGCTCTTGGACGTTGCCAGCGCCCCGGTGTGTTCGCGCGAGCGAGGTGCGAGCGGCCACAGCGGAGGAGGTTCGCCGATGACATCTGCCTGCTCGCCGTTGAGCTCGGCGCATTCGGGTGTCAGCGACCCAGGACGGATGCGGGACCGTCAGAGGGGAGGAAAGCACCGAGAGCGAAGGACGAAGCCTCCCGGGCCTGGGGTCTTGACGGCCCTGCCGTTGCTCCGTCGCCTGCCTCGTCGGTCAGGGCACCCACGCCCCGGTTGCCACCACCGCGAGGAGGACGGCGTCGATCCCGAGGCCGAGCACCAGCTGGGGCTCGAAGAAGAGGACCAGCAGGACCGCCGACGCAACGGCCGACACGGCAACGGTCGGCTGCCACCAGCCGGACGGGACGACGATGCCGACCGTGGACAGGGCGGCGAGGGCGAGGCCGATGACGACGATCGCGATCAGGGCCACCCCGACGGCCCGGACCACGCTGACGTCCAGGCCGGCGCCGGTGATGGCCCACGAGCGGGCCATGTCGAACGGCCAGTCGGGCCCGCCCCCGGTCGCGGCCGGCGCGGGCACCGCGAACATGACGTGGACCAGGCCGTGGCCGACCAGCAAGGCAGCCAGCAGCCATCGCCCCGCGGCCATGTCCCTGGACAGCAGCCACCAGATCGCGCCCCCGAGTGCCGCCACAGCGACTGCCCATGGCAGGATGCCGACGATCGTCTTCACGACCTCTCCTCTCCTCTTCTCCAGTCGCGGAGACGCTCGGCGAGCTCCTCCGGCAACCCGGCCCACGCGGTCTCGACCAGGGGCGAGTTGAGCATCGAATAGCCGACAGTGAATGCGACAAGCGACTGGTCGAGCTCCACCGCGTCGTCGGGGGGATGCCGTGGTCGATCAGGTACAGAAGGCCGGAGGTCCCCGCGCGATCGGTCCGGCGGGCCGATAAGGGAAGCCGATTGGGGGACTGCACGGTGTCCGACTGACCGCGGCGGCCCATGGCGCGAGCCCACCGTGACGGTCACCGCGACCTCCGGACAGTGCCGGCGTGGGGTTGACGATTTCATAGGGTCCAGCCTACTGTCCCGTTTGGCAACGAACGGGGGCCTTGCGATGCCACTCCCTCAGGACGTTCTCCGGCGCGACCTCGACGGCTTCAACGCGGAACACGCCTTGGAGCTGGGCCGGCTCGAAGTGCACCTGGAGTCTTCGGGGGGCAGGGAGCTCCTCGCCTCGATCGACGACTTCCGGACGCTCCTGGATCAACCGCCAGGCTACCTTGAGGGCGGTGTTGAAGCCGGCTGGTCAGGGGCGAAAGCGTTCGTGGCCCTGCTCACGGAGCATCCTTCGTTCGCGACCGACGGGCGCGGCGTCGGCATCGGCCTGCCAGTCTTCGGCGATGTCGGCAGCGGTGTGGATGGTTTCCGGAGCGACGCCGTCGATCTCATCACCGCCGGCGCGATCGCCATCGTCGCTGCGGGGGCGGACCCGAAGGACCTTGACCGCCTCGTCGATATCGCGGTCGGCGCGGACGACTTTGCGGCCTTCCTGCGTGCGAAGCTGCTCGGCCATAAGCCATTCCCTGACGATTTCGGCGGCATCCCGCCCGAGCTGATCGATCTCATCGACCAGATCGACCGCAAGACGTGCGGGCTTGCCATCTCCCATGCGGTCTCGGACTGGGGCCGGGCCGTCGACCAGGCGAGGAACACGGCTTCGGCGACAGGCATCACCTCGATCAACCCGGCGACCGGCTGTGCCGGCGAGCACGTGACGATCACCGGCGCCGGCTTCGGAGCCGGCCAGCCGCAAGGGGTCGTCTTCGCTTTCGCCCGTCGCGGCGGC
>Ga0307281_10000327_pt1 | contig 12349 bp, 9 predicted proteins | sample ER_DNA_120_FD_194486 | JGI IMG/M metagenome (GOLD analysis project Ga0307281, IMG submission 194486) | Bulk soil microbial communities from the East River watershed near Crested Butte, Colorado, United States - ER_DNA_120 | ecosystem: Environmental > Terrestrial > Soil > Floodplain | place: USA...
CCGGCTGCTCACCTCGTCGGACGCGCCGTTCGGCAACCGCGCGGCGGTGACCTGGGCGGAGGTGGCGCAGGTTCCGCTCTGCCTGCTCACGCCCGACATGCAGAACCGGCGCATCATCGATGAGCTCCTGCGCGGGGCGGGTGGAACGCCGCAGCCAACCCTCGAATCCAATTCCATGATCGTGCTGTTCGCCCACGTGCGCACGGGCCGCTGGGCCAGCGTCATGCCGGCGAAGCTCGCGGAAACGCTGGGGCTCACCGAGACGATCAGAGCCATTCCCATCGTCGAGCCGGAAGCCGTGCACACGATCGGCCTGGTCGTCCCCTCGCGCGAACCGATGACGCCGCTCACCGCGGCGCTCGTTGCCGAGGCGCACCGCCTCGCGCCGGAGATCGGAGAGGTCGCGCCGACGGAGCGCACGGCGCACCAGCCGCGGGGTTGATGGCGACGGCCGTGAACCTTCTGCGCGGATGTCATCGCAACGCCTCGCGGCGCCAGCCGAGCGGCAGATGGCCGCAACACGCGCGGTCGCGCCGCGGCCCGATCCGAGTTGCGGCACCGGCCGCAAGTTCCTAGCATCGCCCGCAAAACCAGGAACGTCCCGGGAGGACACCGAATGTCGCAATCCCACCAGAGCAAGGTTTCAACCTCGCGGCGCCGGCTGATCAAGGCCGCCCTCGCCGGCATCGTCGCGCCCGCCGTGCTGCGCATCGGCACGGCCTTCGCCGCCTACCCCGACCGCCCGGTCCGCATCGTCGTGGCCAACACACCGGGCGGACCATCAGACATCATCGCCCGCATCATGGCGGCGGCGATGCAGGAGGCGATGCCGGGGTCGTCGATCATCGTCGAGAACAAGGGTGGCGGCGGCGGGAATATCGGCATGGGCTATGTCGCGCGCTCCGATGCCGACGGCTACACCATCCTGCTCTCGACCAGCGCCTATTCGGTCAATCCCGGCCTCTACAACAACCCGCCGTATGATCCGTTCAAGGATTTCTCCGCCGTTTGTGAGCTTGCGGTCTCGCCCCACGTGTTCGCGGTGATGCCGGACCTGGGCGTCAAATCGATGAAGGAGTTCGTCGCACTCGCCAAGACCAATCCCGACAAGTTCAACGTCTCCACGCCGCCGATCGGAACCACGCCGCAACTCCAGGCCGAAGTGCTGAAGCTGCGCGAAGGGCTGCAGAAGATGGCGACCATCGTCTTCCCCGGTGGCGGCGACGCGCTCAAGGCGCTGCTCTCGGGCACCGTGCAGCTCAGCTCCGGCGTGCTGGCCCCCGCCCATCCGCAGATCAAGGCCGGCAACATCAAGGGCCTTGCGGTCACCGGCCCGACGCGCTGGCACGACCTGCCGGATATTCCGACCATGGTCGAGTCGGGCTACCCGGATTTCGTATTCGACACCTATACCGCGCTGATGGCACCGGCGAAGACTCCGCCCGAGATCGTGAGCCGGCTGGAAAAGGTCGCGCTTGAGATTCTCAGCAAGCCCGACATGCGTCAGCGATTGACCCAGGCCGGGTTCGAGGTGACGGCCAGGACCGGCCAGGGCCACATGGAACGCGTGGCCAAAGAGGTGCCGATGTTCCGCGACATCATGGTCCAGGCCGGCATCGCGAAACTCTAACGACCGTCATCCTGAGGCGCGAGCGCAGCGAGCCTCGAAGGATGAACGGCTCCTGACTCGCGGCGAGGTGCGGGCCGTCGCCCTTCGCGGCCCTCGCTTCGCTCGTGCACCTCAGGGTGACGGCCGGAGTAAGCCTCCGTAGCGCTTGGTCCAACCTCTCAAAACAGCCCGACGATCTTGCCGTCCGTGCCGACATCGATGGAGTCGGCGGCGGGCACCCGCGGCAGGCCGGGCATGGTCATGATCTCTCCGCAGATCGCCACCACGAACTCGGCGCCGGCGGAGAGCCGCACCTCCCGCACCGGAATGGTGTGATCGACCGGCGCGCCCTTGTTGTCGGCATTGGTGGAAAAGCTGTACTGGGTTTTGGCGATACAGACCGGCAGATGGCCGTAGCCCATCTGCTCGAACTGGGCGAGTTGGTCACGCACCGACTTCTCCGCGGAGATGTCCTTTGCCCGGTAGATTTCCTTGGCGATGGTACGGATCTTTTCGATCAGGGGCATCTCGTCGGGATAGAGCAATTTCAGCTTGCTCTTGCCACTGTCGGCCACCTTCACCACCGCACGTGCTACGTCGGCGGCTCCGCGGCCGCCCTCGGCCCAATGGTCGGCCATGACGGCTTCGACACCGAGTTTCTTGGCGTGCTCCTCCACCAGCGCGATCTCGGCGTCGGTGTCGGCGCTGAAACGATTGATCGAGATCACCGGCACGATACCGAACTTCTGCACGTTCTCCACGTGCCGGGCGAGGTTGGCCATGCCGGCTTCGAGCGCTTTCAGGTTCTCGGACTTGAGGTCTTCCTTCTTGACCCCACCGTGCATCTTGAGCGCGCGGATGGTCGCAACCAGCACCGCGCAGTCCGGCGACAACCCGGTCTTGCGGCACTTGATGTCGAGAAATTTTTCGCCGCCGAGATCGGCGCCGAAGCCGGCCTCCGTGACCACGTAGTCACAGAGCTTCAGCGCGGTCGTCGTCGCCAGCACTGAATTGCAGCCATGGGCGATGTTGGCGAACGGCCCGCCGTGCACGAACGCCGGCGTGCCCTCCAGCGTCTGCACCAGGTTGGGGGCGAGTGCCTCCTTGAGCAGCGCCGTCATGGCGCCATGCGCCTTGAGGTCGCCGGCCCGTACCGGCTTGCGGTCGCGGGTGTAGGCCACGATGATGTTGGAGAGGCGCTTCTTGAGATCCTCGAGATCGCTCGCAAGACAGAATATCGCCATCACCTCCGACGCGACGGTGATGTCGAAGCCGTCCTCGCGCGGGAACCCATTGGCGACGCCGCCGAGGGACGAGACGATCGAGCGCAACGCCCGGTCGTTCATGTCCAGCACGCGGCGCCAGGCGACGCGACGCTGATCGATGCCGAGCGCATTGCCCCAGTAGATGTGATTGTCGATCATGGCGGCGAGCAGGTTGTTCGCCGAGGTGATGGCGTGGAAGTCGCCGGTGAAGTGGAGGTTGATATCCTCCATCGGTATGACCTGCGCATAGCCGCCGCCCGCCGCGCCGCCCTTCATCCCGAACGAGGGGCCGAGCGAAGGCTCCCGCAAGCATAGCATCGCCTTTTTGCCGATATGATTGAGCGCATCGGTAAGGCCGACCGTCGTCGTGGTCTTGCCCTCGCCCGCCGGGGTCGGCGTGATCGCCGAAACCAGGATCAGCTTGCCGTTGGGACGGTTCTTGAGCGATTTGATGTACTCCATCGACACCTTGGCCTTGTAGTGGCCATAGGGCTCGAGGTGCTCCGGCCCGATGCCGAGCTTGTCGCGCGCCACATCGAGGATCAATCGCTTCGTGGCCGATTGCGAGATCTCGATGTCGGACTTCGGGTTGAGGTGCTGCGAGGCGGTCGTCGGTTGCTTGGCTGCGGTCGCTTGAGTCGGGGTCATGTGAGCCTCGTGCCGAGATTAAGTTTTGCATTGGTGGCAAATTCGCCGGCCGCGCATTTGGGCCCGTCGGCGGGCTTCACGCGCAGAACTTTGATGCGGCCGTCGGCGCACACGACGGTGAAACCGTCGGTCGCCACTTCGACGATCTCGCCCATCTTGCCGGCGATCCCCTTGGGGTCGCGTGCCGGCAACGGCTTCGCCTCGAAGATCTGCAACGCCTGGCTATTGAGCGTCGTCCACGCGCCGGGCGCCGGATTGCAGCCACGGATCAGATTGTGGATCTGCCGCCAGGGCTTGCCCCAGTCGATGCGCCCGTTGTCGGGGCCGCAGCGGCCCTCATAGGTCGCCTGGGCGTGATCCTGTTTGATGCGCGGCGCCTTGCCGGCCTTGACCAGATCGACGGCCTCGAGCATCGCCTCGACGCCCATGGGGAACAGCCGGTCGAAATAAACCGAGCCGAGCGAGTCGGTGTCGGAGATCGGGGTCTTCTTCTGCAGCAGAACGTCGCCGGTATCGAGGCCGTTGTCGGGCCAGAAAATCGACAGCCCGGTTTCGGTATCGCCCTGGATGATCGGCCAGTTGATCGCGCTCGGTCCACGATATTTCGGCAGCAGGGAGGGATGGTACTGGATCGAGCCCTTGGTCGGGACGTTGAGAAATTCTTCCGGCACGAACAGCGTGACGAAGGCCATCACCTGCAGGTCGGGTTTGAGCGCCTTGAACTCGGCCCAGACTTCGGGCTTGCGGTAGGACGCCGGCTGATAGACCGGGAGCGAGGCTGCGAGCGCAGCCTCCTTCAGGGGATCGGCCTTGGCGCCCTCCTTCTCCGGCGCGACATAGACCGCGACCACTTCGTCGCCGCGCTTCAGCAACGCCTCCAAGACGGCCTTGCCGAACGCCTGCTGGCCGTGCACCACGATACGCATTCAGACTTCCTCCAAAACCTTCGCTGCCATGCCCGCGAATGCGGGCATCCAGTAGTTCGCCTGTGATTACTGGGTCCCCGCAGTCGCGGGGACGACACTATGCCTATTCGTGTGCCTGGTTCACGCCGCCTCGGCGCGCGCGCCTTTCTCTGGCGCAGTGATCGCGCCCGACGTCTTGATCTCGGCGATGTCCTGTTCGGTGTACCCGAGCTCCTTGCGGAGGATCTCGTCGGTGTGCTCGCCGAGCAGCGGCGAGCGTTTCACCTCGGTCAGTGAATCGGACATTTTCACCGGGTTGCCAACGGTCAGATACTTGCCGCGCGTGGGATGATCGACTTCGACCACGGTACCGGTCTTGCGCAGTGACTTCTCCTCGGCGATCTCCTTCATCGACAAGATCGGACCGACCGGGATGTCGTGCGCATTGCAGATGTCCATGACCTCGAACTTGGTCTTGATCATGGTCCATTGCTCGATGGTGTTGAAGATGTGCTTGAGCCGCGGCAGCCGTGCCGGCGGCTTGGCATAGTCCGGATCGGTCTTCCATTCCGGCTTGCCGATCAGGTCGCAGATCGCCTCCCACACCGGTGCCTGGGTGATGAAATAGATGTAGGCGTCGGGATCGGTCTCCCAGCCCTTGCACTTGAGGATCCAGCCGGGCTGACCGCCGCCGGAATCATTGCCGGCGCGCGGCACCGCCTCGCCGAACGCAATGCCTTCGCCGTACTGGCTGTACTCCGTGAGCGGCCCATGCTTGAGGCGCTGCTGATCGCGCAGCTTGACGCGGGCGAGGTTGAGCACGCCATCCTGCATGGCACAGAGCACGCGCTGACCGCGACCCGTGCGGATGCGTTGATACAGTGCGCTGACAATGCCGAAGGCGAGATGCAGGCCGGTGCCGCTGTCGCCGATCTGCGCGCCCGTGACCAGCGGCGGCCCCTCGCGGAATCCCGTTGTCGAGGCCGAGCCGCCCGCGCATTGCGCGACGTTCTCGTAGACCTTGCAGTCCTCGTAGGGTCCGGGGCCGAAGCCCTTGACCGAGGCCACGATCATGCGCGGGTTGGTCTTGTGGATGTGCTCCCAGGTCAGCCCCATGCGGTCGAGCGCACCGGGTGCGAAGTTCTCCACCAGCACGTCGCAATGCTTGATCAGCCGCTCGAGGATTTCCTTGCCCTTGGGGTGCTTGGAGTCGATGGTGATCGAGCGCTTGTTGCCGTTGAGCATCGTGAAGTAGAGGCTGTCCGCGCCCTTCACGTCGCGCAATTGGCCGCGCGTGATGTCGCCGATGCCGGGCCGCTCGACCTTGATCACGTCGGCGCCCATGTAGGCGAGCAATTGCGTGCAGGTCGGGCCCGACTGCACGTGGGTGAAATCGAGGATGCGCACACCGTCGAGCGCCTTGCCGGCCTGGCCGAATGGCTTGCTCGACGGCTTCGGCAAGCCGTTCGCAGCGGCCTTCTTCGCCGCCGGCTTTCTCGCCTTCAGCTTCACAACCTTCTTCGCCGTCGCCTTGGACTTGGGCGTAGCTTTTGTCCTAGCTTTCGTCTTCGCTTTCGCCTTCTTGCGCTTTGCCATTGCCGTTCCTCTAAGAGTTTAATCGATGTGGCCGACTTATTTCTTGCGAAGCGCGCTTTGCGGGTTGAGGTTGCCGATGCGACCGCTCTCGCTGCCGGCTGCCGGGTCGATCACCGCATTGATGAGGGTCGGCTTTCCCGAGTCCATGGCCTCGTTCACGGCGCGTTTCAGTTCGTCGGGTGTCGTCGCATTGACGCCGACACCGCCGAACGCCTCCATCATCTTGTCGTAGCGCGAACCTTTGACGAAGACAGTCGTCGCAACGTCGGAACCGCCCGAGGGATTGACGTCGGTTCCGCGATAGATCCCGTTGTTGTTGAAGACGACGACACAGACCGGCAGGCTGTAGCGGCAGATCGTCTCGACCTCCATGCCGGAGAAACCAAAGGCGCTGTCCCCTTCGACCGCGAGCACGGGTTTCCCGGTCTCGATTGCGGCCGCGATGGCAAAGCCCATGCCGATGCCCATGACCCCCCAGGTGCCGACGTCAAGACGCTTGCGCGGCTGATACATGTCGATGATGCCGCGCGCGAGATCGAGCGTGTTGGCGCCTTCGTTGACGAGGATGGCATCCGGCCGCTCTTTGACGATGGTGCGTAGCGCGCCGAGCGCGCCGTGGTAGTCCATCGGCGCCGAGTTCTTCATCAGCCTCGGCGCCATTTTGGCGATATTCTCTTCTCTTTTCGATTTGACGGCGCTGATCCAGTCCGCCGGTGGTGCCGGCCATTTACCGTCCATACCAGCAAGGAGAGCCGACACGCAGGAGCCGATGTCGCCGACTACTGGAGCGACAATCTCGACGTTGCTGTCCATCTCCTTCGGCTCGATATCGATCTGAATGAATTTCTTCGAATGCGGCTCGCCCCACGCCTTGCCCTTGCCGTGCGACAGTAGCCAGTTGAGGCGCGCGCCGATCAGCATGACGATGTCGGAGTCTTTCAGCACCGTCGAGCGCGCAGCGCCCGCACACAGCGGATGCGTGTCCGGCAACAACCCCTTGCCCATGCTCATCGGCAGGAACGGAATGCCGCTCCGCTCGACCAGGGCACGGATCGCGTCATCGGCCTGCGCATAGGCCGCGCCCTTGCCCAGGATGATCAGCGGGCGCTTGGCACCCTTCAGGACATCAAGCGCGCGCTTGACGGCGGCGGGAGCGGGAATCTGAGCTGGCGCCGGGTCGATGACCTTCACGAGCGACTTCGCGCCGGCATCCGCATCCATGACCTGAGCGAACAGCTTGGCCGGCAGATCGAGATAGACGCCGCCCGGCCGCCCCGAGACAGCCGCGCGGATCGCACGCGCCACGCCAATGCCAATGTCTGCAGCATGCAATACACGGAAGGCGGCCTTGCAGAGCGGTTTGGCAATGGCGAGCTGGTCCATTTCTTCGTAGTCGCCTTGCTGCAGATCGACGATTTCGCGCTCGGACGAACCGCTGATCAGGATCATCGGGAAGCAGTTGGTGGTGGCGTTGGCCAGCGCAGTGAGGCCGTTGAGAAAGCCGGGCGCCGATACCGTGAGGCAGATACCGGGCTTTCTGGTCAGGAAGCCGGCGATCGCCGCCGCATTGCCGGCGTTCTGCTCATGGCGGAACGAGATGACGCGAATGCCTGCACCCTGCATCATACGGCCCAGGTCCGTGATCGGGATGCCGGGCACACCGTAGATTGTGTTGATGTCGTTGAGCTTGAGCGCGTCGATGACGAGATGAAAGCCGTCCGTCAGCTCTCGCTCCGTGTCTTCCGCGGTGGTGGTCGCAGACTTGGTTTTCACTGCTGCGTCAGCCATGGGAATCTCCCTCGAAATCTTTTTCGGTGTCAGTCCAAATAGTCGGCGTATTTCTCGACGTGCTCGGCGAGGCCCAGCGCGTGGTCGCGCACGAGTGCCTCGGCCCGCTCCGTATCGCGCCCCTCGAGCGCCTCGATGATCGTCATATGGTCGCGGATCGAGCGATCGGCCCGGTCCTGCTCGCCGATGGTCTTCCGGCGGATCATGCGCATATGCGCGAACAGATTCTCGGCCAGCGATATGAGCACGCCGTTGCGGCTCATGCGGATGATGGTCTGGTGAAACTCGATGTTCACCTCGGAGTACTCGTCCAGCTTGGCGTGCAGCCTGCCGTTCTCGAATTTCGTGAACATGCTGCGCAGAGCGGCGACCTCCTCTGCGCTCGCGTTCTCCGTGATCAGGCGCGCCGCCATACTTTCGAGCGCGGCCCAGGCCGTGATCATCTCGATCACCTCGCGCCTGGTCTTGCGAACGACATATATCCCGCGCCGGGGAACGGCGCGGACGAAGCCTTCGCGCTCGAGTTGCGCCATGGCCTCACGCACCGGCGTGCGGCTGATGCCGAAATCGAGCGCCAGTCGCCGTTCGTCTAGCCGGATATCGTCACGGCTGCGGTAGACGTCCATCGAGACGATGGCGTCCCTGAGCGCGGAATAGGCTCGGCTCTTGAAGCTTTCCGGGGTGGCCATCGGCTCCACCCGCGGCGACACCGCTGCTCCCGCGGAGCGGAGCGGCGCCGTGACGCGGGCCTTGGCAGGAGTGCGGTCACCATTGCTCATAGCTGGTATTCAATATTCCAGAATGTCGCCGGCCTGCAATGTGGCGCTCGAGGTGTGCCCGCCCGGATGGCAGGGTAGCTGGCCCACCGTGGCCGTGGGCAGCTTGTGAAACTGGTCAAAGCGCTGCCCGTGGCCGCAGTCGCGTCAGCACGTTCGAGATCAACGGCCAGAACAGGGCGACGAGCCCGAGCCCCATGATCGTGCTGACCAGCCCGTTGGAAAAGAAGATGCCGAGCCCGCCCTGCGAGGCGAGCAACGACTGCCGGAACGCTTCCTCCGCCTTGTCGCCCAGCACGATCGCCAGAACCATTGGCGCCAGCGGATAGCCGCACTTCTTCAGAAGGTAGCCGACGACACCGAAGACCAGCATCAGCACGACGTCGAAGGTCGAGTTGTGGACGGTGTAGGCGCCGATCGCGCACAGGACCAGTATGATCGGCGCAATGATGCTGAACGGAATGCGCAGGATGGCGGCGAACAGCGGCACGCAGGTCAGCACCACGATGAGCCCGACAACATTGCCGAGATACATCGAGGCAATGAGACCCCAGACGAATTCCTTCTGCTCGACAAACAACAGCGGTCCGGGCTGCAAACCCCAGATCAGGAGACCGCCGAGCAGCACGGCTGCGGTCGGCGAGCCGGGAACGCCGAGCGACAGCATCGGCAACAACGCAGCGGTTCCGGCGGCGTGCGCGGCGGTTTCCGGCGCCACCACGCCTTCGATCTCGCCGTGGCCGAACCTATCGCCGTTCTTCGACACCCGCTTGGCTATGCCGTAGCTCATGAATGAGGCCGGCGTGGCGCCGGCGGGGCTGATGCCCATCCAGCATCCGATCACGCAAGAACGCAGCGACGTCATCCAGTAACGCGGCAACTGCGCCCAGGTCTGGAACACCACCTTCGGATTGATCCCGGCGCCGCCCCCCTTGAAGGTCAACCCTTCCTCGATGGAAACCAGGATCTCGCCGATGCCGAACAGGCCGATCACCGCGATGAGGAAGTCGAAGCCGGTGAGGAGTTCGGTGTAGCCGAAGGTCAATCGCAGCTGGCCGGTGATGCTGTCGAGGCCGACGGCAGCCAGCGCAAAGCCGATCATCATCGCAGCCACGGTCTTGAAGGGTGGCTCCTTACTCATGCCGATGAAGCTGCAAAAGGCGAGAAAGTAGACGCCGAACTTTTCCGCCGGCCCGAACTGGAGCGCAAACTTTGCGACGAGCGGCGCAACCAGCGTGATCATGATCACCGCGAACAGCGCGCCCACGAACGACGACGTGAAGGCCGCGGTCAAGGCCTCGCCGGCCCTGCCCTGTTGCGCCATGGGATGGCCGTCGAAGGTGGTTGCCACCGACCACGGCTCGCCCGGAATATTGAACAGCACTGAGGTGATGGCGCCCCCGAACAACGCCCCCCAGTAGATGCAGGACAGCATGATGATCGCCGAGGTCGGCGACATCGAGAACGTCAGCGGCAGCAGGATGGCGACGCCATTTGCCCCGCCGAGACCAGGTAGCACGCCGATGATGACGCCGAGCATGATGCCGACGACCATCACCATCAGGTTGAATGGCTGGATGGCAACGGCGAAGCCGTGGAACAGATTGACGATCTCTTCCATAATCTGTTTTCGCTACTCCACAACTTCCGCCCTACCGGCCGGCGTTTTGCTTGGACATGTCCTTTTCGCAAAACCGGTTCCCGCTCTTGCGGGACGTGCTCTAGAACCCCAGAAACTCCTCGATCGGCCCTTTCGGCAAAGGCAGGAAGAACCACCTTTCGAATATGAGGAAGACCGCGAGCGGCACGCCCAGCGAGATCGCGGCGACCAGGCTCCAGTTGTAGCGTCCGAGCCAACGCATGAAGACGGCGATGAGAATCACCGAGGCGACGTAGATCCCGATCCAAGGAATCAGCGCGACATAGATCGATGTCGGTACCAATATCGACATCACCTTCGCGAGCTGCCCCCATTCGGCAAAGATGCGCTTGTCGGAGGGCTCGGAGAGGACCGCGCCGAGATTGACGACGCTCGAGCCCAGAATCAGCAGGCCGACATAGAACGGAACGAAGCCGGCCTGCGGACCTTCGGCGCCCCAGCCGATGCCGACCTGAACGCTGCCGGCGATCACGATCAGCGAAAACACTGCCATCGCCACCGCCACGCCGATCTCAACCGATCGTTGCGTTGGTCCGCCACCGCGCAAGCCGTGGGATTCATCGGTCATCAATCGCTCGCCCGGAAAGCGTGCCACCCCAAACCTGGTATACAGTATTCCAGCGCATGGAGAGGCGCAATGCGACTTTTGGCCTTCGCCTGCGATACGGGTCTGACGGCAAATTGAAGCTGCCAGTCGGAAAGCGCCAGCATGCGTCGGTGCTAACGCCCACCGCGCCCGGAAGACCTCGCGAGATACGGCCAAGTGATCGCCGGCGGACGCACATCCGCCAGCACAATTCCGACCGTAACGCTCATTTGTTCGCGAGGAAGCCCGCGTCCTTCATCAGCTCTTCGTGGCGCTTTTCCTCGCCGCCGACCCATTTGACATAGTCGGCGCCGGTCATGAAGTTCTGATTGAACGCGCCGTCGGCCATCAGCTTCTTCCACTCCGGCGTATCGCGCACCTTCTTAAACAAATCGACGTAGTAGGCGATCTGGTCCGCAGTTGCGCCTGGGGTCATGAAGATGCCGCGCAGCATCAGGTACTCAATATCGAGTCCCTGCGACTTGCAGGTCGGAATACCGCTCCACGACTGGTCGCCGGCGATCTTGTCTTGGTAGTCGAGCGGCTTGCTGTCGAACACGCAGAGCGGGCGCAGCTGACCGCCGCGCCACTGCGCGACCGCTTCGATCGGGTTGTTGACGGTCGAATCGACGTGATTGCCGACCAACTGGACCGCCACCGCGCCGCCGCCACGCTCCGGAATGTAGATGAACTTTGCGCCCGTGGCCTTCTGGATCGCTTCTGTGATGATCTGGTCTTCCTGCTTGGAACCGGTGCCGCCCATCTTGAACGTGCCGTTCGCGGCCTTGGCGGCGTCGATGTATTCCTTTGCCGTCTTGTATGGCTTCTCGGCGTTGACCCACAGGACGAACTCATCGAGTGCAAGCATCGCGACCGGAGTCAGGTCCTTCCAGTTGAAGGGAATGCCGGTCGCGAGCGGCGTCGTGAACAGGTTCGACAGCGTGATGATGATCTTGTGCGGATTGCCGCGCGAAGCCTTCACGTCGAGGAAGCCTTCACCGCCGGCGCCGCCGGCCTTGTTGATCACCACCAGTGGCTGCTTCATCAGGCCGTGCTTGGTGACGATGCCCTGGATGGTACGCGCCATCTGGTCGGCGCCGCCGCCGGTGCCGGCCGGTATGATGAACTCGACCGGACGTGTCGGCTCCCACGCGGCCAGTGCCGAGGCCGGCGCCAACGCTTGCGCGATCCCCAGCACGGCGACGGCGCAGATGCCCCGATGCCTTATTGCTTTCATTTGAGGTGTCTCCCTGAACTGTTGTGCGCGCCCCGCGAAGTTCGCCCCTATGCTCGGTCGGGCGGGGGGCCAACCTAAAGTCTTTGCGCAACGCCGTCGCAGGGCAAATCGCACGGCCGCTTCCACGACGACGCAGCCGCTTCGCGCCCTGCATCGAAGCCCGATTGCAAGCGCGACGCTGGTGCAGGCCGCTAAGTCGATGGATGCCCGCAATATTCGGGCGCGGCGAACCGCCGTGATCACCGATTTCCTCCCTGACACGTTCCTGGGACTTTTTCT
>Ga0307281_10000328_pt1 | contig 12327 bp, 5 predicted proteins | sample ER_DNA_120_FD_194486 | JGI IMG/M metagenome (GOLD analysis project Ga0307281, IMG submission 194486) | Bulk soil microbial communities from the East River watershed near Crested Butte, Colorado, United States - ER_DNA_120 | ecosystem: Environmental > Terrestrial > Soil > Floodplain | place: USA...
CCCGCGCGCTCGCCCTCCCCGAGATCGGCGAGGACGACGTCTTCCTCTGCTACCTCCCCCTCTTCCACACGTTCGGCCGCTTTCTCGAGATGTACGGCTGCATCTTCTGGGGGGCGACGTACGTCTTCCTCGAGAGCCCTTCGGTGGAGGCTTTGGTCGGCGGCATGCGCCGCTTCCGGCCGACGGTGTTCATCAGCGTGCCGAAGAAATGGATTCAGCTGCACGAGGAGATCGCCCGCCTCACGAGCTTGGACCAAGCGAGCGACCAGGAGATCGGCGAGGCCGTCCGCAACGTGACGGGGGGGCGGCTGCGTTTCGGCCTTTCGGCCGCCGGCCGCCTCGACGCCGAGATCTTCAGGTTCTTCCAAGCCCACGGCGTCGCGTTGATGAGCGGCTTCGGCATGACCGAGGCCACGGGCGGCATCACGATGACACGGCCGGGCCACTACAAGGACGATTCGCTCGGGCCCGCGTTGCCGGGGATCGAGCTGCGCGTCGACGACGACGGCGAGCTGGCCGTGCGCGGGCCGTACGTGATGATCGGCCACGTCGAAACTCCCGAAGGGGAGCGCACGATCTCGCCGGACGGCTGGTTCGGGACCGGCGATCTCGTGGAGATCGACGCGGACGGTCACGTGCGGCTCGTCGACCGCAAGAAGGAGATCTACAAGAACGTCAAGGGGGAAACGATCGCGCCCGCGCGCATCGAGTCGTTCTTCCGCGACTTCGCCTCGGTCGGCCGCGTGTTCTTGGTCGGCGACCACCGCGAGTACAACACCGCGCTCATCTGGCCGAACCCCGAGGTCCAAAACCTCGATTTCGCGGCGATGACCGACGAACAAAAGACGTCGCACTTCCGGTCGATCGTCTCCTCGGTGAACGCGTTTCTCGCGCCGTACGAGCGGATCGTCGACTTCGCGCTCCTCGACCGCGACCTCTCGGCCGACAACGGCGAGCTGACCCCCAAGGGCACCCCGCGCCGCCAGATCGTCACCGCGCATTTCGCCGAGACGATCAGGCTCCTCTACCGGCGCGCCCAGCTCAAGGTCGGAGGGCTGGAGATCCTCTTCCCGAACTGGCTCTTCCAGGCGCTCGGGCTGACGGCGCAGGACCTGCGCCTCGAAGCCGAGCGCATCGCGCTTCCGACCCGGGGGACGTCGCTGACGGTGCGGCGCCTGCAAAGCGGCGTCGCCCTCGTGGGCTCGTCCGTGTACCGCCACCCTCCGAAAGAGGCGGTGCATCTGGGCGTATTGCTCACGACCCCCCGCCTTTGGCTCGCCAATGAAGAGCTCGTCGATTTCGCGCCCCTCGACGTGCGCTTGCGCGAACGTCAAGGACGCGCGGGCGACGCGATCGAGCGCAAGGGCAGAACGGCGCCCGGTGCGGCGGACGAGGCGTTGAAAGACGCCGTGCAGCGCGCGCTGACCGCGAGCGACCTCGACCTGATCGACCTGCACCGCGCGGGGCTGCTGCTCGAATCGTCGGACGAGGACGGGGCGTTGGACGCGGTGCGCCTGCTCGAGCGCGTCGCCGTCGACGAGGAAGGCCCGCTGACCGAGGCGGCGCGGGAGCTGTTGCGACGCGCGGCGGACTCGCCGTACCTCGCGGTGCGGCGGCGCGCCTTCACCGTGCTGGTCCCAGTCGAGCGCGAGACCCGCGTGCTGCAGACGTTGCAGCGGTTTCTGGCGTTGCCCGGCGTCCTGCTCGACGGCGACACGCGCGAGGCGTTGTGCGAGCGGAACCTGACCGAAGCCCGCCTGCAGGCGTTCGTCGACGAGGCGACCGAAGCGGGGCGCGCGACCGAAGGCGGCCGATCGCTCGACCGCCGCGCGGCGGCGCTCTTGAAGTTCCTCGCCGCATACGGCGCGTCGCACCCGGCGCGGTACCGGCGCCTGCGCGCCTTCTTCGTGCGGATGATGTTGTTTTCGGGCCGCGAATCGATCCGCCAGGAGGCCTGGCGCGCCGTAGACGATCTCGTCGGTGGATTCCGCCAGTGGATGGGAACGACGTCACGGGTCGCGGTCGATCCCGAAAGCGGGCAGGAGTACCGGTGGGAGGACGTGGCCGTGTTCGACGACGCGGTGCCGCCTCCGGACCGCGAGCGGATCTTGGACGCGCTCCGGAGCACGGCCTTCTTGAGGGAGGCGGTGTTCTTGTTCTCGGGAGGCGCGATGCCCCGCTTGGGCGACATCCCGTCGGGCGGGATCTGGGTCCGCCCCTTGGGCGCGCGCCACGACAAGGCGGTGTACCGCATCACCGTGCAGACGCGATTCCAGGGCTCTTACGACATCGCCGTCAACGTCAACCGGGGACGCACGCAAGAGCAGGTCCGCGAAGAGATCCTGTGGCTCACGCTGTGCGGCGAGCCCGGCGAGCACGATCCGCTGGTCGAAGACTTCGGAGGGTACTGGCCGCAGCAGGACCTCTGGAGCGAGGAGTACATTCCCGGCGAGTCGCTCGATCGCACGTTGGCCCGGCTCGAGCGGCAGGGCGATGACGAGCGGTTCCGCCAGCTGTTCACCTTCTTCGCGTGGAGCGCGCTCGCGGCTTACCTGGACTTCTGGAACCGGACGGGGCGGAAGCACGAGATCGCCGAACCCGACCTGACGAACGTCATCGTCCCAACGCACGATTACCAGACCGGGGCGCGAATCGTCTCTCTGGCCGCCGTGCGCGAGCACCGCGGGCTCGTCCCGATGCTCCGGTTCTTCCGGCTCGCCTTGATCGAGGCCGCGGAGCGCGCCCATCCTTCGCTCGCCGGACTCGTCGGCTGGTACGGGTTGTTCGCGCCGCTCCTCGAGATCGTCGGCGAGGACGAAGGGACGCGGCTGCTACGCGAGATCCTCCACAAGGACGCCGACGAGCCGCCGGATGCGTTCCGCGAGGCGCTGAAGGAGTTCCTCTCAGGGGTCGAAACGCGAGGCTTCGTCCCGATGCGCTTGCACTTCGCCATCACCCGGTACCGTCGCTGGAGCGCGCTTTCCGCCGAGCCGACGTCGCAGGCGAGGGCGCGTACGTTGCAAGAGTTCTGGGACACCTACGGCCTCGCTCGACTCCTACGGGGCTACCCCGCGACGCGAGCCCGCTTCTTCCTGGAGACCGTCTTTCGCGGCGCGCCGGCTCCCCTCGTCGCGGGACTCGAGGAGATCGCTCTCGCCCTGCGCCGCCGGAAGCTGGACGGCGACGCGTTGATCGATGCGATCACCGAGCTGCGCTCGCGACTCGACGTCGCCGCCGACGACGACTACTTCCTGGCACGACTCTCCTTTCCCTACCTGCGCCCCGAGGACGCCGCGGAGTTCGTGCAGGCGGAAACCGGCGGACGGTCCCAGGGGGACATCGTCGTCACGCTCGAGGACCAAGACGGAAGCCCGTTCCAGGTCCGCCACGCGCTGTCTCCGAAGGAGGTTGGGCGGTTGCACCGGCTGTTCGTGGCGGCGAAGCTGGACGTTCGGTTCCGCGCCGAGCATCAGTACCTGATCGCGGTGAACGACCGCGGGATCCTGATCGGAGGGATCTTCTACGAGCTGGAAGACGAAGGGAAGAGCGCGCACCTCGAGAAGATCGTGGTGGCGGAGCGGCTCCGGAAGAAGGGTGTGGCCGACGGGCTGATGAAGGAGTTCTTCAACCGCGTTCGCGCCGCCGGGGCGACGACGGTCACGACCGGCTTCTTCCGCCCCGAGTACTTCTACGGCTACGGCTTCAAGCTCGAGAAACGCTACGCGGGCCTCGTGAAAGAGCTCTAGGGGACAGTCCCCTGTTACGTTCGGCCGTAGACGGGGACGAGCGCGGCGCGGGTCACCAGGTTTTGCGGCGAGGCGAGGAAGGCGATCGTCGCCGCGACCTCGGCGGGCTTCGGCCACTTCGAGTGATCGGCGTTGGGCATCGCGCGGCGGTTGGCCTCAGTGTCCAGGATCGAAGGGACGACCGCGTTCACCCAGATCCCGTCGCCAGCGACTTCTTCGGCGAGGGCCAAGGTGATCGCCGCCACGGCGGCCTTGCTCGCCGCGTAGGCTGTCATGCCGGCGCCGCGCCTCGGCTCGACGCCGGGCTGAGCCGCGACGTTGACGATCCGGCCGCCGCGCCCCTTCATCGCCTTCACGGCCTCCCGGCAGCAGAGAAATGCCGACGCGGTGTTCATGTCGAGTAATTTTCGCAGGTCCGCGAGCGCCGTCTCCTCGATCCGCGACATCGCGAAGCCGCCCGCGCAGTGGATCGACCCCCACAGCGGAGGGAGCGCGGCGTAGAACGCGTGCACGGCGGATTCGTCGCCGAGATCGGGGACGCCGGCGACTCGAACGCGATCTTCCGATCCCGCGTAGAGGGCGCGGGCTTTGTCGGCGTTGCGCGCCGGGATGTGCACGGTTGCTCCGGCGGCCAGCAGCTGTCGCGCGACGGCTTCCCCCAGCTCTCCCGTGGCGCCGGTGACCACGACATGACGACCGGAATAGTCCGTGTTCATGGGTGTTCGCTCCTTCATGTCCAGGGTAGCAAAATCTCGCCCCTGCTAGACTCCGCCGTCGTGCACCCCGTGCGAAAAGCGGCCCGCGTTTTCGGGGCGACCTACCTCGTTCTCGTCGCCGCGTCGTTTGCGGTCCGCCATCTCCGGCACGCTCAGCCGTCGTTCGATCCCGGCGACTCGTTCGCGCAGCTTCCCGCCGTCGACGGCGACCGGATCCTCGATCGCACGATCCGGCTGGCCTATGAGCGCGCGGGCCCCACGGAGAACCCCCGGCAGCCGGTCGTCGTCCTCCTCCACGGCAGCCCCGGCGGCAAACACGACTTCGCGACCGTCGTCCCCGCGCTCGCGCAGCACTACCGGGTGATCGTCCCCGACCTCCCCGGATTCGGCGACTCGGAGCGCGAGATCCCCGACTACTCGTTCCGCGCGCACGCCCGCTACGTGCTCGAGCTGCTCGACTCCTTGGGCGTCGAGGACGCCCACGTCGTCGGCTTCAGCATGGGAGGCGGCGTCGCGCTCTCCCTCGCCGATCTCGCCCCGCGGCGCGTCCGCTCGATCACGATGCTCTCCGCGATCGGCGTGCAGGAGATGGAGCTTCTGGGCGATGCCACCCTCAACCATGCGCTTCACGGCGCGCAACTCGCGGGACTGTGGGGGCTGCGCGAGCTGACCCCGCACTTCGGCTTTCTGGACGACGCGGTTCTCGGCGTCCCGTACGCACGGAACTTCTACGATTCCGACCAGCGGCCGCTGCGGGGGATCCTCTCGCGGTGGACCGGCCCGATGCTGATCGTGCACGGCCGGCACGATCCGCTCGTCCCGATCCAGGCCGCGCGAGAACACGCGCGGATCGTCCCGCAGGGCGAGCTCGTCGTCACCGACAAGAGCCACTTCATGGTCTTCCAGGACGGACCCGCGGTCGCGTCCACGCTCGTTGGGTTTTTCGAGCGGGTCGACCGGGGAGACGCGACGATTCGCAGCCACGCCAATCCCGTGCGGGTCGCGGCGTCGCTCGTCCCCTTCGACCCCCGGGCCCTGCCCAAGCTCTCCGGGCTTCCGTGGCTTCTCGTGCTCGCCTTCGTCGCGGTGGCCACGTTTACCAGCGAGGACCTGACCTGCGTCGGCGCCGGCCTCCTCGTCGCCTCCGGAAGACTCGGCTTCATGTCCGCGACGGCCGCCTGCCTCGTCGGCATCGTCGTGGGGGACCTCAACGCTTTTCTCGCGGGGCGCGTTTTCGGTCGCGCGGTCCTGGCTCGCGCTCCGATGAAGTGGATCGTGACGGAGACTCAAGTGCAGAGGGCTTCGGCGTGGTTTCGCGAACGCGGCCCCGTGGTCATCCTCACCAGCCGCTTTCTTCCGGGGACGCGCGTCGCCACGTTCATCGCCGCGGGGGTGCTGCATACGCCGTTCGTCACGTTCGCCCTTTGGTTCGGCATCGCCGCGCTGTTGTGGACGCCCTTGCTCGTCGGGATCTCGGCGCTCGTCGGCGCGCCGATCCTCGACGTGTTCCGCCGATTCGAGCTTTGGGCGATCCCCGCAGCGGTCGCCACGACGATCGCGGTGCTCATCGCCCTTCGCGTGATCCCGAAGCTGTTCTCGTGGACCGGCCGGCGGCTCTTGGTCGGGACGTGGAAACGCACGGTGCGCTGGGAGTACTGGCCACCCTTCGTCTTTTACGCCCCCGTGGCGTTCTACGTACTGTGGCTCGGCATCCGCAACCGAGGTCTGACGCTGTTCACGGCGGCGAACCCGGGGATCGAGGCGGGTGGGTTCATCAACGAGTCGAAAGCGGCGATCCTCGGCGGGCTCGCCGCCGCCGGCGACGCGGCACCACCCTGGCGGCTCCTCCCGGCCGCGCTTTCGCCCGCCGTCCGCGGTGAGACCGTTCGCCGCTTCGTGGCGGATCATGCGCTGGCGCTCCCGATCGTCCTCAAGCCCGATGCCGGGCAGCGCGGCTCCGGGGTCGTCGTCGCGCGAAGCTGGGACGCCGTCGACTCTTATCTCGCCCGGGCGCGCTACGACGTCCTCGCGCAGGCCTACGTCCCCGGGGAGGAGTTCGGCGTCTTCTACGCGCGGATCCCCACAGAGGAGCGCGGACGGATCTTCGCGATCACGGTGAAGACGATGCCGGTCGTCGTCGGGGACGGAAGCCGCACCCTCGACGAGCTGATCTTGGCCGACCCGCGGGCGGTCGCGATGGCCGCGATCTATCGCGCCGAGCAGGAGGCGCGCCTGCACGAGGTCGTTCCGGCCGGCGCGCGCGTGCAACTCGTCGAGCTCGGCACGCACTGCCGCGGCGCGTACTTCGGCGATGGCACCCCGCTTTCGACCCCGGAGCTTTCGGCCGAGATCGAAAGGGTCAGCCGCTCGTTTCCGGGCTTCTTCTTCGGCCGGTACGACGTACGCTCGGCCACGCTTTCGGACTTCCGCCGCGGCGTCTTCAAGGTGATCGAGCTCAACGGGGTCACCTCGGAAGCGACCTCGATCTACGATCCGGCGCACGGCGTGATGGACGCCTACCGCACGCTCTTCGCGCAGTGGCGGCTCGCCTTCGCCATCGGCGCCGAGAACAGGGAGCGGGGCGTCGCTCCGGCGTCCCTGCCGGCGCTGGCCAAGCTGATCGGCCGTTACCGGGCGACGTCGGGCGGCCACCTCTAGCCGCGTCCACGGTGGCCGCGAGCTTGTTGGTCATCCTACGCAACCCCGAATTCCCCGGAGCGCAACAGGCGTGTCCCTTAACTTTGGGCCGGGTCAAAAAGCGTCGGGATCGAGTGATCTAGACCCGCGCGAGCGGTCACACGTTTGACGGTCGGACTGTGTGCGACGTCGTGACCGCTGGATCGATAGGACCCGACGCTTCTTGATCCGGCCCGCGTAACGCGTGCACCGATTTCAGCTGGAACTCGCACGTGTGGTGTGACTTAACGAAACGCTACCAACAAGCTTGCGGCCACCGTGGCGTCAGGCCGGCGCCGGCGCAGCCCCGCCCTTGTCCGCGGTCTCCCGGAACCGTCTCGGCGACATGCCGCGCCAACGCCGGAACGCGCGATGAAACGCGGTCGGCTCGGCGTAGCCGAGCAGAAAGCCGACCTCGTACATGGCGAGGGTCTTGTCCTCGAGGAGGCGCACCGCCAGGTCGTGCCGCAGCTTCGACAGCGCGCTCGCGAACGTGACCCCCTCGTCGCGAAGCCGCCGCTGCAGGGTTCGCGGGCTCACCGCCATCGCCGCCGCCGCGGTGGCCAGGGTCGGAGCGCCGTCGCTCAACCTCGACCAGAGGACTTGCCGGAGCCGGCCTGTCGTCGAGTCGTCCTCTCCCAGCGCCTTGACCGCGTTGTCCGCCAGCTGATCGAGGTACCCGGCCAGCGTGGGGTCCGAGGCGGCTACGGGGAGATCGAGGTCGTCTCGCTTCAGGACGATCGAGACGTGCGGCGCCACGAACTGGATCGAGCACCGGAAAAACGCGCGGAGCTCTTGGGCGTGCTCCGGCTCCGGATACGGGAACCGCACTTCGCGCAGGGTGATCTCGCGCGCGGTGATCTCGCGGATGGCGGAGACGATCCACGCGACGTCGAGCTCCGTCAGGTCGTGGATCGCCTCGAGCACCGGATGGCCTTCGAACGTGATCGTCACCCCCGACGCCGCGTCGTCGACCTCGAGCCGGTTGTGATCGCCCATGATCCGGCCATAGCGGACGAGCCGGTTCAGGGCGTCGCGGAGCGTCGCGGAATGGAGCATGGCGTAGCCGATCAGTCCGCCGTCGCGGGCGGTGCGCGCCGCGCCCGCTCGCAACCCGAAACCGGGTGCGGGGGCGTGGCTGAAAACCGAGCGCGCGATCGCGGCGACGGTATGGAGCGGGAGCCGGGCGTCGGAATCGGCGAGCACCGTCCCATCGAGAGCGACGCCCTTCAAGAGAGCGTCGCGGCTCATCCCGGCACGATCGGCATCGTTGAGCAAAAGCTGCGCGACGCGAACGAGGTAGGTCGGCTCGGAGCTGGCTGGCGACATCGTCAAATCGTAACCGATCCGCCCGAAAACAGATCGATTTGACGCGCGAAATCGCCCGCGGCGCGTTCGGCCAGGAACTTGGCGCGAGCAGCCCATGCCCCGCTTCGACCCGCTCCTTATCGTCGCTTCACAGGAGGCCCACATGCCATCGACCGACTCGTTCGACGCCGTTTCCCCGCCGCCGTCCCCGATTGAACAACGCCCGCGCCGCGGCAAGCGACGCGCCGTTCCACCCCGCGAGATCGAGCGGCTGGTGGACGAGGCGCGCAACCTCGTTCCGATGTTCGCCCGGCGGTACTTGGGCCGCGGCGTCCCGTTCGAGGATCTGGTCGGGGCGGGAAATCTCGGGGTGGTCGAGGCCGCCTACCGGTTCGACGCCACCCGCGGTGTGAAGTTCGGGTCGTACGCGGCCTGGTGGATCCGGAAGGCGATCGCCGGCGCGCTCGGCACCGCCTCCTCCGTGGTCGTCGTCCCCCGCTACTCGTTCGACCGCCGGCGGCGCGTGATCGACGCGATCACCTCCGGGCGCGCCCTGGGGTTGAGGGACGTGGCGGCCGACGACGTGGCCGCGGGCCTCGGGCTTTCGGTGCGGCAGGTCGAACAGGCGCTGGCGTTTTCGATCGGCGCTCTGTCTCTCGACGCGCCGGTGGGCCACGACGATCGCCGCAGCGTCGGGGACCGGCTCGCGCGTCCCGCCGAGGAAGGCCCCGAAGCCATCGTGCTCCACGGCGATCGCACACGCGCCGCGCGTGCCGCGCTGAAGGTGCTCTCCCCCCGGCAGCGCTTGGTCCTGGCGCTGCGATTCGGCCTGGGCGCAAACGGCGCCGAGCCGGCCTCGCTGACGGACGTCGCGCGTGCGATGGGGCTCAGCCGCGAGCGCGTTCGCCAGATCGAGGGGCAGGCGCTCGCGGCGATCCGCCAAGAACTCGGGATGGCCGCGTCCAAGCCGGGACGCCGGTGAGCCGCCTAGGAGACGGTCAAAACGCTCGCGACCTTCTTCTTGACCCACTCGGTCGTGACGCTCTTCGGCCGCTCGAGCGGAGATCCCACGGCGCGGTCGAGGATCAATGACGCCAAAACACCCATGGCCCGCGACACGCCGAAAAGAACGGTGAAAAAGTCGTACTCGTTCAGGCCGTAGTGGACCAAAAGCACGCCCGAGTGGGCGTCCACGTTCGGCCACGGATCCTTCGCCTTCCCCTGTTTCATCAGGATGTCGGGCACGACCTCGTACAGCATCTTCACGATCTGGAAGTTCTCGTCGTCGGGGAGGTTGCGGAGCGCGAACTCGCGCTGCGCCAAGTAGCGGGGGTCGGTGACGCGCAAGACCCCGTGGCCGTAGCCGGGGATCACCTGGCCGCCGTTCAACGTGTTCCAGACGAACTCGCTGAGCTGCTCCTTTGTCGGCACGCCGCCGCCCAGCTTCGCCTTCACGCCGACGAGCCACCGCATCACTTCCTGGTTCGCCAAGCCGTGGAGCGGGCCGGCAAGCCCGTTCATGCCGGCGGCGAGGCAGAGGTAGGGGTCGGACAGGGCGGAGCCGACGAGGTGGGTGGTGTGCGCGCTGACGTTTCCGCCCTCGTGATCGGCGTGGATCGACATGTACAGCCGCATCAGCTCGCGAAAACCCTCGTCCTCGAAGCCGAGCATGTGGGCGAAGTTCGCCGACCAGTCGAGGCTCGCGTCTTTTGCGGGCGGGATGTGCTTCCCGTCCTTGTAGGTGCGCCGGTAGATGTACGCGGCCAAGACCGGCATGCGCCCCAGCAGCAACGCGACGTCGTCGTACATCGCGTCCCAATGGGCGGATTTGGGCATCCCCTCGCGGTACCGCCGCGCGAAGATCGAATCGCTCTGCATCGCCATGATGCCGATCGACAACTGGGTCATCGGGTGGGTCGTCAGCGGCAGCGCGTCGAGCGTCCGGGTGACGTGAGCGGGGAGCGTCTCGTTCGACCGCCACGCGCCGGTCACCTCGGCGGCCTGGGCCGCGGTGGGCACGTCGCCGGTCAACAGCAGCCAGTAGACGCCCTCGGGGAGCGGCTGCGCCCCCCGCGGAGCCTTCGGCAGCTTCGCCTGCATCTCCGGGATCGACATCCCTCGGTAGCGGATGCCTTCCTGCGGATCGACCGACGAGGTTTCGGTGACCATGCACTTGATGTCGCGCATCCCGCCGTAGGCCTGCGAGACGGTGACCTCGGCGATCGTGGTGTTGCCGTGGGCGGCGAGAACGGCCTCGATGTCTTTCTTGAGGGCCGCCGACTTCGACGCGAGGCTTGCTTTGAGGGTGCTCGACATGTGTATGACTCCGAGGAGCTCACCCCCGGCGTCGCGAAACGGACTTCTGGGGTGGACCGGAGACCAGGTTAGAAGCGGGAGCTTCACCTGTCAACGCCCGAGCGACGTATTCCCCCGTGTTCGAGTCCGGAATTCGCGCGATCGTCTCGGGCGTTCCGGCCCCCACGACGCGGCCGCCCAGATCGCCCCCCTCCGGTCCGAGGTCGATGATCCAGTCGGCCGACTTCACGACGTCGAGGTTGTGCTCGATGACGACCACCGTGTTGCCTCCGTCGACCAGCCGCTGCAGCACCCCGAGCAGCTTGCGGACGTCGTCGAAATGCAGCCCCGTCGTCGGCTCGTCGAGCAGGTAGAGCGTCCGCCCGGTCGCGCGCTTGGACAGCTCCTTCGACAGCTTGATCCGCTGCGCCTCGCCGCCCGAAAGCGTCGTCGCGGCCTGTCCCAGGCGGATGTACCCCAGCCCGACGTCCTGCAGCGTTTGGAGTTTCTCGCGGATCGCCGGCACCGCCTCGTAGAACGGGAGCGCCTGATGGACGGTCATCTCCAGGACGTCGGCGATCGATTTCCCTTTGTACAGGATCTCGAGCGTCTCGCGATTGTAGCGGCGCGCGAGGCAGGTGTCGCAGGTGACGTAGACGTCCGGGAGGAAGTGCATCTCGATCTTGATGACGCCGTCCCCCTCACAGGCCTCGCACCGGCCGCCGCGCACGTTGAACGAGAACCGTCCCGGCAGATAACCGCGAGCGCGGGATTCGGGGACCAGCGCGAACATGTCCCGGATCGGCGTGAAGAGCCCGACGTACGTCGCCGGGTTGGAGCGCGGCGTCCGCCCGATCGGCGACTGGTCGATGTCGATGACCTTGTCGATGTGGTCGATGCCCGTGATGCGTTTGTGCGCGCCGGGAAGATCTTGCGCGGCGTGCAGCTTGCGCGCCAACGCGCGGTGGAGGATCTCGTTGACGAGCGTGCTCTTCCCGGACCCCGAGACGCCGGTGACGCAGGTCAACGTTCCGAGCGGGAAGGCGACGGTCACGTCCTTGAGGTTGTGCTCGATCGCCCCGTGGACCGTGATCGCCTTCCCGTTACCGGGGCGGCGCGAGTCCGGGACGGGGATCGTCTCGCGGCCCGAGAGGAACGCTCCGGTCAACGACCGCGGGTTCTCGGCGATCGCGGCGGGAGTGCCCTCCGCGACCACCTCGCCCCCGAGCTCGCCGGCCCCGGGACCGAGGTCCACCACGTGGTCGGCGGCGAGGATCGTCTCTTCGTCGTGCTCGACGACGATGACGGTGTTCCCGAGATCCCGCATCGCGAGAAGGGTGTTCAGGAGCTTGCGGTTGTCGCGTTGATGCAGGCCGATCGACGGCTCGTCGAGGATGTACAAGACGCCCGTCAGGCGCGAGCCGATCTGCGTCGCCAGGCGGATGCGCTGCCCCTCGCCCCCGGAGAGCGTCGCGGCGCCGCGGTCGAGCGTGAGATAGCCCAGGCCGACGTTCTCGAGAAACCCCAGACGCTCTCCGATCTCCTTGAGGATCGGCGCGGCGATCTGGCGCTCTTTCGGCTCGAGG
>Ga0307281_10000329_pt1 | contig 12306 bp, 10 predicted proteins | sample ER_DNA_120_FD_194486 | JGI IMG/M metagenome (GOLD analysis project Ga0307281, IMG submission 194486) | Bulk soil microbial communities from the East River watershed near Crested Butte, Colorado, United States - ER_DNA_120 | ecosystem: Environmental > Terrestrial > Soil > Floodplain | place...
ATCGAGGCCAAGACCTCGGGAACGGGAACAGCGCTGCCTTCAAAGGAACGGACGGAGCCGTCAGGAAGGGTCACTCGGACCATGATGGAACTCGGTTCATTGAACGGAATGGTGGGCGATACTGGACTTGAACCAGTGACCTTCTGCGTGTCGAGCAGACGCTCTAGCCAACTGAGCTAATCGCCCCAACCGGTTGACGTTGAGTGAGTTCAGGGAGATTAACTGCGAGGACCCACAGGGTCAAGCGAAAAGCGGCCGGCGCGTGTGCACCGGCCGCTCTCGTGCGATCGAACTTACTTCTTCGTGTTGCCGTCGCCGTCGATGACCTCGTACTCGGCATCGACCGCGCCGCCCGGACCGGCGCTTTCTCCGGAGGCCGCTTCTCCGCCACCCGCGCCGCCCTGCGGAGCACTCTCGTGCGCACCGGCACCCGTGCCGTCACTCGCGGCCTCCTGGTACATGCGCTGCGCCACTTCCTGCCAGGTTGCGTTCAGGCGATCGGTGGCGGACTTGATTCCCTCCGGTGAGTCGCTCTTGAGCGCACTCTTCACCGCTTCCACGTCGGACTCGAGGCGCTTCACGTCGTCGGCCGGGACCTTCTCCTTGTACTCCTTGAGATTCTTCTCGGTCTGGTACACGAGCGCATCGGCCTGGTTGCGCGCGTCGATCTCCTCGCGCTTCTTGTGGTCCTCTTCCTTGTTGCGCTCGGCGTCCTTCACCATGCGCTCGATCTCGGACTCCGAGAGTCCGCTCGACGCCTTGATGACGATCTTCTGCTCCTTGCCGGTGGCCTTGTCCTTGGCCGCAACATGGAGAATACCGTCAGCATCGATGTCGAACGTCACTTCGATCTGCGGCATGCCGCGCTGGGCGGGCGGAATGCCCGCCAGCTGGAAGCGTCCGATAGTCTTGTTGCTGGCCGCCATCTCGCGCTCGCCCTGCAGCACGTGGATGTCCACCGCCGTCTGGCCGTCGGCCGCGGTCGAGAACACCTCGCTCTTGCGCGTCGGAATGGTGGTGTTGCGCTCGATCAGGCGCGTCATCACACCGCCCAGCGTCTCGATGCCGAGCGAGAGCGGCGTCACATCGAGCAGGAGCACGTCGTGCACGTCGCCGCCCAGAACACCGGCCTGGATGGCGGCGCCCACGGCGACCACTTCGTCCGGATTGATGCCCTTGTGGGGTTCGCGGCCGAAGAGTTCCTTCACCACGCGCTGCACCATCGGGATGCGCGTCGAACCGCCGACCAGGATCACCTCGTCGATGTCCTCGGCCTTGAGGCCCGAATCCGCCAGCGCCTGTTTGCACGGACCCACGCTGCGTTGCACGAGGTCGTCGATCAACTGCTCGAGCTTCGCACGCGTGAGTTTCACGTTCAGGTGCTTGGGCCCGGAGGCGTCCGCGGTCACGAACGGGAGATTGATGTCCGTCTGCATCGCGGTCGAGAGCTCGCACTTCGCGCGCTCCGCGGCCTCTTTCAGACGCTGCAGGGCGATGGGATCCTTCGAGAGATCGATGCCCTGCTCTTTCTTGAATTCGGTCACCAGCCATTCGATGACGCGCTGGTCGAAGTCGTCGCCGCCGAGGTGCGTGTCACCATTGGTGGCCTTTACTTCGAACACGCCTTCGCCGATGTCGAGCACGGACACGTCGAACGTGCCACCGCCCAGGTCGTACACGACGATGGTTTCATCCTTCTTCTTGTCGAGGCCATAGGCAAGCGACGCGGCGGTCGGCTCGTTGATGATGCGCTTGACGTTGAGTCCCGCGATCTTGCCCGCGTCCTTGGTGGCCTGGCGCTGGCTGTCGTTGAAATACGCCGGCACCGTGATCACGGCATCGGTGACGGTCTCGCCGAGATACGCCTCGGCGGCGTTCTTCAGGTACTGGAGCACCATCGCCGAGATCTCGGGCGGCGAATACTTCTGTCCCGCGATGTCGACGAAGGCGGCGCTGCCCTCACCCTCGACGACCTTGTACGGGATCATCCGGGTCTCGTTATTGACCTCGCTGAATTTCCGCCCGATGAAGCGCTTGATCGAATAGATGGTCTTCTGCGGGTTGGTGATGGCCTGGCGCTTGGCCAGCTGGCCCACCAACCGCTCGCCGTCGTTCGTGAATGCCACGATCGACGGAGTCGTGCGACCGCCATCCGGGTTGGGAATCACTTTGGGCTCGTTGCCTTCCATGATGGCGACACACGAGTTCGTTGTTCCCAGGTCGATTCCGATTGTCTTTCCCATGGACTTGTTTTCCTTCCTTCTCAATTTGAACAGGTCGATCGCGCTCCACAGTCATTCTATAGGGGCACGCGCCTACCAACCCCTACACAAGGCCCGTGCCATTCTTGCCGGGCGGCGTATGTGCATGTCGTAGAGCCGGTTGATAAAAACAAGCCGCGCAGGCTCGCGGCAAGGCGGTGCTTCCAACTGACAGAGATGCGGATTAGTCGGCCAGCATGGCAGGTATATTCAATCATCTTCCGGGTGCAGCACTCCCATCAAGAGAGCGAGGCCCACGCTGAAGTCGTCGCGAGTCTCCTCCACCTGACGCTCCGCCGAGGGCAGCCGAAACCGCGGCCGGCCGCCCACCCGGTGCACCTCGAGAACGCGCCAGCGCGGATCCCCCACGCTGACCCCCTTTTCGACGCAGCACTTCAGGAAGTCCGCCCACACCCGGATGGCCTCCGCCTCGCTGCGGCCGGACTGGGGCTCCAGGGGCGCCGAGGCCATGGAGGAGGCAACCTGGTTCAGAACAGTCAGAAAACGACGGTCGTTCATGGAGTGCTCGTTCACGGAATGAAAAACAAAAGCATTGACACAGTTTCGACGTCCGGCGTAGATTTTTGGATGCAGGAAGCCTGGCGTGAGGTTGATCTTGCCCCAGTAACCTACTCGACCTTTTGTGGTAAGAGGGTTTAGCCCTCAGCACCTACCAAAAAGGACCCCTGACACCCCTCGCGACGGGCTTTCTGCATTTTAATCCCTTCCCGCACCTTTTTCCCGTCCGAATTCCTTCTGGATCATCGCGATCAACGCCACCTTCTGGTTCTGCGCCGGGTCTTCCAGCACGTGGTCGAGCATCCGGTGCAGCACCCGGCCTATTTCCGGCCCGGGACCAATGCCAAGCACGAGCATGACATCTTCTCCGCTTACCGCAAGGTCCGTAATGTGAACACCGTTGCGCTCGCGTAATTCCGTCTCCACGCGCGATCGGAGCTCACCCAGCGCCTCCAGCTCCCCGCCGAGATCGCGGGAGCGGCAGTCGGCCTCGCGCAGCGCGAAGAGATCGTCCAGTTGCTCGACGCCGACCCGGGCCATGAACCGCCTCACCGTCGCGGGCTTCCACGCGCTCTCGTAACGAAACATGTGCTCATGGACCAGGTGCACACACCGGGTCACAAATGCGTGCGGGTACCGCAGTCGTTCCAGCACACGCCCGGTTATCTCCGCGCTGATGATCTCGTGGCCGTAGAAGACCACGCGCGTGCCCGAATCGTCGTGCACGGTCTGGCGCGCGTCAACCTTTCCGAGATCGTGAAGGAGCGAGGCCCATCGCACGAGCAGCGACCCGCGCGAAGCCGCATCGCACACCTTGAGCGTGTGCCAGTAGACATCGTCCGGGTGATACTCGTTCTGCGTGACGCCCACGCACCGTTCCAGCTCCGGAAAAACCACACCAAGCCCTCCGCACCGGTGAAGAATGTCGAACCCGGCGCCCGGCCGCTCGCACTGCGTGAGCAGCTTCGAGAATTCGTCCTGCACGCGCTCGGCACTGACCGTCGAGAGAAGCAGCGCGGATTCGGTCATCGCGGCCAGAGTCCCGGCCTCGAGGGTCAATCCGAAGCGTGCTGCGAAACGCGCGCCGCGCAGGATGCGCAGCGGGTCCTCGGTGAACGCCTCCGGAAAGATCATCCGCAGGCGCTGCGCACGCAGATCATCCGCCCCGCCGAGCGGGTCAATGCGTTCCCCGGACGGAATCCGCTCCGCCATGGCGTTGATGGTGAAATCGCGACGACGCAGATCCGCTTCCACGGGAAGGCGCCAGTCGGTCTGAATGGCGAAGTCGCGGTGTCCCGGTCCCGTGGAATATTCCGTGCGCGGGAAGGCGATGTCGCAGGGCGCTTCCCCGTCGGGCGAGAAGTGGTACACGCCGAACACCTTTCCCACCAGCGCCACGCGACCGTGGCGGGAGAGAATTTCCTCGAGCCGCGCGGGCTCGATGCCGCGCACCAGGTAGTCCGTCTCGAGTGCCTCGTCGTTGCCCAGCAGGCGGTCGCGGACCGATCCGCCCACGCGGTAGAGTTCTCCCTGGCGGACGATTTCTTCCTGCCAGCGCGGGAGCACCATGATGGTCACGCGCCCAGTGCGCGCCAGCGGATGGGATGTTTGAGCCAGAGGAGGAAGCCGACGAGCGCTGTCAGGTAGGTGCCGATCAGCACGTACACGATCGAGAATCCGACGGCTTCCGCAGCACCCGCGCCCACCACCGAGAAGAAGTAGATCACGGTGGCCTCGCGCGTGCCGAGCCCCGAGATCGAAAACGGAATCAACTCGACCAGTGTGACGACCGGCATGATGAGCACAATGTAGCTCGCCCGGACCGGAAGCGACAGGATGCGCGCGACGTACACGGCCAGTGTGAAGATCAGTGCCCAGCACAGGAGAGTGTAGCCCGCCATCACGAGACTGCGCGTGGGGCGAGAGCCGTGCGCGCGCATGGCGTCATAGAAGGTGTGAAAGTTCGATGACAGCCCGTCGCGGAAACGCAGCGGGACCATGATCGAAACCGCCGGCTTGAGGAGCGCGCGTACCACCGACCGGCGCGTCGCGATGATGGCGCACACACCCAACACCACCACGCCGCCTGCGATCAAGGGCGCGGATGGCAACCGGATGTAGCGCGCGGAGAACACGAAGGCACTCACGGTTCCCGCGGCGAGGACGAAGCCGAGGTCCCAGAGCCTGTCGACGAATACGGTGAGGAACGTCTCGCCCAGGGGCCTTCCGGTATCGTTGCGCAGGTAAACCGCGCGCACCACGTCCCCCGCCTTGGCCGGTGTCACCGACGATGCGAAAAAGCCGATGGCCCAGACGGTGGCGCTGCGCGCGAGGCCGTATTCGATGCCGAGGCTCTTGATCACGTAGTGCCAGCGCGCCCCGCGCACCAGCATGATCGCGGCCACCAGCAAGGGCGCCCACACCAGGTCCCGCCAGGCGATGACGGAAAGGGTCGCCATGACACGGCCGGGCCCGGTCCGGTAAAGGATGAACGCGAAAACCGAGAGGCCGGCCAGCGGCATCAATGCAGTCAGGATTTTTTTCATCGGTCGGCGTACCCGGGCAAAGCGACCCTTGCTATAAGGGATGCACACCCCTATAATACTCCAATCATAGTGCCTTCGGAGCCCGCTTGTGAAGCACGACAAAGTCACCATCAAGATTCCCCGGCCGCTGTACACTCGTGTTCAGCAGCTCATTGACGATTCCGGCTTCAATTCGCCCACCGATTTCATCGTGTATGTCCTGCGGGACGTGTTGAGCGAGCGCGGCATCAGCAACGCCGACAAGTTCACACCCGAAGAACTGGCCGCCATCAAGGACAAGCTTCGCCGTCTCGGTTACCTGGACTGACCGGCGCATCCGGGAGGAACGACCTTCTCATGATCTCACCGCACGGCGGGACGCTGGTCTCGCGAGTGGTTTCCGCATCCGAGCGTGACGCCATGCAGGCGTACGCGCGCACGCTCCCCGTCATCGACATGAACGCGCGCGAGGCGTCGGACCTGCTCCTCATCGCGATCGGCGCCATGAGCCCCTTGGAAGGATTCATGGGCCACGCCGCCTACGAATCGGTCCTCGAGCACATGCGCCTTCCGTCGGGCCTGGTGTGGTCGCTTCCGGTGACGCTCGGGGTCTCCGACGCGGCCGTCGCGAAGCGCGCAACACCGTTTGCCGCCGCGCTGCGCACGCCCGACAAGACAATCGCCGGAATTATTTCGGTGGAAGAGCTGTATCGCCCGGACAAGACTCGTGAGGCAACGCTTGCTCTCGGGACCGGCGATGAAGCGCACCCGGGCGTGCAGTACCTCAAGTCCACGGGTGACACCTATGCCGGCGGAAAAGTCTGGCTGCTCGACCGTGTGAAGGCAGGGCCGTTCGCCAGCCGCGAACTCGACCCCGCGGAAACACGCGCGCTTTTCGCCGAGAAGAAATGGGAACGCGTGTGCGCGTTCCAGACCCGCAACCCGATCCACCGCGCGCACGAGTACCTGATCAAGTGCGCGCTCGAGATCGTGGACGGATTCCTGATCCATCCCGCCATGGGCGAGACCAAGTCCGACGACGTGCCCGCGAGCGCGCGCATGGACTGCTACCTGGCCCTCATGGAGCACTACTTCCCCGCCGCCAACGTGGCGCTGGCCGCGTTTCCATACGCGATGCGTTATGCCGGCCCGCGTGAAGCCATCCTGCACGCGTTGATCCGGCAGAACTATGGCTGCACGCATTTCATCGTCGGACGCGACCACGCCGGCGTCGGAAACTACTACGGCACGTACGACGCGCAGAAGTTGTTCGGAACCTTTGCGCCGGGCGCGATCGCGATCACGCCCGTCATGTTCGAGCATTCCTTCTACTGCCGCCGCTGCGGCGGCATGGCTTCGCAGAAGACGTGTCCCCACGCCGCGGCCGACCGTGTGACGCTCAGCGGCACCAAAGTGCGCGAGATGCTCGTCAACGGCGACACCGTGCCGGAGGAATTCACGCGTCCCGAGATCGCGGCCATTCTCCACAAGTACTACGCGCAGAACCGCGTGGGATGAACATGGCGCGCCGTCTAGCCGTCATCGGACTCGACTGCGTCACGCCGGAGCTCCTTTTCGGTCCCTGGCTCGACGAGATGCCGAACGTGCGCCGTCTCATGCAGGACGGCCTGCACGGCCGGCTCACGTCCACCGTGCCCCCCATCACCGTACCGGCCTGGATGGCGATGATGACCTCGCAGGACCCCGGCATGCTGGGCATCTACGGATTCCGCAACCGCGGCTCATTCGCCTACGAAGACACATTCACCGTCAATGCCGCCCACGTGCGCTCGCCGACGGTGTGGAACATTCTCTCGCGCAACCGCCTGCGCTCCGTGGTCATGGGCGTGCCGCTCACGTATCCGCCCAAACCACTCAACGGTATCCTCGTGGGCTGCTTTCTCACGCCGGACAACAACGCCACCTTCACGTATCCGCCCGAGTTCCAGTCGCGCCTGGAAGCGCTGGCCGGGGGCGAATACATCATCGACGTGAAGGAGTTCCGGAACGAAAACAAGCGCGCGACGTTGGAACAGATCAAGGTCATGACCGAGCGCCGGTTCCGCGCTTTTCGCGGCACGCTCGCCGAGGAAGAGTGGGATTTCGCGATGATGGTCGAGATGGGCCCCGACCGTCTCCACCACGCGTTCTGGCGCTACTTCGATCCCGGCCATCGCCTGTACGTGAAGGGCAACGAATTTGAAGACGTCGTGCACCAGTATTATCTCGGCATGGACCGCGAAATCGGCCGCACGGTGGACGCGCTCCCGCCCGATACCTCGGTGATCGTGGTTTCGGACCACGGCGCCAAGCGCATGGTGGGCGCTGTGTGCATCAATGATTTCCTGATTCGCGAGGGCTACCTGGTGCTCAAATCGAAACCGGCCAGCCCGACGCGCCTCAAGCCCGACATGGTGGATTGGACCCGCACGACCGCGTGGGGTGACGGCGGCTATTATGCACGCGTCTTCTTGAACATACAGGGCCGCGAGAAGGAAGGCACCATCGCGCCTGGCGACGTGGCGCGCGTGCGCGCGGAGTTGCGCGCCAAGATCGAAGCGCTTGGAGACGAGAAGGGCCAGCCCATCGGCACACGCGCGCTCTACCCCGAGGAGATCTACCGCGAGTGCCGCGGCATAGCACCCGACCTCGTCGTGTACCTGGGCAACCTGGACTGGCGCAGCGCGGGCACGGTGGGCAACCCGGGCGTGCACATCTTCGACAATGATACGGGCCCCGACGACGCCAACCACGCGCAGGAAGGAATTTTCGTGTGGCACGGACGCGGCAGGACGGCCGCTTCGAAGCCGCCCGTTTCCATCTATGACGTGGCGCCGTCCATCCTGGATTATTTTCAAATTCCGGCGCCGCCGGAGATGATCGGCAAGGTACTCTAACCGACGCTGGCACTGGTGCCGGCACAGCACTGCTTCAACGGAGGATTCATGAAGGGCTTCACACTGTGGTTCACGGGACTTCCCTCTTCGGGCAAGTCCACACTCGCGCGGCGCGTGGAAGAGATTCTCCTGGAGCGCGGCTTGAACGTCGAGGTGCTCGACGGCGACGAGGTGCGCGAGAACCTGAGCAAGGGACTCGGCTTCTCCAAGGAAGACCGCGACACCAACATCCGTCGCATCGGATTCGTGGCCAAGCTGCTCGCGCGCAACGGCGCGGTGGCGATCACGGCGGCCATCTCCCCGTATCGCGACGTGCGCGACGAGATGCGCCGCGCCATCGGCCGCTTCGTCGAGGTCTACGTGGCCTGTCCCATCGACGTGTTGAAAGAGCGCGACGTGAAGGGCCTCTACAAGAAAGCACTGGCCGGGGAGATCAAACATTTCACCGGCGTCGACGATCCCTACGAGCCGCCTCTCAAGCCCGAGGTTCTGATCGAAAGCGATAAAGAGAGTGTGGACCAGAGCGTCGTGCGCATCATCGCGACCCTCGAGGCGCTCGGGTACATCCCCCGCGTGCCGGGCACGGAGTACAGTCCGGCCGAGGAGGAAGCCATCAAGAGCCGGCTCAAGGATCTCGGCTACATCTAGCCCTCCATGGCGCTCAAGTGGTTTCAGCAGCCGTCGGAGCGGGCCTGCGTGGTCGGGCTCGACGGAGTTCCCTACTCGATGGTGAAGCGCTTCGCGGCCGATGGCGTCATGCCGCGGCTCGGTGAGATCATCGCGGGCGGCGCGTTTCGTGAAACCACGGTCTCGCTCCCCGAGATCTCATCGGTGAGCTGGTCCACGTTCATGACGGGAAAGAATCCGGGCGAGCACGGTATCTTCGGCTTCACGGATTTGCATCCCGGCACCTACACGCAAAGCTTTCCCAGTTTTCGCGACCTCAAGTGCGACACGATCTGGGATCGTCTCGGCGAACAGAAGATGCGCAGCGTGGTCATCAACCAGCCGGCCACGTACCCCGCACGACCCATCCACGGCGCGCTGGTTTCCGGATTCGTGGCCGTGCACCTCGACAAGTCGGTCTTCCCCGCGCGCTATCTCCGGCAACTTCGCGATATCAACTACGAAATCGACCTCGATGCCGAGCTGGTGCGCGACAACCCGCCGGCGCTGTTCCGCGCGCTCCACGAACTCCTGCGCGTGCGCGAGCGGCTGATGGATGTCCTGTGGACCGAGGAGAAGTGGAACCTTATGGAAGTGGTGATCACCGGAACCGACCGGCTGCATCATTTCCTCTTCGATGCGTACGAGGATGCAAACCATCCCAACCACGGCGATTTTCTCGACTACTATCGCGCCGTGGACGCGCTCGTCGGCCGCATCCACGACCGCTTCGCCGCGGATGCATCCGATCCGCGCAATTTCTTCGTACTCTCCGACCACGGCTTTTGCAAGACGCGCCACGAGGTCAATGTCAATGCGCTGCTCGCCCAGAACGGCCACCTCAAGATGACCGGCGACGACCCGCGCCGCATGGAGAACATTTCTGAAGCCGCGACGGCGTTCGGCCTCGATCCATCGCGCATCTACCTGCACAAGCGCGGGCGTTATCCGCGCGGCGGCGTGGACGAATCGCGCGCGGACGCGCTCACGGACGAGATCTCGCAGGCGTTCCTCGCGCTGCGTCACGACGGCGAAGCGGTGATCCGGCGCGTGTTTCGCGGGCGCGACGTGTACAGCGGCCCGGCCTCTGCGTCGGGACCCGATCTCATCCTGCTCTCCATGCCCGGCTTCGATCTCAAGGGACGCCTCGGTGCAGCGTCGGTGGTCGCCGACCGGCGCCTGCAGGGCATGCACACCTGGGACGACGCTTTCGTGGTGACGAAACGCACCGACCTCGTACCCGGCGGCCGCGATCTCACGCTTCTCGACGTGCCCGCCATGTTGATGAAGTGTCTCGGCCTCGAGTCCGCGCATGCGTAGCCGGATTCTCGTTCCGGCCTTGAGCCTCGCGCTCCTCTCGACGGCCACGCCCGCCCTCGCCTACATCGGTCCCGGTGCGGGCTTCGCTCTGGTCTCTTCGTTCGTCACGCTGTTCATCGCCTTTGCGGCCGGCGCGCTGGCGCTCTTCACCTTTCCGGCCCGCGCCGCCATCCGCCACTGGAAACGTCGTCGCAGCCTGCGCCGCGCGCGCGTGAAGAAGGTCGTCATCCTCGGGCTCGACGGCCTCGACCCCGTCCGTTGCGAGATGCTGATGGAGCGCGGCGAGCTTCCCCACCTCTCGCGCCTTCGCGACCAGGGCAGTTATCGCCGCCTTGGCACCTCGATGCCCGCGCTCTCGCCGGTGGCGTGGTCCACCTTCGCAACTGGCGTCGATCCGTCGCGGCACGGCATCTTCGATTTCATCGCGCGCGATCCGCGCAACTATGCGCCCATGCTCTCATCGAGCGAGGTGTACGGCCACACTCGCATGGTGGGCTTCGGGCCGTTTCGCGTCCCGGTTTCCAAGGGCGGCGTGCGCGGACTGCGCCGGAGCCGCACCTTCTGGAGCGTGCTGTCCTCGCACGGTGTGCGCAGCTCCGTTTTGCGCGTCCCGATTACTTTTCCGGTCGAGAAGATTGACGGCGTGATGATCGCGGGTATGTGCGTGCCGGATCTGCGCGGGACACAGGGATCGTTCACGTTCATCACCAGTAACCGCGCCGAAGCGCCCGACGGCGGCGTGGTGGTGGAAGTGGGTGAGCGCGGCGGCGATCTCGAGATTCCCGGGCCGCCGAGCCCGATCGACGGCAAGACGGTGAACGCGCGCGTACGTATTCAGCCTCGCACGGGAAAGCACGCCGGCCGCGCGGCGCCGGCCGGCGAGAATGCGGGCGATGCCTACGAGCTCCTCGTCAACGGAACCCGCTACTCGCTGCTCGAGCGCGAGTACACGCCCTGGGTGAAACTCTCGTTCCACGCCGCGCGCGGGGTCACGCTGCGCGGCATCGCACGCTTCTACCCCGTTCGCCTTTCAGGCGGTGTCGCCGTCTACGTGACGCCCATTCACATCGATCCCGAGTCGCCCGCGATTCCGGTGTCGCACCCATCGGTGTTCTCGATCTATCTCGCCAAGCTGCTCGGGCCCTTCGGCACCCTCGGTCTGGCCGAGGACACCACGGCGCTCAACGACGGCGCCATCGACGAGCAGGGATTTCTCGACCAGGCTTATGGACTGCACGAAGAGCGCCGCCGCATGTGGCACCACACGCTCGACCGGCTGCGCGGCGGTCTCGCCGTGTGCGTGTTCGACATCAGTGACCGCCTGCAGCACATGTTTTATCGCTATCTCGACGCCACCCATCCCGCCAACGCGGGCCGCGACACGACCCACCATAGCGGTGCTGTGGACGAGATGTACCGGCGCATGGACGCGCTCGTGGGCGAAACCGTCGCGCATGTGGATGCGCACACAGCACTTTTCGTCCTCTCCGACCACGGCTTCAAGAATTTCCGCCGCGGTGTCAACCTGAACGGCTGGCTTCTGCAACAGGGCCTGTTGGCCACGCGCGACGACGACGCGCCGGGCGAATACCTGAGTGCCATCGACTGGTCGCGCACGCAGGCCTACGCGCTCGGCCTGAGTGGCATCTATATCAATCTCGCGGGGCGCGAGCGCCACGGCATCGTGCCCCCCGCGGAAGCCCCGGCGCTGAAGCGACGGATCATTGACGGACTGTGTGCGCTTCGTGACGGCGACGCGCAGCCCATTCGCCGCGTCGTGGATGTGGCCGCCGACTGGAGCGGTCCCTATCGCGACGGCGGGCCCGACCTGCTCCCGGGTTACGAAGACGGCTTCCGCGTGTCGTGGGCCTGCGCGAAGGGTGCCGTGCAGCGCGGGATCTTCGAAGACAACGTCAAGTGCTGGAGCGGAGACCACTGCGTGGATTCGGAGATCGTGCCGGGCGTGCTCTTCACCAACGTGCCACTCGACGGGCGCGACGCGGGCTTGATCGACATGGGGCCCACGGTGCTGGATCTCTTCGGCGTGGATGTGCCCGCGTACATGACGGGAAGGAGCCTCCTGGTTCCATGATCCGCCGGCTCGTTTTCGCGCTACTC
>Ga0307281_10000330_pt1 | contig 12295 bp, 4 predicted proteins | sample ER_DNA_120_FD_194486 | JGI IMG/M metagenome (GOLD analysis project Ga0307281, IMG submission 194486) | Bulk soil microbial communities from the East River watershed near Crested Butte, Colorado, United States - ER_DNA_120 | ecosystem: Environmental > Terrestrial > Soil > Floodplain | place: USA...
CGCCACGGCGACACCGGCGAGTGCGGCCCATACGCGCACCCGGCTCCCCCGTGTCTGCACGGCGGCGGGTGATGCATCCGTCTCGCCGCCGCCGCGCGAAATCTCCTCGAGCTCGATGCGCGCGTCGCCGATGTCGCGCAAGCGCTCCTTCGGATCTTTGCGCAGACAGCGCTTGAGAAGTTCGCGCAAACGCGGCGGTGTGTTCGCGGGCAGCGCGTTCCAGTCCGGGTCGCGTTCCAGGATGCGTGCGATGAGATCCGACACCGTTTCGCCCTGGTAGAGCTGTCGGCCCGTGAGGCATTCGTAGAGCACGCAACCGAACGACCACACATCGGTGCGCCGGTCCACAACCTTGCCGCGCGCCTGCTCGGGACTCATGTACGCCGCGGTGCCGAGGATCACACCGGCGCGCGTGGCCTGGTGGGTGAGTGTCGGTGAATGGGAAAGGTTGGGATCCGATCCGGTGCCGCCCGCGACACCGGTTGTCGCGAGACCGAAATCGAGCACCTTCACCTGCCCGTTCGGCATCACGATCACGTTGCCCGGTTTGAGGTCGCGGTGAATGACGCCGCTCTCATGCGCGGCCTCGACGCCGGCCGCGATCTGCTTCGCGATCTCGATGGTGTCGTCGAGGGGCAACGCGCCGCGTGCAATCCGCTCCGACAGCGTCTCGCCGTCGACGAACTCGAGCACGAGGTAGCGCGCGCCGCTGCTCTCCTCGATGCCGAAGATGCCCGCGATGTTGGGATGGCTCAAGGACGCAAGGAGCTTGGCCTCACGCTCGAAACGCGCGAGACGCTCGGCGTCGTGCGCGAACGCCTCCGGCAACGCCTTGATCGCGACGTCGCGGCCCAGGCGCGTGTCGCGCGCACGGAACACCTCGCCCATTCCGCCCGCGCCGAGCGGCGAGAGGATTTCGTAGGGACCGAGCCGGGTTCCGGGGGCGAGGGTCACGGCGGGAATGGTACGACGCGAAGGGACGCGCGGGCTATTTGGAAGTTCCGAGTTCCTGCGACCAGTTCATGACGAGCGTGATAATCGAGCGCCGGCCTTCCTGGACGGGAAGGCTCAAGACCAGCGTCTGGCCGTCGGGCGTCATCTCGGCGTCGACGGTCTCGCGCGGAAGTTTGAACAGCGCTTTGGGGACACCGGCGTGGAACCTTTCCGCGGCGTCCACCGGAACCGCCATCACGCTCCTCCCGTCCGCCCCGATGTAGTAGAGCTCACGACCATCTTTTCGCCAGCGAACCATGGTGAGCGTGGTGGTGGTGCCCGGCGTCGACCCATCGCTCGAAGCCTGCACGCGCTGGTCGAGGGATGGAAACGACGTTACGTAGACCTCCATGCGGCCGGATTCGTCGCTGCGATACGCCATCCACCGGCCATCCGGCGAGAGCGCGGCGTCGTTTTCGTTGAAACGCGACTGGATGAGAGGTTTCCCCTCCCGGTCGCCGGTGAGCGGTACCGTCCAGATGTCCTCGTTGGTCTCGCCGCTGAGCGAGCGAAAGACCAGCACGCCGCCCGCGATGGAGGTGGGATCGTTGAACAGACCGGGAGCATCGAACAACAACTCCTCTTTTCCGGAGCCGTCGGAGTTTTTCCAGTACAGGTTGCGCCCGTCGGCCCGGTCCGACCCCCAGATGACACGCGAACCATCCGGGGTCCAGATGGGCTGCACGTCGAAGTTCCCGTCAAACGCGAAGCGCGTGGTGATGTTGCGCGCGAGGTCGACCAGCCATACGCGGTCGGTTTCTCCCGCTTTCCGGTAGGTCACGGCGAGACGCGATGCGTCCGGCGAGAAGCGCAGCTGCTGGTAAATCCCGGCCGGCACCGCGAGTTGGCGCACGGTTCTTCCGCCGCGATCCACGAGCTCGAGGCGCGTGTTGCTCTGCTGAACCTCGCGCTGGATCAGGACACCGTCGCGCGACACGCCGAGCATCGGAGAACCCGAGTACTGACCGCTGGCGTCCTTGAGACCGCGCACCACGGTGGGGGTACCGCTCAACTTGAGTGAGCCCGCGTCGAACGGTTGCGCGAGGATCGACCCGTTCTGATTGAAGAGCAGGTAACCCGGGGCCGCGTACGTGGCGCGCCCCGACGCCGACAGGATGATCGGCCCCGGCGCCGCATCGAGCGTTCCGACGCGCGTGGCGGAGTTGTTGTCCTTGCCCGGCAGTGCCACGTAGAGAAAATGCTTTCCGTCGGGCAGGAACTGCGGAAAGCGATGCGCGGTCTCGGCGGCTGCCTTGTCGAGTGTCGTCGCGGGAGTGGGGGTACCGCCGCTGGCCGGCACCTGCATGAGCGTGCCCGATGCGGACGGCGCAAACACAATGACGTTCCCCGGTCCCCAGTCGCCGCCGCGCGGCGCGGGCGCCGGGCAGATCACCTGGGCGCCGTCGTCGTTGATCCCCATGCGCTTCAAGTTGCCGTCGGCGAAGAAGGCAATCTGCTTGCTGTCGGGCGACCAGAACGGAATCACGGCGCCGTCGGTGGCCGGGAGCATCCGCGTCGACAGGGAGTTCATCGCTCGCACATATAGATGATACGTACCGCTGGAATCGGAGGCGGCGATCAGGGCCGTGCCGCCATCGGGAGAAATGGTGACATCCGGCGACTCGGTGCTCACGGTGAGATCGGACGGGAGTGCCATGGAAAGGCGCATCGTCTTCTGCTCCACCGGGTGCGGCGCGGGCCGCAGCATCACGAACGACGCCACCGCGGCCACGACCGCAAGCGCCGCAACGATCCACGCGAGACGGCTCGTGCGCGCCTTCGCCACCGGCGCCGCAGTGGCCGGTGCGGCTGAATCGGGATGCGCGATCGCTTCGGAAAGTTCGAGGCGCGCGTCGCCGATGTCGCGCAGACGCTCCCGGGCGTCTTTGCGGAGACATCGTTTCAGGAGTTCGCGCACGCGCGACGGCGTGTGGGCGGGCAGCGCCGCCCAGTCGGGCTCGCGTTCCAGGATGCGCGCAATCAAATCGGAAACCGTCTCACCGTGATGGAGCTGGCGGCCGGTGAGGCACTCGTACAACACGCAGCCGAACGACCAGATGTCGGTGCGCCTGTCGACGGCCTTGCCGCGTGCCTGCTCGGGGCTCATGTACGCGGCGGTTCCCAGGATGACGCCCGCGCGCGTGGCCGGTGTCGTCATGGTGGGTGAGTGGGAGAGGTTCACGTCCGAGCCGGTCGTGCTTCCGCCGCCACTCGTCGCGAGACCAAAATCGAGCACCTTCACCTGGCCCGACGGCGTGATGATCACGTTGCCGGGCTTCAGATCACGGTGGATGACGCCGCTCTCGTGCGCCGCCTCGACACCGGCCGCGATGTCGCGGCACACCTCCATCGCTTCTTCCACCGGCAGCGGTCCGCGCGACAATCGCTCCGCCAGCGTCTCGCCCTCGACAAACTCGAGGACCAGGTAGCGGTGTCCGCCGACTTCCTCGATGCCGTGAATGCCGGCCACGTTGGGATGATTGAGTGATGCGAGCAGTCGCGCTTCGCGCTCGAAGCGCGCGAGGCGCTCGGGATCGGTGGCAAAAATTTCGGGGAGCGCCTTGATGGCCACGTCGCGGCCGAGGCGCGCGTCGCGGGCGCGAAACACTTCGCCCATGCCGCCCGCACCGAGCGGGGCGATGATTTCGTAGGGGCCAAGTTTGGTGCCGGGAGTGAGACTCATCGTCGTGCGGCAGACATCATACTCGAACGCGGCGGGCGGGGCTATTTCCGTTCCAGCAACTTCGCCCAACCCACCACGACTTCGAGACGCGAAGTCTCCGCGCGCGGGTCGATCCGGCCGGTGAGAAACAACTGGCCTTCGCGGGCCATGCCAAACAGCACCACGCCCGGCGGCAGTTTCAGAATCCGGTGCGCCGTACCCGCTTCGAAGGTGGGGGACGTTGTCACGGGTACGGAGAACACGCTACTGCTCGAGTTCACATAGAGAATCTCTCCGTTCACAAGCCACGCGAGGCCGTTCGGATCCTCGGCCGCGATTTCGTGTTTGCTCCCCGGCTGCGGGAACGAGTCCACGTACAGCGTGTTCTTTCCATCCTGCGACGCAATGTAGGCGAGCCAGCGCCCATCGGGCGAAAATTCGGCGCCCACTTCACTCTCGGGCGTGCGCTGATACATCTCCGGCTTGCCCTGTCCCGCCATCGGGATGCGCCAGAGATCATAGGCGCCCGTCGAATCCGAACATTGGGCCATGATCCAGCGGCCATCCGCCGACCAGGACAGGGGGAGCGAAAACAGGGCCGGCCCACGGAACACGAGCGAATCGGCGCTCGATCCGTCCGCCACCTTGGTCCGTATCTCGTAGGTCGTCCCGGCGACCTGGGGGGAATACGCAATTCGCTTCCCGTCCCTCGACCACATCAGGGTAAAGAAGAAGGCGTTGTTGAAGGTCAGGCGGCGCGATACACCGGTCGCGACGTCGCGCACCCACAGGTCGCCGGGGTCGCCGGCTTCGTACGCCACACGGCTCCCATCCGGGCTGGGGGTGCCTCCAAAAGTAGCGAGTTGCTTCGCCACGTCGCGCACCACGGCGCCACTCCGGTCCCTGAATTCGATGTCCGAGCGCGCGTCCTCGTAACGTTGCACCACCAGCGTGCCGTGCGCATCGACGGTCACGTTGGGATACGCGATGTTGTTCGATCGAACACCCGCCGACACGAGGATGGGATCACCCTGCGTGCGCAGCTTTGCGGGATCGAAGTGCTGCGCAAGCAGGCGCCGCGAACCATATCCGTTGCTGGTCTCGAGGAAGAGCAGGAATCCGGGAGCGGCGTAGCGTGCCGCCGATCCACCGTCGCAAACGGCGACGGGCGGTCCGCCCGCGAGCGACCCGACAAAGGTCGTGAACTTGTTGCCCGCGCCCACGGCGACATAGAGGAAATGCTTTCCATCGGGCAGAAACTGCGGATAGCGGTGTCCGAACTCGTGCCTCGCGGCGTCGACGGTGGTGACCGGCGCCGATGCTCCGCCGCTCGCGGACACGCGCGCAATCGGCCCCTGGTTGTTGGGCGCAAAAAGGATCACATCGTTTGTGGACCAGCATCCGCCCCGGGAATCCGGCGCATCGCACAGGACAACCGGCTGGCTGCCGTCGAGCGACACCTTGAGAAGCTTGCCCTTCGCGAAGAATCCGAGCGAGCGACCATCGGGCGACCAGAATGGAAGGCCTCCTCCATCGGTTCCGGCGACCACGCGGGCATCCGTCGAGCCAATGGGACGAACGAAAATGCGGGCTGCGCCCGCGGAATCGCGCGGAGCGACGTCGAAGGCCAGCATTTCTCCGTCGGGCGAGAGTGCGACTTCGGCCGGCCCGGCGAACACGCCACCCGGAGGAGACGGGATTTCGAAGCGCAGCAGCCGCGCACTTTCGCCGCCGGTCGATCGATGCGTCCCGATCACGAACGCGGCGGCGGGCAGGGCGACCAGCGCCAGCGCGACCGCGATGCGCGTCATGAGCTTGTTTCCGCCGCGTCGCGCCACCGGCGCCGGCACTCCCGCAGACGATCCGCCACGAATCCACTCCAGCTCACGCTTCAAATCCCCCGCGCTCTGCCAGCGATCATCGGGGTCCTTGGCCATGCACTGCGACGTCGCGCGCTCGAGCGCGGGTGGGTTCATGGGCGCGAGCTCGACCATCGGCCGCGGTTGATCGCGCATAATCGAGCTGATCAGACTCGCCTGTGTTGAGCCGTCGAACGCGCGCTTGCCGGTTGCCATTTCGTAGAGCACGCAACCGAGCGCCCAGATGTCACTGCGCGCGTCGGACTCTTTGCCTTCCAGTTGCTCGGGCGACATGTACTGGAAGGTTCCCACGATGGTCCCTTCCGCCGTGAGCGGCTGCGCGACGGTGGGTGAATGCGTGAGCGTGGCGCCGCTGGTGGAACCCGCACCGGCCAGTCCCGTCGCGCGCGCGAGACCGAAGTCCATGAGCTTGGCACCGCTCTTCGTGAGCATCACGTTGCCCGGTTTCAAATCGCGGTGGATCACGCCGGCGCGGTGCGCGCGCTCGAGCGCGTCCGCGATCTCGGTGCCGATCTTGAGCACCTCGGCCGTGGAGAGCGGGCTGCGGCCGATCTTGTTGGCCAGCGTCTCGCCCTCGACGAGCTCCATCACGAGATAGTCGGTGTCGCCCTCGCGGCCGACGTCGAAGAGCGTGCAGATGTGGGGATGATTCAGCGACGAGACCGTCTTCGCTTCGCGCTCGAAGCGCGCGCGCACTTCGCTGTTGGACGAGAGATGTTGCGGGAGCACCTTGACCGCGACGTCGCGGCCGAGGCGCGTGTCGCGCGCGCGATACACTTCGCCCATACCACCCGCGCCGAGCGGTGAGCTGATTTCGTAAGGACCGAGTTTGGTTCCGGGGGCGAGTGACATTTGTTACCTGCGGGTGAGTGTCTGCTCCCAGTTGGTGATCACGGCGAGCGGCTCGGCTTCGTCGCCACCCAGGATGTTGACGATGAACGATTGACCGTCGGCGCTCACGTCCATGGTGTGCCCGTCGGAGCGCTGGAAGGCCTGGAACACCGGCGTCTCGCCCGCGGTATGGAACTCGCTCCCGCTGCCATCCACGGAAACGGCCATGATCATGCCGTCGAAACGATCATAGTAGAGCTCGCGCGAATCACCCCGCCAGCACGGCCGTGTTCCACCGGCCGTCGACACCTGCCAGCGCGCGGTGAGTCCTTCGCCGGGGGCCGGCATGGGCGACACGTACACCTCGGCGTGCCCGGAGACTTCCGCGTCAAAGGCAATCCACTTGCCATTCGGCGAGAACTGCGCGCCGAAGAAATTCTCCGACTCCGGAATGAGCAAATGCGCCAGCGTGCTGTCGACAAGCGAACGTATCCACAAGGCGCCGACCGGCCGGTTGCCGTACGCTTTGCCGAGTCCGTAGAGCAGCCAGCGCCCGTCGGGGGAAACGTCGAGCGGCCACGCGTCGTGTACCGGGTCTTCGAAGATCTGTCGCGGCTCACTCACGCCGTCGACGCGGGTCTGAAAGATGCGATAGCGCTCGTGAACGCGACCGGTGTACACGATGCTCTTCCCGTCCGCAAGCCAGACCGGCGAGTTCTCGTCGTCGGGATTGCGGGTCACACGCGCGCGCGTTCCGGTCGCCACGTCGACGACCCAGACGTCCGCGAGCGGCTGCTGCTGCCATTCGAATACCAGGCGGCGGAAGTCGGGCGATGCATTCACGGACAGGATGTTCCCGACCGGCGTGAGGTTGCGAATGCGCCGGCCCGCGCGGTCGTAGAGTGCCGCGCGGTTGTTGCCCGCGCTTCCGCCCACGCCGTACACAAGCACGCCATTGGTGCTGGCACTGACCGGGCTGTTCCACGTCGAGCCATCGAGGTGAACCGCTTCCTGCGTCGCGCGCGGTTCCCCGCGCGTGGTACGGCTTCCCAAATCGAACTCCTGCGCCATGAGCGTGCTGTCGCGAACGAAGAGCAGGAAGCCGTCCGCATATATCGCGCTGGCCTTCGACTCGAGCACGCGCACCGGCTTCTCGCCATCGAGCGAGCCGCAGTACACGGCGGACGCCGGAGCGTTGGGCTGGTGGCTGGCCGCCAGGTAGATGAAGTGCTTCCCGTCCGGAAGAAATTGCGGGAAGCGATTCGTCGTCATTACGGTCGTGTCGAGCTCGGTGACGGCCCGCGGCGTCCCTCCTCCATCGGAAACGCGGAACAGCCCGGAGGTGTAAGTGGGCGTGTAGATGATCACGCCGCCTTTCGACCACGATCCGCCGCGACCCGACTCGATTCCCCCCACGAGTGTCACCACTGAACCCGTCGCCAGATCGAGGCGGCGAAGATTTCCCGGGGAGTAGAAGGCGATCGACTTGTTGTCGGGCGACCAGAACGGGTAGCTGGCGTCGTCGGTTCCGGTGAGCGGATGCGCGGTGAAGTCATCGAGACGCCGGAGCCACAGGCGCTTTCCGCCGCCGCCACCGACGGCGGTGAACACCAGCATGGTGCCGTCGGGCGAAATGGCGGGCGGGCCGGCGTCGTCGCCCGTAATCTGCAAGCGTGTCGCCGGTGGTGCGGGAATGATGGTACGCGTGACCTGCGCAGTTTTGTCGCCCTTCATGATCAACTCGCGCGCAAAACCGCCCGCGATGATCGCGAGCGCGACCGCCGCGATCCATGCCAGACGTTCGCGGTTGCGGCGGCTCTTCGCCACCACCTTCGGCAAGCCCGCGCCCGACCCGCCTTCCGCAATCCACGCCAGTTGCAGCTTCACGTCGTGCGCGCTCTGCACGCGGTCGGCAGGGTCCTTTGATAACATCGCAGAAACGAGGCGGTCCAACGCCGGCGGCGTCATGGGCGCGATGTGCGATATCGACGCGGGCTCGCTGCCCATGATCGATGTGATGAGCGACGCCTGGCTCTTCCCCTCGAAAGCGCGCTTGCCCGTCGCCATTTCATAGAGCACGCAACCGAGCGACCACACGTCGCTGCGCGCGTCGGCTTCTTTTCCTTCCAACTGCTCGGGGCACATGTACTGGAAGGTGCCGACAATGGTGCCCTCCGCGGTGAGCGGCTGCGCGATGGTCGGCGATTGCGTGAGCGCGCCCACCGTGACGCCGCTTCCCGGAGCCGGCGCAAGGCCGCTCGCGCGCGCAAGACCAAAATCCATGAGCTTGGCGCCGCTACGCGTGAGCATCACGTTGCCGGGTTTCAGGTCACGGTGCACGACACCGGCGCGGTGCGCGCGATCGAGCGCGTCGGCAATCTCGCCGCCGATGCGCAGAACATCGGCGAGCGGAAGCGAGCCCCTGGCGAGCCGCGTAGCGAGGGTCTCACCCTCGACCAACTCCATCACCAGGTAGTCGGTTTCACCGTCGCGGCCAACGTCGTGGAGTGTGCAGATGTGCGGATGGTTCAGCCCGGAAATGGTTTTCGCCTCGCGCTCGAAACGCGCGCGCACTTCGGGGTTGGCCGACAGATGTTGCGGCAGCACCTTGATGGCGACCTCGCGCCCGAGCCGCGTGTCGCGGGCACGATAGACTTCGCCCATGCCACCCGCGCCGAGCGGCGAGAGGATTTCGTAGGGTCCGAGTTTGGTACCGGGAGAAAGCGTCATCGTCCACCTTGGTTGGTCATGGCTCCGAGCGACGCGGCCCAGTTGAGCCGGACGGAGATTTCGCGCAGTTCGTTGGGTTCGCCCTCGGGTGTGCGCACCAGAAACCGTTTTCCCGACGGATCGATGCCGACGGCCTGGATGGAGCCGTCGCTGTTGGCGACCGGAATATCGAACAGATAGCGCGTCGAGTCCGCCACCATCGCTCCGCCGCGGATCGACAGAATACTCTCCACCAACCCGCCGCCGGATACGTAATAGAGCACCCGGCCGCTGGGCGCCCACATCGGCGTGATGCCCCCGTTTTGCGAGATCTGGGTTCGTCCTCCCGGGTGGTTGAGGGGCCGGACGCAGACTTCGCGCGCCCCGGTCTCGGTGGTGACGTACGCAATCCACTGTCCGTCGGGCGATATCTTGCCCGCCACCTGCGATTGAGGATCCTTCACGATGTCGCGCGCAGCGCCGCCCCCGATCGGAACGGACCAGATGTCCGAGTTGACGTTTCCATACTCCGAGTAGAGGGCCGCGCTTCCATCCGGCATCACGCCGGTCGCGATCAGCGGAAGCCGCGATCGGGCCAGCACCGACGCCGAGTCCGCGCCGAGCACACTGCGCCGCGCGATCTGCACCATTCCGCCGTGCACTCTCGACCAGACCATGTGCTGGCCGTCCGGCGTCCAGTACGGCGTCCCGTCGTGACCATCGAACGTGACCTGGTTGGAGGTCCCGCGCGCTAGGTCGATTTGAAAGATGTCGCCGTCGCCTCCGCCCGAACCGATCTGCGCCAAGGCACTTTTTCCGTCGGGCGAAATGTCGAAGAACTGGTAGTTGCGGGGTTCGCCCGGCACCACCGTGGTCCGGCCCGCAAGATCTCTCCACACCAGACGCGCCTCGGCGGCGGCTTCCGTCCCCGGAACCAGCACCAGCGTGCCGCTGCGCGCGATGTCGAAGAATGCGATGCCGCTGGTCTTGACACCCAGCACGCCGTCGAGCACGGGGACGGCGGTGGCGCCGCCGCGCGGATCATCGGGATCGAGCGGTATGGCATACAACGATCCGTTCCGCGCGAATACCAATTGCCCGCCGGGCGCGTAGCGCGCGTATCCGCCGTGGGCCAGCACGCGTCGCTCGCCGCTCTGGATCGACACCGCCTCGATGGTGGCGTCGTCGTAACCGCCCGGGCTGTTGGTGACACCCACGGTGAAGACCACCCACTTCCCGCCCGGCAGTGCGCACGGCCAGCGATGCGTGCGTTCGCTGCGCGTCGAATCGAGCACGGTGATGGCGTGTGAGTGGGCGCCGCTGACGTCCATCATGAACAATGGAGACGCGAACGTCGGGGAATACACGATCGAGCCGTTCTCGAGCCACGCGCCTCCGCGATACGATCCCGCTTCGGCCAGCACGATCGGCGTGCCACCGCGCAACGACGTCTTGAGCAGATGAAGTTTGGCGAAGAAACCCACCCACTCTCCGTCCGGCGAGAAGAACGGATTGGAGCCCTCCTCCGTGCCGGCGAGCTCCACGATTTCGGGGCGGTCGAGACGCCGGATGTACAGGTGATGAGTGCCGGTGCCCGCCGAAGCGGCAAACACAATCGAGCTGCCGTCGGGTGCCACGGCAAGCACGTCGTTTTCATTTCCCGCGTCAAGACGCTGCCCTTTCGGCAGGAAGACGCTCAGCGCGACGCGCTTTGCCTCGGGCGCATGCGTCGTTACCCGGAGTGCCAGCACCGTGCCCAGCACGGACGCAATCACAAGGCCGGCCATGACGAGTGCGTTGCGTCCCCGCCGCGAAGGCGCCGGAGCCGCTATCGCGGCGAGCGCGTCGGAATCGAGCGTCGTACTGGAAAGCAGGATGCGCGCTTCGCCGATGTCGCGCAGGCGCAGTTTCGGGTCGCGAGTGAGACAACGCTCGAGGAGTGCGCGAACGCGCCGCGGTGTGTCGGCCGGAAGTGCCTTCCAGTCGGGCGTGGTCTGCAGGATCTTCGCAATCAGGTCGGAGACGGTGTCGCCTTCGAACAGCGCGCGCCCGGTGAGGCATTCGAAGAGCACGCACCCGAACGACCAGATGTCGGTGCGCCGGTCGGTGGACTTGCCGCGCGCCTGTTCCGGGCTCATGTACGCCGCGGTGCCGAGTATCATCCCCGCGGAAGTCGCCATGTTGGTCACCGTGGGCGATGCAGTGAGGTTCGGGTCCGACGACGATCCCGCGCCCACTGCCGCGCTTTTCGCGAGACCGAAGTCCAGCACCTTGACGGTTCCGTCGGGCCGGAGCATGACGTTGCCCGGTTTGAGATCACGGTGAATGATGCCGGCGTCGTGCGCCGTCTCCACCCCCGCCGCCACCTGCGCGCACACCTGGAGCGCGTCCTCCATTGGTAGCGGTCCGCGTGCAAGTCGGGCTGCCAGCGTCTCGCCGTCGACGAACTCGAGCACGAGGTAGCGTGTTCCGCCCACTTCTTCCAGCCCGTGGATGCCGGCGATATTGGGATGATTGAGCGTCGCGAGCAGCTTGGCTTCGCGCTCGAAACGCGCGAGACGTTCCGCGTCCTGCGCCAACTCCGCCGGGAGCGACTTGATGGCGACTTCGCGACCCAGCCGCGTGTCGCGCGCGCGATACACTTCGCCCATGCCACCCGCGCCGAGCGGCGAGATGATTTCGTAGGGACCGAGTCGGGTGCCGGGAGTGAGCGTCACTTGGTTGCGACCTTGCGCGTCCAGTCGGTGATGAGTGTCACCGGCAACGCGAGATCCTCCGACAGTGCGCGCGTGACGAGGAAGCGCGAGCCGTCACGGCTCACGTCGTAGCGCCAGCCGCCGCGTGCGCCGTGGAACTGGAAGAGCTTCGTTGACGAGCCGGCTTCGAAAGCGCCCGCCGTGCGCGCGACCGTCACCGCGACGATGTTGTTGTCGTTGTCAACGTAGTAGAGTTCCTTGCCGTCCGCGCGCCAGCGGACCTCGGTGCCGCCATCCTGCGAGACCTGCCACTTGCCGCCCGAGGGATAGGCGGCAACGTAGATCTGGAATCGTCCCGATTCGTCGGACTGGTACGCAAAACAGCGGCCGTCGGGCGAGAACTGCGCGAGCACCTGCACGCCGTCTTCGGCGGCGACCTTCGTCATGGTGCTGTCGCCGGCGATTGCCACCGCCACCACATCGCTCGATTCGCTGCCGGCGACGTCACCGTCGAGGAGCAGAAT
>Ga0307281_10000332_pt1 | contig 12279 bp, 13 predicted proteins | sample ER_DNA_120_FD_194486 | JGI IMG/M metagenome (GOLD analysis project Ga0307281, IMG submission 194486) | Bulk soil microbial communities from the East River watershed near Crested Butte, Colorado, United States - ER_DNA_120 | ecosystem: Environmental > Terrestrial > Soil > Floodplain | place...
GAGCACGCTGACGGGGATCTTCCGGCGGCGGTCGATGTTCACGAACATGACATCGTTGATGTCGATGGTGAACTCGACCCACGAGCCGCGATACGGAATGATGCGCGCGTTGAACAGGCGCTTTCCGTTCGGGTGGATTTCGTCGCCGAAGAAGACACCGGGCGAGCGGTGCAGCTGGCTCACGATCACGCGCTCGGCGCCATTGATGATGAACGTGCCCTTCTTGGTGAGAATCGGAATCTCACCGAGAAACACCTCGCTCTGGATGATGTCCTTCAGGCGCTTCTCACCACTCTCCTCGTCTTCCTCGTTGATAACGAGGCGCAGACGGGCCTTGAGCGGCGCGGCGTAGGTGAGGTCGCGCTCCTTGCACTCCTCTTCGGAGTACTTGGGCTCGCTGATGATGTAACCGTGGTACTCGAGCTTGTATTTCCCCTTCGGCGATTCGATGGGGAACACCGAGTTGAACACGGCCTCGAGTCCCTGGTCGGCGCGCTTGTCGATGGGGACTTCGCGCTGCAGGAACTCGGCGTAACTCTCCAGCTGGATCGCGAGGAGGTTGGGAATTTCCATGACCTCCGGGATCTTCGCGAAGTTGATGCGGTTGTACTCGTCCCGGGGGTACTCGCGGATGGGTCTGTCGGGCTTCTTGATCATCGTGTCCTCAACGTAACGGGGTCAAATGGCAGTTCTGCTCGCGTCAGGCAAAAATACAGACGCGAACGGGCGCAGGGCAAATTGCCGCTGCGCCTGACGCTCTTTCGCGCGGAAGCGCGATGGCGACGCCGGCGCAAGCGCCGGCGTCCATCGAAGCACCGCGCGCGTTACTTGATTTCGACAGTCGCGCCGACGTCGGTGAGCTTCTTTTTGACTTCTTCCGCCTCGGCCTTGTTGACGGCCTCTTTGACGGCCTTGGGAGCGCCCTCGACGAGGTCCTTCGCTTCCTTCAGGCCGAGACCGGTGAGCTCGCGCACGACCTTGATGACCTTGATCTTCTCGGCACCCGCGCCGGCGAGAATGACGTCAAACTCGGTCTTCTCTTCAACAGCCGCCGCGGCGGCCGCACCCGGCATGGCGGCAAACGCCATCGGGGCCGCGGCCGTGACGCCGAACTTGTCTTCGAGCGCCTTTACGAGTTCGGACATTTCGAGCAACGTGAGACGCTCAATGGCCTCCATCGCGGTCTGCGCATTGGAACTGGACAACTTGACTGCTTCCGACATGATCTCTACTCCTTCACCGATGGTGTACGAACCGAACAACGAGGCAGCGCCTCACCTTTATGACTGCTTCTCTGAAATCTGCTTGAGCACACTCGCCAGGTTGCGCGCCGGCCCCTGCATGACGGACAGCAGGTTGCGCGCGGGAGCCTGGAGGCCGCCCATGAGCTGGGACACCAGTTCGCCCTTGCTGGGCACCTTCGACAACGCGAGGACGCCTTTGGCGTCGATGACGTTGCCGTCGATAAAACCGGCCTTCAGTTTGGGGAGCTGGTGCTCCGACGCAAACTTGGCCAGCACTTTGGCCGCGCCGTTCTCGGACTCGCGGCTGATCGCAATGGCGGTGGGTCCCTCCAAATATTTTGCGAGACCCTTGGCCGCGGTCTTCTCGATGCCGCGCTTCGCGAGCGTGTTCTTGACCACTTTGAGGTCGACGCCCTCGGCCCGGCAGCGACGGCGCAGCTCGGTGACTTTCGCCACATTGAGCCCCGTGATATCGGACAGGACGATGGACCGCGCGCTGTTGACGGCCGCCTCGACGGCTTCCACCTGCGCGATCTTTTCTGGACGGGCCATGATCATTTCCTCCGGTTACTACTGCATCGCGTTGACGATGGCCTGGCTGTCCAGCTTGACGGACGGGCCCATCGTCGATGAAATCGACAGACTCTTGATGTAACGACCTTTGCTCGCGCCGGGCTTGGCGCGCACGATCTCGTGAATGAGAACATTGAGGTTCTCGAGCAGATTCTCGTGCGTGAACGAGCCCTTGCCGATGGGGATGTGGAGGTTCGCGTTCTTGTCGACGCGGTACTCCACCTTGCCGGCTTTCACGTCACGAACGGCCTTGGCGACATCGAAGGTCACGGTGCCGCTCTTCGGGTTCGGCATGAGCCCGCGCGGACCCAGCGTGCGACCGAGCTTGCCGACATCACCCATGAGATCGGGAGTGGCGATGATCACGTCGACGTCGGTCCAGCCGCCCTGGATCTTCGGGATGAACTCGTCGGCGCCGACGAAGTCAGCGCCCGCTTCCACGGCTTCGCGCTCTTTCTCGCCGCGCGCGAGCACGAGCACGCGCACCGTACGTCCGGTGCCGTGCGGCAGCACGACGGTGCCGCGCACCTGCTGATCGGCCTGGCGCGGATCGACGCCGAGCTGCGCCGAGAGCTCGATGGTCTCGTTGAACTTGGCGGTGGCGGTTTCCTTGACCAGCTTCACCGCGGTTTCCATATCATAGAGAGCGGCGTGATCGACTTTCTTGACCGCTGCTTCGTAACGTTTGCCCCGGTTCATGCTTATTCCTCCACCAGGATGCCCATGCTGCGGGCCGTTCCGGCCACCATGCGCGCCGCGGCTTCAACGTCGACGGCGTTGAGGTCTGCCATCTTCTGTTCGGCGATCTTGCGCACCTGAGCCATAGAAACCTTGCCAACTTTGTTGCGGTTGGGCTCGCCCGAGCCCTTCGCCAGACCGGCCGCCATCTTGAGCAGCACCGACGCCGGCGGCGTCTTGGTGATGAACTCAAACGAGCGATCCGAGTACACGGTGAGCAGCACCGGCGTCACGACGCCCTGCGCCTGCTGCGTGCGTGCGTTGAACTGCTTGCAGAAGTCCATGATGTTCACGCCGTGCTGGCCAAGCGCCGGTCCAACCGGCGGTGCCGGCGTGGCCTGGCCGCCCGGGATCTGCAGCTTGACCGTTGTCACGATCTTCTTGTTCTTGGAGCCCCTCGTCGGGGCGGCCATTGTGGGTTTCGCTGCCATTACCTTCTCCTAAGTTCGTTCTCGTTAGTCGGTCGCGCGTCGTTGCTCTAGACGCTCTCGACCTGCAGAAAATCCAACTCGACCGGAGTCTCGCGGCCGAAAATACTGACGAGGACGCGCAGTTTGCCGCGCTCCACGTTGATCTCGTCGATCACGCCGGTGAAATCACTGAACGGGCCGTCCTTGATGCGGATGTGCTCGCCCATGGTGAACGGAATCTCCGGAATGATGGTCTGGCGCTCCTTGTCCATGCGCCCGAGAATGCGCTCCACTTCCGCCTTGCTGAGCGGCTGCGGCCCCGTCGAGGTGCCGACAAACCCGGTGACGCCGGGCAGATCGCTCACGAGATGGAAGGCTTCGTCCGACATGAACATCTCGATCAGGATGTAGCTCGGGAAGAACTTCCGCGTCGTGATCGTCTTCTTCCCCTTTTTCATCTCGGCGACTTCTTCGGTCGGCACGACGATCTGGCCGAAGTGGTCCTTGATGGTCGACGCGTTGATCATCTTCTGGATGTTCTCGCGGACCTTGTTCTCATGGCCGGAATACGTGTGCACCACGTACCAGCGCATGGGATGCGTGGGTGCCCCTTCGGTCACGTGCTGAAGCGGAGCCGTCGTCGTCTCGTCGTTCATGTTGCGTTCGTCACTCATGTTGTGTGCTAACCGAACACGAGCCGGATGATGCGGCTCAGAATCTGGTCCACCACGCCGACGAAGATGGTCACGATGAACGTCGAGATGATCACGACGTACGTCGATTCCCTGAGCTCTTCGCGCGTCGGCCAGGTGACCTTCTTCAGCTCGGTGCGCGTCTCCGAGAGAAACAGTTTCAACCGTTCAATCATGGCATCTCGCCTCTTCAGATGGCAGGCCCGGCAGGACTCGAACCTGCAACCCCCGCTTTTGGAGAGCGGTGCTCTACCAATTGAGCTACAGGCCTAATTGTTCCCGGCAGCGCGCAGGCGCGGCAGTTTGCTTTCGGCACCGCGCCCGCACTGCAATGCTTCAACTAGCGTGTCTCTTTGTGCGCCTGATGCGAGTTGCACCAGCGGCAGAACTTCTTGTAGGTAACGCGATCCTGGTGCTTCTTTTTGTTCTTGGTCGTGGAGTAGTTGCGTCGTTTGCACTTCTCGCACGCCAGAGTAATGATGTCACGCATGTCCGATCACCCTTACTTGATGATTTTGGTGACGACGCCGGCGCCCACCGTGCGGCCGCCCTCGCGAATGGCGAAGCGAAGCTCCAGGTCCATCGCGATCGGCGTGATCAGTTCGATCTCCATCTCCACGTTGTCGCCCGGCATCACCATCTCCGTACCCGTCGGAAGCGTCGCCACGCCCGTCACGTCCGTCGTCCGGAAGTAGAACTGCGGACGATAGCCGTTGAAGAACGGCGTGTGTCTTCCGCCCTCTTCCTTGGTCAGGATGTACGCCTTCCCCAGGAACTTCGTGTGCGGCGTGATGCTCTTCGGTGCCGCCAGGACCATCCCGCGCTCGATGTCTTCCTTCTCAAGCCCGCGCAACAAGAGCCCCACGTTGTCGCCCGCCTCCGCCACGTCCAGAAGCTTCCGGAACATCTCAACGCCCGTGACGACCGTGTCCGCGGTATCCTTGATCCCCACGCGCTCCACCTTGTCGCCCACCTTCACCACACCACGCTCGATTCGTCCCGTCGCTACCGTGCCGCGGCCCGTGATCGAGAACACGTCTTCCACCGGCATCAGGAACGGACGATCCTTCTCGCGCTTCGGCGTCGGGATGAACTCATCCACCGCCTTCATCAGGTCCAGGATGCACTGCGCACTCGCCGCGTCCTCGCCTTCCAGGGCCTTCAACGCACTCCCACGAATGATCGGCGTGTCGTCGCCCGGGAACTCGTAGCTCGACAAGAGCTCACGCACCTCGAGCTCCACCAAATCGAGCAGTTCCGGATCGTCCACCATGTCCACCTTGTTCATGAACACGACCATGTGCGGCACGTTCACCTGGCGCGCCAACAGCACGTGCTCGCGCGTCTGCGGCATCGGGCCGTCAGCCGCGCTCACCACCAGGATCGCACCGTCCATCTGTGCCGCACCCGTGATCATGTTCTTCACATAATCCGCGTGTCCCGGGCAGTCCACGTGCGCGTAGTGGCGCTTATCCGTCTCGTACTCCACGTGAGCCGTCGCAATCGTGATCCCGCGCGCACGCTCTTCCGGTGCCTTGTCGATCTGATCGTAGGCCACGAACTTCGCCTTGCCCGTCCGGGCCAGGACCTTCGTGATCGCCGCCGTCAACGTCGTCTTGCCGTGATCCACGTGACCAATCGTCCCCACGTTCACGTGCGGCTTTGTGCGATTGAATTTCTCCCTGGCCATCGATCTCCTCCTGAAACGTCTCTTGTCGGTATCTTGTTATACGTGATTACTGTGAACTGGAGCCCTCGACCGGATTTGAACCGGTGACCTTTTGCTTACCATGCAAATGCTCTACCACCTGAGCTACGAGGGCCGACCATCGCTTTCGTGAGCGTCCTCGCCCGAATTCTGGAGCGGGAAACGGGATTCGAACCCGCGACCCTCAGCTTGGAAGGCTGATGCTCTAGCCAACTGAGCTATTCCCGCCTCAACCATCACAAATGAAACGTGGTGGGGAGGGGAGGATTCGAACCTCCGAAGGCGTACGCCGACAGATTTACAGTCTGTTCCCTTTGGCCACTCGGGAACCTCCCCGAACAGCAAGCTTCTGCAGTGGGGACTGCGCCCCGCGAAGATGCTCAACACCAGCCGGCGCGAGAGGTCGTCGTGTCTTCACGACGAAGCGTCTCGCCGCTCCTCGTCGCCGGTGTTAATCACTTACTAAAGGTTGTGTGGAGACTCGCCCGATCCGCGCTGCACGCACACTCTGGAGCTGGCGAAGGGACTTGAACCCCCAACCGCCTCATTACAAATGAGGTGCTCTACCATTGAGCTACGCCAGCGAACACAACAACCCGCAACAATCTTGCGGGCAGAGAAAGGTCACGGTACGAAATTGTGGCCGGGAGTGTCAAGGGTCAAAATACCACAGCAGGCCAGCTTGTCAATTCGTCCAGAAAAATTTCTGCCCCTGCGGAGGAGGGACTGCATTGGACCCGACCCGACCTTGAGGGGCGTGCGAGGAACAGGAGCGGAGGCTACTTGCGCCGGACCCGGACGCCGGCGGAGGTATCCTCGATCAAAAAACCGGCCGCCAGGATGCGGTCGCGGAGCTCGTCCGCTTTCTTGAAGTCCTTATTCTTCTTTGCGTTAGTCCGTTCTTCCAGGGCGGAGAGGATCTCGGCAGGGACGTCCCCGGCGGCGCGCGCGAGGCCATCTCGGAACAGGCCAAGGATGCGGTCGAAGAGCTCGAGGCTCGACCAGACCGCGTCCAACGCCTCGCGTGACGAGGTAATGGCGGACGGGTTCTCATCCAGCATAACGTTGTAAGTCTTTATCAATTCAAACATATAGCCAATAGCGCCGGCGCTGTTGAAGTCGTCGTCCATGGCCGCCAGGAAGTTCTGGCGGGCGTTTTCGGCGGCGGCGACCAGCTCACGGCCCTGGGCCGTGCTCACCGAAGGGGCGTTTCCAAGCCGCGACCGGTGCTCGTCGATCGACCGGCACGCGTTCACCAGGCGCTCAAAGCTCTTCTCCGACGCCTCCAACCGCTCCCGCGAATACTCCATCTGCGATCTGAACTGGGTAGAAAGCAGGTAGAAGCGGACGACCTGCCCGTCGAATTCCTTGAGCACGTCCTCCATGCCAAAGAAATGCCCCGTCGACTTGGACATCTTCTGGCCGCGGAGGTTCAAGAGCCCGTTGTGCATCCACTGCCGGACGAACTCCTTGCCGGTGGCGCACTCGCTCTGGGCGAGCTCGTTCTCATGATGTGGGAAGATGAGGTCCTCTCCGCCACCGTGAAAGTCGAGGGTTGCCCCCAGGTACTTGGTCGCCATGGCGGAACACTCAATGTGCCAGCCCGGACGGCCCGGTCCCCACGGGCTGTCCCATGCCGGCTCTCCCGGTTTCGAGGCCTTCCAGAGCGCGAAGTCAAGCGGGTCTTCCTTGTTCTCCCCCACCTCGACACGAGCTCCGGAGATCAGGTCGTCGATGTCACGCTTGGAGAGCTTGCCGTAATCCTTCTTGGTGCGCACACGGAAGTAGACGTCGCCGCCCGCCGCATAGGCGTTCCCACGCTCGATGAGCAGGCTCACCATCGCGATGATCTCGGGGATGTGCTGGGTGGCGTAGGGGTAGAGCGTCGCCGGCTTGATGTTCACCGCGCGCGCGATGCGGTGGTACGCCTCGATATTGCGCTCGACGACCACGCGGTAGTCGACGCCTTCCTGGTTGGCGCGGTCGATGATCTTGTCGTCGATATCGGTGAAATTCTGGACGTAGGCCACGTCGTAACCCAGGTACTCGAGGTAGCGACGGATCATGTCGCCCGAGACGAAGGCCAGCATGTGCCCCATATGCGGCTTGTCCTGGACCGTCATCCCGCACACGTACATCCCCACCTTGCCGGGGTGTACGGGTTCGAAGTCGGTCTTCTTCTGCTTGAGCGTATCGTAGACACGGAGCGGCATAGGACAAACGACTATAGCAGCGAGGCCAGTGTGTGGTAAGAGGTAATCCGGTTCGTATGGCCGCACCCAGCAACCACACGCCTCCCGCGCGCCCGCTTGGCCTCATCGCGTGCATCGCGCTCATCGTCGGCAACATGATCGGCTCGGGGATCTTTCTCCTGCCGGCGTCGCTCGCTCCCTACGGATGGTATGCGTTCGCCGCCTGGCTCCTCACCTCGGGCGGCGCGATCTCGCTCGCGTTCGTGTTCGCGCGTCTCGCGCACATGCTGCCCAAAGCCGGCGGGCCTTACGCGTACGCCCGCGACGGCTTCGGCGACTTCGTCGGATTCTGGATCGCCTGGGGATACTGGATCTGCCTGTGGAGCGGCGTCGCCGCGGTGGCGGTGGCGTTTGGAAGTTACCTGCGCGTATTGATCCCGTCGCTGCAGGGCAACACGCTCGGTTGCGGCATCGCCTCGGTGGCCGCGGTGTGGGTCGTCGGCCTGGTGAACGCGCGCGGCATTCGCAGCGCGAGCCGCATGCAGATTCTCACCGTGTTGCTCAAATTGCTGCCGCTGGTGGCGATCGGTACCATCGGCTTTCTGTGGATGAAGCCGGAGAACATCGACAGCGCGCGTGCCGCCGGCACGGGAGGCTTCAGCGCCATCTCATCCGCGGCGGCGCTCACGCTGTGGGCGTTGCTCGGCATGGAGTCGGCAACCATTCCAGCAGACGCGGTGCGCGACCCCGCGCGCACGATTCCGCGCGCGACCGTCATCGGTACCACCATCGCGGCCGTGGTTTACATCGCCAGCACGCTGGCGGTGATGGGCGCCGTTCCCGGCGATGTGCTGGCCACGTCGCAGGCGCCCTTCGCGGATGCCGCGCGCAGCATGTGGGGAAACTGGGCGTACTACGCGGTGGGAATCGGCGCGCTGGTGTCGTGCTTCGGCGCGCTCAACGGATGGATTTTTCTGACGGCCGAGTTCCCGCGCGCCGCCGCGAAGGACGGACTGTTTCCGCACATGTTTGCACGCTTGAATGCGCGCGGTGTCCCGGGCTTCGGACTCGGCGCCGGCATCGGGCTGGTCACGCTTCTGCTCGCGTTCAACTATTCGGGATCGACGAACCTGGTCTCGGTTTTCAATTTCACCATTCTGCTCTCGACGCTCGCGACGCTGATTCCGTTTGTCTTCTGCTCGGTGGCAACGTTTGTCATCGGCCGGCGCTTCACCGCCGAGCCGGCATCGAAGATGACAAACGCGCTCTCGGTGATCGCTTTCATCTACTCGGGATGGATGATCTACGGTGCGGGTGCGCAGGTAGCGCTGCTGGGATTGATCCTCATGGTGGCGGGCATTCCGGTTTACGTCTGGCTGCGAAAAGACTCCCCTTCGGCTTCGTGAGCGCATCGCACATCGGTGCTTGCCCTGCCCACGCGTTGGATATTTGTCACGCGACCGCCCTGCGAGTGCGCGAAGTGAGTTGCTTGCGGGTTATGGGCGAAAGCGAGCGAGAGACTTGCGCACGATCCAGTCGCACAGTTCGACGTACGACATTCCCACCGCGGCGCACGCTTTCGGCACCAGCGACGTCGGCGTCATGCCGGGGAGCGTGTTGGCTTCGAGCATGTAGTGGCGGCCGTTCGGGTCGAGTCGGAAATCGATGCGCGAGTAAACCGAGAGCCCCAGCGCGGCGAACGCGCGCTTCGACGACTCCAGAACGGCGCGCGCAACGGCGGGCTCGACCGGCGCCGGCACGAGATACTCGGTGTTCCCCGATTGATACTTGTGGAAGTAGTCGTAGAGGCCGCCCTTGGGACGGATCTCCAGCACCGGCGTGTCGGGCCCTTCTTCGAGGATCGCCTGCGTGAGTTCGCGCCCTTCGATGTAGCGCTCGATCAGCACGGACTTGTCACACGAAAGCGCGAGGCGCGCGGCCTGGTCGAGATCGGAGAACTTGTCGACAATGGTGAGTCCGACGCTCGATCCCTGCGAATTCGGTTTTACCACCGCGGGCAACCCGACGAACTCGCGCACCTGCTGCTCGAGTGTCCCGGCCGCGAGCGCGGAGGCTTCGAAGTGCAGTCCGGGCGGCACCGGCACGCCGGCGGCTTCGACAAGGATCTTCGCGCGCTGCTTGTCCATGGCGTGCGCGCACGCAGTGGCACTGCTGCCTGTGAACGGCATTCCGAGATACTCGAGCACGGCCTGGATGATTCCGTTTTCTCCCGCCCCGCCGTGCAGGCCCATGAACACGACGTCCACCTTGAACGCTTCCACCCCCAGGAGAAGTTTCACGAACCCGGCGTGCGCCGCGGCGATATCGATGTCGATGACGGGCGGCTCGGCGCCGACCTTGGTTTCCCCGAAAATGGCGTCGTCGTACTCGGTGGGTGCGATGTGGGGACGCGCGGGGTCGCAGACCAGCACGCGGTGGCCCGCTTCGCGCAACGCCTTCGCGATGCCGCGCGAGCTCGAGAGAGACACGTCGCGCTCGGCGGAATCGCCGCCGGCGAGAAGCAATACGGTATGCGTGGTGTTGTTCACGTTCAGCGGATGAATCGCATGGTGCCGGAATCGGCCATCAGATCCAACATCAACGTGTCGGCCTGCATGAACCATGTTCTCGCGGCGTCAAGCTCCTGGCCGAACGTGATGTCCATGGACCCGGGCGGACACATCATGCGCGTCGCCGCCAGCGGGCCGATGCGAATGCTGCTTCCCTCCACGCGGTAGCGCCCGCTGCCCCGGTTGCAATCGATGACCGCGCGCACCGTGCTGTCGGGGAGAAGCTCGATCGTGTAGACATCCGGATTGATACACGCGATGCGCTTGACGGGTGTCACCGTGGCCACCCAGCGCCACGGCCCGCGGCCGATCGTGTCGCCGGGAGCGGACGCGGTGGCGGAAGCCAGGCTCGAGTCCGCCGCGCCGGTGTTCTCTGCCTGGGAGTTGCCGCTCTTCTTCGCACAGCCGGCCGCCAGCACGAGTGCCGTCAGCCACACAATCACGCGTTGATCTTTCATGTTCACTCCAAAAAACACGGGCCCGCCGCATCGAATCGCTTCGTGTGGCGGGCCCGAGTCATGTCGTCGATCGCAGGTTTACTGCTGCTTGACCAGCTTCAGACCCCCGAGACCCACGGTTTCGCCGTTGGTCAACGTGAGCGTGTCGGCCGTGGCCGAGAAGTTGAGCGTCATCGACATCGTCGAATCGGTCGGCGACTTCGAGAACGTCACTGCAACCTCGTTCGCCGCCGCGCCATTGGCCCACGTGCCATTCTCGACCTGCGCGGGCGCTTCCGCCATCGGCTTCATGCTGAGCGACGCAGTCATATCCGCGTTCAGCATGAGCGACGCCATACCATTGGCCATGGTCGCCGAGTAGGTGCCGGCCATCGCCGTGTTGGCAGTGGCAGCGGTTTCGGTATTCTCGGTGGTCGTCTCGGTCGAAGCCGCCTTTTCCTTCTTGGCGCAGCCTTCGAGCAGCGCGACCATCGCGATCACGGCGAGCGAACAAACGCCCAACCGCATCCAGGTGGATTTCGTCATTGTGAATCTCCTCTAGTCACCGTCTTGTTCGACGGCGTGTGTCATCCCGCCAAAACAGCGCGCTTCCACCCGGAGCCCTCTCCGCGCTGCCATAAACGAGTATGCGGTGCACCCGCGAACGCCAATTCGACCGCTCAACCAGAGCACGAAACAAGGGCTCCGGCGTACGGGATGCCGATTTCGGCGCACATATTGGCCAATCCAGTGCCCGGCGTCTACTACTTTGTTGGATGCACCAGCAACGCCAATGCAGACAGCGCGATATACGTGGTGGACACCGCGATCCGGCGCAGCCGCGGGAGCCGGTCGCCGGTCTTGAAACGGGCCGCGATGGCACCGGCCACGGTGGCATAAATGCTGTCAGTCAGCATCCCCAACAAGCTAAAGGTGAGCCCGAGGGCAGCGATCTGCGGCCGGACCGGGCACCACCAGGAGTGCCAGCGATGCGGCGAGAAAGAGCAGAAATGCGGATGCGTCGGGCACGGGTCTATTCCTCCGGGGGTCGATGCGCGCGGAATCCGCGATAGATCAGGAGGTCATAAACGATCTTGAGACCACCGGCAATGTAGAACGGCGCCGCCAGGAGCGCCGGGTTGGCGATGAGTGCGCCGCTGATCGCGGGTGAGACCGCCGCGCCGACCGAGCGCGCAATACCGGTGATGCCCGCCGCCGCCGAACGTTCATCGGGATCGACGATGGCCAGAGTGTAGGATTGCCGCGCGGGCACATCCATCTGCGAAATGGAGTAGCGCGCGAGCAGGAGCGCCACAGCCATGGACGCGTTGGGCATGAGCGGCACGAACATGAGCATCACGTTGGACGGCAGGTGCGTGAACACCATCGTATTGATGAGCCCGATCCGCGACGCGATGCGCGCTGCAACCAGGGCGGAGAAACCCGCCAGCAGGTTGGCGCCGAAAAAGAGCGCGCCGAGCGTGGCGACGTCGAAGCCGAAGCGCACGTGAAACCACAATGCGAGCAGGGTCTGGATGATGAATCCGCCCGCGAAGGAATCCATCGCGAAGAGGGCGGAGAGGCGCAACACGGGCCCGCGTGAGCGGTGCAGCCCGAAGCGCGGCCGGGTGGCCGAGAGCGGGGTCTCGATGTGCGTCGTCAGCCGCCAGAACAGAACCGCGAGCAAAAAGCCGAAGAAGGCATAGAGAAGAAGC
>Ga0307281_10000333_pt1 | contig 12230 bp, 20 predicted proteins | sample ER_DNA_120_FD_194486 | JGI IMG/M metagenome (GOLD analysis project Ga0307281, IMG submission 194486) | Bulk soil microbial communities from the East River watershed near Crested Butte, Colorado, United States - ER_DNA_120 | ecosystem: Environmental > Terrestrial > Soil > Floodplain | place...
CACCGCGCCGTCGCCACAGCTCGCGCCACGATTTGGTGACTACACGGGCACGCCAGCCTACGCCTTGTGGCTCAGTGTGCCAGCCCTGGCGCTCATCGGCCTGCGGTGCGGACGCGATCGCAAGCACCGCCGGTCGATGGGCTACCTAGCGCTGTTCGGCGTCGTACTGATCTGGAGTTCGCTGCTGCTTGCCTGCAGCGACTCCCTCGGCAGCTCACCACGGCCGGGTCGGCCCGGAACTCCGTCCGGCACTCATACTGTCATCGTCACCGCCACCGCCGGCTTGCTGCAACACACTCTGAAAATCACCGTGGTCGTGCAGTAGGCGGGTCGCCCGTGTCGAGCGGCACATGACTGTCCCCCAATACGCTGTTCACACCCTCGACTCCTGCTATCGCCTATTGACGCGCCGGCTGGGCACTCCACCGGCGCCGCCTAACAGGCGCATGAAGCTGGCGGCGCGCGACGGCCAAGGTAGAATTCGATTTGTGATCAGCAAGCTTGCGCGCCGCAGCTTAAGCGCGATCCGTTAGCCTGCGATGTTCAGCGCACTGTGACACAGCTATCGAAGCCACGTTCTCATCCGGATTCTAGGATCGTGAACTTGTCACTGCGCTTCAAACAACAGTCCCGAGCGACGGGAGCCCCAGGACATGAACTCCACTAAGGCCGCTGCAACACGCGCGAACCGCGAAGGGGCGAGTAGAAATCTTACCTCGATCAGTCCGTTCTTCATCGTGGAGAACCTACAGGCCTCAATGTCCTACTACATCGAGCGCATGGGCTTCCAGCTCGACTTCCAGGGTCCAGAAGAAGACCCGTACTACGGCAGAGTGAGCCGCGATGGGATCGGCATCATGCTCAAGGCCATCCTCCCCGACGTGCTTCCGCGTCCAAACCGCACCCGACACGAATGGGCTCGCTGGGACGCGCACATCTACACCTTGGACCCCGACACGCTCTTCAACGAGTTCAAGCAGCGCGGTGTGTCGTTCGTGAAAGAGTTGTCGTTCATAGACGATGGCCTGTGGGGCTTCGAGGTCACGGATGCCGACGGGTATGTCCTTGCCTTCTTTCAGGTCCGCAACAGAGTAGGGACTACCGCGGAGCATCGCAGGCTAACATGCGCATGAAGCTGTCGCGCCGGGGCGGCCACTCCTGGTGGAACAAGTCTTTCTTGCCTGTGGCCGCCCCACCGCGCAGCTTATGCGCGATCCGTTAGGCGGCGCAGTGCCCCTGCTCGTTCCGACTGCGCGCACCGAGGTCTGTCTATGTCCGAGCATGTGACCGCCGAACTACTCAAGGCATTCCTTGATGCGTTCAATCGTCACGACCTCGATGCCATTATGACCTACTTTGCCGACGAGTGTGTCTTCTATATGCCGCGAGGTGCCAGCCCTCGAGGGGAGCGGTAACGTCGGTAAGGATGAAGTGCGTGCCGGCCTTGCCAAACGCTTCATGGGGATTCCGGATGTGCACTACGGCCAGGATCAGCACTGGGTCTGTGGTAATGTGGGAGTATCCGAATGGACACTTACCGGCACCTCGGTGTCTGGGCAGCGTCTTGAAGTACGGGGAATCGACCTTCTTGAGTTCGCCGGCGGCAAGATCACGCGCAAAGACTCCTTCTGGAAGATTCGTGAGTGACCGTCGCGCACCATGGAAGGACGTGGCAGCGTATGATTCACAGCTCGGCCTGCACGCTTGAGCAACCGGGGACATAGGTAACAGAGAAAGCCGGGAACATGGGTAACACTGTGACGGTGTCAGAGGGTCAGTCCCGGATGATGTAGTCGCGTTCTTTGAGGCGGGCGAGTAGGACGCGACTGAAGTAGATAGACCAGATCCCCTCGTCGACCTCCTCCAGGCCAATGTGGTGCTGTTTGAGGGCGTTGGCGATGAACAGCAGCCGGTGTTTGAATCGGAAGGTACCGGCGTTGGTGATGCGCTTGACGAGGAAGTGCCCCGGATACTCGAGCGGCGGCAGCTGTTCGGGATACGGGCGTGAGGAAACGTGGTACCGATCACCAGGCGAGCGGCCGCGCAGGTATTGGTGCGGCCGTTCGTCGTTGTATTCGCGGCGAAAGCTATTGAAGGCGCGCTGTTGGGCCGCGAGCGAGCCGCGGGGCGGCCGGATCGCCCCAGCCTTCAGCGTCTTGTGCATGCGCTCATGGGCCGCGTTGTCCTGCGGGGTGGCGGGCCGGGAGCGTTGGTGCTGGATGCCGAGCCGCATCCACCAGACGTTGAGCTGCGAGAGGCCGTGGATACCGGTGGTCGCGAAGGGCACGCCGTTGTCGGTACGGATCGCGCGCGGCAGGCCATATGCGCGAAAGGCTTGCTCGAAACTGGCCCGCACGCCGTGGCCTTTCGTGGAGAGCAGGCCCTGACAGGTGAGCAGGTAGCGGGTGTGCTGGTCCGCGATCGTGAGCGGATAGCAGTACAACCCGTCGCGGGTGTGGAAGTGGCCCTTGAAGTCCGCGGTCCACAGATCGTTGGGCGCGTGCGTCACCGGCGCCACCACGCCGGGATGATAGTGTGGCCGGCGGCGCCGGCGCTTCTTCACCAGACCCCGACGTGCCAACAGATCGCCCGCCGTGCTCGGTGCAGGCCAGTCGACGTTCGGCACCCGTCGTTCCAGCCATTGGAGCAGCATGCGTGGTCCCCAGCTCGGGTGCGCCTGGCGCGCTGCGCAGATCCGCTCCGCCACGTCCACCGCAATGCGGTGCGGGCAGTGGTGCGGCGCGCGGCTCCGATCGCGCAGCGCGGCTCGTCCGCCCACCTCCATGCAGTCGATCCACTTGTATCCGGTTTTCCGGCTCACGTTGTACCGCGCGCACAGCTCAGTCATGGTGTAGAGGTCCAGCCGGTAGTCGGCGATGAAGCGTTCGCGTTCGTCCACGGGTGCGGTCTCCAGCCACGGCATGCTTGCCCTCGAGGCCAAGGTCTGCCCTGGTCTAGTGTCACCCATGTTCCCGGTCTAGAGTGTTACCTATGTACCCGGTCTGTACCGCGGAGCCGCCTAACATGCGCTTGAAGCTGTCGTGGCGCGGCGGCCGCTTGAAAGTGAACGGCTTGGTCTTGATTGCGGCCGCCGCACCCCGCAGCTGAGGCGCAATTCGTCAGACGGCGGCGTTGGCCTCGTCTCGAGAACCTCAATGCTGACATTCCACGCTTCGACGGCCTCGCACCGACCTCCACACATTACCAGGATCAATGGCTAGGGTGATCGTCGGCATGACCAGCTCGCTCGACGGGTTCGTCGCTGATCAGAGCGGCCGACCAGCTCGTCTCTATCCAGATCTCGCTGCGCTCCGGGGCACCACTTACATGAATGCTGCAATCGAGGAGACGGGCTCCGTCCTGATGGGAAGACGGATCTTCGAGATGGGACACCCGGATTCCTACGTAGGCAACTACGAATTCCAAGTACCCATAGTCGTTCTAACGCACCATCCACCGGGCGTTTCACCGAAGCAAGACAATCGCCTCACCTTCACGTTTGTCACTGACGGCATCAAGTCAGCAGTCGCGCAGGCAACCGCAGCAGCCGGCGACAGAGCAGTTACCGTGGTTGGCGGTCCCAATGTGGTTCAACAGCTTCTACACGCAGGACAGGCTGACGAGCTTCGTCAGCTGCTTCGCGATCAGCTCGAGGCGTATCGTGGCTACACCTACGCCGAATTGGCGGTGCTCGAGGCAATTCGGGTGCGGGCCTTCACGACATTCGTTGCGGCTGGGTTCCTAACTCTCGTGTTTACTCTAGCTGCACTACGCTTGTACGTGGGGCGCCGAGTAGCGCAATCCGTTAGACGGTGCCCCTCACATGACCTCGCCAAGCGCACCGGTGAGTCACTCACGCTTGCGCGTCGGTCCCTGGGTCGCCTACGCCGCTGCGCTCTGGGCGTCCGTATTCGCCATCTTCCACATCATTTGGGCGACCGGATGGTACCCTCTCTTGGATGCGGAGCAGGCCCGCGTTGCGTTCGCGATACCGTGGCACTGGGCCTACGATGTCGTCGTAGCCGCCATGTGTGTCATCGCGGTACCAGTGGCTCTGGCGCCCGTGATGTCGTGGAGTCAGCGCGCGCCGCGGCGCTTCGTTTACACGCTTGCATGCAGTGGCTCGGCGCTCCTCGTTCTTCGATCAGTGGCTAGTCTGGTCCAAACTGGCTATCTGGTCGCAGCGGGCCGGTTTCGCTTCGCAGCCATGGGGATCTGGGAACCCTGGTTCTACTTGGGTGCCATCCTGTTCAGCGTGAGCACGTGGCGCTCAAGACGCTTCTGGAATGTTGGGGGCACCGCCTAACCAGCGCTTGAAGCTGTCGGGGTGCGGCAACATGCGTCCGTAATTGAGGCAAAAGAGATGGCAAGCAAGCGCCCGACTACGATCGCCGAGTATATCCGGGCTGCCCCACGCGAGGGCCAGCCGCACTTGCACCGGCTGTACGCGATCCTCAAGAGCGTCGCGCCGGAGGCCGAGGAGGCGATCAAGTGGGGAACCCCCTTCTTCGTGGAGCCCCGATTCCTGTTCGCTTTCTCCGCCCACAAAGCACACCTCAACTTCGCGCCAACAGCGGCGGGGTTGGAGCCATTTCGCAAGGAACTGGAAAAGCACACGACTACCAAGGGCACCCTTCAGATTCCCTACAACAAATCCCTGCCAGAGGATCTGGTTCGCAAGATCGCGGAGTACCGTCTCCGGGATGTGCGTGAACGTGCAGACGACGCGTTCTGGTAACTCGCGATGGACGGGGCATTTGTCGGCCGTGTGGAGACAACCGGCATGCATGGCTTGACAGGCATATAACCCAACAAGTATATACGTGTCATGAAATCTGCCTTCGCCATCATCGCGGAACCGAACCGTCGAGGCATCCTGAGCCTCCTGGCGTCCTCGGAGCGGTCCGTCAGCGAGATCGAGCACCAGCTTCGCATGCCGCAGCCCTCGGTCTCCAAGCACCTCCGGGTGCTCCGAGAGGCCGGCTTTGTGGAGGCGCGAGTGGACGCGCAGCGGCGCGTCTACCGGATCAGCCCTGAACCGCTCATGGCGGTCGACGCCTGGCTAACTCCCTTCCGGCGCTTTTGGTCCGCCCACGTCGACGCTCTCGAACGCCACCTCGATCGCATGGAACAGGTGCCTCCCAGGAAGGGAAAGAAACGATGAGCAGCCGTGAGAAGTACGCACCGGGCGCCGCTGCTGGCGCTGAGGTCCGAAGGGAAGGGGACACGTGGACGCTCGTGCTCGTCCGAGAGTTGCGTCATCCGGCGACGAAAGTCTGGCAGGCCCTGACCGATCCGGCACAGCTACGCGAGTGGGCGCCGTTCGACGCCGATCGGAACCTCGGCACCACCGGGCCCGTGAAGCTCTCGACAGTGGGGACGCCCGCCCCGCACGTCTTAGAGACGAGCGTCAAACGGGCCGAGGCCCCGAGGTTGCTCGAGTTCAGCTGGGGCGGGAATGACATGCGGTGGGAGCTGGAGCCGCTGGCCAACGGCACGCGCCTCACGCTCTGGCACAACATTGGTCGCAAGTTCGTGTCGATGGGCGCGGCTGGCTGGCACATCTGCTTCGACGTGCTCGACCGGTTCCTGGCAGGTCACCCCATCGGCCGCATTGTCGCTGGCGAGGCGATGAAGTTCGAGGGCTGGCAACGCCTGAATGCCGAGTACGCCAAGCAATTCGGCATCGAAGCCCCGAGCTGGCCACGGGCAAAGGCATGACCGCGGTCTTGAAGGCTTTGAATTGAATTCCAACTATATGGAGGAGACAGATGAATATTCTATTGTGGGTCCTGCAAATAGCGTTGGCGTGGTTATGCATCGCAGGGGGCATCTTCCAGATTTTCAAGATTGAGCAGCTCCAGAAGGGTGTTGCCTCGATGCGCGCGCTTCCCCGGGGCCTTTGGGCGTTCCTGGGAGCCTTCGGGTGTGTGGCCGGGTTGGGCCTGATTTTGCCCGGCGCGACTCACGTGCTACCCGTCCTGACCCCTATCGCGGCGGCCGCGGTGGCAGTGGAATCGGTCTTCATCAGCGCGTTGTATGTCTACTACCGCGACTTTTCCCCCCTGCTGTATAGCGTGGCAATGACGATTATGGCGGCGTTCATTTCCTATGGAAGGTTCATGAGAACATGAAACAGTCGGGCGCGAGCCAAGGCCAGTCGGCATCGGAGCGCATCTCGAAACGAATCGCCGAACTCGGGGACTGGCGCGGGGAAACCCTCCGCAGAATGCGCAAGCTCATCAAGCAAGCAGACCCGGACGTCGTCGAGGAATGGAAGTGGATGAATCCGATTTGGTCGCACGACGGCATCATCTGCACTGGCGAATCCTACAAGAAGGTCGTGAAGCTGACCTTCGCCAAGGGCGCGTTTCTGAAGGATCCGGCCCGTCTCTTCAACTCGAGCCTCGACGGAAACGTACGCCGCGCGATCGACATCCACGAAGGAGAAGCAATTGACGAGTCCGCCTTCAAGGCCCTCGTTCGCCAAGCGGTCGCTCTCAACAGTTCTGTCAAATCGAAGCCTTCGGAGAAAACAAAGTCGTAAGGGATTCCGCCTGACCTCTTCGCTTGCTGATGCGGCCGCTGATTAACGGCGGTACGTTAAGCCGCTGGCCGGAAGCTGCCATCCCAGCGCACGCCCAATCTCGCCACAGGTGCCATCTGGCGATTCTCGAGAGGAAGACAGTATGCATCGAGCAGCCTCCGCATCATTCCGCTGCCTACGGCTGACAAGCGCAGGCCTTGCCGTGCTCACCGCTGCAATCATCCGTCCTCTTCACGCTCAACAAGCATCTTCCGCGTGCCGGCTCCTGCAGGTCGCGGAGCTTGAGGCGGCCATCGGAGGAAAAGCGTCGACCGAACCGTCCGGCTCCAAGCAGACGATTGCCGGAATGACCTTGGACGCATGCTCCGTGGTGCTCTCCGGGTCAGGACCGATCCATTCGGTCAGTATCCGCATCGTCACGAACCTCTCCATGGACGGTGCTCAGGCCATCAGGATTCGCAACGCCGGCCAAGCCTCGGAGCCGCAGTGGAAAGTAGCGGGAGCAAGACTGGAGCAAGCGACGGTGGGCAGCGCGCTTTGTATCTTAGCTGGAAGGCCGAGCGTGGCCTCACATACGATCTGCAGCATTCCCCGTGGCGAAGGCTTCGTTGAGGTGGACGTGGTTGGCCCCGTCGACGGCCTCCCCTCAATCGCGACGGTCGGGGCGCTGGTGCAGAAGGCAGTCACCCGACTCTGACGGCGGCGTGTTGACGCCAGGGGCAAGCACTTGCACTCGGGTCGTACCCTCTCCCTCGTCCTCGCCGCACCGACCCATCGTTGGGTCGTGCCTCGGCACCTCCTCACCCAGGTGGATTCGTCACGCAGTAGGCGCGGCCACTCTCTCCTCGGCGTCGTCGCGGGTGGCGTAGTCGGCCTGGCCGTGGGCGCGATGCTCTTCAGTCCTAACACCAGCGCCCGTGAGGGGTCCGGCAACTACGCTCACAACTGCCGGCTCTATCGCTCGGGAATTGTTGTTGTGGGGGCCGGCCTCGGACTCCTGGTTGGCGCACAGATCCGCACAGAGCGCTGGGTGCCGCTTCGCCTGGGCTCCCTCCGGTTCATCGAACCGCATTAGCCACACCGTGCGGCTTAAGCGCAATCCGTTAGGCCGCGAACTGGCGCTGGCCATTTAAATGCCGCACCTTACTCCGACTGGACTGCCTACCGCTACTCTTCGCGCCATCGCCGTTGTGGCGCTCCTAGTTGCCGCCTGCGGTACAGACGGCACAACGCCCAGCACGTCGCTTGTCGGCACCTGGGACCTCATCGGGTTCACCGACATGGGGGTAGCCGCCGTGACTACCGGGACCTGGGTATTTCGATCTGACCACACGTGCAGCGTCAACGGGACGATCACCTTTCCGGGAGAGCCTACCGATTCCCTCGTCGCTGATGGCGCCTTTGTCCAGAGCGGCAACAGTGTGACCTTGACGATCGCTGCCCAGACGGGCGACTGGACACTCACGACGAGCGGCAATGAGATAACGCTCACGGAGAATGGGCCTCCACCGGCGAACACCATCACGCTGCGCCGCCGTCCGTAGTGTTCGCGGCCTAACCAGCGCATTTGGCTGTCGCGCCGGGGCGGCCACTCCTGTAGGAACGAGTCTGTCTTGATTGTGGCCGCCCCACCGCGCAGCTTAAGCGCAATCCGTTAGGCAGCGCTTCGATGTCTTTGCTCTAGGAGGGCATGCGACCTGTGTGGATGGAAGTCGCGGTTGTCGCAACCGTCTTTGCCGTCGGCAACATCCTCTTCGGCCACTGGGCAGCAGAGACGCCAAAGTGGCGCCGCCTGCTCAAGTTCGTTCTGATTCTCGGTCTCACACTTGCGATCTCTGCTGCTTTTGGACGCCCCTGGGCCCTTGGGTTTCTCGGGCTCTTAGCCCTCGCGGCTGTGATCATTCATGCCTGGTGGTTGCCGCGCCACGGCATCAACGGCTGGACCGGCGAGCCCAAGGAGAAGTATTACGCGCTGCGCGGATGGAAATACCCGCCGACCGCTTGAAAAAGAATTACTCTGTCTTGTCTCCGATCACCTGGTCGAGGTAGAAAGATGAAGAACATTGCGAACTCCCGATTCACCATCAAGAGCTGGGACGAGAAGCCGTATAGTGAGGGCCAGGACCTACCAAAGCTGACTCGGGCCGCCGTCACAAAGACGTTCACCGGCGATATCGCGGGCGAGGGGCACGTCGAATACTTGATGATGTACCGTAGCGACGGCTCGGCCACGTTCGTCGGCCTCGAGCGGGTCGTCGGGCAGCTTGCAGGGAAAGCTGGCAGCTTTGTGCTCCAACGCACTGGAATATTCGAGAACGGCGTAGCGAAGGAGTCCTATGTCGTCATGTCTGGCTCCGGCACAGGAGCGCTTCGAGGCCTGCGCGGCGAGGGCGAGTCGGCTGTTGGCCACGGGACTGAGCATCCGCTAACGCTGACCTATGAGTTGGGCTAGCCGAGCGCCATTCAAAGCCTTCAAGGCGCTTCCTAACCAGCCTCACCTTGCTTCCGATTCTTCTGCTTGCCGTCGGCTGGGTGATGCGGTGATTCATTGGCTGAGTGCGGAGGCCGCGCCGTCTACCCAGCGCTAGGCGGCAGAACAAGGAGGTCACGCGTGCTACGAGCTCCTGACAATGGCGTTGTCAGCCTCGCTCCGATGCTTTCTGTGCGCCGCGGTGCAGATGCCGTGGCGTTCTACAAGGTGGCGTTCGGCGCAAGGGAATTGTTCAAGATCGAGGATGGTGGCGCGGTGGTGGCAGAACTCGCAGTCCAGGGCGCGAAGTTCTGGGTGGCGGACGAGTCGCCGCCGCATCAGAACTTCAGCCCGGAGACCTTGGGCGGTGCAACAGCGCGCTTCGTCTTGGTCGTAGAGGACCCCAAAGCCATTCACGCTACAGCAGTGGCTGCGGGCGCAAGCGAGGTATGGCCGGTGCACGAAGAGTACGGCTGGCTCATGGGCCGCGTCGTGGATCCCTTTGGTCATCACTGGGAGATCGGCAAGCCGCTCGGTCCCGGTGTCGGCGAGTAGTCGGCACTGACGAGGGCGCCGTGGCATCCTTTTCGTCGGCAAAGAGCAGCGCTCACCAGGCAGCTGTACAGGTCCGTGGCTACTTTTTCTCCCTACCGCCCGATGGGCGCACGGCTCTCAGGAAGCTGCGCGCGGCCATCCGGTCCGCGGCGCCCGGCGCCGTAGAGGGCTTCAGTTACGGGATTCCCATGTTCAAGTACGATGGACGGCCGCTCGTGGGGTACGCAGCCTGGAAACGCCACACGAGCCTTTACCCGATCAGCGCGGCGTTCGCCCGTGCCCACGCGATCGACCTCACGGGATACGAGACATCGAAGGGTACGATCCGGTTTCCACTCAGCCAGCCCCTGCCAGCGGCCCTCGTGAGGCGACTCGTAAAGGCACGGCTCGCGGAGTTGCGGAGGAAGGGGAAAGCCGCAGGCCGCGCTTGAGCGCGATCCGTTAGGCCGCTTGCCTTTGGACGAGACCCATGCATGAGCGGGTCGAGGATACCTTGGGGAGGCCTCATGAAGCCATTGCTGATCCTCGCCGTCTGCTCGGCCACGGAGTTCGGCTGGACGTCTCGCTGCGCGTCGCAGGGCCAGCCACAAAGCCTCTTCAACGGCCAGGACCTCACCGGCTGGCATGTCGACGTCCCCGCCGCCGACTCCAACTTGCGGCTGCGCAGTCCGTTCCTTGTCCGCAACGGGGTGCTCGTGAGCCTGGGGGAGCCCCGCGGGCATCTCCTCACCGATTCCACCTACCGGGACTACCGCCTGGAGATCGAATACCGCTTCGCCGCGGCGCCGGGGAACGCCGGTGTATTGGTGCACGCGTCGACCCCGCGCGCCCTGTACGGGATGTTCCCGCGCTCCATCGAAGTGCAGCTGGAGCACGGGAACGCCGGCGATTTCTGGTGCATCCTGGAAGACATTCACGTTCCCGACATGGAGCGTCGGCGTGGACCACCGGCGCAGTGGGGGACCACGGAGGGCAAGGCACGGCGCATCCTCAACCTGACCGACGACTCCGAGAAGCCTGTGGGCGAGTGGAACACCATGGTGATCGAGGCTGTCGGCCGCTCGATCAGGGTGTGGGTCAACGGCGACCTGGTGAATGACGGCTCGGACGCGACCGCCGATCGCGGCCGGATCGCGTTGCAGTCGGAAGGGTCCGAGGTCGAGTTCCGAAAGCTCTCGCTGAACTCCATCAGCAAGCTGTCCATCACGCGTTGATCGGCAGACATCGTGCGCGCGCTCTGGCTTCGCGTCCCTCTGCGAGGCGAGCGACGCTGAAGCGGCCATCAAACCAGCGCTTGAAGCGGTCGGCCCGCGGCGGCCGGGTGGTAGGGAACGGGTCTGTCTTGTCTGCGACCGCCCCAGGACGCAGCTTACGCGCAATCCGTTGGGCTGCAACCTCGCCTTATCGAGGCGGTCCCGCATGCTTCGCTCGAAGCGCTATGCCGGAGGGCTCCTACTGGCCGGACTCGTGCTCGCCGTCGGCACGCCTATCTACCTCGGACTTGCCGCGCCCCATCTCTCCGTCTACTTGCTGAATCCCTTCATCCTGCTGGGCCAGCCGGTGCCCTACTTGGCGTGTGCCGGGCTCTGGCTGCCGTGGCGTGCGCCCGCCGCTGCAAGGATCGCCTTGATTCTCGCGGGTCTCCTGCTCCTTGCCGCTCTGGTTCTTTACCTGCCCATGCTCTGGGCGCCAGGCGCCCGGGGCGGGGACATGATCGGTTTCGCCTTCATTCTCATCTCTACCGTGACCACGCTGGCGCTCTTCGTCGGCTCGGCTATGGCTGCACTGGGTCTTTGGGTGCGCGTTCGAGGGCGGCGGACGCACTCGGTTGCAGCCTAACTTGCGCTTGAAGTTGTCGGCCCACGGCTTGAGCGCAATCCGTTAGACGGCACCCACCGCATGATCGTCACGACCCGTGCTGCGCACGAGAACGACTTCGAGTTCCTGCGAGCAAGCCATCACTCCGCGTATCGCGATGTCACCGTACGCCAGTTCGGTGCGTGGGACCACGCCCAGCAGGACGAGTACTTCAAGGCATCCTGGGATCTGGGAGGCTTGGCCGTCGTCCTGACCGACAACGTGCCATGTGGCTACTGCCAAGTCGAAGTGCGGGCGGACGACATCCACCTGCGGGAGTTGGTGCTGGAGCCACGCTTTCAAGGGCGGGGCATTGGAACCACCTTGCTGCGCTCGCTTCAGGCCAGGGCGGCGGAGCAAGCCATTCCGCTGCGCTTAGGCACGCTACTGCTCAATCGAGCCGTGGCGCTCTATGAGCGGTTGGGATTCCGAACAACTGGGCGCACTGACACCCTTCTTCTCATGGAGTGGATGCCCGGCGAGAATGCTACCGGTGCCGTCTAACCAGCGCTCGCACGCGGCCCCGGAACCATGTCCACCACTTCCGCCTTGTGTCGCCTACAGAGGTCGACGCGGAGTTCTGCTCCTGGCTTCGAGAGGCTTATGCCGTCGGTGCCCAAGCGCACCTCGCGCCACGCCGGGGCGCCTAACCAGCGCTGGAAGCCGGCTGGGTGTGGCGGCCGCGTGAAAGGGAATGGCTCGCTCTTGATTGCGGCCGCCGCACCCCGCAGCTTGAGCGCAATCCGTTAGGCGGCGCTGGTTGTCTCCTGACCGCCGCTCGTCCAGAACGCGTATCGACTG